>Ga0207008_10014_pt1 | contig 54391 bp, 47 predicted proteins | sample Alteio_BWMinCont_83_FD_153489 | JGI IMG/M metagenome (GOLD analysis project Ga0207008, IMG submission 153489) | Enriched cells from forest soil in Barre Woods Harvard Forest LTER site, Petersham, Massachusetts, United States -... | ecosystem: Environmental > Terrestrial > Soil > Temperate forest >... | reverse complement strand
TTGAGCCGGCCGATAACCGCGAGTTCGGACGGGCTGCCTTTTGGCTGTGGGGCAACAGCAAGAGGAACCCAGATCTGAGGTTCGCTCGGAAAGTTAAAACTGCTGGGCATTTCCTCGGCGCGGGGAAATTCGAAACCAGGAGGCATTATGCCGACAACGGTGTAGGCGTAGCCGTTGAGGTACACCGCGTGGCCCAGAATGTCGCCGCGCGAGCTGAAGCGTTCGCGCCATAGGCGGTCGCTGAGGATAACTTCGTACTGGTGGCCCGGTTGATCCTCCTCGGCTGTGAAGATGCGTCCGAGGGCGGGGACGGCGCCGAGAGCCGGAAAGAACTCGGCTGAGGCTCGAAAGCCGTCCAGAAACGAAGGCTCGCCGGAGCCGGTAAGATTGAAAGAATCGTTTTGGAACGCGCCCACGAATTGGAAAGGGTGGGATTCCCGAGTTAATAGGCGGAATTGAGTTTGGCCCCAGGGAAAATACTCGGACCCGAGATTCACTCCTGGCGGGGAAACCAGCTCGGGGAGAACGATTCTGTCGGGACTGGGGTAGGGAAGCGGCTTCAGAAGAATGGCTTCGACGAGACTGAACACGGCGGTGCTCGCACCGATGCCGAGAGCCAGTGTGAGGATGGCGACGGCGGTGAAGCCGGGGTTTTTCGACAGCATGCGGAAGGCAAAGCGTATGTCTTGCGCCAGAGTTTCGAGGAAGCTGACACTGCGAGAGTCCCGGCAATTTTCTTTGGAGAGTTCAACGCCGCCGAATTCGCGAAGGGCTCTGCGGCGAGCTTCCTCCAGCGTAAGGTCAGCGGTTAAGTACTCCCGCGTTTTCTGTTCGAGATGGAAGCGCAATTCTTCGCTGAGGTCCTGCTCGACTTGGTTGCGCTTGAAGAGGGAGCGCAACCGAAGCGGCAAAGTGTAGAACCAATGTTTGGGGCGCACCAGGGCTCCTTGTAGCGAAGAGAATCGTTCAGGCCTCTTTGAGTTTCACTACATTGGAGATCGCGACCGAGAGACGGCTCCAGTTGGCGGATTCTTTTTCTAGCTGCGTGCGGCCAAGCCCGGTGAGCGAGTAATACTTGGCGCGGCGGTTATTTTCCGTGGGCTTCCACTCCGCAGTGATCCACCCCTCTTGTTCGAGTTTGTGTAGCGCGGGGTAGAGGGAGCCGTCACTTACTTGGAGGACGTCGCCCGAGACTTGTCTAAGGCGCAGGCTCACGGCGTAGCCGTTGAGGGGTTCGAGGGCGAGAATCTTCAGGAGGAGAAGGTCGAGAGTGCCTTGCACCAGGTCGGAAGGTCTGCTCATTTTTTCCCTACAGGGGTCTCCTCGGTTACCGAGACCAAAATACATCTACTCCGCTCGGTAAGCAAGGGGAAAATATGGGGAGGGAAAAACAGGAAACTACGGCCCAACGTGTTTAACCGCATGGTTAGATCCGCAGCCTCGGAAAATCTCCTGGGCATAACCACCTCTGGCGCGGACGTTTCGTGAGGTTGCTTCTAAAGGAACGCAAGCTCGTTTGCGTTGATACGCTCTTGCCGTATTCGTTTTACCTTTGTTTCGCCAAATGGTGCGATGCGCCCGCTGCCGGCGGTTCGAGAGGGGTTGGCAGCTAGCGGCCCAGGAACTTTTCCAGGGTTTGCAGTTCTGCTTCGGCCATGTCTAGATACTTTTTGGCGTTTTTGGTGTCTTGCTTTTGCATGGCGAATTGCGCTTTGGAGATGTCTGTCTTCATGCGCTGTTGGGCGGAAACAATGTCGCCGCGAAGGCCGTAACCGGAGGCGGCTTGTTGTTTCTGGAGATTATCGAGAGATTGCGAGACGGCACTGGAGCGACTGTCGATGTCGTCATATCGGTGTTCGTTCTCTTCGGCTTGCGCGGCTTCTTCAGCCTTGGCTTGGGCGGCTGCATCGGCGGCTTGGGTGTCCTTCTTGGGTTTGCCGACGGAGGGTTTCTTGGGAGGCTGGGGAGGGTTGCCGCCGGAGCCGGACGAAGTGGAGTTCGACGAGGAAGCGTCGCTAGGGGGGGTAGAAGAGGAGTTTGAAGTATCCGGCGAGGATTGGCCGGACTGCGTGGATGGTGCGCCTGTCGAACCGGAGGGCGGATCTGTAGTGCCACCAGGTGCCGTGGGATTGGCTGTAGCAGACGACGAGGTCGTGGCGTCGCCGGGGGTCGCTGGAGCGGTGGTTGACGAATCGACTTGTTGCGATGGCTTGCTCGGGACGGCGGTCTTGCCAGCGCCGGCAAGAGTCTTTATGCGGCTGGGGAGGTACAGGCCGGCGGCGAACAGAACGGCAACGACGATGAAAGCGCCCAGGGCGATATACAGCCCGCGATGGCCGCCGCCGCTGACAGGTGGAGGTGGCGCCTGTGGCGATGCGGAAGAAGGGCCCGCGGCTGCAGCGGCCAAAGCCGGAGTTGCCGCTGCTACACGCTCGGTAGGTTGGTAAGCAGGCGTGTCCACCACCGTTGTGGGAGATTGGGAGACAGGGGTTTCCTGGAAAAGGGCGGTTGCGCTGCCTGCGGTAGCGGAGGGAGAGGGAGCGTAGGCGCGCGGATCGACTCCGGGCTGAGCCGCTCCACCTTGCGGGGAGACACTTTTGAGAGCGCCGCGGAAGGCGTCGGCGGATTGAAAACGCTGGCCGGGGTCCTTGGCGAGAGCCATGACGATAATTTGATTGAGCGCCTGGGGAATGCCGGGACGGAGAACGATGGGAGGTTTGGGGACCTCCTGGAGATGTGCGGCCATCATAGCGTAGTTGCTGTCGGCCTGGAAGGGGAGCTGGCCGGTGACCATTTCGTAGAGGGAGACGCCGAGGGAGTACAGATCGGAGCGATTGTCGGCGGGATCGCCTTTGACCTGTTCGGGCGGCATGTAATTGAGGGAGCCCAGTGTGGTTCCGGTCAAGGTGAGGCTGCGATCGGTGGCGGAGCGCGCGATGCCGAAATCCATGAGTTTTACGGAGCCATCGGGAGTGAGCATCATGTTGGCGGGCTTGATGTCGCGGTGGATGATGTTTTGTTTGTGGGCGTAGCTGAGGGCGTCGAGAACTTGGTCGATATACTTGACTGCCAGGGCTGGGGGAATAGCGCCTTGGTGGAGGCGAGAGGAGAGCGTGACGCCGTCAACGAACTCCATGATCATGACCAGTTGATTGTCGAGGGTGAGAGCGGTGCGCAGCGCGGCGATATTGGCATGATTGAGGCTGGCAAGGACTTTGATTTCACGGAGAAAGCGGTCGGCCAGATCTTTTTGGCCGGCGAGGTCGGGGAGCAGAATTTTCATGGCTTCGACGCGGTCAGAGATGGTATTGCGGACCTTGTAGACTTTGCCCATGCCTCCGGCACCGAGGATGCCGAGGATTTCGTAATCACCGAGGCGCTGCCCGACTGTGTAGTCCTGGCTCATGGTACGGCTCCCTTCAAATAAGAGAAAAGGCGAGGAAGTCTAAGAGGCCGCCTCGCCGATTCCAATCAAGCACCGAGAGTATCAAAAAAGAGCATGTATGCGCCGCCATTGCGGCGGTCCATCGAGTTATGGAGTGCTGGCCGCGCTGGCTGCGACGTCACCGACTTTGGGCGGATTTGCTCCGGAATAGGTAGCCGTGGCGGAGTCCGCGTCGACGTCGGTCACCGTGGCACTGCCGAGTTTGTTGGTGACCGTCTTGAGCACCTTGCCGGTGGTGGGGTCTTTGACTGTGCGAATAGCGCGGCTGACGTCGATGGTGTCGCCGACGCGCACGCCAACCTTGTTTCCAATGTTGATGATGATGGTGTTTCCGCTGACGTCGGCTACTACGCCGGAATAGGTGGCTTTAATGATGGGCAGGGTTCCGGCGGCGTTGTCGAGTTGCGTGGCGCAATCCGCGACAGCTTTGTTTACCGCTTCGCCGAGGATGGTTTGGCCAAAATTGCTGCTGGTCATGCTGAAGCCGCCGCCACCACCGCTGTAGCCTGTGCCGCCGCCCCCGCCAAGCATCAGACCGGAGCGCGATGATTCGCCGTTGCCGGTTACGGAAGCGAGGATTTCGCCGGTGGTGGTATTCACCAAGCGCGCGGTGATGGCCACTACGGCTTTGGATTCTTTCTTGCCCATGCCGGCAATTGCGCCGGTCCATCCGCTGTGGCCGCCGCCAACGCCGCCAACTTGCTTATCGTCGCGGCCGAATTTGGTGATGGAGCCAAGAATGATTGTGTCCACGCCCAGAATGCGACCGATTTTCGAGGCGCTGGTAGCATCGGCGCGGTCGCTATTATTGAAGTTTTGTTCGGAGATGATTTTGTCGAGGGCGGCGCGCTCGATAACGCGGTACTTGCCGTCAGTAACCAGCTTCTGAACCATGAGGTCGGTGATGCCTTTGCCGACGTCCTGGTCGGTGCCAAAGATGGCCGCCACGGTGGTCCTGACCGTGCCGTAGTCGAAATTCATGACGGCAACGAGTCTTTTAGGTCCTTGCGGTTGCGCAGCGGCGGCAGGCGCCGCTGCTGGCGCGGCCGCCGGAGTGGCCGGCTGCTGTGCTGCGCAAGGCGCAATGGCTAGGAATGAAACACAAAATAGACGTGCGAATCGTGACATAAGAAAGTGCTCCTCACACCCAAGGAATTTGTGAGCGAAAGATGCGAAACGTTTCATGGTGACCAAAACCTCTTCGCGACCGAAGACCGGGGGACGCACAGAGTCGAGAGACCCGCTTAGGGCCGTATCCTACACTGTGGGGGCGGTAGAGGCAACGGTGGTGTGTCGGAAGTGTCGGTAGGGGAACGAGGGGAGAGGTGGCTGGGGGCGACAGAGCGCGGCGAGGAACCAGCCGGGCGAAGACTTGGGAGCGCTAAAACTGGTAGGATTTGTCGGGAGTCCGGGGACTTGGGTGTCGGTCGAGTCAGAAAAAGGGAGCCAAGACAATGTCAGAACCGAGTAAGGAAGAATTGCTGGCGCGGATCGCGGAATTGGAAAAGCAGGCGGGGTCGAAGAGGAAAGGGAGTTTGGAATTCCGAGTGGGAGAAAAAGGAGGGGTTAGCGTGTATGGACTTGGACGCTTTCCCGTCACGCTTTATTACGAGCAGTGGATACGGTTATTGGATATTGCGGATGGATTGCGGGCGTTTCTCGAAGAGAACAAGAGCAAGCTGAAGTTGAAGACAGCGGAGTAGGCGGGAGAAGAGCCTTCCATCAGTCACGCGGAGCTCTTCAACCAGGGGCACCACGCTGTCCCGTCGCGGATCGGGCATGTGTGCCCATAGAATGGCACGTTCTCAGTGCCGGCATGAGCCAGCTCCGCAGAACGGAGCCATCCGCCTCCCTTCAAATGATCAAGTGCCTCCCGGGTGGCACTCGAGTGGTCACACGCTTTTGTGCTTTCGGGAATCAAATTCTTCGGAGAGCCCCGGGACATTCGCAAAATCATCTTTCTCTTGCCAGAGGGACCCATCCACGAATTTCACTCGCAACACCCAGACCGCAGTGTGCAGACAATTTGACCGCAAGCGAAAGCTTGCTTGCGCATAGACCTCTTGGCTTTGTGGAACCTGATTTTGCGGTTCGTTGTACATGCCAAGGGTGCAGGTTAGTCCATGTGGTGGTGCATGGCGAAGATGTTGTCTAGGCCTTGCTCATAGGGATACACGTGGACCATCCAGCCAAAGATGACGGGGTGGAAGCGGCCGCCGGCGTCGGAGCAGGCATCCTCGGTGATGATGGAGCCGTGGAGGCCGAACTTCGTCCAGTCCGCGCTGCGGATTTGGTCGCGCGGGGGCATGCAGAGATTGGTGTGCAGGTGCCACATAGCCACGCTGAGGGGGACGCGAGCGTTGAGCTGGTCATCGGTAGCGTGCTTCGGCATGGTGTACATAGCGCCGACAAGTTCGTAGCCGGTCGCGGTTTTCCTGTAGAGCAGGGAAGTGGGGCGGGCGGGATCGAACGTGAGAGCTTCGAGAAAGCCGTTGCGATAGCTGGTGAAGTGATATTCGGGTTGCGGGATGTTGGGCAAAAAGATTTTGAAGCCGTCGTCTAGCGCGGCGTGGTAGTCCTTGTATTTATCGATGCCGGCGCGAAGTTGCGTGACGATTTCGTTGGCGCGCTGGAGATCTTCGGGAGTTTCGGTGCGCATGCTGGTCATGAACATGTGGTGGGCTTGGGCGTCATGGTGGCCGGGTGTCATGTCTTGCACGGCGGCGCGTTCGTTGTTTTTCTCGTCACCCAACTCCATTCCGGGAATGGATTTGGATGGCGGCGTGGCGGCTTCCTGCGCAGCGGGGCTTAGGGCGACCGGGGCGTGGTGGCCGGGCATAGCGGCCAGCAATACTGTAAGTACAAAGATGGCGGCGAAAACCATTGCGGTTTTGGCGGCGAGATGAAGCAACGTTCTGCGCGCGGACATTACGATTCTCCTCACTTAATAATACGCAGGGAATTGGATGAACATTTCAGAGAAGGCGTTGCTGCGTTCCTGCAGAAAGGCTGTACGGGGGGACAGGGAGAAATCGTGTGCAAGAAGGGAGCGGAATCGGGACACGCCCGCAGAAGATTTTTGGACTGACAGAGCGGCCCCAGCCGGCGTGATAAACTGCTTGCGTGAAAAAGCAAACGGTCGAACCTGCAAGACATTTAGCGGGCGGCGTGCAGCCGCCGGGAGACAAATCGATTTCGCATCGCTACGCAATGCTGGCGGGTTTGGCGGAAGGGACCAGCGCGCTGCGGAATTTTTCGGCGGCGGCGGATTGCCATAGCACGCTTGGGTGTATGAGCGCGCTGGGCGCGGAAGTGAAGGTCGAGAAAGAGTTGGTGCGGGTTACGGGGCACGGACCGCGCGGGTTGCAGAGCAGCTGGCGGGCGCTGGATGCGGGAAATTCCGGGACCACCATGCGGTTGCTCGCGGGGATTTTGGCGGGGCAGGAATTCAGTACAAAACTGACGGGCGACGGGTCGTTGCAGAAGAGGCCGATGAAGAGAGTTGTCGGGCCGCTGCGGGAGATGGGCGCGGATATTCGCGCGAAGGATGATAATTTTGCGCCGCTGGAGATAAAAGGCGCGCGGTTGCACGCGATTGACTATCAAATGCCGATGGCCAGCGCGCAGGTGAAATCGGCGGTTTTGCTTGCCGGGATGTTTGCTGAGGGTGTGACTAGCGTTACCGAGCCGGCGCGGACGCGCGACCACACGGAACTGGCACTGGAAGAGTTCGGGGCGGCTGTCGAACGGCACGGGCGGACTACCAGGATTCACGGGCTTTTCGGGGAGAATGGGGCGGGGAAGTTGGTGGCGAAGTCGTTGGATGTGCCGGGCGATATTTCCTCCGCGGTGTTTTTTGTGGCGGCGGCATCGTTGCTGGGGGATTCGAACATCGCGATTCATAACGTGGGTTTGAATCCCACGCGGACGGCGATATTGGATTTGTTTCTGGGGATGGGGGCTTCGATTCAGATGCTTTCCTTGCAGAGTTCCCATGGGGAGATTATTGGGGACCTGGCTGTGAAAGGTGCGGACTTAAGAGGCGGAGTGATTGAGGGCCAGCAGATTCCGCTGGTTATCGACGAGCTGCCGATGCTCGCGGCGCTGGGGCCGTACACGGAAGAAGGGATTGAGATTCGGAATGCCGGGGAACTGCGTGTGAAAGAGAGCGATCGCATCGCTGCGCTCGCTGAGAATTTGCGGCGGATGGGGGCGACCGTCGAAGAGCGGCCTGATGGATTGAAAGTCGAGGGGCGGAGCGCGGGAAAGCTGCATGGGGCAGAGATTGAGCCGCACGGGGATCATCGGATTGCGATGGCCTTTGCGGTGGCGGCGCTGGCCGCCGAAGGTGCGACGGTGATTCGCGATGCGGAGTGCGCAGGGGTATCCTACCCCGCATTTTTTGAGGACTTGAACCGGCTCGCCGTGCGATAGACAAAGTATCCACGCACGATTCTCGTGGCTTAGTAAAGACAAAGAGACACGCCGAGCGGGATGGTGGATACCGTGACTGCCCCGCCGCGCTTCTCGTCGGCCTGGAACGAGGAGGTTCGCTGCGCAGGCGGTTCTAAGGCCGGCTCATCACGACGGACGACAATATGGGCGAGGGATGGCGCAGCGGGTTCGCCATTCCGTGGCGCTAGGTTCTGGTGGTTCGCCGAGTTCGACCGGCTAGCTCGTTTTGTGGATGGAGATTGCGCCGTAGCTGGTCTTGAGGCTGATTTTGGGCCCGCGGGCAGTGCCGTATTTTCCTTCGAGGTGAGAGTCGCCGGATTCTACCGAAGTTTTCTTCAGAGTGTCCGCGGAAAATTCTGATTCGATATCACAGGAGTGGCAGTCGGAGAGCATGTTGAAGCTTGCAGACTCGGGAAGAGTCAGCGAGATGCTGGCGTTGGTGTTGGTGACTTCGATGTCGGCTTTGGGCGCGGAAGAGAAGCGCAGTTCGACGTCGCCATCGCGGTTGTCGATTTTGACTTTGCCCGTGGCGTTTTCGATGGTTACGGAATAGCGGTTGGTGCGCAGAGTGATGTCCCCGGGGGCATCGACGATTTCAAGATTGCCGGAGCTGGCTTCCATGTGGCCGGTGAGCGAAGTGAGCGTGAGATCGGTGCGTTGCGAGATGAAGCGCAGGCCTTTGGCGACTTTGTCGGCGCGGATGGGGCCGTAGAATTCTCCGTCGAGAGTGAAGCTGCCTGTGGCTGAGGTGACGTCGACCTGCCCGCCCTTCCCGGAGATCTTGATATCGCCTTTGGTGTCGGAGACTTTTACGTCGCCCTTGTGCATTTCGATGGTGACGTCGCTCGATGTGTCGCGAACTTCGACGTCGCCGCTCGTGCTGGTTACGGATACGGGCGTGGTCATGTCGGAGACGGTGATGTCTCCCTTTTCGTTTCGGACGGTGACGAAGGCTTTCTTGGGGACTTCGATGTCCATATCTATGTTGATGCGAGAATCGCTAGCGCCCGCGCCAGTGGGATGGATTTCATAGCCATCGCCCTGCTGAACTATTTCAACGGAAACTGGACCAGCGCGGCGCTGGGCGTCGTCTTCACTCCACGCATGGACGTTTTTCTTGCCAGCAACGTGGATCTCCGCAGTATCCGCGGCGCGCACAGTAATATCGCCGCGTGCGCCGCGAACCGTGATGCGCGCATTTGCAGGTACATTTTTCGGTGCGACATCCAAGTCGAAAGGATAGGCGTCGCCCGGCATGGGAAAGTCCCGGCTGCCGACCTTGCCCTTGATGTACTCGACGCCGACAACGCAGCTCAGTAGCGTGATTACGCCGACGACGAGCAGGATTTCGCCGCCGGTGATACGCGCAGAACCGGGATCGTCGGCCCGGCTGGCGACGGTCCTTTCATAGAGCTTGATCGCGCCCAGGAAAATGAGTGCGAGGGGCCACCAGTGCAGCACCTCAGTCAGTTCCAAGCCGCGATAGTTATGGAGCAGAAGGAGAGAGCCGACGGTTACGAGAACTAGACCTGTAAAGATTCCGCTGGTTCGTTGGCGGCTCCGGGCCATATCGAATTATTGTCCTTGACCTGTGTAAGAGGTGGGTGCCCCGCTCGATGGAGAAGGCGGCACGCTGGGAGCTGGAGGAATCGCACGAGGCACGGGAGCCGTCGAGGAAACATGGCCTTCGCTCGATGCGAAAGCGGACGCCAGACTAATAAGCCCGATCACAATGAGGATGACCGGGTAGGTGTTGTTGAAATCGAAGTAACCGCCGCGCATTTCGGCTAACAGAAAAAGCACGCCCACAGTAACAACCACGACGGGCCCCATGAGGCCGCGGATGCTGCAACGCTGGCAGGTGCAACGGATCCGATCGCTCATCTATGTGTAACCTCCCGAAGGAGCCTCCTACTGCTGCCGGTCGATGCGGTTGCGAAACATCAAAATACCCGCGCCAATCAGAATGAGGGGCCAAAACCGGGCTATGCGGTACCACTGAAACCATTCAAAATTGTTGAGCAAGAGCAGGAGCCCAACGCCAATCAAAATGATCGGACCGATGGGCCGCTGCTTGCTGAAATTATCGAGCGGGTCTGATAGAGGCAGGCCCGCGCGCTTGGCCTGCGCGGTGCGGAGCGCATCGATGGGCATGTACACCCAGAGCGCGGCGATACAAATCCAAAGGGCGGCCGTAGCACCGCCGTTGTCGAGACCGTTTATGCCAGTGATGAACAGCAAAAGGAAAATGGCGAGGTGGATCATGCCCTTGCCGTACTGCTCGTTGTAGAAAGCGCCCAGGCCCGGCAAAAATCCAAGGAAGAAAGCTAATACCGGGTTCGGACCGATTCCCGCAGGGAAGGTCGGAGGCACGGCTGCCGCGGGCGGCTGCGGCAGAAAACCCACCGGTGCAGCTTGCGCCGAAGGTGGCGCTGGATGGCCCAGGATCGTCGCTAGGCAATCTTCGCAGTAGAGAACGTCGCGCACCGGCCGGATACAGGCCGGGCACATGGGCTTGCCGCAATTGCGGCAGTAGCCGGTTGCGTCCACTTCCGAATGGACGGCACAGTTCATGGAATTCTCCTTCCGAGCAGTCCGCCGCACCATTGACCGCTGACCACGGGAACTTCGGTGGCAAGAATTTCAAGTTCTCTGCCGAGGCCATTGGCGCGGTTCTGTTGGCGGGGAGTTGTTGGGCGAGTGCCGTCGGTGCTGCCCGGTGATTTTCCCGGGGCCGATTGCGGAACGGTGCTCTCTGGCGTGGTGGGCAGTTCGTTGTCTTTATTCAAGCGGGACTGGATTTCGTAGACGACGCGCAGATCGCTGACAAACTTCGTGCTGCGGGCATATACCAGGTGGGCTTGGCGGTCCGCGCCGTGGTAAAGATTGACGGGAGAAAGGTCCGCGAGCTTTGGCTTGCGCCATGAGAAGCCAGCAGCCGTGAGAAGAATCAGCAAGGTGGCGGCCACCGAGACAGCGTAATAGGCGAAGCGGGCCGAAGCCAAGCCGCGCAACCAGCCGAAGGAAGACTGCCAGCCTTTTTTGGCTTCGCGGGGGCCAAGGGTTTGATTTAGGATCGCATAGACCAGCTGCGGCGGCGTTGCGATTTGCTCCATCGAGTGCAGGCCGCCCACCAGACCAGAAACGCTGGCGACCATTTGCGTGCAGTTTTCGCAAGAGTTCGCGTGCAGCTCGAACTCGCGGCGCTCGTCGGCGCCGAGGAGTCCGTCGAGATAGTCGCTAAGGCGTGCTTCGATATGTTCGCAGGTCCAGGTCATGAGCTGCTCCACGCTGGGTACCGCACCAACTCCCCATTAGAGGATCGAATCATGACGGGCGCACTCCCATCTGTTGCAGGATGCGCGCGAGTTCGATTCGTCCACGGTTGATTCTAGATTTCACGGTGCCTTCCGGTACGTCCAAAACTTGGCGAATTTCATTGTAGTCGAGTTGCTGCAAATCACGCAGGATGACGGCTTCGCGCAGTTCCGGAGAAAGCTTTGTAAGAGCCGTTTGCACCTGCGAACTTAGCTCGCCGAGCAGCAACTGTTGATCGGGGCGGCGTCCCGCAGATTCCTTATTTTCAACCACCGGCATGGCATCCTCGAGCGAGTCCGTGATGCGGTCGCGCTTGGTACGCCGGTAGTGGTCGATTAAAAGGTTGCGCGTCACGCTGGTCATCCACGTCGCAAAGCCGCCATGGGCGGAACGATAGCTCCCCAGAGTCTTGTAGACCCGGAGGAAAACGTCTTGCGACAGGTCTTCGGCCTCTGTGCCATTGCCGGTAAACCTGTAGCAAATGTTGAAGATGCGGCGCGTATGACGGCGCACAAGTTCCTCCCAGGCCGAACCGTCGCCCTGGAGGCATTGCTGGACCAGTTGGGCGTCCTGCTCCAACGTCTCATCAGCCTCGAAACCCGCTACGGTGACCAGTTTGCCCCAAAAGCTGCATAGGGCCAACTTCGGCCTGCAACTATGGAACGCAAACTGCTCTCGAAAAGTTCCCTGTTGTTCTGGCCCGGGCGACCGACCGCGAGTCAGGGCATCTTACTCGCGGTGTCGACCTCCACACAAGGGCCTCCGCCGGGCCTCCGCCGGTCTGGCCAGTCAGCCTGCCGCTCCCTCGAGAGTATTTGGCCTCGAGCCTCCAGGCGACTGGGTATATACTCTATGGACTTGTAGATATAAGCTAGTGACATGAGACGATAACTCGCAAAATGGGAAACAGGTTGGCGGAGCGCATTTGGGAAGCCTGCCCGATTGGCAGCGAAGCTCGAAACCGGAGACGAACTGGAAGTCGTGGCTGACGGACCAGGCCGAATCAGAATTCGAAAGGCAAAACTGAAACCTACTCTGGAACCATTGGTTTTAAGAATCACCGCCGAGAGCCCGCACGCCGAAACAGATTGGAGCGTGCTAGCTGGGAAGGAATTGTGTTAGCGCGCGAATATGTGCCGAGTGCCGGCGACCTTGTGTGGATGGACTTCACGCCGAAGGCTGGCCGGGCGCAAGCAGAAAGGCGGCTCGCGGTAGTCCTGTCGCAGCGCAGATATAATGAAAAGGCCGGCCTGGCGATGTTGTGTCCCATAACGAGTCATTCCAAGAGTTATTCCTTTGAAGTGGCGCTTCCTCCCGGCAGCCGCATTCCAGGCGTCATCCTCTTAGACCATTTGAAAAGCCTCGATTGGCGCCAGCGCAATCTGCAAAAAACGGGAAAGCTCCCGTCTTCGATTCTCGCCGAAGTTCTGGAACGCATTTGCGCGCTTCTCCAAATCCCGTAAAGCATCCGCAAGACTCGCGATGCCGTCCCACGCCCGCCGAATCTCCCCCTACGCGTACCCGTTGACAGAAGTCCTTACTTTCTTTTGCGAGCGCCAGCACGATCAAAAAGAAGAGATTGGTTCGGAAAAGAAGTTTGACGGCGGTATTCGGATAGAGCTTGGGGAGTCCGGCTGGTACGATTTCGCGTATGGACAAACTCCCTTCGATGTTCCGCGCCTCGCTCGAGACGGCCTTTGATCAGGCCTTGGACTACCTCGATGGTTTGAACGAAAAGCCGGTTGCGGCCAGAGTGGATGCCGCAACCCTGCGGGAACGGCTTAATCGCGTGCTGACTGAGGAGGGCGTCCGGCCCGAGCAGGTGATTCGCGAACTCGCTGCTGATGTTGATGGCGGTCTGGTGGGATCTTCCGGGGGACGCTTTTTCGCTTGGGTCATTGGAGGATCGCTCCCGGCGGCTCTGGCGGCAGATTGGCTCACCTCGACGTGGGACCAGAACGCGGTCCTCTACGCTGCCAGTCCAGCGGCAGCAGTCGTTGAGGAGGTGGTGGGAGCTTGGCTAAAGGAGATACTGGGGCTTCCGTCGGCAGCCAGTTTCGCTTTGGTCAGCGGTTGCCAAATGGCCCACGCTACATGTCTCGCAGCAGCCCGCCAGGCTCTGATGGCGGAGCGCGGCTGGGATGTCGAAAAACGCGGAATGTGTGGCGCGCCGCCGATTCGAATTATTTCGAGCGATCAGAGTCACGGTTCCTTCGAGCGCGCTCTGCGTTTCCTGGGTCTGGGCCAGTCTCACGTGCAATATCTCCGGGCAGGCCCACAAGGGGCACTCCCAGCCGACGCTTTGGAGCGGGCACTGGCGGAGGGGCCTCGGGCGCCGACGTTCGTGCTGTTGCAGGCGGGCGAGATAAACACGGGAGCGTTCGACTCGTTCCAGGAGCTCATACCAATTTCCAGACGCTACGGCGCATGGGTCCACGTCGACGGGGCATTTGGGTTGTGGGCGGCCGCGAGTGGGCAGTATCGTCATCTCTTGGAGGGTGTGGCGATGGCTGACTCTTGGGCCACCGACGGGCATAAGTGGCTCAACGTGCCGTTTGACTGCGGTTACGCTTTCGTTCTGAATGCCGCGGCGCACCGCGCGGTGATGTCCTACCGAGCTCCCTATCTCACACACACGGCGGAGGTGCGCGATGAAATGGATTGGAATCCGGAGTGGTCGCGCCGCGCGAGGGGCTTCCCAACCTACGCCGCGCTTCGGCAATTGGGCCGCGCGGGATTGGCGTCGCTGGTAGAAAACTGCTGCAGGCACGCGCGTTCGCTGGTGACCAGAATCGGCGGATTGCGTGGCGCGGAAGTGGTTCGGGAGCCGACTCTCAACCAGGGATTGGTGCGATTCCTCGACTTGAAACGGAACGCTGCCGAAAAGGACCACGATCGGCGGACGGAGGAGGTGATTGCCGCAATGGTCGCTTCAGGGGAAGCATTTTTCGGAGGAACTTCGTGGCGTGGACGCCGGGCGATGCGCGTGAGTGTTTGCTGTTGGAGGACGTCCGACGAGGACGTGGACCGCGTGGTCGACTTGTTCAGCCAGATACTAAATCCGGCGGGCTCCGTTCGTGATGGGGCCCGCCCGTAGTACGCGGGAACGATTGAAATAGTGCATTTCCGCCCGGAGACGTTCCGGCTGATCAGACCGGGGAATCCTTACCGATCCGCGCAATTACCCGGCAGCTCGACGGCCATTCTGCCTTGTGGAAACCCCTGAAAATCACAGATGATTCATACCTTCCGTGTGCCCAGACGGCGACTTGTCCAGAAGGCCATATCGTGTCTATATGAAATGCAAGAGGATTTCTTCGTGGGTAGCGTTTTCGAACAATTCCGAGAAGAGCTCAGAGCCTGGGAGGCCAAGTACGCTGGCCGGCCGCGCGATGAATTGATCGGACTGTGTCTCTTGGCGCTCGAGCGCGAAGAGCTTGTCCGTGTTGGCTACCGGGAGGAGTTGATGACCGAGCGGCTCGCGGCCATGCCGATTCCGCCCGCTGTTCGCGAGTTGATGCGGCACGCTTTGATTTGGGCCTGGCGGGATGAGGAGATGCACGCGATTTACATTCGGGGTGCGCTGCTCAAGTACGGCGGGCCGTTATTGCGAATGAAGGCATTCGCGCAGCAGCTCGGTGGATTGGTCGGAGGATGGGCCGGGTCGGTACGGCAGCATGTGCCGTGGTCGAAAGCGCCATTCTCCCGCGCTGCAGCGACGATCGTAACGTGGCTCGGGGCGCTGACCGGGAAGGTCCCGGAAGATGTTCGAAAATACTTGAACTACGGACCGTTCCGGGAGTTTTGTGTTTTCAACGTCGATGCTGAGAAGACCGCCAAGCTGTGCTACGACCGCATGATCGCGCTGGCCGAAGAGGCGCCGGAGCTGGGAGCGGAACTCCAGCAAGATTTTGTGCGGGTGCGAAATGATGAAGACCGGCATGCCCGAATTTTCGAAATCCTTGCCAACGCGCTGGATGAAAGAGACCAGCTCGTCGCAGAAGAGACGCAAGAGTCGCTGACTCGAAAGATTGAGGACGTTGGAGAATATTTTCTGCCGCGGACGCTGAGGAAGCACACCGTGGTGAACAGCAAGATCGGAAGCGGCGGGCGCGTACTTGTCTTCGAGGGAAAATCCGCAGAAGAAAAATGCGCCGTGTTTCGCCGCCTGTTGCAAGAGAGCGGCCTTGAGCGAAAACTGCGGCAGCGGGCGGCGGCTTTAGGAAAGCAGGCTGCCGATCTGTCGATCGTCGTCAAACCGTCGTTCATGTTGGGGTATGCCAGGAAGGATTGCTCGATCGTCACGGATACGGAGTTGCTGCGGGAGCTTGGGAACTTTTTAGGAGAGCAGGAGTGCGGGAATGCAGTCATCGTCGAGTCGGTAAACATATACGACCAATTTTTCGGGCATCGTAGCGTCGGGGAAGTAGCTGCTTACTTTGGGATCGAGCGGTGCGGGTTGCCGATTGTAGATGGGTCGAGCGACCAGGTCTCGCACAGCTATTTTCGCGGCATGGCGCAGAACACCGTCTCTCGGAGCTGGAAGGAGGCGGACTTCCGGATTTCGTTTGGGAAGATGCGGAGCCATCCGATTGAGATGGCCTATCTCACCATTGGCAATCTGGAGTGGATGGGCGGACGATGCGATGAATTTCTTTTTGTGGAGCGGCAAGCGCACCGCGAGACCGCGTTGATGATGTTGCTGGACGGTTTTCCGCCGGATTTTGCGCTGCTGGATGCGTATGACCAGGCTTCCGATGGACTTGTGGGCGTGATGGGTTGCCCGCGCCCGCCTTGTCCTCGGAGGCTGTACGCGGGCGAGGACGCGCTGTCGGTCGATTTAGTGGCGGCGCGGCACATGGGAGTCCGCGAGCCCGAGGAGACCAATATTTTGCGCGCGGCATGCCACTGGTTTGGCGATCCCGGAAAGCGCATCGAAGTTGTGGGAACCAACGAGAATTTGCGAGCGTGGCGTGGCCCCTACGAAACAGAGTTTTCCACGTTGCTGAGTTTCGTAGCCTATCCGGTGTACGTCTTCGGGAGCGGACGCGGTTCGTTGTTTGTTCCGGAGATGGATGAGCAAGCATTTCCTCCGTTGCAAGACGTTTCGTTTTTCGAGCGCGTTTTGCGTGCGGCGCTACGCAGGCTTCTGGGCTTGCATTTCCCTCGAACGAAAAAGCAGCAGCATGCCGAGGCTCGATCGCTGTGAAAAAGAACGTCGCCGTCATCGGAGCGGGGATGGGAGGGTTGACGGCTGCCCTGCGGCTTCGACGGCAGGGATTCCGAGTGCAGGTCCTCGAGGCGCGCGCCGAAGCTGGTGGGCTGGCTTCCGGAAATGTATATGAGGGATTCTCGTTTGACGCCGGGCCGTACATCTTGCTGGACCGGCCAGGCTTGGAGTGGGCGTTTCGGTCTGTGGGGCTCGAACTCGGCGAGCACATCGAATTGCGGGCCATCGATCATGTTTACGGCGTCGACGCGCCCGGCCGTCCTACCGTCAACATTTATTCGAATGACGCCAAGACTGCGGCGGAGATGGAAAGAGAGTGGCCAGGAAGCGAGGAACTCTATCTGCGCTTCGTGCGGCAGACGGGAGCGATCGAAGCGTCGCTGCGACCCCTCCTCTACGGCTCGGCGCCCGGACCGATGTCGCTCCTTGGCGGGGGACGGTGGCGCCACGCTAGATTTCTCTTGCGGTCGCTGGGTTCCGTGCTGCGCGCGTCGCGGCTCCCGCAGCCCGTCGTGGATGGGCTCTCGATATGGACTCATGTCGCCGGGCAGCGCCCGGAAGAAGCGCCAAGTCCTTTGGCGTTTGTTCCAGCGTTGGTGCATTCCGTAGGTTGTTTTTATCCGAAGGACGGGATTCGAGCCCTCCCCGCGGTTTTGGCGGAGGCCGCGGCAGGGGCAGGCGTGGAATTTAGGTACGGCACGAAAGCGAAAAGGATTGTGGCCGATGGCGGTCGCGTGAAGGCCGTGGAATCAACCGAGGGTGAAAGCTTTCCGGTGGACGCGGTCGTTTCCGACTGCGGTATCGCCACATATCTTGAGCTGCTCGATCAAAAAGAAGGCGTGAGCCGAAAACGTTGCGAGAAGCTTTTGCTGCAATCGCCGGGAGTGTGCGCCTACCTTGTCGTAAAGGGAAAGATGGAACCGCCGTACTTGCGATTCTTGCTTCCCGGGGGAGAAGAGCGCACCAGGCTATTCATTCGGCCGGGCGTGGTGAATCCGGAGGAGAAAAACGGCGAGTGGTATCCGGCGAGGCTGCTGGGGCCTATGGATCACGCGAAAGCGCAGCGCATGGGGCCCCGGGGGCAAGCCGACTATTTGGAAAAGCTGTTGGAAGAAAGATGGTGGCAAGAGGGAATTAGCGACTATCGCGTGCTCGGGCGGCGGACGCCGGCGAACTGGGCTTCGGAATATTCGCTAGCCCGCGACAGCATGAATCCCGTGATGACGGCGAAATTCATGCGCGAGGGCCGGCTCGCGCACCGCAGCCCCGACTTGCGCGGATTGTATCTGGCGGGGAGCGCGACGCACCCGGGGCAGTGGGTGAGCTTTTGCGCGATTTCCGGAGTGCTGGCGGCGGATTGTGTGCGAAAGGACTTCGCCTGATGCTCGAGACGACGACCGAAACGCACGGAGGACGCAAGCTGCGCGTCGCGCGTATGGGCAGCGGACCGCAGGTAATTCTCCTCCACGGTTATCCGGACAATTTGCAAGTGTGGTCGGAGCTTGCACCGCGGCTGGCTGCGCGATTCGAAGTGCTGGCGTTTGATTGGCCTGGAATGGGGTACAGCGAGGCGTGGACCGGCGGTGCAACGCCGTTCGATTTCGCCCGCCGGCTACGGACACTCATGGATGCCTGGAACATCCGGAAAGCCGCGATTATCGGCCATGACATGGGTGGCCAGCCGGCGCTCGCCTTTGCCGCCCAGTACACCGATCGCATCAGTCAGCTGGTGGTAATGAATTCACTCGTGATTTGGGACGAGAAAACCTCCTGGGAGATTGCTCTACTGAGAAAATTCGGCTGGAACCGTGTTTTGCTGGAGCGCCTGCCGCGAGCGGTCTATTTTCGCGCGATTCGAACGTTTCTGCCGCGCGGCTCGAAACTTAGTCCGGAGTTGCGTAGCGATCTATGGGAAAGCTTCAAGCGTCCGGAGGTGAGGAAATTTGTGGTGCGGATGTGCGCTGGCTATCAAGGGACACTGCCGCGTCTGAAGCAGCTCTATCCGACCATTCGGACGCGGTCATTATTTCTGTGGGCGGAGCGCGACAGACATTTCCCTGTTGCGCACGCCAAGAAGCTCGCCGAGATGGTTCCGGGGGCCAAGTTCGAAGAGATTCCTGGGGCTGGACATTGGATGGCACTGAATCTCGCGGAAGAAGTGAGCTCCCACATGCTGCGATTTTTCGGAACCAGCGATGCCCAATGAGGCGGTCGTCGCAGTGGCCGGTACACGGGAGCGCTACTATCGATGGCTTTCCTCGAATGTGAACCATCATCTTGAACATCACCTCTATCCCTCGGTTCCGTACCACGCGTTGCCGGAGCTCGGACGGGCGCTCACGGCGGATTATCGAGCTCATCAGAGCAATGTCCAGAACGGTTACGGCCGCGCCGCGCTGGTCTTGCTAGGCGATCCCGGCACTTCGCTCCCAAGGAAACAATCGCTTATGCGCCGATTGATGGACATGCCGGAGCGCCTTGACGCACCTGTTCGTGACCGTTAGTCTCGAAGCTCATGCGTTCATCGTCGAGGAAACTGGTTTACATCCTGATCGCGGCAGCGGTTATCGGCTTCGTCATTTATCGATCGAGCGGTCTGCTTCATTCGGGCGATTTCTTTCGGAATTTGTGGAATGCGGTTCGTCGTGCCAACCCCGCACTGCTGGCGTTGTCGACCGTGGCGATCTACGCCTGCTATGCCATTCGCGCGCTGCGGTGGCAAGTGCTCCAGCGCAATTTAGGGCCTTCGCGTTTCTGGCAGATATATGCCATGACGCTCGCTGGTTTTGCAGCGTTGCTTGCGCTGGGCCGGCCGGGAGAGCCGATCCGCGTGTTGCTGCTGGCGCGGAAAGAAAAATTGCCGGCAGCGGATCTCTTCGGGATCTACCTGGTGGAAAGAATTCTCGATACCGCCAGCGCCTTAGTCGTAGCGGCTCTGGCTTTGTTGCTGATCAAATCGGGCATGGAGTCCAAAGAAACAGCCGGGAAATTTGTGCCCGCGTTCCGAGCCGCCGGAGCCCTTCTCGGCGTGGGCGTTTTGGGCGCGATTGCTTTCCTCGTATTTCTGCGGGTTCGCGGGACGGCGCTCCTGGAGGGCCGCTTAGCTCCGTGGCTTGGTGCGCATAACTGGAAGGCTCGCGTCGCGCGCATTTTAATGGGATTCGCGCGGGGCGTGCAGACCATTCGGACCTGGGGCGACCTGGCGTTAGCCGGGCTATACTCCGCGCTCCACTGGATTCTCGTTTTGTTTGTCTATCAGTGGGTGATCCGCGCGTTTGGCGGAAGCCTCGGGGATTTCCGCCCGGGTGATGCCATGCTGGTGATGGCCTTCTCGCTGGTGGGCTCCATCGTTCAACTGCCGGGAATTGGCGGCGGCTCGCAATTAGCGTGCATTCTTGTGTTCACGAAGGTATTTGGGATAGAAACGGAGCTTGCCACGGCTGTTGCTATGGTGATTTGGCTCGTGACCTTCGTGGCCGTCTCGGTGATTGGATTGCCGCTATTGCTACATCAAGGAGTTTCGTTGACGAAACTAAGAGAGATGGCGGCCGAAGAGCAGGAATCGTTGGAAAGCTCGCCTTCAGGAGAGACCCAGTGAAGTGTCCGTTCTGCGCGCATTTGGACGACAAGGTGATCGATTCGCGCGAGGGGCGCGTCGGAGACACGATTCGGCGGCGGCGGGAGTGTCTCAAGTGCAGCCGCCGGTTTACCACCTATGAGCGCATCGACGAAATTCCTTACATGGTGATTAAGAAGGATGGACGGCGCGAGCGTTTCGAACGCCAGAAGATTTTTCAGGGATTGTTGAAAGCTTGCGAGAAGAGGCCTGTCGCGACGCCCAGACTGGAAGCCATCGTGGATGAAATCGAGAGTGTGGTCCACGAAGCTACAGAGAGGGAGCTCACCACCACCGAAATCGGCGAAATGATCATGCACCGTTTGAAAAAACTCGATAAGGTCGCTTACGTGCGCTTTGCGTCGGTCTACATGGATTTCAAGGATGTCCAGGAATTCATGTCCGAGCTGAAGAACTTATTGAAGGACCGTACCAAGAAGTGAACTCGTGGTTATCGCGGCCAGACGCCCGCGGTAAAGGTTCGAATTTTCGTGAATCCCAGTTTTTCATAAAGCTGGACCGCACCGTAGTTCTCTGACGTGACCGTCAGCGTTAACTCCTTAAATTTCATGCTGCGCAGCGTTTCGCCGGAAGTCTGCATCAGCATGCGGCCGATGCCGTGGCCCTGGTAGCCGGGGAGCACGCAGATTTGCGTGGTGTGGCCGACTCCGGGAGAGACTTCGCTGGTGAGGATGGCGGCCACGAGATCGTCGCTGCCCGGCTGGCGCAGGACGAACGAGGCTCCCGGCACGAAGTGGCCGCAGCCCGGAAGCAGGATGATGTTCTTCAAAAACTTCAGTGCGCCGGAGCGGCTGCGGTACTGATCGTTGATTTCGCCGTCGATGTGGTTGGCGTAGGCCAGATAGATCAGCTTGGCGCAGGGCTCGAAGTAGCGGTCATTCCAGCGGTCCAGGCGCAACCCGGCGGAGACGCCGGGTTTGGCTTCTGGAAGCTTCTCTAGATCCTGGAGCATGAATTGGCGGGAGTAGAGGCGAAACCCTTGCTCGCTTAGCGGGACTTCCACTGGTCCGCTGAAGGGCATGAGCTGGGCTTCAATGCGCGAGAGCTGGGGAATGGCGCGCATGGAGAAGAGCATCTCGTCGAGCAGTCGCTGCCCGATCGTGGCTTGCGAGAATTTTGCGGATACATAGAGGCCGCCGATAAGGCCTTTCTGTTCTTCGAGGACGTAGAAGGAGTAGCCGGCGGCGCTGCCATTCTCGAAAGCCACACATCCTGCGAGGGCGTGGGCGTCCAGGAACCGTTTGATCAATTCCAGGGCGCTGCGGTAGTCCCAATGGAGTTCATCGCGCCAGTGGCGCGCTTCCTCTTCAAGGAGAGGCTCGAGTTGGCGGACCGTCGTCTGGCGCAAGTCGACAATATTCATGTGGAAGAAGACTGCCACGCGGCCCCTGCCGCCGGAGGTTCTATGATAGCTGAATCTGCCTCCGCACAACCAAGACGGGCGTGGCAAAGATACAATTCCGACACAAAGCCAGCATGGTCTCCGAAATGGTCCAGAAAAGGTGTGCTAACATCGCGCCTACCGTGCTTGTTTATTGAGGAGTGAAAACCGGCGGCGCTGGCCGCGGCCGTTGCGCAGACTACGAATGTCGATCCTCTACGAGCTCCGCTATCCCACCAAGTGGTATACGAAACTGTTGACGGCCTTGCTGGCGCTGGTTTTCTTTGCCGTGCTGGCGACCGCCGCCATTGCCGCGTTTCTCGTTTACCGCATCGTGAAGCCGCAGCGCACCAGCAGTGAAATTGACATGGAGAGCTTTCCGGGCAAGCCGGACCTTGTGGATTTTGCGGTTTCGGGATTGGGGCCGCGTCACGGCTGGTTTTTCCCGGGATTGCGCGGCGCGCCGACGATTGTCTTGTGTCACGGATACGGATCTAGCCGCGGCGAATTGCTGACGCTGGTTTCGGCGCTGCAGGATCACCAGTACAACGTGTTTGTTTTTGACTTTGCCGCGCATGGCGGAAATGACGGGATCACCACGTTCGGGTATCGCGAAGCAGACGAAGTGCGCGCGGCAGTCGACACCGTGGCCGCGCGAAATGACGTAGATCCCGCTCGCCTCGGACTATGGGGCTACAATTTGGGGGCTTACGCGGCTTTGCGCGAGGCGGAAAACGATCATCGCATTCGCGCCATCGTGCTGGATTCCGTGTACGACTTGCCGGAGCAGATGGTAAAAATCGGCGTGGAGCGCAGCGGCCTGGGTGGATTTCCGCTGATGGTTCGCTCGGCGCAGTTTAGTTTTACTTGGCTGAACTACAAGTACCGCGAGGATGCCCCGCTGTCGAGGAAACTGAATACCCTGGCGGGCATCCCGAAACTGTTCATCGAAGCCTCCGACGACCCCGAGCTTGCCGAACTTACCCGCCAAATGTTTGTGAAGGCGCCCGAACCCCGCGATCAGACGATGATTCCGCACGGTAATTTTGTGTCTATGGATGACAACGATAAGCGCGATTACGAGAACCGCGTGGTCAGCTTTTTCCTACTGCGGCTTCCCGCCACCGGGATGCCCAGCCGCTGATGGTGGTTGAATGCTGTAGAGGAAATATCCTGTTTTCCTCGAATCGAACGATACGATCTCCTCGAACGTGAAGTCCGATCCGGCCGGAGACTCGGAATGCCGGTTTCCTATCAGCAGGTAGCCCTGATGCGGATGCCCGCTATCCCATTCGGGTAGCTCTTCGTGAAGATAAAAATTTAGACTGTAGCGCTGCCCGCGTTTCATGTATTTGGAGACGTTGAGCTTTGCCGCAGGAATGGCATGGCGCTGAAGTTCCTCTGAAAGGGTCCGGCCTGAGGGATCCCAGGAGAAAAACGACGGAAGAAGTTTGTCATTGTTTGAGACCGCGAAGAGGATGGGCAAGACGCAGCAAGCTGCCAAAGGTCGGCCAAATGCGCCTTGGAACGACATCGCCGCACCTGCCCCTAACATCAGGTTCGCGGCACTCAGTGCTCCGAGGATGACGCCCGTGGCCATCCCGAAATTCAAGTTGCCTCGTGAGCCATGCGCGGCAACATATTCGACAATGGCAAAGCAGCATGCAAAGACGAGTGATGAGGCCAACAGCGCTATGGCGAGAGATCTTGTTTTTCCGCTGGCCAGTGCCCATCGCGAGTGCGCCATGAGCGCCACAATTGCCGGAAGCGCCGGCAAAATATAGCCCGGTAACTTTGACCTGGAAAGGGAGAAAAAGATGAGGCCAAACAGTCCCCAGGTTAAGAAGAAGAGCGAGTTTGACGATAATCGCTTTACGCGGGTCCATTTCACCGCCCCCAAAATCAAGGACCACACCGCCAGGGCCGTCCAGGGAAGAAGAGCGATAAGCAGAACTGCGCCATAAAACCAAAACGGCTGGATGTGCTGGAACTCAGGCGTGAGGAACCGTTTGAAATTGTGTTCGACGATAAAGACGCGAAGGAAATCTGGGTTGCGGCGGGCGCAGAGGATGTACCAGGGCAGGGCCGTGAGCGAGAAGGCGGCGATGGCCGCGGGGTGAAGCAAACGAAAGGCATCACGCCAGAGTTTTGTGACGAGCGCCCAGAGGAAAACCGCCCCTCCGCAAAGGAGTATGCCGGCGGGTCCCTTCGCGAGAACCGCTAGGCCCAGAAAAAAGCCGAAGGAGATCAATGCCAGCCACGGCGTTCGGGGGATCACCGGAGTGTTTTCATTACGGGTGAGGCCGAGGACGACGGCGGCAGAGACCATGGCCATGGTGAGCATTCCCGTGAAGGGCATGTCCGTGGCGGCGGCATGGGAAAACCCAATCATGCCCAAGGATGTAGGAAGGAGCAGCAGCAGCCAAAGGGCCGTCTCCGGACCATAGAGACGGAACGCCAACCACGCCAGTAGAAGCGTCAGAAGCAGCGCGGAAATTGCGCTCGGCAGCCGCGCCGCGGCTTCACTGACACCAAAAAGTTTGAAACAAACCGCCGCGCCCCAATAATAGAGCGGTGGCTTCTCGAACCAAGGCTTTCCGTAAAGCCGGGGCGTGACCCAATCGCCTGTCTCGGCCATGTCGCGCGCAATCCACGCGTAGCGGGGCTCGTCTGGGCCGAGGAATCCCATGGCTCCGAGGTGGCTGAAATAGGAAACGTACAGTGTTAGGAGGATGAGAACGGCCCAGCCGATGCGGCCTGCCGATTTGGCCCACGGTTTCTGGGGGCTGGTGGTGAGTGCTTCAATCACGCAAGGGAAAGTCTAGCATTGAACCTCTATCTTCGAAGCTGCCACCTCTTGCATACTGTCGCGCGTCGGCCGCCGTACGGCCGTCTTGCAATGAAATGAAGAAATGGCTTGAATACGCCGCCGTTTTGCTGATCTTGAAGACGCTGGGGGCGTTCCCGCGGGCCGTCGCGCGCTTCTTGGCCGCATCCGTGACCAGTCTGCTTTTTCGCTGGCAGCCAAAGTTGCAGAAGACCGCCGAGTTTAATCTGCGGCTGGCCTTCCCGGACTGGACCGACGCGCGGCGCAAAGACGTGACCCGCAAGATGGTGCGAAACCTTGGCTGGATGGCGGCGGAATTTGCACGCTTCCCGCGGCTGACCAAGAAAAATATTGAAAAAGTGGTGATTCTCGAGGGCCATGAAAATTTTCTGGAAGGACAGCGGCGCGGCAACGGCGTTCTTTATTTGACGGGCCACATCGGCGCCTGGGAACTCTCCTCCTTCGCGCACGCGCTCTACGGCTATCCGCTGCACTACATAGCGCGGCCACTCGATAACCAGCGCCTCGACGCGCTCGTCAACCAATACCGCTGCTCCTCCGGCAACCAACCCATCTTCAAAAATGAATCCGCGCGCGTCATGCTGAAAATTCTGAAAGACTCGGGAACCATCGGCATTCTCGCTGATCAAAACACCATGCCGGAAGAAGGCGTGTTCGTCGATTTCTTCGGAGAATCTGCCTGCGCGACAACCGGGATAGCACGTGTGGCGCTGCATACCGGCGCCGCGGTGGTCCCGGGATACGCCTACTGGGACGAGACCATTCAAAAATATCGCCTGCGGTTCGAGCCTCCCGTGGAACTGGTGCGCACTGGCGACACCGAGCGCGACGTCTTTGAAAATACCCAGCGGTTCGCAAAAGCCATCCAAGGGATTATTCAGAAACACCCGGACCAATGGGTTTGGGTTCACCAGCGATGGAAGACGAGGCCCAAAGGCCAGCCCGCGCTGTATGATTTTTGAGAGAGGTCTTTGATGATGCAAACGGCAAAGTCGTTGGCGGAAGCGGTGGGCGCACAGCTGGAAGGCGACGGTGCGGTGGAGTTGCGCGGTGTAGCGGCGCCCGAGCGCGCCAGCCCGCACGATCTCATCTACGTGGAGAAAGCCAAACATGCGGAGCGCGCCCGAGCGTCAGCAGCGATCTGCGTGATGGCCACGGAAAATGTTCCGTTGCCCGGCAAGGTTGTTCTGAGAAGTCCGCATCCCAAAGTTGCCTTTGCAAAAGCGGCTGCTCTCATACTTGGAAAGGCCCCCATCGCCAGCGGGATTCACCCGACAGCCATCGTGGCGCCTCTGGCGCGGATCAGCCAAAACGCGGGCATCGGGCCATTTGCCGTGATTGGCGAAGACACCCACGTTGGCCAAGGCACGCAAATCGGCGCACACAGCGTGATTGGCGCGGGCTGCTGGATTGGCGACCGCTGCCGCATTCACCCGCGCGTAACACTGTACGCCGGGGTTCGCATCGGACATCGCGTGGAAATCCATTCCGGCGCAGTCATCGGTGCGGACGGTTTCGGCTACGCCGAGGGCGAAGGGCGCTATTGGAAATTTCCGCAGGCGGGCATCGTGGAAATCGCCGACGATGTGGAAATCGGCGCGAACACGACTGTCGACCGGGGCTCGCTGGATGACACGCGCATCGCTGCTGGCGTTAAATTAGACAATCTCGTACACATAGGGCACAACTGCCAGATTGGCGAACACACCGTAATGGCTGCGCAGGTCGGCCTTTCCGGCTCCTGCGAATTTGGCAAGCACGTGGTGGTGGGCGGCCAAGCCGGTTTTGGAGAACAATGTTGTCTCGAAGACGGAGCAGTCATCGGCGGCCAATCCGGCGTTCTTGGCGGCAAGACCATCCGCAGCGGGCAAACCGTCTGGGGAACGCCGGCGCGTCCTCTTGCAAAATTCAAAGAACAATTCGCCTTGCAGGCGCGTCTACCGGAACTGGCAGCGCGCATCAAAGCGCTAGAGGTCAAGCTCGGAGGGAAGTGACGTGAATCGAGCACTACGCTGGCGCGTAATCGTAGTTGGCGGCCACACCCGCAGCATCGGCAAGACGCAACTGGTGTGCGACGTCATTAGCGCCTTCCCCGGAACCAACTGGATCGCTGGAAAAATCACGCAGTATGGCCACGGTGTGTGCGCCGAAAACGGCAACAATTGCGACTGCGCCCCCGACGAACACATTTGCGCCATCGAATGGGAGGCGCAGCCGCAATCCGGCACGGACAGCGCGCGATTTCTTCAAGCGGGCGCGAAGCGCTCGTTTTGGTTAAGAACGAAGCAGGGTTTTCTGGCCGAAGGCTTGCCGTTGATGCGAGAGGCCCTCGAGCGAACGCTTTCTGAAACGGACGAAGATTCGCCTTCGCTGATTGTCGAAAGCAATTCGCTCTTGCAATTCCTAAAACCAAGTCTCTATTTCGCGGTGATCGATCCCGCGCGGGAGGATTTCAAAGACTCCGCGCGCGTGGCGCTCGACCGCGCCGATGTCCTCGTGCTCCGCGGCGCGATGCACACGCCTGCCGCGGCCCCCTCCTGGATAAAACTCCCCGCCCATTTGCTGCGCACCAAGCCTTCCGTCACCCAGCGCGAAGGGGAGCCCCTGCCCGAGCCTCTCGAAGTCCTCATCGCGCGAGCCTTGCTGGCCCCGCCAAGTATCGCCCTCTAACAACGAATCGATAACGCGACTGCATCTTAGACGTTGACCCATTGGCGCAAGACGGCGATAATTTAGTGGTACTCGTCTTACTCGGTCTCCCGCAGTTCTGGCGTTCGTACCGGAGACTGCGGGAAGTGGCCAGGAATACAGCAGTTAGGCAGGTTTAGGCCGGATGGGGCGGATTTACTGCGCCCGCATTTGGGTAATCTTTCGACTGGGGGACCTTGTTTTGGCGACAGGTACACGCATTGGACTGGATAGGCCCGCCCCTGCCATACCGCCATTCTGGGACGCGCAGGATCTGGCCGGCCCTCTCGAACAAGCCATCGAAAACGGCGCGAACCATCTGCTCTCCTTGCAGGCCGAAGAGGGCTATTGGCTCGGCGAACTCGAGGCCGATACTACCCTCGAATCCGACTACATCTATTACTTGCATGTTCTTGGCAAAGCGGACCCCGGCCGCATCGCCAAGCTGGCCAACTATGTGCGGCGGCGGCAATTGCCTGACGGCGGCTGGAATATTTTCCCCGGCGGACCTTCGGACCTCAATGCCACCTGCAAGGCGTATTTCGCGCTGAAACTTGTCGGCGACGATACGGATTCGCCGCACATGACCCAGGCGCGCGAAACTGTGCACCGTCTTGGCGGCCTCGAACAAACTAATTCTTATGTCCGTTTTTACCTCGCGCTGATCGGTGCTGTCGGCTGGGAGCTTGTTCCTTCGATTCCGCCGGAACTGCTGCTTTTGCCGAGCTGGTTTTATCTCAACATTTACGAAATGTCGTCGTGGACGCGCGGCATCGTGATCCCCATGGCCATTCTTTCCGCGCTGCGGCCGGACTGGCGTTTGCCGGAACGCGCGCGAGTCGACGAACTCTTCCGCGACATCTCGCACAAAGCGGCGGCTTTTGACTGGAGCAAGCAGCTCATCTCCTGGCGCAACGTTTTTCTGGCCATCGATCGCGGGCTGAAGCTCTACGAAAAACTTCCGTGGAAACCGCTCCGCCGCCGCGCTCTTCGCGAAGCCAAAGCCTGGATGCTCGCTCACATAGAACGGAGCGAAGGCTTGGCGGCCATCTATCCTGCGATGATGAACTCGATCTTCGCGTTGATGGCGCTCGGGCACGGCCCCGACGATCCCATTACTTCTCGGGAGATTCGCGAGTTTTCGCGCTTCGAGATTGAAGAAGGGGACACCATCCGCATGCAGCCGTGCGTATCTCCCGTTTGGGACACGTGCATCGCCATGGTTTCTTTGGAGGAGGCCGGGCTGTCTGCGGATCATCCGGCGCTGGTGAAGGCGGCCGATTGGATGCTCTCGAAGCAGGTGTTGGGACCCGGCGACTGGCAATGTAAGAACAAAGATGCCGAGCCGGGAGGCTGGGCGTTCGAGTTCCGCAACGATTTTTTCCCGGACGTGGACGACACCGCGTTCGTCCTCATGGCCTTGCAGCGTGTGAAGCACCCCGATCCCGACCGCATGGAAACTGCCGTGCGCCTCGGCATCCAGTGGCTGTTGAGCATGCAAAATAGGGATGGCGGCTGGGGAGCGTTCGATCGCGACAACGACCGCCAACTCTTTTGCAACATTCCTTTCGCCGACCACAACGCGATGATCGACCCGTCGACCGCCGATGTGACCGCCCGCGTTGTCGAATGCCTGGGGCGATTCGGCTGGCCTGCGGAACACCCCGCGATTCAACGCGCCGTGAAGTTCTTGCTCAAAGATCAGTGCGAAGATGGCTCGTGGTTCGGGCGCTGGGGGGTGAACTATGTTTACGGAACCAGCGGCGCACTGCGTGCTCTCGAAACCGTTTCGCTAACCGCAAAAGAATTTTGCCAACGCGCGGTGCGCTGGCTGCGCGCGGTCCAAAAAGCCGACGGCAGCTTCGGCGAATCCTTGTGGAGTTATACCGATCCGACTACCAAGGGGCGGGGAAACAGCACGGCATCGCAAACAGCATGGGGCCTGATCGGACTGCTCGCCGGCGCCCCGGCCGATGATCCCGCAATTCAGAAGTCGGTTGCTTATCTGGTCCATCAGCAAAATACCGATGGTTCGTGGAGCGAAGCTGATTTTACCGGCACGGGATTTCCCGGAGTGTTTTATTTGAAGTATCACCTCTACCGCAATTCTTTCCCGCTTTACGCGCTGGCTCGATTCCGCAATCAGGTGCAAGGTCCGCATGAGTATTGCGCCATGAAATTCCAGCCGGCCGAATTCCGGCTGCGGAGCGGGTTCTAGAGCCCGCGATGACGTTTTCTCTGGGGCTCACCGCGGATCTCATGCTGGCCTTGGCTCGGCGCTCCCTTCACACGAAGCACAACTATCCTCCGATCCTGCGGCTTTCTCCGGATATTAACTTCCAGGCTGGCGTTGCTCCACTTGCCATCGGCGGTCATCCTCGAGGCAAAGGTTCTCTGCAGTCCGGTGCTCTCGTTCCGCGATTTCGGTCGCCCATCATTTGGATTGCTGGCTCTGAGCCGCTGGATTCTCCCGAGGTCGCCCGCTTCGCCACTGCACTCGCGGCATCCGGGCGAAGCGTCTTCCTGGAGACCTCCGGCATATCTTTGAAGCGGCGCCTTCATGAGTTTCAGCCGTCTTCCCGCTTTTACGTCGCGGTACGCTTCGACGGCCTGGAGTCGGGAGAGGGCCGGCGCAGTTTCCGCGACGGCGCGTTCCGTGTGGGCCTCGAAGCGCTTCGCATGGCAAGACTGGCAGGCTTTTTCACCTGCGCTCTTTTGGTTTCTGGTCCTGGCACCGCCGCCGGCGAACTGGAGCAACTCCACGCAGATATCGGCAAGCTCGATGTGGACGGATGCTTGATAACCTGCGCGGCGCCCGATCCCGCCATGGAGCGCAACGTCGCCGAACTCCGCCGCCGTTTGTTGACCCGGCGCTGGGCGTTGCTGTCCTCCTTGCTGGATGCTAGTGCGGTGCCGGCCGCGTCGCCAAGGTCTCAGGAAATCGCACGTCAGCCATTTTCGGAATCGCGGCGGGGCGATTTCGAGGAAGGCGTCGAAGCCGGATGACCACTCTGGTCACAGGAGCGTCGGGCTTTCTGGGCAGCCATGTGGCCCGGCAACTGGTCGCTCGTGGAGAGGAAGTCCGCGTTTTGATGCGCGCTTCGAGCACCAACCGTGCCATTGGCGACTTATCTCTGGAGTACGTGACCGGCGACCTCCGAGATCCTGCCTCGCTCGAGCGCGCTCTTGCGGGTGTGAAGTGTGTTTTTCATGTGGCCGCCGATTATCGCCTGTGGGCCAAAAAATCGCGTGACATCTACGATTCCAATGTCGGCGGCACGAAGAACTTGCTAGATGCCGCGAAACGCGCCGGGGTAGAGAAATTTATCTACACCAGCACGGTAGCGACCGTCGCTGTGGATCGTCCCGAGCTTCCCAGCGAAGCTACCGATGCGCGGCTCGAAGAAATGGTCGGTCACTACAAACGCTCGAAATGGATGGCCGAACGCGAAGCACTGAATGCCGCGAAGGACGGCTTGCCGGTGGTCATAGCCATGCCTACCACTCCCGTGGGACCTGGGGATTGGAAGCCCACACCGACCGGAAAAATCATCCTCGATTTCTTGAACGGCAAAATGCCGGGTTATGTCGAGACTGGCCTGAATTTCGTGGGCGCGGAAGAATGCGCGGCAGGCCACCTGCTGGTTAGAGAGAAGGGCCAAGTGGGCGAGCGCTATCTGCTCGGCGCCGAGAATTTGACGCTGAAACAGGTGCTGGATGCGCTGGCCAAGATTACCGGTCTGTCCGCCCCAAGACTGAAAATTCCGCACGCCTTGGCTTTAGGTGTAGCCTACATGGACACGGCGTTCTCGTGGCTCGTCGGAAGAGAGCCGCAAATTCCGGTCGAGGGCGTGAGAATCGCGCGACACATGATGTTCGTGGATTCGACCCGAGCACAGCGCGAACTGGGTTTCAAGCCGGGTTCGGTAGCAGCAGCTTTGGAACGCGCGACTCACTGGTACCAATCGAACGGCTACTTAAAGCCCGGCCGCGCCAAGAAAATGTTGCGCGCCGCTGCGTAGAGCAAGGGCCACGGGGATTTCGTCCCGCCCTCGCGGAGAGAAACAGTTGTAGGGGCGGGGCTCGCCCCGCCCACCGGAGCCGAAGGACGCAGTTGTAGCCCGGCGACTCGTCCCGGCATCATAGACTTCGAGATTCATGCGCATCCTAGTCACCTTCGCGATCAAGTCCGAGTTCTCACCATGGTCCTCCGGTCATCCCTTTGTTCCCTACGAATTCGAGAATTGGGAGACTCGCCGCGAATTCGATCTCTTCAAAGCCAACATCGGCCCCGATGAAGTAACGGTGCTCTTGACCGGCATGGGCGGAGAGAACGCCGTCAAAGCGATGTCGTCAATCCCGCTGGAAATTCATGATCTGTGCATTTCCTCGGGACTCGCAGGTTCGCTCGATGCTCGACTAACGCCAGGAGATGTCGTGGTGGCCCGCAGTGCCGAATCGCTGGACGAGAGTTCCGAGGCCGCCAGCGACGCGGATCTGCTGGATCTCGCCGTGCGATCTGGCGCAAAGGCTGTGAATGTTTCTCTGACTTCTGGGAAAATCGTAGCAACCGCCGGAGAGAAGGAAGAATTGAGCCGGAAGGGAAGTATCGTCGAGATGGAGACAACTCACGTTCTTCGAGCTGCTGCCGAACGACACGTTCCATGCGTGGCCGTTCGCGCCGTCAGCGACGCCGCGGATGAAGACATGCCCGTGGATTTTGCGCGTATTCTGGACTCCCACGGCCATTTGAAGATGGGCGGGCTCTTCAAAGAGGTGGCGCTCAGCCCTTACCGCATCCCCCTTCTGCTGCAGTTTGGACGGCAGAGCCGCGCCGCCGCTAAGTCTTTGGCTGACTTTCTAGACCGCTATATCTCCATGATCTCGGCAAATTGGACGAAAGTCGCCCGCCCTAGAATAGAAGAGGTTTCTCGGACATGAGCAGCCTCGGCCCAGCAGCAGAAGCGCTCGAATCGCTCGGGCCCATCCCGAAAACCATGCGTGCCGGTGTTTTCAGGGAAAAAGGAATCGTACGCGTCGAGGAAGTCCCCGTCCCCGAAGTTGGCGCGGGCGAAGTGCTCATTAAAGTGGCCGCCTGCGGCATTTGCGGCACGGACATCAAGAAAATCTTCGAGCGTTACGTCGAGCCTCCGCAAATCCTGGGCCACGAGCTTTCCGGCACGGTCGTCGCCGTCGGCCGCGGCGTAGACAAGTGGACGCCCGGCGACCGCGTCATGAGCTTCCACCATATTCCTTGCGGGAGATGCTTTTATTGTGAGAAGCGCCTCTTTTCCCAATGCCCGCAATACAAAACCACCGGGCTGACCGCCGGCTTCACACCAAACGGCGGCGGCTTCGCCCAGTATGTAAAAGCCATGCCCTGGGTCGCCGACCGCGGCATGGTCCCGCTCCCCGACAAGGTCAGTTTCGAAGAAGCCACGTTCATCGAGCCCATCAACACCATCGTCAAAGCCGTTCAAAAGGCGCGCATCACGCCCGGCGAAACGGTCCTCATCTTGGGCTGCGGCCCCATCGGCCTGCAGTTGCTCATGGTCAGCAAATTGGAAGGTGCCAAGCTCTATACCAGTGACCCGATTCCCGAGCGCCGGAAAAAGAGCCTTACTCTGGGTGCCTTGGAGTCGTTTGACCCAACCAGTGGTAAGCTGGTAGAGGAAGTTCGGTCCCGCACGGACGGTCGGGGAGCGGACGCCGTGCTGGTGGCGGTCGCACATCCCTCAGTAGTTACGGAGGCCTTGGCAACGGCCCGTCCTGGTGCACGCGTTTTGCTGTTCGCGGCAAACGATCCGGTCACCAGGATCGAGTTTCCTGCTGCGGCTGTGGGCATCGACGAAAAGGAAATCCTGGGCAGCTATAGCGCGGCGGTGGACATCCAAGAATCAGCCGCGGATCTGGTACTCGGAAAGAAACTGCCGGTGATGGAGATTGTCACGCACCGCTTTCGACTGGATAGCATCCAGGAAGCTTTGGAGCTGGCAGCAAGGCCGACGGCCGAATCGTTGAAGATTCTGATCACGCACGCATGAAAACAAGCACGCCAAAAAAACCGGAAGCTGCTGAAGAAGTGGCCTTCCCTGTCGCGCGAGTAGCCGTGCCGTCAAAGATGACGGCGGCGGTGTTGTATGGCAGCGAAGATCTGCGCATTGAGATGATCGACGTGCCGCATCTGGCTGCTGACGAAGTGCTCCTTCGCGTTCGCCTCGCGTTGACCGACGGTACGGACTTGAAAGTCTGGAAGCGCGGCTATCATGCCAAAATGATTCAGCCTCCCGCCGTTTTTGGCCACGAAGTGGTTGGCGACATTGCGGCCGTCGGCAAGCGTGTGGACGCGCGCTGGCGCATCGGCATGCGCGTGGTGGCCGCCAACTCCGCGCCGTGCCTGCGCTGCTATCACTGCCGCCGCGGCCAGGAGAATCTTTGCGAGGACTTGCTCTTCAACAATGGCGCCTATGCCGAATACATGCGAATTCCCGGCCGCATCGCCATGGAAAACATGCTGGAAGTGCCGCACTCTGTCGATGACGGAAGCGCTGCTCTGGTCGAGCCGCTGGCCTGCGTGCTCCGCGGCATTCACGAAATGGAAGTCCGCAACGGCGATACTGCGGCCGTGATTGGCTGCGGGCCCATCGGCCTGACATTTGTGCGTATGCTCTCCCGCCGGGGGGTGCGGGTCATTGCGCTCGCCCGTCGTTCCGCCCCGCTCGACGTAGCCCGCCGGCTGGGTGCGATTGCCACCATCAACGTGACGGAGACAAACGACGTTGTCGCTTCCGTGAAAATTTTGACCGACGACCTCCGCGGACCGGATTCCGTCGTCGAAGCAGCCGGAAGTCCGGCGACGTGGCAACAAGCCCTGGCCATGGTTCGCCGCGGCGGCGTGGTGAATTTCTTCAGCGGCCTGCCTTCGGGAACCAACGTTTCGATCGATCCCGCCGCCATTCACTATTCTGAAATCAAGCTGATCTCGCCCTTTCATCACACGCCGCGATTTATCCGCGAAGCTCTTGAAGCCATCCGCCGCGGGGACATTCTCGGGCGCGACTTCGTGACCGAAGAGATTCGTTTGACCGATCTGCCGCAGGCCTTCGAGCGCATGAAGAGCCGCAGCGGAGAGATCAAGCTGGCCGTCCGGCCTTGACAGCTTTGAACGGGTCGAACCGCCTGTCCGCCATTCTGCGCGAAGCGCGCGATTTGTTCTCCGGATGGTTCTTCGAAGCGAGGAATCTCTCTTAAAATGTTGCGCCCTGGTGAGCTCGAAATTGCCGAGCGTGTTCCGCCCAACCACTGCGCCGCCGCAGCGGCCGAGGAGTACACGCGCTGGCTGGCCACGCATCACTATGAAAATTTCAACGTAGTCTCCTGGCTGCTCCCGAAAGATCTTCACCAGCATTTCTACAATGTCTACGCTTATTGCCGCTGGGCCGACGATCTCGGCGATGAAGTCCCGCAAAAAGAGCGCGCCCTGGAATTGCTTGATTGGTGGGAGCGCGAACTCGACGATTGCTACCGTGACCGCCCTTCCCACCCCGTTTTTGTCGCGCTACGCGAAACCATTACTGCCAAAAACATTCCCAAGCGGCCGTTTGCCGATTTGCTGAGGGCTTTCCGTCAGGACCAAAACGTAAAGCGTTATCCTACCTGGGATTCCGTAATCGGCTATTGCGTCTATTCCGCGAATCCCGTTGGACGCCTGGTGCTTTATCTCTCGGGCCACCGGGACCAAGAGCGCCAAGCCTTGTCCGACGCCACCTGTACCGCGCTGCAGCTGGCAAATTTCTGGCAAGACGTTGCGCGCGACCTCGAGAAGGGCCGCTTGTACATTCCCCTCGACATCGCTGCCGCGCACGGCCTAAGCGAAGCCGATATCGTCGATCACCGCTTCGACCAGCGCTTCGTCGGCCTGATGAAAGATTTGATCGCCCGCACGCGCCTTCTCTTCGAGCAAGGCGCTCCGCTGGCAAAAATGGTTAACGGCCGCCTGAGCGTCGATCTAGAAATGTTCAGCCGAGGCGGCCTAGCCGTTCTCGACGCTATTGAAAGCATGGGATACGATACCCTCCACCACCGCCCGGTCATCAGTAAAGCAAAACAAGCGCGCCTCCTGGGCCGCGCCCTGCTAACGCAGCTACTCGCCAAGCGCATCCGTCCGGAATCCAGCACCGGTGACTTCGCCTTTGACGTGGCGCAGCATGCTGCGCCCGAATCAAGCAAATCGGTTGCTGACTCCTACGCCGCATGCCACAGCATCGCCCGCGCCGCCCACAGCAATTTCTACTACGCCTTCTTCCTCCTCCCCAAACCAAAACGCGACGCCCTCGCCGCCCTCTACGCTTTCATGCGTTTAGTCGATGACGTCGCCGACGAAGGCCATGACCTCGCCGCCAAACGACGCGGGCTCGCAAAATGGCGCGCCGCCTTCGACGAAGCGGTCACCGGCGAGTCGCAAATCTTTGACGGTACCGTGGCGAAGCCTCTGCCCTCAGAGCCCCTGCCCGGCGAAGTCGAAGTCTTGCCGGCTCTGGTAGACACCATGCAACGTTACAAAATGCCGGCCCGCTATCTGCACGATCTAATCAGCGGCGCCGAAATGGACCTAACCCTCCGCAGCTACCCGACTTTCGATCGCCTCCGCGAATATTGCTACCGCGTCGCCGGAACTGTCGGCGTCACCTGCACACACGTCTTCGGCTTCCACGACCCACGCGCTCTCGATCTCGCCGAAAAACTTGGCCTAGCGTTTCAATTGACCAACATCATCCGGGACGTCCACGACGACTACGCTCTAGGCCGCGTCTATCTACCCGAAGAAGACCTGGCGCGCTACGGAGTCTCCCCGCAGGATTTCGGAAACAGCGAAGCCACTCTCGGCGTCCGCGAACTCCTGCGTTTTGAGGCCGACCGTGCCTGGCAGTGTTACGAAGAAGGCGCAGCGCTTTTCGGTTTCATCGATCGAGAAAGCCAGGGCGCTCTGTGGCTCTTGGTGCACACCTACAGTGCTTTGTTAGCGCGCATGGAGTCCCTGGATTTCGCCGTATTTGGCGAACGCGTGCGGCTAGGGAAAGTAGAAAAAATGTTGTTCATCGCAAAGGCGCGCTTCGGCCGCCTCTTGGAAGAGAATATCCTTGAAAAACGTGATGGTGATCGGCGGCGGACTGGCGGGGCTGGCAGCCAGCGTCGCGCTGGCTGAAGCAGGCTGGCGTGTTCGTCTTTTTGAGCAGCGCCCGTTCCTCGGCGGCCGCGCGGCTTCTTACGTCTTGCCGGACGGCGAGCACATCGACAATTGTCAGCACGTCACTTTCGGCTGCTGCACCAACCTCGAAGACTTCTATCGTCGTGTCGGCGCCGGCGAGAAAATAAAGTTTTTCGACCGCCTCCTGCTCCTCGATCCCGAGGGGCGCCGCGGAGAAATGCACGCGGGCATCCTCCCAGCGCCCTTTCACATGACGGGTTCGTTCCTCACCTTTTCTCCGCTGGCGTGGAAGGACAAGCTCTGGATCGCGCGCGCTTTCTATTCCATCCTCGAAAGCGGCGGTCATCCGCCCGATGTAGACGAGCCCGGCGGCATCTCCATGCTAGAGTGGCTTCGGCGCCACAAGCAAACCGCCGCCGCGATCTCCCGCTTCTGGCGCGTAGTTCTCGTCAGCGCCCTTTCCGAAGAACTGGATCGCATCGACGCCCGCTACGGCATCGCCGTTTTCTGGAAGGCTGTTCTTTCCAACAAGACTGGCTACCGCATGGGCGTTCCCGGGGTGGCCCTCGGCGATCTCTACGAAGGCTGCCGCGCATCCATCGAACAAAAGGGAGGGGAAGTAATCTTTCGCTCACCGCTCCGTGGCCTGCGCATCAAAAATGGCAAGCTGATCGCCGCGCTCTTCGACGACGGCCGCGAAGAAACCGCGGACGCCTTCGTCCTGGCCCTTCCCCATCTCGCGCTCTCCGAACTTCTCTCCGACAGCGTCAAGCAGGCCGATCCCGCTCTCCGCAACCTCGACAAAATAATCGACGCGCCCATCACCGGCGTGCACTTCTGGTTTGATCGCCAGGTAATGAGCGAGCCTTTCATCGCCTTACTGGAGACCACCACGCAGTGGATCTTCAACAAAACGGCCCTCTATGCCGCCAGCGGCCCAGCCGCCACTCCGGGCAAAGGTCAATATCTCCAATTGGTCATCAGCGCCTCGTATGACCTGCTCCCAAAGCCCCGTCAGGAAATCATCGATCTCTGCCTGAAGGAAATCCACCACGCTCTTCCCGTCTCTCGGGAAGCCGTGCTTACCAAGGCCACCGTCATTAAGGAAGCTGCCGCCACGTTTTCCCCGCAACCTGGCGTGGATCGTTGGCGTCCAATACAGGAGACAAGCATCGGTGGTTTGTTCCTGGCCGGTGACTGGACCGCAACAGGCTGGCCCGCCACGATGGAAGGCGCGGTTCGTAGCGGCTATCTTGCTGCGGAAGCGGTCTTGCGCTTGGCTGGAACGCCACAACAGTTCCTTCTGCCTGACTTGAAGCCCGATGGCCTCGCTGGTTTGTGGGCCAAGAGCTGAATCGAAGCCGGATGCCTAGAAGGGAAGCGTTCAAGGAAAAAGTAAGGAGCGGGCGCCGGTTTCCCTGGTCATCTGCGAGCCGTCCGATGGCACCGATCTTTCGCTCGCTCGGCGCGGGTGAGCTTACCGCAGATTTTGTCGCGCGCGAAGTCAGCCTGTGAATTGATTTGTCAAAACGATTCGTAAACTTTTCGGGATTCCCGGAAATCGCAAGTCAACTAAGTGGGGTCACCGTAGGTATCACCGGGGAGGAGAGTTTGTTGGTAAGCAAGGTTGCGCCGAAACAACTGGGCATAATCCCTATCGGGCCCATATGCGCTTTTAGGCCGTTGGTCACATCCTGGCTTGACATCGCACTCCCATAGGGCTAAAAACATAGATGTCCCATCTCCTGCTTGGACCTGGCCAATCCTGTTCTGATCCTCTGGGTGACGATTGCGCTGTGGACCGAGCTTAACAATCCGGTCGGATTCATACCAAGGTAAGAGTGCGCATCGGCGCGGAAGTCTAGACAGTCATATTCACAGTCCGGCATTGCGTCCGGACGGAGGCGTTTGTGGATCGAAAGTACGGTCATCGCGGTTACCGCGACACGGAAAAAGGCGAAAAACGAGAGAAGGGCCACGACCGCAAGCCGCCGCAAGGCGGTCCGCGCGCCGATCAGTTCGGCCCCCGCACCCCACGCATGGTCGGTACTGTCACCCGCGGCCGATGTTCCAACTGCGGCGCGGTCTTAACCGCTGGTTTCGACCCCAACGGCCAGTGCCCCAAGTGCCAGTTCGAACTTCACAGTTGCAAGCAATGCCGCTTTTTCGATTCCGGCGCCCAATTTGAGTGCACCCAGGCGATCCCTGAACGCATCACCCCCAAAGACACCAAGAACGACTGCAAGTTCTACGAATTCCGCATGACCATCGAAAAGGACACGGCTCCTACTTCCTATCCGCAACCCGCGCAAGTAGCGGCCGCCGCCTCTCCAGCCCCGCCGCGCACCAACGATGCTCGCCAGGCTTTCGAGGACCTTTTCAAGAAATAGCTCTGCTCCGAGCGCGATCCTGTTGACTCTCTTGTGTACTCTTCGGTTGGCCGCCGCTACGCCGCCCTCAGAAAAGACTGGATCCAGATTTACAGGATTGTAATTTTAGATTTTACCTGCATTCATCTAGCCGATATACTCTCGCGGATTGTCCGGGACAGTTCGAGGATATCCACAGGCCGACGCTCGATTTGTGTGTCGAAGATGTGATACATCCCTGGCAATGGGGCGGTTCAATCCATCGGAAGGGGTGTGTATCGAGATGAAGAAGGTATCTTGCCTAGTCCTCGTGTGTTTTGGTCTTATTTGCCTGCTTGCCTCGCCGGCCGAAGCACAGCAAACTCTCGGATCCATCAACGGCACCGTCACAGATAGCTCCGGCGCGGCAATCCAAAACGCAACTGTTAAGATTCACAACTTAGCCACAGGTTTGGAACAAACCGTCAGTGCGAAGTCGGACGGCTCATTCAATATAGCCGATCTCCCCATAGGCACGTACAGCGTTACTTTCTCTCGCGATGGATTCAAGACCGAAGTCCACTCGCAAATCCTCGTTCAGGGCAATCGCACGACCACGGTGAATGGCTCGTTGCAGCCTGGAGAAGTGAGTATCACGGTCACCGTCAGTGGCACTCCATTGCTCAACCAGACCGACACCACCAATGGCTACACGCTGGGAAGCGAACTCATCGAAAACATTCCTCTCGGAACCGGCAGCTTCACGCAACTGGCGATTTTGGCTCCCGGCGTCAACGCGGACCTTTTGGCAGGGGCAGGTACGAACGCCGGTTTGGGAAATCAGGACATTTTTTCCAACGGTCAGCGCGATACCAGCAACAGCTTTTCGTTTAATTCCGTGGAATCGAATAATCTATTTAATGGCCTGTCTGCCAGTGCAATTGGCGAGAGCCGCTTCGTGCTGAACACCAACGAGCAGTTTCTGGCGGGCGGCCAGATTCAGACCAACACTTCCGTATTTGACGCCATCGGCCAAGGGCTGCCGGCGCCCCCGCCAGAATCCATCGAAGAAATCCATGTGAACACCTCCATGTACGACGTTTCGCAGGGAGCGAACAGCGGCGCCCATGTTGCTGTCGCGACAAAGTCTGGCACTAATGATCTGCATGGCAACGTCTATGAGTATCACCAAACCTCGGGATGGGATGCCAATCAGTTCTTCCTGAATGCAGCGTCAATTCCGCGCCCGCCCCTCCACCGTAACACCTTCGGCGCCACGCTCGGCGGGCCTATTAAGAAGAACAGACTGTTTTTCTTTGGTTCCTACCAGGGCCAGAGGGTCACAGATGCTACCAACGGCTCGACGGAATTTGCCAACGTTCCCACTGGCCTCTCCGATGATCGCAGTGCAGCGACACTCGCCGCGCTCGCGGGCGTCCCGGTCGCCAATGTGGACAGCGTTGCCATGGCCATCCTGAATGCAAAAGGAACTAACGGTAAGTTCATTGTCCCCTCGGCGACCGTCGCCGATCCAAACCTGATCCAGTCCCTCGGTGGCAATGCGCAAGAGAGTGGGCCCCCTAGCACTTTCAATGCAGACCAGGTCAACGGAAATGTAGACTACATGTTCGGCACGAAAGATCGGCTCGCCGCCAAATACTACTTTCAGAACGATCCCTCCACCAGTCCCTTTGCGGTGAGCCAGGTTCTCGGTTTTCCGCAGACGCTCCATGCCGGCAGCCAAGTGTTTTCGCTCGATAACACTGTAAGCTTGACCTCCAATACCACATGGGAGCAGAGAATCGGTTTCATCCGGCAGTTCGCTAGCGCGAGTACCACCCAACAACTTACGCCCGGCGATGTGAGCCTCAATCTCCTCGGCAGCAAGTTCTTTCCGGGCTTCAGCATTACCAACGCTGGTTCTGGAACTGGCAACGGGTTGAATATCGGTCCCGCTAACAACTTTGCCAATGCCGGCGTCTTCCAAAATCACTTTCAGGTAGGCACAAACTACAACTGGAGCGTAGGCCGCCATACGATCTCCTTTGGATTCAACGGCGACTATGGCCAACTGAACGTACTTAACCGCGAGAACCAAGTGGCTACTTTCACTTTCCGGAACTTTGCGAACTTCTTGACCGGAAATATGGGCGGCAGAAACGGCGGCGGACATCTATTGAATGGCGAGACCAACCGTTACTTTCGCGCCAAACAGACCGGTCTCTTCATTCAGGACAATTTCAAACTGAAATCCAATCTGACCATAACCGCCGGTCTCCGTTGGGACTGGGACGGCCCTCTTTCAGAAAAAAATGGTCTTCTCACGAATTTCTATCCGCAGAACTATTCCTACGATCTTGGAACGGACACGATCAACAATATCGGGCTGGTTATCGCTGGCAACAACAAGGAGTTCTGCGCGACCAAGTCGGTTTTCTGCACCAGCAACAGTTCGACCCTCACTGGGCGGCAGTGGATTTTCGAGCCACGGATCGGCCTAGCCTGGTCTCCTCACTTCGTCAAGAACCTTGTCGTTCGCGCGGGTTATGGCCTGTACGCCGACCGCGGCGAATTCTTTACCGAATTCTCGGCTAGCGCGGGACTCGGCATTAGCGGTCCCTTTGGTGTCACCACGGAGCAACCGTTCACTGTGCCGTTCAACACTACTTGTACCGGCGTTCATTGCCTTAGCAACAGTCCGTTCGGCACTGCGGCCCCGCCCCCGCCTCCCAGCAATCTCTCCGGGGTGCAGGCGCTCGTTCATAATCAGTCAGGATTAAGTGGATGTGCTGAACCTGTAACGCCAACCTGCACGCCCACAGGAGATCCTCTATTCGCGTTTCTCTTTGGCGGTTACGATCCCAGAAACACGCTGCCGTATTCGGAGAACTGGACTCTTGATGTTCAATGGCAGCCCATCAATTCGCTGCTCGTTGACGTCGGCTACGTTGGCAATCACGGGCAGCACGAACTTCTCCCCATCCCGTTTAACCAGCCGGGAATTGCCACACCGACGAACCCCATTAACGGGCAGATTTACTCCTATGGATTTCAAGCCACCGATAACATTCTCGATGTCAATAACAACCCCGGCATTCTTCAGACTGAACAGGTGGCAACAACCATCGGAGAGTTTACAGGGGCTGACGGCAATACAGCGCTTCGCGTGCCTTTCCTAGGCTATAACCCCAACTCGGATTTCTGGGAAGCTGAAGGAGTCTCAAACTATCAGGCTCTTCAACTCAGCGTTAAGAAGCGGATGAGCCGCGGTCTCATGCTGAACGCGGCGTACACGTGGTCCCACACCTTGGATGAAGGCAGCGGACTTTCCGAGGGCCTCTTCTTCAATGGCAATAATCCGCTCAATCCCAGGAGCGCCTATGGGAGCGCCGGCTTCGACCGCACCCACGTTTTCACCATCAACTACACGTACCAGATTCCTGATCTCACCAAGTCCAAAGGATTCCTCAAGCACATCGTTAACGGCTGGGGCGTCAATGGGGTTACGATCGCGGAGAGCGGACTGCCTTACAGCGTATACGACTTTTCCGGGACCGTGGCCAGCCAATACTTTGGCGCGGGCGACGACTTCATCACCAATCCTTTGCTCAACGGTTCGCCCAAGAGCACTTTGCTTCAGGGCACCACCGGCGTAAACGCCGGCAACCCGGTCCTTAATGGCGGCGCCTTCGGCATCAACGTCAATGCGCCAGGCACAAACGGCGTACCGCCTTGCGGCCCCACCACTCACGGTGGCACTGCCTGCGATTTCTCAGAAACTGGCTTTTCCAGTGCCGGGCGCAATGCATTCCGCGGACCGTTTCAAACGCGCTTCGACTTCAGTGTCTTCAAGCTTTTTAAGCTGAACGAGCGATTCACTCTTCGCTATGACGCGCAATTCTTCAACCTCTTCAACCACGCCAGCTTCGACGCACCGAGCAACAACATCAGCTTGGATCCTTGCTTCGGTCCCAACCTGCAAACCAGCATACCGAACGGCTGCCAATGGCAGGGTACGATTCCGGCCGTGGCACCCTCGACGAAAGCGTTTGGCGATGGCACGGCCCCCTTTGGAGCCGGCTTCATTCAGAGCACACTCGGCAGCCCGCGCTTGATTCAGATGTCCTTGCATTTGACGTTCTGAGTCGGCGGACTCCACGCGGCCAGGGCCAGGGCCGTAGAGGCGGTCCTTGCCCGGCTCATTTTCGTTCGCGCCACGGGCACCAAGAGTACCATCGCTGTCCCCACACGAATCTCCCGTCGGGAACTCTGTGCAATCTCGCGTATGTTATCTTTTCGCTCACCATAGGTGAACCAGCTGGCTCCTGTGCAGTGTAGGATTATGTCTTAGCGTGCCTTGGCTCTGATCGAATTCAGACTTCGATGCCCGAGAGGTGGGGGCAGCGATTCTTGACCGCGCACAGGGAGAGTTTCATGACGGAGTCCTTTCAGGCGGCGAACAAAAGCGGGATTGATGCAGGGTAGTAGACTCCTAGGCAAGGCCCACAGGTCGGTCCTATTCTGGGACATCGTCCTGTTCGCGATTGCCGGGCTCTTGGCCACCATCGCTGTTCTCCAATACCGCTGGATTAGGCAAATTAGTGCGGCCATGGACTTCCGCGTGCGAAGCAATCTCGATTCGCTGATGACGCAATGGAACCTCGATTTTTACGGCGAACTTTCTGCTGTCTGCGTTGCCCTTCAGGTTGGTCCCGATTCCGGTGCCCACGACGATTGGACCGATTACTTGCAGCGATATTCGGCTTGGAGCCAGGAGCAAGCGGCACAAGGCTCGCTTGAAAACATCCGTTCGAACCCCGCCTTAATCGCGAGAATCTATATCTGGGAAACCAGTGGTGGCGGAAAACCACGGCTTCTACTTCTCGATCCGGACTCCAATCTAATCCAAGAGGCCACAGTTCTCCCTCGTTTCGAACCTCTCTTGGCTCGTCTGCGAGAAAGATCAGAAAGCCTCTCGATGGCTCTGCGGGCTTGGGAACTCTCCGGTTCACTGAGTCTCAATTCCGGGATTCCCGGCCAGCAGCAAGCCTCGCGAAAACTTAACTATCCAACGACGGGGTGGCAATTCGACGAAAACATGCCTGCCATCGTCCACCCCCTTGTCCATCATGGCCAGTCCGCGCTTCATCAGCCAACGCCACGGGACCAAGATCCCGTCGACTGGATCGTAATTCTTCTGGACTTGGAGACGATTCAGAAAACAATCTTGCCCGAGTTGGCCAGCCGCTATTTCGGCAATCCTCAAAAGCTCGATTACAAATTGGCGGTCATCAGCGCGGGAAATCCTTCGCGGGTTATTTACGCTTCCGATCCCGATTTTCCTGATCGCAGCACCTCTGTCTACGACTCCACGATGAACGTCTTTGGTCCGCCACCGGAAAGCACAGAAGGTCATCTTTGGGAGTCTTTGAGAAATGTCGAGTCCGTGCGTCGCGAAGATTGGCGAAATTTCTCCGGACCAGGCTGGTTCCCCGTCATCCAGTACGGGGCTGGGACCGAACCCTGGATGCTCTTGGTGCAGCGTCGGGCGGGTTCTCTCGATGCTGTTGTCAAGCGAGTTTGGCGAACCAACCTCATCACCGGCCTGGTGGTTCTCCTCATGCTGGCGGTAAGCGTCGCTCTGGTTGTACTTGCATCCCAGCGCGTTCAACGGCTCGCCCGCTTGCAAATGAACTTCGTAGCGAGCGTTTCTCACGAGCTCAGGACTCCCCTCACGGTCATGATTTCGGCTGCCGAGAATATTGCCGATGGCATTGTGGAGGAAGAATCGGAAATCAAGGAACACGGGGGCATCATTACTGGCCAGGGCCGCCTGCTATTGGATCTGGTGGATCGAATCCTGCTGTTTGCCGCAAGCACTTCCGGCAAGAACCTGCAATCTCTCCGACCGGTTCAGGTCGCGGAGATTCTCGAGCGGGTTCTCGAGAATGTTGCCGGGCTCATCCATTCGGCCGGGATCCGCGTGGAACAGAATATCCAACCTGATTTGCCGCCGGCCCTCGGCGACCCGGTGGCGCTCTGCCAGTGTGTGCAGAATTTAGTCGTCAATGCCATCAAGTATCGCGGACAGGGCAACTGGATTGGACTCACGGCGGAACTCCAGGGAAGCAGAGATTCTGCCCGGGAAATCGTGATCCACGTCCAAGATCGCGGAATAGGTATCCACGAATCTGAGTTGCAACGCGTCTTCGAACCGTTCTATCGAAGCCCGGAGATCCTGGCCTCGCATGTCCAGGGGACCGGGTTGGGCCTTACGGTTGCCCAACGGAGTATTATCGAGATGGGCGGAGAGTTGACGGTTGTCAGTGCCGTCGGCGTTGGGAGTACCTTTACGATTCATCTGCCCGTCGCTGAGTCCTCGCGAGCAGCACCATCGTTCCCCATTTCTGTTAGTACCTCGGAGCATTCGCGATGAACGAGAACATTTTGCTGGTCGAGGACGAGCAGGGGCTGCGCCAAACCTTGACCGCGCGCCTAAAGAAAGTCGGATATGTTGTTGATACCGCCGCCGATGGTGTCGAGGGCTTTAACAAGGCCATGGACATGCCGTTCGACCTGATCATCCTCGACGTGGCCCTGCCCCTCCGGAACGGTTTTGACGTTTGCCGTGACCTCCGCCAAGCCGGTCTGGCAGCCCCTATTGTGATGCTCACAGCCCGCACACAAACCGTTGACAAAGTCGTTGGCCTGAAACTCGGCGCGGACGATTATGTCACCAAGCCTTTTGCGGCACTGGAACTGCTCGCCCGCATCGAAGCCTTACTGCGGCGCGCGACCATTCGCAGCGGCCAGGGCCTTCATGAATTTGGCCCCTTCCGCATCGATTTTCGTCGTATGGAGGTAACCCGCGATTCCACTCCTATCTATCTCACCGCGCGTGAATTTCAGCTTCTCCGTTATCTGATAGAGCGCGCGGAGAGCGCCATTTCGAGGACCGAGCTCTTACGTTCCGTATGGAACTACGACACGGGAAGTTTTACCCGCACCGTGGACATGCACGTTTCCAGTTTGCGGAAAAAATTGGAGAAAGATCCTACTTCGCCGGAATTTGTCGTTACCGTTCCGAATATTGGGTATATGTTCGTTGGCGCTAGAAAGTCCGTTCTCTGAATTGCTGCGTTCGCGAGCCCTTACAGCGTCTTGCCGAAAGCCCTTTCGCCCCTCGCGAGCGTTTCACTCATGCGAGTCTCCAAGTCTTCTCTCGACCAGTGCGGGCGCCACGCCATGCAAATTCTCGCTCGGTCCTAACATTGCCTCTAATTCCTCAGAATCCGCACTTCCGAAAACCGCGCCCGTAACTGTTCCCAATCGTTCCTAAGTCCGATTTTGGTAGTCATGAGAGCAGACTTGTCAGGTTCCCCAGGCTGGCATCGGCACTGCTTCTTTGCGGAACCACAAGGACAGGCCTCGCCGGGGGGAGGAACCTAGTTAGTTGCTTAATCTTTTCGCGTGTCGGGTCTCCCGACCAAAGCGAGCCGAGTTCTGCACATGAGACTTTTTCCGAGGCTAGGAATCGCGGTGGCTTTGCTGGTCGTCACGAGCGGAAGTGTCTCTGCAACGGAAGTGGCTGTCCTGCGCAACGGATTTACGATACGGCATGAACGCCACGAGCAGGCGGGCGACATGACGCGCCTTTACTTAACGGAAGCCCCTGGCAGCTATGTAGACGTCCCGACCGATCAAGTTGTAGGTTTTGAGGCGGACGACTACGTGCCTCCAGCGCAAGTCGCTGTGGCTATCCCGGCTCCGGCACCCGCGCTGGGGGACGTGGTGCGCGTGGCGGCAGACAGGAACAAGATTGACCCGGCACTGATTATGAGCGTCATCCGATCAGAAAGCGCCTTCCGGGCGAACGCGGTTTCGGCAAAAGGCGCCAGGGGATTAATGCAACTCATGCCGCAGACCGCCTCGCGGCTGGGGGTGACGAACCCCCTGGATCCAATCGCCAACGTAGAGGGCGGCACCTTGTATTTGCGGCAACTGCTCGATCGCTACAACAATGATCTGGTCAAGGCGCTGGCAGCCTACAATGCCGGGCCTGGGCGGGTTGATCAATACGGTGGTCTTCCGCCCTATGCGGAAACTCGGGCATACGTGACGGAGATTGTGCGCAATTTTAATCGCCAGAAACTTGCCGAGAGGCGCGTCCCAGCCGCTCCGGGCGTCGGGCGGAAGGGACCACTAACGTCTAAAACGGATGCAAGTAGTTCTAGGCTGCCGATTTTGCCTGCGAGCGGGGCCGAATAGGTCGAGTTCGAAATATCGTTCGATGGTTACTGAATAATTAATACATGGCTGAGATAACCAGAAATAAATTTCCTCTTTGCTCCAGAACAAATACGCCCACGATGCGAACCGGTATAGTGGGAAGTGGATTCATCTCTAGAGCGACGGAAGTTACGCCGCTGGGTACCACCGCCTCCGCCGGCGGACACCATTGACAGCAAGTTCTAAGGATGAAGGAGAGTGGAAGCGTAATTGCTCCATGGATTGATAGCGGTTCTACGGAGGCAGCGACATCGTGATGCGCCTGCGAGTTTTGCTTTGCTCAATCCTGGTATTGGCACTTGCTTTGCCGAGCCACTCAGATGAAGCCAGTAGTGCTTTCCGACGCGGTACGCGCGCAGAGGCTGAAAAACAGTACGACGCAGCCTACGAAGCCTTCCGGCAGGCCTACACCCTAAAACCCAAAGAACCGAAGTACATCACTTCCTACCTGCGCGTCCGAGCCGCCGCCGCGAGCGAACATGTGAACAATGGAATAAAGCTTCGCGACAAACAAAAGATGCAGGAAGCCATTTTGGAGTTCCGGCGCGCCAGTGAAATTGACGCCACCAGCTTTGTGGCCTTGCAGGAAATCCAGCGAACCGAACTTATGATCAGGAAGGCGGCGGAAGCGGCAAGTGCTGCTTCACAGAACCCCGCGGCTGCGGTACCAAAGCCAGCCGCCGAAATGGAAGGTCCCGTCGAGCTGGAGCCCTCTCCGAACTCGCCCATTACCCTGCACATGTCTACGACCGCCGATAACGTCTACAGGACGATCGGCAAGCTCAGCGGAATAAACGTCCTGTTCGACTTGGACTACAAGGCGCAAAAAATCACCATTGACTTGAATGATGTCTTCCCCCGCGAAGCGTTACGCATGGTCGCGCTGGAATCAAAGACTTTCTGGCGCCCCATTTCGACCGGTGCGATCTTCGTGGCTCAGGAGTCCAAGCGCAAAGAGTACGAAACCAACGTAATGAGAACGTTCTACCTTCGAAATGTCTCGAATGCCGCTGAGTTGCAGGAGGTAGTGGGCACTCTTAAAGGACTGCTGGATATAAGCCGCATCCAAGTCAATCCCACACACAGCACCATCACGCTGCGAGGCACGCCCGACCAGTTGGCGCTGGCGGAGAAGTTGGTCGCGGAAGTGGACAAACCGAAGGCCGAAGTGATCATCGATATCGAAGTTCTGGAAGTAAGCAGTACACGGTTGCAGACCCTGGGCACGACGGTCCCCACCTCTGCGTCCATTTCGGTCGCGACGGCGGCGACGCTGGCAAGTGGAGGTTCGGCGGGTTTGGTGAGCCTGGGTTCGGTGAACGGAGGCAGCTGGGTTACCTCCATTCAGGGCGGCTCGTTCACCTTCTTGGCGTCGGATACCAATACGAAGATTCTGCAGAGGCCCCAGGTGCGAGTTTTGGACAATGAGAAGGCGACCCTCAAGATCGGCGACCGGGTGCCCATCGCGACAGGGTCGTTCACTCCTGGTATCGGTGCGGGCGGCATCAGTCCTCTGGTCAATACCCAGTTTCAGTACCTGGATGTGGGCGTGAACATCGATATTACCCCGCACATTCACTCGGATCACGAAGTAACTCTAAAGATGGTGCTGGAGATTTCATCCGTTACAGGAGTCAGTAACATCGGCGGGATCAGCCAGCCGACAATCGGGCAGCGCCGCATCGAGCACGAAACGCGATTGGAAGACGGCGAAATCAACCTTGTTGGAGGCATCCTGGAGGACTCCGAGACGCAATCGTTGAGCGGATATCCCTGGCTAATGAAAATTCCAATACTGAAGTATCTATTTGGCCAAGAAACCAAGCAGCGCCCGCAAACCGAAGTCATCTTTGCGATCACGCCACACATCATTCGGGCCGAGCAGGTCACTGAGGATAATCAAAAACTGATTGAAGTAGGAACGGGTAACACCACCAGTTTGCGCTACAAGGAAGCCAAGCCTGTTAAGTCCGCCCACGCCGTGGCTCCGCAAGATAAGCCCTCTGCCAAAGACAGTAGTCGTCCCGCGCCAAGCTCACCCGTAGCGCAGGCTGCTCCCACCCCGCATACCCAGCAACAGCCGCCCGGCGAGCCTCACAATCCCCAAGAACGTTGATTCACCCAAACGCGATCAAAGGAATGGGATCTGAGTCGTGACGGCTCGCGGTGTGTTTAAAGCATTCAGCGACGCAAATCACATATTTCGGCCTGGTCCAAACGGCCGGCAAGCGGAGAAACCTGAAGCCAAACGGGGTAGGTAGGTGTTCGCTCGTCAATAAGCTAGCGCGGAGGATTTGGCAAGCGGGCTTCCGCAAATGTGCAATTTTTGTCACAAAAGGAATGCTATGTGCAGTGGCCTGTTCGACTAACCCGCACTTTACAAGGAATTTACACGAGCTTTGCGTTGGCCCAAGAATTGCACCGCTTATATGCAACGACGGAGAATATCCGTGCTTTGAGTCCAGGTCCAGGTCCATTGAAATCATGCACGGGAAGTCTCTTAGAAGTGCGAAGTAGGGTGCGGTCGGCGGTTGCCCGCCGGCCATATCCGGTTACGCTGCTCATCTTCAGAAATACGAATGTCCCCAATTTGTGGTGCTGTGAGTCTCTGATATGAACGCCTCAAACGAGGTATCCGGCACGGGTTTGTCCGAAAAACCCACCAGGTCTGGACAAAGGATGAGATTGATGCCCGATACGCGAGTACGAAGATTGATTGCGCCTGTGGTTATCCCGCCGTCAAGTCGGGGCCCCGAGAGTTTGTTGCATCGCCGCGCGGCCGAGATTCAGGGGTTTCCCCTATTTTCTGGTATTTCCCCCGACGACTCGAAACAAATCCTGACTCCAGCTACGTATCAGGAGTTTTCTCGCCGCGAGGTAATTTACCAAGAGGGCGACCCGATAAACAAAGTGTTCTTGCTGACATCGGGTTCGGCGAAAATCACGCAAGTGGCGCCGAACGGCGGCGAAGTTATTCTTCGCCTAAGCGGCCCCGGCGAACTCGTGGGGAAGATTAGATTTGAGAGCCAGGCACGGCACGGTTCTTTGGCCCAGGCGCTCGGGTCATCTACGGCGCTGGTCTGGGATGCTTCTGTTTTTGAGTCGCTTTCTCACCGATTTCCGGCTCTTCGACGCAACTCGATGTACGGTATTAGCAAGAGTCTGGAAGAGATGGAAGAGCGGTTTCGCGAAATATCCACCGAGAAGGTTGCCGTGCGGCTGAGCCATGAAATCATGCGGTTGCTGGATCAGGTGGGACGGCGCGTGAACGGCGCTGTGCAGATCAGCCTGTCGCGAGAAGAGCTGGCGCAACTGATCGGCACCACCTTATTTACCGTGAGCCGGTTGCTATCTGACTGGGACGAGCGCGGCATCGTGAGTATTGGCCGAGAGACCGTCTCCGTCAGTAATGTGCAAGGGCTTAAGCAATTGCCTGAGACCGAATGATGACATGCAACGATCAAAGTGGGACCGCGATAAACGATTAGTTTCTGTTTCCGGGGGCGCGTTATGTTTCGAGCGGAAGTGATGGGCCACAAGCCTCATCGAGGGCCATCTGGAAGTGCCATCATTGGAGTTGGTCTCATGCTGGCAACGATATTCTGTGCGGCAGCGGTATACTCGCAGAGCAAACCGGCTGCCGGAGAGGGTCAGACTTCGGCGCCAAACCTTCCCTCAAACGATGTGCCTCCCCTGTATGGAAAGGGTCTGAGAATGCGCACCGGTGCAACCGGAAGTGTACCTCCGACCACGGCGGTGTTGGCCATGAACGGCGTCTGTGATACCTCGCAAAAGGCGAAGGGAGCCACTGGCTGCAGAATCTTGATTACAAAAGCGGAGATGGAAGACTTACTCCGCGTTGTCCAACCAAACGCTTCGCCGACCGAGCAGCATCAATTTGAGATCAATTACCTCAAGCTCGCGGCTGCCGCTGGAGAAGCCCAGCGCCGCCACCTCGAAGCAGATCCCCAAGTGGCGGAGCAGATTCGGACGCAAGAAAAGCTGGTTCGCATGCAAGTGCTCGCGAACTTGCTGTACCGGAATGTCGAGAAGCAGGCAAACGACGTCCCGGCGGCTGAACTGGAAAAGTACTACCAAGACCATCGGGACGATTATAAGCAGGAGGAAGTCCTCCGCGTGTATATCCCGAAAACGCCATCGGCGGTCAACGGGCAAGCTGCGGATTTGGCGATATTGAAAGCGATGGCTGAGGATGTGCGCAAGCGAGCCCTGGCAGGTGAGGATTTCGATTCGCTCCAGAAGGATGTTTTCGTCAATCTTGGAATTAAGGGCACGCCGCCAGCCACGAAGGTGACGGTGACCAAGCTGACAAAACTGCCTGCGGCGGAGAGGCCGGCTCTTGCCCTGGACACCGGCAGCGTAAGCGATGTGGTTGAAACCGCGGTTACCTTTGTGGTGCTCAAGATGGAATCCAGGGGCGTGATACCGCTGGAAAGCGCGAAGGCTGACGTCGTGAACGCGGTGCAACACGAACGGATGCAAGCGCAGATTCGGGAGATTACCGAAAACGGCAAGACACAATTCAATTTGAGCTATTTGGAGTTACCTGCGGCGCCGGACGTTTTGCCTCCACCGCAGGTGATGAGCTTGCCCGGAGAGCAGGGAACAGCCGCGGCGTTGGTAATGTCCCGTGGCTATTTGAAGGGTACGCCGCCCTCGCACAAGCGCGAAGCCGTGGCGTATCCGTCAAAAAAACGGTCCACGACGCCTCCGAATTGAGCGGAATTGTTTGCGCAACGCAATTGACAGCCGAAACATCCGCATGGTAGACGTTCTTGCCCACGGTTCGGTTTTGAAGCTGGGGGGTTGGAGGGAAAAACATGAGCCTCGCCGAATGTTTCGAGTTGGTTTTCGGCTTCCTTGAGCATCACCAGTCGCGCGGTTGGCAGCGCTCGGCTTGGCGCGGGAAGACCGTGCAACGTTTCATTGCTCCCCTCAACTTTAACCTAAAGCCCGGAGCCGCGGCCCTCTGTTTGGTTTTTCTTTCCGTTCCATGCGCCCTAGCGGCCTTTCCTCTGGCAGTCGCCGACGGTCGCACGCAAGATTCGAGTCAAGCAGCTGGATCGAAGCTGTCGCCAGCACAGGGGCCTGGAGCACCTGATCCGAAAGCGCAGCTTTTGCCGCAGACACCTTCACCGGAGAAATCCGAAGTGAAACGCGCGCAAGTTACCTACGCGGGCGGTCAGCTGACCATAGTAGCGGAGAACGTCGCCCTTTCCGAAGTGCTGGTGGCCGTGCGGCAGGCCATGGGAGCGGACCTCGAAATTCCGGCTGGCGCTGCCGCGGAACACGTCTGGGTGCACGCGGGTCCCGGACCCGCACGCACAATTCTTCGCGATATGCTGGACGGCACCGATTTCGACTATGTCATTCAGGCTTCGGAAATCGACGAGGACGGTGTGCGCAGCGTTGTGCTAACGCTTCGCAGTAAAACGCCTGAAATGGGCGCACCAGGAAATCTCTCCGTGCGCGGCGCGAATCGCAGAACGCCCACCGCAGTCGCCAGCCCAGAGGAAAAAACAGCCCCGGACAGTCCCGCACCGGAAGATACGGTAACTTCTGCCGGCGCGGCTCCCGCTGCAGCTTCTGCCGACGCGGCTCCCGCTGTAGCTTCTGCCGACGCGGCTCCTGTTGATCCTCCGCCCGCCGCCGCGGCCACCCGGCCCTTGTCAAACAATTTGCAGTCGTCGCCCACGAATGTAGCTCCAGTTGCGGGAGTGGGACCTTCTGGGAACCCCGAACAGGTGGCTCAGCAATTGCAAAATATGTACCAGCAGCGGAGAGAGCTACAGGCACAGCAGAACGCGAAGCCACCAACCGCAAACTAAGGGAATTGCAAGTGTCTGGACTGCCGCGACGGAACTGTGCTCGGCAGGATGAACTGTTCGGTCTGTTTGGAGCGCGCGGTTTCAGCAGCTGTGATGAGTCGCCTTGATGGTCGGTAGGATTGCGGTTAGCGTATGGAATGAGTTAGGTTCTAGAGTTGAACGAAAAAGCACTGTCTATTCCAGAAAGAGCTCATGAACAAGAACCGATTTGGGAAACTAGTGGCTGTTGCCGCGGGATTCTTCTTTCTGTGCGCGGCAGCAGGGCTGACTCGCGGGCAGAGCGCTTCGCCCAGTCCGGCGCGGACTCCGAATGGGGCCTCTCCTGGGGCGCAATCAAAGAGAGACACTTCTCCGCCGGACGATTTTGCCGGGTTGCAGTGCAGCGACGAGCAGAAGGCAGAGATTGACCACATTCGTCAGCAGACGAAGTCGCATAAGGATGCGGTCCTAAAAGACGAGAAGCTAACTGCAGATCAAAAAGATGCCATGATTCTCGGGTACACCCGGATTGAGTACGGTGAGATTTTTAAGGTGCTGACGCCTGAGCAACAGAAACAAGTCCGCAAGAGAATTAGTGCCCGTCGAGCGGCGGACCAAGCGGCAAAAAATAAGCAGTCTTCCCCGAAGTGAAACCTCTATGCACGGTGGTGACCCGCGCAAGGGGACTGGGTAGACTATGACGGCATTAGCACGATTACCGGCATCGGCCTTCCGGTTCCCCTCCTGAGCGCGGTGACGAACTGCGGTCCCCCGAAGAGCTTCCGTCTCGCGGTCAACACAACTCCCCGGGGACAAGCGGCGAGGAATCGCGTGGAGTTTGACGTAGAACAAGGAAGCCTTTTCCATTTAGCCTTATGCTTTCTCGGGCTTATAGTAACGAATTCTTCAGCGAGGATGTGAGCATGTTCAAAAGGTCACTGTTAGCTACTGTTTCTTTGGCATTTGCCGTTGCGCTTGCCGCGGCACCGAATACTCCGCCATCACAACCAAGTCTCTCCGCCGCTGAAATCGCAGACAAGAACGTAGCGGCCCGGGGCGGTTTGCAGGCATGGCGCGCGGTCCAAACGATGTCGATGGCAGGCAAACTGGGAGCCGGCGGGAATCAGCGCAGTACGCTTCGCGTTCCAAGTCCAGTCCCAGGGAAAGAGATTAGCCGAAATACACTTCCCACTCGGCCTACTCAAGAAGTCCAGCTGCCGTTTGTGATGGACCTGAAGCGGACTCGCAAGACACGATTGGAGCTGCAGTTCCACGGGCAGACCGCCATTCAGGTGTATGACGGCACCAACGGCTGGAAGCTGAGGCCCTACCTCAATCGGCGCGTCGTTGAGCCGTTTACGGAGGAAGAAACTAAAATCGCAAGTCTGCAACAGGATCTGGATGGTCCCCTGGTGGATTACGCGGCCAAGGGCACGAAGATCGAGCTGGCAGGCACGGAAAAGGTTGAGGATCGCGATACTTACAAGCTCAAGCTCACCATGAAAAGCGGTCAGGCGATCCATATTTGGATTGACGCGCAGACCTTTCTGGAAACGAAGATTGAAGGGCAGCCCAGACGGCTCGACGGCATCTACCATCCGGTAGAAGTCTACTACCGTGATTATCGTCCAGTGAGCGGGCTGCACGTTCCGTTTATGCTGGAGACGAAAGTTCTCCCGGTGGCCCAAACGGTGAAGGGGATGAGGCAAACTGACG
>Ga0207008_10013_pt1 | contig 54725 bp, 61 predicted proteins | sample Alteio_BWMinCont_83_FD_153489 | JGI IMG/M metagenome (GOLD analysis project Ga0207008, IMG submission 153489) | Enriched cells from forest soil in Barre Woods Harvard Forest LTER site, Petersham, Massachusetts, United States -... | ecosystem: Environmental > Terrestrial > Soil > Temperate forest >... | reverse complement strand
TCCTTTTATCCAAAGAGGACGTGATCCACAGCATTCAGGAGGAGTGGGGGTTGTATTTTCTTTCCTGAGCCAAAGGGCATAGAGCATTTTTTCAGGAAGATGATCTATAGAGGTCCATTTTAAAAAGAAAGGCCGTTTCTCGATTTGCAGGAGTCGTGCTGTCTGTTCTCCTAGCTCAGGATCGTCCTGCGTGGGGTGACTCGGAATAAGCTCCTCGAGCAAAACAACACCGGAGGCACCACCGTTTTCTTCATTATCTACAATTAAAAGGGCGGAGCTTTCATCAACACGAGTCTCATTAACGCGGGGTGGGGACGTTCTTCTGTTTCCCTCTCTATTGCCCTCCTCAAGGCCACCACCCGCGTGTTTCATTGCGGAGGCCACATCCATTGAAAAAATAGAGATGATAAGTAGAGAAGATATTACCTTTTTGAACATAAACGCTTTTCGTCCTTTTTTATGAGGCCTTTTCCCACTGTTTAGGGAAGAATTTTCTTGGCTTTCAAGGGGTGCTCTCACTACCTTATAATTTTTTGATAAAGAAAAAAGAGCTTGAAAAGATGCATAAAATTCTAGATCTTGATCTTGACAAAAACAAGAAGAAAGCAAAAAATATAGGTCTCTCTTATCTTATAGAGAGAATAACGCACCTCTTGCAACTGCACCAGGAAAAAATAAAAATGAGAAGGGGGTATAAAAATGTGTGGGGAACGAAGGAGTGCGCGACTTTTTTCAATTTGCTCCCCATGTGTTCCCCTAAATTATTTCTCGTTTTTAGAAACCACGCTAAGTCCTTGATTTTTTTGGTGGGCGCTGAAGGAATCGAACCTTCGACAAGCTGATTAAGAGTCAGCTGCTCTACCAACTGAGCTAAGCGCCCCAAGAAGAAGATTAGGCTTCGTGAGTGATAATCCTTGAGAAGGCTTTGAGAATGATTTTATGACTTTTAGGTCCCGCCACAGCAGAGGATTCGTTTTTCGCCGGGAATATCTGGATCCCCGTTGTTTTACAGGGACAAGTATTTCCAAGAAAAATCATCCTTGTTCTTGCGAAGGCAAAAAGCACGGGGATCCAAGAGTCACAATAAACAGACCAAAAGATCTCAAAAATTCATTTATTCACAGCGCCTAGACTTTCTCAAAAGTTATCGTGAGTAGAATTCAACCACGAGGTTTGGTTCCATTTGAACAGGATACGGAACTTCTAAGAGCGTTGGAATACGCACATAGACACCTTTTAATTCTTTTTGATCAACGTCAAGATATTCGGGAATGTCTCTTTCAGCCAATTGTGCAGCCTCTAAAACGAGAGTCATGGTTTTTGATTTTTGGCGCACCTCAATGACATCACCTGGCTTTACCAGATAAGAGGGAATATTAACCCGTTTATCATTCACAAGCACATGGCCGTGATTCACAAATTGCCGTGCCGCAAAAACCGTCGGTACGTATTTCATGCGATAAACAACGCTATCTAAGCGAGACTCTAAAAGACCAATGAGGTTTTCACCTGTGTCTCCCCGCCTGCGAACGGCTTCGGCATAAAGACGGCGAAATTGCCGCTCTATAATGTTCCCATAATACCCCTTCAGTTTTTGCTTTGCCGTTAACTGCAGGCCATAATCCGAGGGTTTTGAGCGGCGCTGTCCGTGTTGTCCTGGCCCATAGGCACGTACATTAAGAGGGCTCTTCGGGCGACCCCATAAATTCACGCCAAGACGTCGGTCTATTTTATATTTTGATTCAATTCGTTTTGTCATTCAAAACTTTCCTTTAGACAAATGATTTAACTTCAAGAAGGCTATACGCAATCATAGCGTTTGTCAAACTAATTTCATTCAATTTGTGTTCAACGCATTTCATTCACGAAGCCTCATGATAAGGGCCCTAACGACGCCAGATTGTTCCTTGTGCGCTATCTTCTAAAATAATTCCTTGTCTCAAAAGGTCATCCCGCACCCGGTCAGCTTGCGCAAAGTTTTTTTCTTTTCTGGCACGATTTCTTTCATCAATCGATGCGCGAATTGTTTCTTCATCGATTTTCACAGCCCCCTTAAACCAACTGTCCGCGTCTTGCTGAAGTAATCCAAGGCAGACACCACTTGCTTTTAATTGAGATGCGAGCTGATCTTTTTCTGACGCGCTCGAAGCCTTGTGAAGACGTGACGCAATGTCATGGAGCACGGAAATGGCGAGTGGTGTATTCAGATCGTCGTCAATTGCCGCTTTGAGTGGTTCAGTAGGCGACGCCGCTTCATCGATAATACGCCCCCTTAATGCATTATAGAGGCGATCAAGGCTCCCGCGCCCCTGAAGAACGACCTGATCATTCCAGTCAAGGGGCTGACGATAATGGGATGACAAAAGAATAAACCGGATGAGTTCCCCAGGCATTTGCGCAAGAAGCTCGTGCACTGTCCTGAAGTTGCCCAAGGACTTGGACATTTTCTCTCCACCAACCGTGAGCATGCCGTTATGTATCCACGTGCGCGCAAACGTGTGGGGACCAAAACAAGCCTGGCTTTGGGCGAGCTCATTCTCGTGATGGGGAAAAATAAGGTCGTGCCCGCCCCCGTGAATATCAAAGGTTTCGCCTAAATATTTCAAAGACATGGCCGAACATTCAATATGCCATCCCGGGCGCCCATAGCCCCAGGGGCTGTCCCACCCAGGTATACTCTTCGCCTTTCGAGTCTTGTCCCCGCGGAGGCGGGGATCCAGTTCCCCGCTTTCGCGGGGACAAGCCTCGAAATGCTGTGAGTATATCTCCGCGTCCGATGGTTTCCACAAAATAAAATCTTCGGGATCTTTCTTGTAGGAAGCGACCTCAACGCGCGCGCCTGCAATCATTTCTTCGTGATTACAATGCGAAAGCTGCCCATAAGGGGGAAAGCTTTTGACGCTAAATAAGACGTGCCCATCGCTTTCGTAAGCATGTCCTTTTTTAATTAACGTTTGAATCATGGCGATCATTTCATCCACGTGGGCTGTGGCATGGGGTTCAATGTCCGGCGGGATGTTCCCTAAGGCTTTCATATCATCTCGAAAATACTGTGCGGTTCTTGCCGTCAACTGAGAGATCTCTTCCCCCTTCTCTTGGGCGGCCTTGATGATCTTGTCGTCAATGTCCGTAATATTTCTTACATAACTGACGCGTGGATAGAGCGATCGCAAAAGGCGACTCAACACATCAAAGATGACATAGGGGCGCGCGTTTCCAATGTGGGCGAAGTCATAAACGGTAGGGCCGCAAACATACAAGCGCACGTGAGCAGGATCGAGGGGCTCAAAGAGTTCTTTTTGACGTGTAAATGTGTTATATAAAACGAGCGACATTTATTATACCCATCTTAGGTGAGTTTGTAAGGATTGACGAGGCGAACTGTGGTGCAAGGGCGAAGCTCACCCACACTTCTTTGAGTTTATATTTATGTGTATAGCATAGGGTTTTTTGCGCTGTCAAATTATTTTATCTATTTTTATGGTCACTTCTCATTCTCGTGCGGTCTGTAACCTATTAACCACTTTGGCGCGCCCCATGATGAGAATCAAGTCTTTTAATTCAGGGCCCTGTTCCCGTCCTGTCAAGGCACGTCTGATAGGATGATAAAGCTCTTTTCCTTTAAGCCCCGTTTCGTCTCTGATCGCATCCATCCATTCTTTAAAGGTATCTTCGTGCCAGGGGGTGAAGGGTAAAAAATGTTCTGCAACTTCCATAAGATTTTTATTTTCTTCAAGAAAAGCTTTATGACCATAACAAATTTCCCACCATTCTTTAACGTCATGAAACGTTGTAATGTTCTTTTGAATAAGCGTCCAAAAATCGGGCGTGACGCCCACAAGCTCCATGGCTTCCAGACGTGCCTTGATTTGATTAAAATCAAATGCTTGAAGAATCTTGATGTTCATTTGGGTGAGGTCGTCAGGATCAAGCTTAGGCGTGGCTCGACTAAATTTTCCGATGTCAAACGCAGCGAGAATCCCTTTAAGGGTTGTGTAGGGGAGGATGGGATCCGATGTCCCGAGCTTTGAGAGAAGGCTCGTGATCGCCAGAGGCTCAAGACCTTCTGCGCGCAGCTGACAAATCCCGAGACTCCCCTCCCGCTTCGACAGACCTTCTCCTCCCCTCCCCGCGATCAGGGACAAATGGCCAAATTGAATGCGCGTAGGTTTGCCGTCCCCCAAAGCCTCCATAATTTGAATTTGCACAGCTGTATTGGTGACATGGTCTTCTCCCCGAAGAATGTGCGTTATGCCCATCTCGAGGTCATCCACGCTCGTTGCAAGCGTAAAAACGGGCGACCCCTCTGCACGAATGAGGATGGGATCGCTCAACACCTCTCCCCGAAACACAACCTCGCCGCGCACAAGATCATGCCAGCGAATTTCGTGCGCGTTCATTTTAAAGCGCCAATGGGGGATGCGGCCCTCCTTTTGATACTTTGCAATTTGAGCTGGGGTCAAGGAGAGAGCGGCCCTTGTATAGAGGGGCGGTTTGCCTGCGGAGAGCTGAATTTTTCGCATGAGCTCGAGCTCTTCAGGGGTTTCATAGCAAGGATAAAGCCGCCCTTTCATTTTCAACGTTTCCGCCGCCTGAGCATACTGTATCAAACGATCCGATTGTCGCATCACCTCATCGTGGTCGAGACCAAGCCAATGCAGATCCTCCAGAATTTGATCGGCGTACTTCTGCTGAGATCGTTGGTGGTCCGTATCATCGAGGCGCAGGATGAATGATCCTTTGTGCGCGCGGGCAAAAAGCCACGTGATGAGCGCTGTGCGAATGTTCCCGAGGTGGAGGTATCCCGTGGGAGAGGGGGCAAATCGTAGTTTTGTCATTGTGATATCTTTGCAACTTTCTAAAAGATTTTCCTAAAATTCTTACTTTTTTATGAGTGTATCTGTTTGGATATGGTATGTCAAATATACGTTAACTTTCAAGAAAGGATATGAACATGCAGAAAGTTTCTTTAGGAGCACTTGCTCTTCTCGCAACAACAGTTGCTGCGAGCGCGCAAGTAACCACAGTAGCAGCAAACCCAGCAAATTGCCCAAAGGCATTCCAAGGGTTTTGGCTTACAGGTAATACCGGATTTCAAGTTGGAACCGGTAAAGATAGTTTTGAAGATGACTCTCAGGAGCAAGTCTTCAAAGGAGATTTAGGCTTTAAAGGTTTCGATGGCGGCGTTGGTGTAGGGTATCTTCATCGTGTCTGCAATTGGGGTTTAGGTCTTAATTTCAATGCGAACTGGACCAGTGCAAAAGGCAAAGAGAGATTTGGATCAGAAGCTGGAGAAGATGAGGATGGCAATCCCACTTTCGCATCATTTTCTGAACACAAAGCTCACTTGCAAAACTCTCTTCAAGTCTATGCAAAGCTCGGATACGTTATTTGCGGCCAAGCTATGCCTTACGTTGGTCTTGGGTGGGATAACTCACGCTGGGAGCACAAGTTTGTGACAAACAATGGCACAACTTCAGACTCCGACAAGAAGAAAAAAAGGCATAACAGCCTCTTGTGGACAGCTGGTGTTGATCTCTTAGCAACAAAACATGTTGTTGTAGGACTTCAGTACACAGGAACAGCGGGTAAGAAGGAAAAAGTTCATGTTGGATCGGATGAAAGTGGTTCAATTGAATTTACCGATAAATTTAACCCACTGACGCAAAAAGTTGCTTTTACAGTAGGCATTGTCTACTAAAAAAGTACACATACTCACAGGATTTCGAGGAGCCGGGTAGGCGCCCGAGGGTGAGCCCGATGAGCGTAGTAACCTACGTGATCAAGGGCGAATCCCGAAGGGGAACGACCCCGGAACTCGAAAGGCGAAGAGTATAGTTAGGCTCCATGAACAAACGAGTTCTGTTCATGGAGCATCTACGCACCTTTCAGGTGATCCCCGCTGGAGTTTCTCCTCGCGCAAGCGGGGCAAGGACAAGCTTTGTGGGGTTTATAAAAAAATTACAACTGACCATAAAAACCATAAATAAAATCTTGCTCTTGGGCGAAGACGGGCGTGTAGACGAAGACCCGAGGGTTGACGGCACAGAAATCTTGTGGTACATATCGTAAATCTAACCTCACAGAAGTGCGTTTGAATCTCTTTAAGATTATATTTCCCGCCCCTTGCGGCGATTGTTTTTCCTTAAACAGGCCAGTCCGAAAGAAAAATTTCCGTAATATAACCTCAGTTCGACGTAAAGAGCAGCTAGAAAAAAAGGTATGTTAGCGGGTAACCTATTGGCAATAAGTCGAAAAATCCCCCCCAACCGTCCTTGCGAGGAGCGCAGCGACGAAGCATCCAGGAAAACTTGTCCTCGCGAAGGCGAGGAACCAGAAAAAATAAATTGTTTCAATATCTCCCTGGATCAACCATGTTGTTTAAAATTTTTTGCATTTGTTTACAAGCCTTTTTCTATTCGACTTTTGCTTGGTGGCAAAATTTTAGGCGCCTTTCAAAAGATTATGAAATAAATCCTGATAATTCTGCAATAATTGCTAAAGTTATTGCAATACGATTAAATATTAAGAAGTTAATTATTGATGATATTTAGGTTGTCAAATGGCTTCTAATATTTTAAAAAAGATCACCAAGACTTCTCTCCTTTCAGAGATAGTCTCATTTCGGTCAACTCAGGTGCTAACTAACTCGGGCATATCACGTGCTACTGACAATTTTTTTATGGCCAGTTTATGGTCAGTTGTAAAAAAAAGAGTTCCTTTTTAAAAAAAGGTGTGCTAGCGTGTTTAATGTAAGCTAGCAAAAAAGGGAGAAATAAAATGCTACTCAAAACAACCTTCACAAGTTCACTCGTTTTATCCGTCTTCATGGGAGCGCCCGTCAGCGCAATGATGGGGGATCAGACATTGACAGAGAACGAAATCGCTTCGTCAACGGCAATCTCACAGCAACCGCCGCGCAGCGCGGATGATGTGGCGACTGCTGGTGCATCAAGCGCTATCAGCTCTCTTGAGAGTCCTGCCATGGGCGCTCTTGCTCGCCTTGATGCCCTCATCGATGCTGGTATTGTTGAACAACCGGGTCAAGGAGGACGACAACCCCTGAGCAGGGAAGACGAAGAACAGGCAATGACAGCTGTTTTCACTGACAGTTTTTTTGGAGAAACGCCGAATGAAACGAGAATGCTTATTGAAAAAGGAAGGAAAGCAGCAAACGGAGATGAGGCGGCCAAAGTTGCCTTAGGCGAACTCATTGATGATCTTGAACAACAAGCCCTCACACGACAAAAAAACAAAGAGAGACAGGCACGCGAAGAAGCCGATAATCTTGCGGCGACTTCGGCTACTGCGCCAGCGCCCGCACCCGAGCCCGAGCCCGCAACACAATCCAGAGGATTCTTTGCTTGGTTTAAGAGCTTGTTTACATCGAGGCCACCCGCAATGGCTGCCCTCACGCCTCCTGCTCCTACGCCCGCACTTGCGCCTGTTGAGATAGGAGAGGAAGTGACGCGGGATGTTGTCGTTGCTGCATCGCCGCCACCTTCAACAGCTGCTGCAGCAGCACCTTCTGACGATGCGGTTGTGCAGAGCAGCATAGAGGTTGTTGTAGACGTTTCTGTTCCCGCCCCCATTCCCGCTCCTGCTCCTATAGCCGCAAGAGAAGGGGAAGAAGCGCCCGTTTCTGCCGACACTGGTGCTGTCGGAAAGGCTGAAGGAACAGTCGGAATCAGTACGGATGCTGTGCCATCAGCTGCTGCAGGAATGCCTGCGCCAGAATCAGAAACACCTCGTGATTTATCTGCACTGCCTGCAGAGGCACCTCCCGCAGATATGCCTTCCGTAGATGTATCTCCTGTACAAACGTCAGCTCAATCAGCACCAGCGGCGGAGAGTGTGCCGACACTCTCAGTCAATGGAGAAGCCCAAGGAGCTACGCCCTCTACAGAAGAATGGCGTTTATTTTCACCTTCGAGTTGGTTTAGTAAAGCTGAAGAAATTAAAACATAGCATTCCTATATTCTTACTCAGCGATACCCGCTTCGTGGAACAGACTGTGCACCCCTCACCCGCTCCTTCGGGGCGACCTCTCCCACAAGGGGAGAGGTAAAAGAGCAGTGTTGCAGAAAGCAGTGTAGCAGAATTTAAGAAGCTCGAGAGTTAAAACATTTGACTTCACGCTTCTACTTTCTTTTTTCTGCAACACTGCAACACTGCAACACTGATTTCTGATCTCTGAATCCCTCTCACCCACTGCTGTGCAACACTGATTTTCTCAAGCCTCTCAAATTTTAAGTTTTCAGTGCTAAAAAAAAACATCACTTTTTCACCAACTTACCTCCCATTTTTAAAAGATAATATAAAAATTTACTTATTCTTAAGGATATTCCTTTTTAATTAAGCATAGAGGTCGGATTCATGTGATCCGAATCACACATAACAGATAAAGGAGATACTATCATCATGGCAAGCACACAACATCTACTTGATCGCGTTCGCCCCCCTCGTGTTCAAATAACGTATGACGTTGAAACGGGAGGCGCAATCCAGGCATACGAACTTCCTTTTGTGATGGGAATTCTCGCAGACCTTGCAGGAACACCAGCAACCCCTCTTCCCTCCTTAAAGGATAGAAAGTTCATTGATATCGATCGCGACAATATCAACGACGTTATGGCCTCTTTAAATGCGCAGTTGCCTTTGCGTGTGACGAACCTTCTCGGTGGAAGAGCTCCTGATTTGAATGTCATGCTTTCCTTTAAATCTATGGATGATTTTAATCCGATCAACATCGTTGAACAAGTGGATCCCCTTGCAGATCTTTATAAACGCCGCGTTGCGCTCTCTGATCTGATATCAAAATTGGATGGCAATGATGGATTAGATACTGAACTCAGGAACCTTATCGACAATCCAGAGGCTTTGGCACAACTTCAAAAAGAACTTGGGACGACGAAATAAAAGAAACTTAACAGAATTAGGGAGATAAAATTATGGCAGATGAAACAAAAAAAACACCGCAGGCGGCAACACCACCAGCCGCACCGCCCGCTAAAGGTGGTGCAGGAGGCGCAGGACCCAGCGGCGGCGGCAGCAGTAAGAGTCTCGTTGACACAATCATTCAAAACGGCAAGCTCGCTCGTGATCCATCGCAGACGGAAAATGCACGACAAATGTTGGCTGAATTTGCAAATCAAGTTGCAGCCGCGCCAAAAGGCAGTATCGGTAATGATGTCTATTCTTTTATCGTCAGTCGCATCAGCAAGATAGATTCGACGGTTTCCATGCAAATGGATGAGATCATACACGATCCTATTTTCCAAAAGTTTGAAGGCTCTTGGAGAGGCCTCCATAAGCTCGTCATGGGAACAGAAACGGGCGAAACGCTGAAGCTCAAGCTGTGGGTTATCACCAAACAAGAACTGTTGACTGACCTTGAAAAGGCCGTTGAATTCGACCAAAGCCAAATGTTCAAAAAAGTTTATGAAGAGCAATATGGCACGTATGGCGGCGTTCCCTTTTCGTGCCTGGTGGGTGATTACGATTTTGGACGCGACCCCCAAGACGTCGAACTTGCAAAGCTCGTCTCGAACGTTGCAGCCTGCGCCCATACACCATTTATTGCGGCGGCGTCTCCAGGGATGTTTAACTTTGACAGCTTTACGGAGATGAGCGGTCCACGGGATCTTGCAAAGCTGTTTGACGGGACGGACGCCATCAAATGGCGCAGCTTCAGAGAAACAGAAGATGCGCGCTATTTCGTTCTGACGCTTCCCCATGTGTTGATGCGTTTGCCTTACGGACAAGCAACCCTCCCAGCGGAAGGCTTCGATTACGAAGAAGCCGTCGACGGCACAGACAACGCCAAATTCTGTTGGGGGAGCTCCGCCTATGCGATGGCGCAGAATATTACAGCTGCCTTTTCGCTCTATAAATGGACGGCTGCGATTCGGGGCGTTGAGGGCGGTGGTCTCGTCTCTGATCTTCCCGCATACACCTTCAAGACGTCCGATGGCGATCTAGCAGTCAAATGCCCCACAGAAGTTGCGATTACGGATCGGCGCGAAAAAGAACTCAGCGATCTTGGCTTTATGGCGCTCTGCTATTGTAAGAATACGGATTATGCAGCATTCTTTAGCTCGCAAACAACCCAACAGCCAAAGCTCTATGAAGATAATAAGGCCAATGCGAACTCAAGGATTTCCGCGCGGTTGCCTTACATGCTCAATGCATCGCGCTTTGCCCATTACATCAAGGCAATGATGCGCGATAAAATTGGCACATTCATGTCGCGACAAGAAGTGGGGTTATTCCTCAATTCGTGGATCGCGCAATATGTACTGTTGTCGGACGTTGCGCCAGACAGTGTCAAAGCCTCCTTCCCTTTGCGGGAAGCACGGATCGATGTGACGGAGGTGCCCGGCAAACCAGGCAGTTATACAGCGATTGTCTTTTTGCGGCCTTTCTTCCAACTTGAAGAATTGACGGCTTCACTTAGGTTGGTGGCGACACTGCCAGCGCCGTTGGGTGCCGCATAAAGCGCGTAAAACATTAACGAACGAAAACAAAAGAAAAGGAACATAAAATGCCAGAAGAAGTCATATCACAAATCGCCCAAATAGCAAATCTGGGAACCAGTACATCCAATATGTACATCAACATTAATGCTCAAGGAACAGGAACGTTGACCGGAAGCAACGTTGATGCAAATCTTGTCAAAGCTGATCGTCTCTTGGAATTTAAAGAATCGATTTCAAGAAAGATTAATCGCGCGTCAGCAAACGATCTGTTTGCCTCAGGAGAACTTGACGCGAGTTTGGTCGCATTTGAGATGTTGCGTACAAAGGCATCGATATATGTGGAGAACTCAGTCATCCAAGGAACGCAGCTCGATACCATTAAGGTTTATTGGTCTATCCTTGTAGGGGCTAAACTCAATGTGTTACGCGAAATTGATTATTCAAGCTGCTTCATCACAGAATTTTCGCTGCAGGATAAATCTGTCGAAGGGGAACGCTTAGACACCATTAAAGGGCTATTCCGCTACACGCAGCGCAAAGAAACCCAATTTTACTTTGATCAAACGGGCAAGCCTATGGGACAAGACGTTTCCCTTGTCGATTTCACAAAGGGAACGCTCCAGGCGAGTTAAGAAAGGAACATTTTTGCAGGTGGAAGTACAACTTTTACCTCTCCCCTTGTGGGAGAGGTCGCCGCGTAGCGGCGGGTGAGGGGTACTTGCATATATACTCAACCACTGTTAGATTTCTTAAAGACCCCTCACCCGTCCCTTCGGGACGACCTCTCCCACAAGGGGAGAGGTAAAAGTTGTACTTCAGAGGAATCCATGGCCCTTCTTAAAAAAAAGAAAATAAACAAAGGAACGCTGCCGCCGCTGTTTGATCGCATCGTTGTGGATAAAAGCGATCCTGAGACCGCTGGCGCGTTGCTTGATGCACGCCAGCTGAAAGAATCGATCGTATCGGAACTTGCCCTTGTCTTAAATACGCGCTGTACCGTTCGCAAGGTCATCTATCTCGATCACATCGAGTCGATTCCTTTGTTTGGTTTGCCTGATTTTTTTGGGCTTGGCGATTTGAGCAGCTTTGATGGGACAAATCTTGAAGCATGGCCTCAGATAGCGCGGTTTATTGAAACAGCGATTGGATCGGCCGAACCACGCTTGAAAGATATTCGTGTGGCAATAGATCGTTTCGATCCCTTAGACCAAGCTCTTGCTATATCGGTTGTTGCTTCCCTCAAAGAAAGCCCCTTGATGAAGGATATCCATTTTCCTTTGACGCTTTATACACCACCTGTCGGGAGACGTTAGGTGTTAGGCGTCTTGTTCTTGAGATGCTTCTTCTTCTTCTTCAAAGAGTTGAATAGGATTAACCGGCATGACCGTTGAAATGGCATGTTTATAAACGAGTTGGGAATGATTTTCCCGACGAAGAAGGACTGAGAAATTGTCAAACCAAGTGACAATACCTTGAAGCTTGACGCCATTCACAAGAAAAAGTGTGACGGGCGCTTTTGTTTTGCGCAGTTGATTTAAAAAAATATCTTGCAAATTATTTTGTTTTTCTGGTGTAGCCATGGGTTATTCCTCTTTTTTATTTAATTTAATGTTTCTATCAGCAAAACAACTTCTGGTTGTCTTCTTCCTTAATAATATTAACAGACAGGTTATTAATATTTCGTTACCTGCGCATTACTTATTTTATAAGGTCGCAATTAGTTGTGCAAGTCCTGTGCAATCTTTCCCATAAACAATATCGTTTTGCTGTGCAGCGATTCCGTCTCCAACGACCACAGGGATGCACCCACTGCTGCGGGCACAGTGAACGTCCACGATTGAATCTCCCACAAACCAAACGTCATGGCTGGGGGAAATAGTGCTTTCATAAAGGGCCGCCAGGACAGGAATGGGTGAAGGCTTGTCTTCCGCTGTATCGCGCGCCCCGATAATGCGTCGAAAATGGGAATTCCATCCAAGGTGGGCCACTTCTTTGCGCAAGAAGTTTCCTTCTTTGTTGCTCACGATCCCGACATAAATGCCCCTTGTTTTTAGCTCTAAGAGAAGATTTTCAGCGCCCTGAAAAGATGTAATCTCTGCGAGATGCGTTTTATGAATGGCATCATGAAAAATCTGCGTCCCTTTTTCGGAATGCTCACCAAAAAGGGACTCGGAGGAGTCTCTAATTGAAAGATGGGGCTTTTGTGAAAATTCTTCTTTCGTGAGAGGGTCACGACCAACGCCCTGCAGGGCAAGATTGAGCGATGTATAAACCGTCTGCCAGGTATCAACAAGCGTATTATCCCAATCAAATAAAATCGCCTTGGGGAGCTTACGTGGATATAAATCAGGAATCATCATGGTTTTGTTACATTTTTCTTAGGGTAAGAGTACATTTAATAATGTAGTATGACATATTTTAAAGCCTCTGTCTTTCGATTTTTTTTGGATTGTGCGCGTTTAACATTGATTACTAACTTCTGTATTTCTTTACGCTTTCTTAACGAAAATCTCTTATATTCACAACAGGAGAAATCCATAAAAAATAACGACCTTATAAGGGAGAAAAAAAATGAAACTTCTATCACTTGTTATTGTCTTGGGATGCGTTGGATTTGCGCTTTCGGGCTGCAACACCATACAAGGTGCGGGTGAAGATATCGCATCAGTGGGCCGCGGCGGCGGCGTTGCCGTAGATGTTTATTAAGGTTGAGTCTTCTTGATGGTGTCAAGCGTCTTACACCCCTTGATCCACACATCATAAACAGGGTGCTCAAGGGCTGAGAGAGCGGGACTTGACGCAAACATCCATCCAGCAAACAAAGGTGTCGGCGGGGATTTTCCATCGGCTTTCTCTTCCCTGATGCTTAGAAAGGCCATGGATTCTTGCCGGTCGTCGAGAGGGGTTTGTTCGCAGTGATGCACAATAATTTTTAGCGAGCCAAATTCAACCGGTTGTCCAATGGCGGCATCCAGAATAAAAACCCGCGCCGTTTGTTTGTCCAGCCCCTGTAATGTCACCCCATTCATTACACTATTTTTTTCAGGGGCAAAGGCATCTTCATTGGTCGATGCTGTCATTTCGGAGGAGAGTGGCATAGCTGCCACATGTTCTTTTTTTTTCACTTGATCAGGTGCTTCGGTTTCGGCTTGATCCGCTTCTGACCCTGTGAGTTCATTCAACAGGGCATCAAAACTTTGCCCATAAACAGGCGTTCCCCAAAGAACAAATAAAGCGACGGAAAAATATTTCATTTGTTTCAAGCTTTAAAAAAGAAGGGGAGCGTTAACTCCCCTTGATCATTTTATTTTCTTTTTGAGGTTTTTTTTCCACGGCTCTTCTTGGCGGCTTTTTTAGAAGACTTCGCGGCCTTCTTCGCATCCTTCTTTGAAACAGCTTTTTTTCCAGATTTCTTTTTAGCCTTCTTCGCAGTTTTAGTTGGAGCTTTCTTTGGAGCTTTCTTTGCAGCGTACTGTTTTACTTCTATACTCTCATTCACAGACGTACCGCCGCTAACTAATACAGCCAAAATGCCTAATGCCTTATTTTCATTAGCATTAGCATCATCGGTGAAATTAGGAGAAGTGAACGTGCAAGTTGTCTTCAATCCCTTCTTAAGATTTGGAAATAAACGTTGAATAACTGGAGGTACGTCAGAATCAGATTTTCCTGTTATAGTATACGTTTTATTCCCGGGCTTAGGAGTTCCCACGGTTTTATCATAGACAACTTCCTCTCTCACTGGATTGCGAGAATGGAGCTTTTTTGCAGTATGCGAACGATGCCTTCCTTCAGAATGAGAATGATGTTTTTTTGCAGAAAGTTCCGTTGTACAAATAGCGCTTGCCATTAAGAGTAGCGCTGTCGTGAATTTAAAATTTGTCATTAGTTTCCGTCCTTTTGTTACAAGTACATTATAAAAATTAAAAAAATGCTTTATCTTCTTGTTGATAAGAGCATATAAGGGTTTTTAAGATAGCTGTCAAGCTAGTTAATTTAACGCCAAAGAGAAAACTTTCATGATCCGTCTTTACGTTGATGAACCCCTTTCTGAAAACAAAGAGATAGAGCTGAATGAAAATCAAAGCCATTATCTTCTGAAGGTCATGCGTCTTAAAGAAGGGGACGCCTTGCTCCTTTTTAATGGGAAGGAAGGGGAATGGAAAGCGCGACTTGGGGCGCCCCATAAAAAATCTGCTTCCGTGCTCGTGCTTTCGTTGACACGTCCTCAATGCGTTGATGCGGATCTATGGCTTTTGTTTTCGCCTCTCAAACCAAAACGTCAAGCGTTTTTAATTGAAAAAGCAACGGAGCTCGGGGTGGCTTGTCTTTGGCCAATTGGATGTGAACGAACGTCCTTTCCGAAAGTAAATCTCGCAAAAATGCAGGCCCATGTTATTGAAGCTGCCGAACAATGCGGGCGGTTGACACTCCCTTTTGTGAACCCACTTGTTACGCTTCCAAAGCTTCTCGAGCAGTGGTCTCAGACGCGCCTTCTTCTTTTTGGGGACGAAAGTTTAACGTCTCCACCCCTTGCGAGCCTTTCTCTCGCCCCCCACAAGCCTTACGCTTTTCTTGTCGGCCCCGAGGGCGGTTTTACACGCCAAGAACTTTCCCTTTTGAAATCTTGTCCATATGCTCAAGGCGTTACTTTAAGTCCCCATATCCTTCGCGCTGAAACGGCTGCATTGGTTGGTATTTCATATTTACAGTTGATTATTTTTTAAGCGTGTAATATACACGTGTGACAATTGATTAAAGGAGAAAGAAAATGATAGAACGAAATGACTCTTTGGATATGATGGCAATCGTTTCTGATATTGTTGCCGCCTATGTTTCAAATAACGAAATAGCTGTTTCTGAACTCCCGAATTTTATTCGGCAAGTTCATCAAAATATATGTCATGCCCATTCCGGGCAACCTTTTGTGTTTCTCGAACCAAAAGACCCCATTGTTCCTATTGAAGAATCGGTGCAGCCCGATTATATCATCTGCCTTGAAGATGGACGTCGCCTGAAACTGCTGAAGCGTCATCTCAAAACGGCTTATAATATGACACCCGATCAATATCGGGACAGATGGAAATTACCGGCGGATTACCCAATGGTTGCCCCAAATTATGCAAAACGTCGCAGCAACCTTGCAAAAGGCTTCGGTCTTGGGGTACGTCGCGCAGCCTAAGCCAGAGGTCAGTGTTGCAGTGTTGCAGAAATAAGGAAAAAGAAGCTGAAGCGTAATATTTTAACTTTCGATGTCCTAAATTTCTGTAACACTGCAACACTGATTTCTGATCTGCAACACTGCAACACTGTAACACTGTAATAAACCTTATGACGTATCAAGCAGTATCACCCTCTTTTAATCGGTTTTCAAACAGCTTTCCCTCCTTGAGGGCGGGTTCTTTAGAGGTGCGCCTTGCGCAATCTGAAGAGGAAATACATGCGGCACAGCGCCTCCGCTATGACGTGTTTTATAATGAATGCGATGCCCGCCCGAGCGACGCGATGATGCGAACAAAAAGCGACACATCCCTCATTGATGATTATTGCGATGTGCTGCTCGTGATTGACCATACCCACAACAAAATCGTCGGGACATATCGTTTCATGTTGCGGGAAGCCGCCGAGAGCTACGGCAGTTATTTTACCGCCAGTGAATTCGAGATCAACAAACTCATCGTTTTTCCGGGACAACTTATGGAATTAGGCCGCTCTTGTGTTCACAAAGATTATCGAACGAAAGCAACAATGCAGCTCTTGTGGCGCGGCATTGGGGCGTATGTTGGGCTCAATCAGGTGGAATTATTATTTGGCTGTGCGAGTTTTGTTGGCACAGATATATCAAAATATCGTCAAGCTCTGTCGTATCTGTATCATCACCACTTGGCCCCTCCTGAATTAAGAACGCGCGCCCTCGAGCCACATTACCAAGAAATGAATATCATTCCGAAAGACGCGATTGATGCAAAGGTGGCAATGCAACAATTGCCCCCTCTCGTTAAGGGATATTTGCGCGCTGGGGGATATGTGGGTGAAGGCGCTTTTCTCGATCGACCCTTTAATTCAATCGATGTCTGTGTCATTGTCAAAAGAGAAACGGTGACGACGCGTTACTCCCAACGCTATACGCAGGATCATGAGGGTATTGAGGAAAAGAAATGAGCTATGAAAAAGCCCTAGCCTTTTATCGATTTGCTTTGATCATCCTCGTTTTTTTGACGCTCACCCCTCTTTATTGGGTGTTGCTGAAAGTAAACCAGCGCCTCGGCTTTCGCTTTGGGCGTTTTTACCTTTCCAGCTGGCGAAAATGCATTGGCCATCACCTCATTATTAAGGGCGAACTATCAAAAGCAAAGCCCACTCTTTTTGTCGCCAATCATTCGACATATGTGGATATTCTTGTGTTAGGGACCGTTATTCCAGCGCGCTTTGTCGCAAAGAAAGAAGTGGCCGCGTGGCCAATTATGGGGTGGCTCGCGACGAACCAGGGGACCATTTACATCGATCGCAACCGCACAGCGATTGCTGATGGTGCGGATAAGCTGGTTGACTATATTGACAAAGGCGAAAGCCTCATTCTCTTCCCGGAAGGAACCACATCCGATGGGTGTCGCGTTCTCCCCTTTGGAAGCTCGTTCTTTGATGTTGCCATGAAAAAGGACCTCGTCGTTCAGCCGGTGACGGTGACCTATGCGCTCTGGGACCGTTTGCCGATGCCGCGGTATATGCGCAAACACTTTGGATGGTTTAGCCCGGACGTTGACGTGCTATCGCATCTGTGGTTTATCGCCCAGCGTGGCATGATCCACGTGGTTGTTGAACTTCATCCCCCCCTCCAAGCCCGCGACTTTTCCTCCCGCAAGGACCTCGCACACACAAGTTTTCAGGCGGTGCAACGCGGTCTCGTGGCTGCTTTTAATCACCCACTCCCCGAACAAATACGGATGCGGATGGCTTCATGATGACCGCAAAACACCTCTACATTAAAACCTACGGCTGTCAAATGAACGTTTATGATTCCGGGCGGATGGCTGATATTTTACAGCCCTTGGGATATGAACTGACTGAGACCCCTGAAGGGGCGGATCTCGTCATTTTAAACACGTGTCACATTCGAGAAAAAGCGGAAGAAAAAGTCTACTCCGATTTGGGCCGGATTCGCCCGTTTAAAAATGACAAAATGATTCTTGCGGTGGCGGGATGCGTCGGCCAAGCAGAAGGGGCCGAAATCATGCGTCGTGCGCCTTATGTAGATATTGTGTTGGGCCCCCAAACCTATCACAGGTTGCCGGAAATGATTGCGCGCGCAGAACGCGGACGCGACAAAAGAAAAGGCCCCGGGCGCGGCGTTTTAGAGGTAGACTTCCCGGTTGAATCAAAGTTCGATCATCTCCCTGAAGAGCGATACGAAAGAGGCTCCACGGCTTACGTCGCCATTCAAGAAGGGTGCGACAAGTTCTGCACATTTTGCGTGGTTCCTTATACGCGTGGTGCTGAATACTCGCGTCCTGTGCAAAGCATATATGACGAGGTCGCGCGACTGACCCTCGGCGGCGTCAAAGAAATTACGCTCCTCGGGCAAAATGTGAATGCCTATCACGGGCGTGCCGCGGGCGGACAGACAGGGGAATGGGGTCTCGGAAAATTGATGGCGCATTTGGCGACCCTTACGGGGCTGACGCGGATTCGCTATATGACTTCCCACCCCCGCGATATGGATGAAGAGCTGATGGCGGCCCACCGCGATATCCCCGCTGTCATGCCCTTTCTGCACCTCCCGGTTCAATCGGGGTCGGACCGCATTTTGGACGCCATGAACCGCAAGCATACGCGGGGGCACTATCTTGAGATCATTGAAAAACTGCGGCAGTATCGCGGTGATATCGCGTTATCGTCCGACTTTATCGTTGGCTTTCCTGGCGAGACGGAGCGTGATTTTGAGGATACATTAGACCTTATACGCGACGTGCAATACGCCCAAGCCTATTCCTTTAAGTACAGCCCACGTCATGGAACCCCTGGTGCTTTAATGGACAAACAGGTCCCGGAGGACATTAAGACGGAACGTCTCGCGGTGCTTCAAGATCTTTTGAATATGCAACAACAAGCCTTTAATGCGGCGTGTGTGGGCCAAACCCTTCCCGTGCTTCTTGACCGCAAGGGAAAAAAAGAAGGACAATACTTGGGTAAAACACCTTACTTGCAATCGGTTTATGTGGAGGCCCCTGCCTCGGTCTTTGGACGCCTTGTTGATGTCAAAATTGAAAAGGCTTCCGCGAATAGTCTTACAGGCCCTATTGTGAAGGTAGAGGCGTTTTTGCAATAGACAAACCTTTGCTTGCAATAAGAACTTGACGACAGCTCTCTGGTCGTGTGATATGCAACAAAGCCCCTGTGGCGGAATTGGTAGACGCGGCAGACTCAAAATCTGTTATCCAAAAGATGTGGGAGTTCGAGTCTCCCCGGGGGCACCACTGAATTTATTCCACGGGAAAATTAAAGTAAGTATCAGGATAGGGTTCTTCGATAAGTGTGAAGTGCCACCATTCCGTTGTGATGCCACGGAATCCATGCTTTGCCATCAGCGTTTGGAGGAGCAATCGATTGCACCGGGCCTCAAGGGGTAGCGCCTCGTTCTGTGGGTGTGATTCGTCCCCAAAGAAATCAAACCCCGTCCCCATGTCGATCGCGTTGTCCGCAAATCGCTGGCCCTTGGGCAACTTACCGCTTACGAGAGGATCGCCCGGTTTCCAACTGGGCTGCGGGGGGACCGGCAGGGGAACGAGCGTTAAGTCGACCGTGCTGCCCCGCGTATGGCTGGACCGTTTCCCGATAAAGCCGAGCTCGAACAGGTCCTTCTTGTTCACCTCGGGATAAAATTCAGCCTTCATAAGGTGGTCGCTTTGGTCTTCCGCCCATCTCACCCAAGAATCAACGGCCTCTTGGGGTCTGTAAGCGTCGTACACTTTGAGGGTCAGGTTGTAGGGCGCGATCTCTGCTTGCACGGCCTTTAAGGCCAGCGCCGCTGCTTCCGTCATGAGTATCACAGGGGCATTGTAGCCGGGAACGGGGCGTCCTACGAAATTATGACACCCCGCATACCGAACTTCAGACAGGATGGTAGGATCAATATCTGCCAGATAAACAAACCCCTCAGGAAGGGCGCGAGGGCGTAAGGCTGCTTGTGTCGTCGTCATTGTTCTTTCCTTTTTCTGAAACAGTGCCCCTCTACCTTACATAAGATCCGGGTGCCTCTTCAAGAGAAGGATAGCTTTGTTGTGGAATAATTTTCTCAGCTGCGTGCAGGGCGAGCCACTTTTGCCAAGCGGGCCACCAAGAGCCATCTGTTTTTGTTGCGCTTTCGAACCACGCTTGAGGGCTCTCCGGAAACCGATCATTTTCGAAGAACGCGTATTTATTGCGCGCCGGGGGATTCATGACGCCCGCCACATGCCCTGATCCCGCCAGGACGAAGCGAACGGGGCCGTTGAAAAGATGCGTCGCAGGGTAACAACTGTTCCAAGGGGCAATATGATCTTCGAGCGTGCCGAGGACGTAGGCGGGGGTTGTGATGTCTCGTAAATCAAAGGATATGTCCTTGACTTCAAAACCCCCAAGCCCCGGTTTCATGAAAAAATTTCCTTGGAACCATTTTCTGAGGATAAAGGTATGAAGCGTTGCGGGCAGACGCGTTGAATCGGCATTCCAATGCAGGAAATCAAAGGCGGGCGGGATTTGGCCCAAGAGATAATTTTTGATAAAAAAAGACCACACCATGTCACCCGGGCGGAGCAAGCTAAAGAAAGATTTGAGGATGTCAGCTTCTAAGAATCCTTTCTTTTCCATTGTCTTTTCAATGTGTTGAATGTAATCTTCGTCAACAAAAGCCTTCAGGTCGTCGACTTTTGTAAAATCAATGATGGTTGCAAGAAGGGTTATGGTCTGCAGCGAAAAGGGAGCGGGGACTTTGGCAAGGTAAGCCCCGAGTGCCGCCACCATGTTTCCGCCCAAGCAATAGCCCACAGCGTGGAGGGTTTTGCTGCGGGTGAGGGACGAGATGACTTCGGCAGCGCGGTAAGCGCCATGGGTCAAGTAATCTTCGAACGTCTTTGAACCATGTTCGGGGCCAGGGTTTACCCAGGAAACGATGAAAACATTATACCCTTGTTCCAACAGCCATAGCACAAAAGAATTGGGGGCACTCAAATCGAAAACGTAATATTTATTGATCCACGAAGGAATAATGAGAAGAGGAACCGCGTATTGCTTTTCAGTGCGCGGGGCATACCGTATGAGCTCAAACAAATCATTGCGGAACACAACATCTCCTTTTGTGGCGGCAATGGTTTTTCCAAGCTCAAAGGCTGATGGGTCGGTCATCTTCATCCATTGCCCAGATTCTAGGTCTTCGAGCAGAGCTTCCAATCCTTTTTGCAGGGATGCCCCCTTTGTTTTTATCGCTTGTTCGAGGACTTCAGGGTTTGAAAAGGGGAAGTTTGTTGGTGAAAATGCCTCCACCAATTGTTTGGTATAGAATTGAACCTTTTGATTTGTTTGTGGATCTAGCCCATCTGCCTCTGCCACGCATTTTTGAAGCCACCGCGTCATCATCAGATAGTATTCTTTCATAAACAAAAAATAGGGAATTTCTTGCCAGGCGGGATGCCGAAAACGTTTATCCGCTCCATGATCAAGTGCTTGCTCATTTTGTGAGGAGAGCGTCTTTTGCCATAAGTCATGGATGTCACCGAGGAGTTCTTCTTGGGCTTTGATAATCTGAGAGGGGTTTTGAAGAAGGGCTTGTCCCGCTTTCAAAAAAACATCACCCACAAAGGTTGGCGGTACAGGGAAATGATGCTGCATCTCTTCAAAAAAGGACTGTGCCATTGTCTTGTTTTGTTTTTGGAGTGTTTCAAAAAACATGTCCCAAGGCGCAAACAAATCTTCGTGGTCTTCTTGTTTCATTGTTTCCTCCCGTTAGAGCCTAAGATAGCCTTGATTAAAATCATTTGCAAATAGGAAAACGATGCGTATAATTATAGCTTAAACAAAAATAAACGATATTTGTCAAAATGGATTGGGATAGATTACGCATTTTTCATGCGGTTGCAACAGCTGGAAGCTTTACAAAGGCAACCAATACCTTGAATATTAGCCAATCCGCTATTAGTCGCCAAATTAATATCCTCGAAGAAGAACTGGGTATTTTGCTGTTTCGACGGGTTTCTCGCGGTCTTATTTTGACTGCCGCTGGCGAAGAATTAAAGGAAACGGTCGTTTCCGTCTTTTCCAAACTTGTGGAAACACAAGCAACGATCGAAGAATTTAAAAATTATCCAAAAGGCCAACTGCGCGTGGCCACAACCCAAGCTTTTGGGTCTTTATGGCTTGCGCCGCGTCTTCAAGAATTTTTGGATCGCTATCCGGAAATAGACTGCACCCTTCTTTTAAAGGACGAAGGCGTCGATCTCAATATGCGTGAAGCTGATATCGGTATTGGATCCAGTCCCGCGCCAAGCGCCGATTTTATTCAAGCCCAACCCGTTCCTTATCGTTTTCGCATTTATGCCAGTCGCGCGTATTTAGAAAAGCATGGGACACCCCAAAGACCAGAAGACCTGGACTTTCATCGTCTGATTGTTTTTGGCAAAGAAATGCCGCACATGTACAGCGACCTCGATTGGCTCCTCAGGTTGGGGGCTCAAAAACCGCGCATACCTTACCTTGTGATCAATAGTGCCCAGGCGATTTATGAGGCCACACGAACCGGGCTTGGCATTTCAGCCCTTCACAAATACATCGTGTCTGATGACCCTGAAATCGTGGAAATACTTCCTGATTTGCCCGGCTCAAGCGTTTTTCGTTACGTCATGTATCCCTCTCATCTTGCAACCTTAAAACGGGTTCAGGTCTTTATTGACTTTCTTTTAAAGAAAATGCTTGAAGAGGATTTATAGAGAGATGCGCTCCTTTTCTCTGAGGGGTCCCCTGGCTCTTCTCCCCATTGCTTTGTTTTTATGTATTTTTATCGGGACAGGGGTCATCTTAACACTTCAAGGCGTTGAATACGCTTTTTACAAAGTATCGGCAAGCGTCGCGATTTTGCCCGCTATCGTGCTCGCTATTTTGCTTGGGCGGCATTCTTTTGGGAATAACATTCAGGTTTTTCTCGAGGGCGTTCGCGAAAAAAATATTATCACGATGTGCATGATTTATCTTCTCGCAGGGGCCTATACAGAAGTTTTAAAGGCCATAGGAGGCGTTGAAGCTGCGGTTCACTTCGCGTTGCAGTTCATCCCGGAAGAGGCCACGGTGCCGGGCATTTTCGTGATGGGCGCGTTTGTGTCAACCTCCATGGGAACGTCCATGGGAACAATTGCGGCCCTTGCCCCCATTGCGATGGGTGTTGCAGGCGTCTTGGGCATTGATCCTGCCTTGATGGCGGGGGCAGTCATTAGTGGCGCTATGTTTGGCGACAACCTTTCCATGATTTCGGACACAACCATTGCTGCCACTCAAATTCATCCTTGTTCGCTGAAAGATAAATTTCGGATCAACGCGTGGATCGCGCTTGTGCCCTTTGTGGCGACGCTTCTTTTCTTTGTTTTTTCAGCGTCCGGACAAGCTCAAGAGAGTGGGCACCTTCAAACGACCCCGGCGCTTATTTTTTGTGCGCCGTATTTGATCGTTCTTGTGCTGGCGCTTCTCGGCATCAATGTGTTTGTTGTATTGTCCGTTGGGCTTGGGATTGGCGGGGCTTTGGGGCTTTTATTCGCACCGTCTTACACGGCTTTGGACCTCGCGAAAAATATTTTTGAAGGCTATACATCGATGCATGAAATCCTCATTCTTTCCCTTCTTATTGGGGGGTTGAGTGAGCTCACGAAAGATCAAGGAGGCATCCGTTTTCTCATTAAAGGAATCGATTCCTTTATCCAAAAGTGGGGCAAAAAAGCCCAAGGGTCACGGCTTGCGGAAGGCGCGATCGGTTTCCTTGTCAGCTTTTGTGATATGTGTACGGCCAACAATACGGTGGCGATTATCCTTGCGGGGGAAGCAACACTCGAAATATCGGAAAAATATCGCATCCCCTTTCCACGCACAGCAGCCCTGGTTACGATTTTTTCGTGTGTTTTTCAGGGCATCCTTCCCTATAGTGCGCAAGTCCTTTTGGCGGGATCCCTTGCAGGGGTGTCGCCTCTGAGCATTATCCCGTATGTTTTTTATTGTTATTTTTTAGGGATTGCGGCGACCCTCGCAATTATCTTCAGGTGGCCAAAAATAGACGTTGTGAGGAGCCAAAAAATCTGATAGATTAGGTGATACGAAAAATCGTAGTTAATAACAATGAAAAACGAAAACAGGAGAAAAAAAATGAAAAAAATAAATTTGACCTTACTCTCTTTTGCAAGCTTTGGCTTTGTCTGTGCCGCCTATGGGGCAGAACCCCAAAAAGCCGCTGCACCTGCAGCGATGACAGCCTTAACCCCCGCTCAAGTTGCGGATGTTGAAAAAGTTATTGCAGAATATTTGATGAAAAATCCTGGGATTATCTCAGCCACTATGCAAGCAGAAGCGGCCGCAAAACAACAAGAAGCCCTTGAAAAAATGCAAAAAGCAGTTGCTGAAAACAAGGATAAAATCTTTAAAAATTCCGCAACGCCTGTTGCAGGAAACCCATCAGGAAGCAAGACATTGGTGGTCTTTATGGACCCTTACTGCGGGTATTGTAAAAAATTCCACGCAGAACTTCCTGACTTTTTGAAGGCAAACAAAGACGTAAAGATTATCTTTAAGGATATTCCCATCATGGGCGAAGATTCCACGACCGCTGTCCAAGCGATGTTCGCAGCAAAGGCACAGGGGAAATACAAAGAACTTCAAGAGGCTATCTTTGCGTCAGAAAAGCATCTCTCTAAGGAGGAGCTCTTTAAGCTTGCAGCCACAGTGGGTGTTGATGCCAAAGCGCTCGAAAAAGCTATGGAGAAGAAAGAAGTCCTAGACCAGGTTGCGGCAAACCAAGAGCTGGCACAGACCCTTGGTGTAACGGGGACGCCCACGCTTATTATTGGGGAAACACAAGTGATCCCAGGCTATAAGAGTGCAGAAGAGCTAACGAAGATCTACGCTGAATTACCTGCAGCATCTTAGGCAGTGAAGGGGTAATGCCTTGCCTTTACCTCTCCCCTTGTGGGAGAGGTCGCTGCGCAGCAGCGGGTGAGGGGTGTTATAGTAATTAGTGGTTAGAATTTTGTAATTAGAAAATATTTTTTGGACTGAAATATCTTTTTTATTTATCAGGTAACGAAGAAATTCTTGCATATATTTTGCGCACCCTCTATGCCACAAAAACCTCTAATTACTGACCACTAATTACTAATTACTGTAAACCCCTCACCCGCCCCTTCGGGGCGACCTCTCCCACAAGGGGAGAGGTAAAAGAACTGCAACACTGGCTTCTGTTCATGTCCAGCGAATTTCTTCTCCAGGGCCAATGGCGGCAAAGGTCGGTGCAGGCGTTATCAACCGCGATGCAACATCAATCAATTCATCCCGGTGAACCGCATTAATTTTCGCGATAATTTCGTGCGGTGGAATCTCCCGGTTATATTTCATCATATGTTGCGCAAGGTTTTGACACCGCGCTGATGTGCTTTCAAGGCCCATGAGGATACTTGCTTTGAATTGGGCCTTGCTGCGGTCAATCTCTTGCTCGTCAAGGGTTTTGGGAAACGTTTCCAAGACTTCGCGAATCGTTGGCAAAAGCTCGGCGACTTTGTTTTCTCCCGTCCCTGCATAAATCGCAAACAACCCCGCATCTCGAAACGCACTTTCAAAAGAGGCTATCGTATACACAAGTCCGCGTTTTTCACGCACCTCCTGGAAGAGCCGCGACGACATGCCTCCCCCTAAAAGGTTTGAAAAAACCGAGAGGGGATAATAGTCCGGATGGGTATAAGGATGGGTTTCGTATCCAACGACGATATGCACTTGCTCGAGATCGCGCTTTTCATAAAAGTGCCCACCCTTGTAAACCGCCCCAATTGCCTTTTCCGGCGCATGCGAAGAAAGGGTCGTGAAATATTTTTGGCAAAGGTCAACGATGTGGTCGTGGTTGATGCCACCTGCGGCTGCGAACACCATACGAGAGGCCGTATATTCGCGCTCCATATACGCCTTCAAGTCTTTCTGTGTGATGCGTGCCACAATCTCAGGAGGCCCCAAAATCGATCGTCCCAAGGGGTGATCCGGAAAAGCAGTTGCCTGAAAATGGTCAAAAACGCGGGCATCTGGCGTGTCCAGGGTTTGTCCAATTTCTTGCAGAATGACCTCTCTCTCCCGGTCAATTTCTTCGGGTTCAAAGGTTGAATTTTGAATAATATCCGCAATTAATTCAACGGCGATGGGCACATCGTTTTCCAACACCCGCGCATAATATGCCGTATTTTCCCGGGAGGTATACGCATTGAGATGTCCGCCCACATTCTCGATTTCTTCAGCAATCTTTTTGGCGGAACGGGTTGTTGTGCCTTTAAAAGCCATGTGCTCTAAAAAATGGGAAATGCCGTTGACGTCAGCGCTTTCGTGCCGTGTGCCGACTTCGACCCACAAGCCGAGCGTGGCGGTGACAACACCGGGGATATCATCCGTGATGATGCGCAGGCCATTTGCAAGAGTTGTTAAACGAACAGTCATGGGGTCTCCTTTTATTGTATACTTGTTGTATCTCTATTCAACGGTTACGGATTTTGCAAGGTTCCGGGGTTGGTCTACGTCTGTCCCTTTTAAAACCGCTGTATGATACGCGAGCAGCTGAAGGGGTATCGCATACACGAGCGGTGCTGTGAGGAACGTTGTTTCGGGAAGACACACGAATTTTACGGGGAGGCCCTGCAACTGATGGACCCCCTTCTTATCCGTTAGCACAATCACAGGGGCTTTGCGCGCGATCACTTCTTGAATATTGGACGCCGTTTTTTCAAACAGATCGTCAAAGGGTGCCACAACCACAACAGGAACATCTGGGTCGAGGAGCGCGATCGGGCCATGCTTCATCTCGCCCGCGGCATAGCCTTCCGCATGAATGTACGTGATTTCTTTGAGCTTTAAAGCGCCTTCCAAGGCGAGTGGATAGCTTGTCCCCCGGCCTAAAAAGAGAACGTCTTTTGCGTGGACAAGATCACCCGCAATTTTTTTGATGTCTGTTTCGAGTGACATCACCTTCTCGCACAGGGCAGGAAGAAACCGAAGCCCAAAGAGCATTTCTTCAAACGAAGCGTCGTTTAATGTGCCCCGTTTGTGCCCGGCTTGCAACGCAAGCAGGACAAGAACCGTCAGCTGGGTCGTGAACGCTTTTGTGCTTGCAACGCCAATTTCAGGGCCGGCATGCGTTAAAAGAACAACGTCGGATCCGCGTGCGATCGAGCTTTCGGGCACATTGACAATCGAGATGACCTTTTGCCCTTGTTCTTTTGTGTACGCAAGGGCAGCAGCCGTGTCCGCGGTTTCTCCTGACTGAGAAATAAAAAGGCTAAATCCCTGGCCTTTTTCGGGCAGCGGTGGCATACGGTAGCGGAACTCTGACGCCACATCAATTTCAACGGGCAGGCGCGCTAATTTTTCAAACCAATACTTTGCAATCAGGCCAGCATAATAGGCCGTGCCACACGCAGAAATCGTTAGCCGCGAAATGGTCTCCCACGCAAGGTCTGGTATTTCGATTGCCCCGTCCTTTAAATAGGTACCCAGCGTGTTTTCGATGGCACGGGGTTGTTCGTAAATTTCTTTGAGCATGAAGTGATCATGGTCCCCTTTGCCGATTATATTTTCAGAGACATAGCTTTGTTGAATGGGCCTTTGGACGGGGTGATCATTTTGATCAAAGATGGTGAGGCTGACCGGCGAAAGGACAGCCCAGTCTCCCTCCTCAAGGTAGCATACCTTTTGTGTTAAGGAGACAAGGGCAATCGCGTCCGATCCCACGTACATTTCGCCCTCTCCAACCCCAATGGCAAGCGGACTTGCGCCCCTCCGTGCCGCAATAAGAAGATTGTCATAGCCCGTAAACAAAATCGCAAGCGCAAAGCTGCCCCTGAGCTGCTTCAAGGACGCTGCCACCGCTTCTTGAGGCGGCAGCGTTTTGTCCATATAAAACGCAATCAGATGTGCAACGACTTCTGTGTCTGTGTCGCTCTCAAAAACGTATCCTTTGGTCTCGAGCATCTGACGTAACTCGGCATGATTTTCGATAATCCCATTATGGACGACCGCCACTTGTCGATTCGTATGGGGGTGCGCATTGACTTCAGAGGGTTCCCCATGGGTGGCCCAGCGCGTATGGCCAATGCCATTATTTCCCTCGAGGGGACAGGCTAAAAATTTTTCCTTGAGGTGGATAAGCTTTCCCGTCGCCCGCACGCGCCTGATTTGACCATTATAAATGGTCGCAATGCCCGCTGAGTCATAGCCGCGGTATTCGAGCGCTTGTAAGCACTGAATGAGCCTTTGACCAACGGGTTGATTTCCAACAATTCCAATAATTCCACACATAATTTTAAATACCTTTACCTTTTGCAGTATGACGTTTTTCGCGAAACTTATCAGCCCCTTTGAGGGCGGTTGTTTGTGTGCTGCGCGTCACAGCGAGCGCGCGGCTTTCGATGTCTTGTGTGATCACGCTTCCGGCACCCACAATGGCATGATCCCCAATGGTAAGAGGTGCCACAAGAGCACTGTTTGAGCCAATGAAAACACCGTCACCAATCTTCGTTTTAAATTTGTTAAATCCATCGTAATTGCACGTGATCGTTCCCGCACCAATGTTGGCTTTTGACCCAACCTCAGCGTCCCCAATATAGCTTAAGTGCTTGGCTTTTGCGTGAGGTCCAAAGGTCGATTTTTTGACTTCGACGAAATTTCCGATTTCCGCCTTTTCCTGCAGATGAACGCCCCCCCGCAAATGGGCAAAGGGCCCGACGATGGCGTCTCGTCCCACGTGGGTATCGCTGAGGCGGCAAAACGGCAGAATTTCGGAGCCTGCATCAAGGGTAACGCCCGGGCCCAAGACTACGCACGGATGAAGCGTCACGTCCGCTTCAATGCGCGTGTCATAGCTAAGATAGATGGTCTTTGGATCCACAAGGGTTGCCCCCGCCGTCATCGCCGTCTCGCGCCACCGATCTTGCAGGATGCCCTCCGCTTGGGCGAGATCTTGACGCGTATTAATGCCTAAAAATTCGCGTGCATCCCCTTCAACAACGCCGCAAGGATACCCCCTCTCGCGGGCGCTTTTGACAATGTCGGTCAGGTAATATTCAGCGGCTGCATTGTTGGGCTGCAGCGTCGCAAGAAGCGGTTCCAAAAGGTCAGCGCGGATGAGCATGACCCCTGAATTACAGAGCAGGATGTTCTTTTGGGAAGGAGCCAGGTCTTTGTATTCAATGACTTCTTCAAGGCCGCCTTTTTCATTGAGAAGAAGGCGCGCATAATTTTGCGGATCTTGAGGGCGCATGCCCAAAAGGATGACGGCCATTTCCGGCGTGTGGGTTGCAGATGCGATCATGCGATCGATGGTTTCTTGTCGAATGAGCGGGGTGTCGCCGTAAAGAATTAGCACGTATCCGGTTGCATTTAGGTGAGGCAAGGCACACTTAACGGCGTCCCCTGTGCCGATGGCCGGGTGTTGTACGACAGTTTTATGGGCAAAGGGGGTTTGAATATCCTTTAACGCAGGGCTGACAACGAGGACAACCGTGCGTGGTGTCAGCTGGTGGGCTAAGTCAAGAACATGGTAAAGCGCCGGCCGTCCTCCCAAGGGATGAAGGATTTTCGGTGTCTCGGACTTCATGCGCGTTCCGTGCCCTGCGGCTAAAATAACAATTTGTAGATTTTGATGAGTCATTACCGTTGTGCAATTTACCTTTAAAGCGATACACGGTCATAACATATGTCATCGAGCCGCGCTAGGATTTTCATCCATCAAAAAATGCAACAAAATCTTTCACGAGAGGATATGGGGAGCAGAGCGATTGATCGATGCACACACTTCAGGTATCTTATATATATTCATATAGCGCCCCCATTTTTTTAATGCAATCATTTTTTTCAAAGTGACCATGTTTTTTTTGGTGAGAGTAATACTAACATAACCTCAGTTCGGCGTAAGAAACCGTGAAAAAAGAAGCGCATTCAACAACAACCGATTGAAAAACATACAACGCATTCCCCCAGCCGTCTTTGCGAGCGTAGCGAAGCAATCCAGGAAGATATTGAAACAACTTGGTTTTTCCTGGTTTGCTTTGTCGCTTCGCTCCGCGCAATGACGGTTGGGGAAAGATCTCGATTTACTTTCAATAGGTTACCTGCTGACATATCTTTTTTCTGATTACTCCTTACGTCGAACTGAGGTTAACGTATTTATTCCAAGTGATCCCCGCTTTCGCGAGGACAAGCTTTTTCGGGATTTAAAAACAATGCAACTGACCAAAAAAATCAAAAATAAAACGTGACAGCACAAAAACCTTGTGATACATATCATAAATATAAGATCACATAGGTGTGTTTGAATGTTCCTAAAGCCCTTATTCCAGGAAGTCTGGGCTTAAAATAATAAGTTCATCAGAGCGCGCATATCCATGGAGGCGTACCCGTTGATCGAGTACATCGCGTTGAATACTCTCTGGGCGCAACGCTTGCACCATTTCTTCCAAGTCCTGACGTGTTTGAAGAATCGCTTTTAAATCATTTTGGTATTGACTCAGTCGTTCTTGAAGCGTGATCCAAGCAAGGATCCCCCTATCTCCTTGAATCGAATGATAAACAAAATAGCTGATAACAGAAAGCGTTAGAAAAGTCCCAATGGCTTTTTGACTCAGACGTTGGAGGTTGCGTAATTGAAAATCCATGAAATATATACTAAATGTATTCCCCATCTCTTTTCAAGAAGAAAATTACGGGGTGTTTTATTAAAGTACTGGTTTCAGTTTAAACAGGCTAATGGGGCCAACGGAAAAAGTCTTGTTTTGCAGTGTGATGGGAAGTTTGAGCTCTTTTTTTCCCGCCTCATCCGAAGAACTTAAAAGACTCAACACGAGAGAAAACGGGGCAACTTTCTTTTCTTTGATCCATCCCATTGCAACAAGCGCCGAGAGGGCTTCGTGATATCCTTCAAGGCGGCTTGAAAACGAGCCCAGGGGATACATCTCCTTATCAAGGGTTAAGGCTCCCTCAAATTCGATATTGATCGGAGGCCACGTCAGTTTTAGGGGATGAATCTTTAAGATGCCGCCGCCATCTCGCCATTCAGCAAGCGTTTTCGGCAAAGGGGCTTTTGCCTGAAAACCAGCAAGCGATGCATCGAGACTTATCAGAAGCGGCCGTGCGGCCATAAGCGCACTTTCGGGATTAACGAGAGCGGCTTTAAAAGAGAGGTTAAGGTGAAGGGGATCCTGCACGTTCTTTGCTGTGAGGACGATTCCTTGTAAAACGAGCGGATTTTGCGTCGTTCCCTCGAAAGAAAGGAGGCGTCCGATCGTCACTCTCCCTTCTTCGATCATCCCGTGGGCATTAAGATAAAGCACGCCTTTCATCCCTTCACCATCAAGGCGATCAAAGACAACGTGTGTCTTCTGAAACGTAAAATTTTGTTGCGTTAAAATCGTCTGATGTCCTGGAAAAACGAAAGTGATGGATGTAAAGTTCCAGGGACGGGCCGAAATTTTTATTTTTTGCCCCTTCCATTCAAACCGCGCTTGAGGATCTTTAACAGAGGCGTCATAGATAATAGCCTTCATAACAAAGGGATTTCCTGTCACTTTCACTTTTGAATAAGAAACCTCAAAGCCCTTTTGTCTTAAGTCAGATGTGGCGACTTCAATTCTTTTTTTAAGCCATTTTGAACTGAGGTCAAACGCAACGAACCAACTTATCACGATAACGCTTAGGAGTCCTAAGGTGATAAGAGAAGGTCGTAGGGCTTGTTTTTTATTGATCTTTAACATCGATTTTCTCCTGCGCAACAAGTTCATTTGTTTTCGTTTCAATGGCCGTTGTAAGTTGCCTCATAAATTCGTGACGGGAAAGGCCTGGTTGAATGGGCGTCAAAAATTCGAGCGTAATGCATCCCGGACGTTTGATAAAGCCGCGCCGTGGCCAAAAAAGGCCCGCGTTATGGGCAATGGGCACAACAGGAATGTTGAGGTGTTGGTAAAGGCTCGCAATGCCGGAATGGTACGTTCCTTGATGCCCGGGGGCAGAGCGCGTGCCTTCGGGAAAAATAAGGATGGACCGCCCTTGAGCCACCGCTTCTGTCGCTGCTCTCAAGAGATTTTTAAGGTCTTGGATGCTTTTATTTTTTGACCGCGACAAAGGAATCATGCCAAGCCCTTTGAGGTACCCGCCAAAAAAAGGAATCCGCATAAGTTCTTCCTTTAAGACAATAGCCGGGTGAGAGAGAACGTAAGGGGATACGATCGTTTCCCAGGCTGATTGATGCTTTGAGGCAAAGATAACAGGTGTCGTGGGGATCCTTTCTTTACCGATAAGTTTAAAGTGAATGCCTCCTATACGCTCACAAATCCAGAATACCCCAAAACTCCAAAAGTTAGCGACCGTTATAATATAACTCCGTGAAAAAAAGAGAACTGGCCAACAAAAAAAAGAACAACCGAATGTCCAGATATAAAAAATGACATTAAAGATGCAAGAACGTAGCCATATTTTCATTGACGTAAAGCCAGTTGTAAGTCTTCGAAAGGACGTCGAAGCAAGGCAAAAAGAAATTTGTTGTATTCTTGAATAACCAAATATAAAGGTCGAGGATCGAGCCACCACTTAGGCTTTAAGAAACTTTTGCCGACCACAGGGTATGGATAAATTTGGATGTGCGGCAGAAGATGGCGCAATTCAAAAAGACTCCGCGGCATATGATAATTCGATGTAATGAGCCGCAACGTTTTGATCTGATGCTGCTTCGCCCATTGCGCTGTCTCCATTGCATTGCCGAGTGTATCGAGGGCGTCATACCCGAGAGTGATGCGAGATCTCGCGGCGAGAGGGGCGAGTCTTTCACGTAAACGTGAGTCTGGATTAACGCCCGAAATGAGAAGATAGCGCGCTTTTTGCTGGTCAAAAAGTGACAAGGCAACGCGCAGTCGTGTTTCTCCACCTGTAAAAATGACAAGCCCATCGGTCAAATCAACCGCCGTGTGAGGGGGAGGGGAGACCGGAATGAGATGGGTAAAAAAAACGAGCCCGCCACCCCACAGTCCGCCTACGATGAGAAGGGCGACAGACAGTCGGATGCCGTATAAAAGACAACGCCGTATCATACTTTCTCGCGAAGAAGATGAACGACGGCTTCATAAAGATCATCCACGATGGTGACGGGCGACACATTTTCCGACCATCCGCGTTCGAGCGTGATCTTGCCCTTTCCCGTGCGCACAAGAATGCGCGGGCAGTTAATCGCCGCCGCTGCCTCAAGATCCCGCAACGCGTCCCCAATGAGAACGGCTGTCTGCGGGAGCACTTGAAAATCTCTGCAGGCATCCAGCAACAGACCGGGGTTTGGCTTGCGATGAGAATGGTGTGGATCGATTGAGGTACAGCAGTAAATGCGGTCAATGAATGCCCCCGCCTCCTCCTTCAGCATCTCACGAAGATAGTCATGAATGTCGGCGAGACCTTCGGGGGAGAGTTCTCCGCGCCCGACAACCGCCTGATTTGTAACGATAGCCACAGGAATTGAAGCATCGTTTAACTTCTTAATCGCGCGCGCCACGCCTGGGAATAACATGAAATCTCCCCGTGATACGATGGACTTAGGGTTGTCAACATTGATGACACCGTCGCGATCGAGGAGGGCAAGTTTCGTGGTGGTCATGGGCGTAGTTCCTTCATTACGGCAAGGCGCGCTGCAAGCATCATAAACAAGGCCGTGACGCCAGGCGCCAAGGCAAAAATACAAAGAGATTGAATGAAAAATGACGACTGAAAAAGAAAAGGAAAAGCATCGTGCTCCAAAAGAAAAATAATACCGAGGCATGTGAGAAAACCAACGGAAGATCCAAGGACGCCTGCAACAAGCCCTTGCTTTAACGCATTGATTTGAAATTGAGCGGCGATATAAGAGGGGGTTGCCCCCATAAGATTCAAGACGTCAATGATCTGCCGATGAATCAAAAGACTTGTGCGCGTTGCAAAGGTCGTCGTCATAAAGGCGCCGCATATAATGAGAAAAGTCAGGGTACAGGCAATCAAAACGGACGCCTGAATCAGCGTCAACACTTGCCTTTGCCAGGGTCGATGATCCATGACTTGCACAACGGGCGAAATGTTTTTTAAATGCGTTTCAAGCGTTGCAAGGTCAATTGGTTCTTCTCCATTCAGGGTGACATCAATAATGGTAGGCAGGGAGAGAAAATCTGCAGTGGCTTCTCCCAAAAGAGCCTGCACGAGCATCCCCATTTCCTTTTGAGAAACGGCAGCGGCGTGCTTAATCCCTGGTGTTCTGTTTAAAAGAGAGAGGACCTTCGCTTGGAGTGCTTCCGAAGGCACTGTACCCTCTGACATCGCAGGTATTTCAATGGACAAATGGCTCGTCAATTGGTTTTCCCAAGAATGCGTCGCATGAATCAAAACGAGCGTAAAAACAAAACAAAGGGTTCCCAAATAAACCATGAGGGCTACGATCTTGGGAATAAAGCGGGCGGCAATATCTTTTTTTAAGGGGAGATCTTGTTGTCTACGCATGGGAGCTTGCCTCCTCTCTATGGGGTAAGGCTGCCAAATAATGTATCCCAGGACGACAGTTGGCAAGTAAAGCCTTCCAGATCATAGTTGTCTTATTCGTACTACCCCCCACTGTCATCCCCGCGAAAGCGGGGACCCAGGGGCCACAACCTCGGAATTTGTCTTGCTTAATTTGACACTCTGCACCGTTTTCTGTTGAAGTACCTTGACTGTGGCCTCTGGGTCCCCGCTTTCGCGGGGATGACAGTGGGGGGACAGCTGAAAAGTGGTTAAAATATTGCACATTATTCATCGACCTTACCCTCTCTATGAATGGTTCCGTCACGAATCACGAGCCGGGGAGCGGGGTTTTTTTCTAAAAGTCTTTGATTGTGCGTTGCAATGACGACAGCGGTTCCCGTTTTATTTAATTCTTCAAAGAGATAGAGAATCTTCATGGCCATATCATCATCCACGTTGCCCGTTGGCTCATCCGCTAAAAGAAGCTGCGGGCGCGTTACAACAGCGCGGGCAATGGCTACGCGCTGCTTTTGCCCCCCCGAGAGAGACTCGGGATACGCCTCAAGCGTATCGCCGAGCCCCACCCATTCGAGCAACTCGCGCGCCTGCTTTTTTCCCCGCTTTGCATCCATCCCGCGGACGCGCAAGGGCAATGAAACATTCTCGACGACTTTCAGATGGTCTAAGAGTTTAAATTCCTGAAAGACAACCCCAATTTTTTGCCGCAGATAAGGCAAGAGCGCGGGTTTTATGGTGAGCGTATCTTCTCCAAAAAGCCGAATGCTTCCCCAGCTCGGTTTAAGACCCAAGTATAAAATTCTCAATAAGGAAGATTTTCCAGCGCCACTAGGTCCTGTTAAGAAATGAAAGGATCCTTTTTCAATATCAAAGGTGACCCCTTTAAAGATTTCGGGACCTTCTTTGTAGTGATGACCTAGGCCAATAAGTTGGACGATCTGTTCTGACACGCTCTCTCTATTCCTCTACTCTAAGAAACAATTTGATAACACTAATATTATAAAATCACCTGAATGAGGATATATTATTCATCGGTAAGGGCTTTACTCTTTTCAAACGTGGGTTCAGCGGAAGCAACCCCCAAGCGGCGCGTGATCTTTTCAACTTGCTCACCCACAACCCATCTGACGACGGAGGGTAAGTTTTTGTCCAGCCATTCTTTTAAGAGGGGCGTCAAAATTTCGCGCATTAACGCTTCGGTTGTTTTGCCGCCAATGCCTTCATTCAGGCACGGCTCAGGCGTTTTGGGGAGATCTTGTGCCAGTTTATGCAGAGGGCCAAAGGCTTGCATAGACTCCGTGATAACGTTTTGTGAAATAACGGTATCCGTCAAGGCATTTTTGCGTGCGATATACGCTTCGCGTTGGAACTCATGGTGAGAGGATACGGATACCCCACGCTTCCTTTCTTCAGGCAGGGCCTCCGTGAGGTCTAAGATATCCGCATCTTTGTTTGCCGGTTTCTTTGCTTCGGGCTCTCCTGAAATGACCTGGCGAATGGACGCTAAAATTTCATCCATGGACGGTTCGGAAGAAAGGGAGGGCTCTGCAGGGAGGGGGAGGGGGGATTGTCTCATTGTGCATCCTCATCGTTCACGTCGGCTTCGTCCTGCTCGTCTTTCACATACCGCATATCTTCGGGGTGTAGTGCGATCCACGCTTCGCTATACTCATTATAGTAAACGTTCGGATCATAATATTTCACGTTCAGCCCCAAATCACATGCCGTGAGCCGTCCCATGGCCTGCATGACTGAATAGCTCGCCTGCACAAGGTTTTGCTGAGCGGTTGCTAATTGTATTTGGGTTTTCACAAGTTCCGTTTGAAGTTCAACCACATCAATGGCAGATTTTAACCCGACATAAAATTGTTCCAAGGTCCCTTCGATGGCAAGCTCTTGGGACTTTACGAAAGCGATATAGCCCTTTACCGCCTCGCGATTTGCGATAAGCGTCTCCCAGGCGCTCTTGATTTGTTGCACGACGCCTCGTCTCGCCGCAACCAACGCCACCTTGAGTTGTCCCACTTTTTGATAGGCCGCGCGAACTTTTGAGTTCGGAATGCCTTGTTGATAAAGGGGAACAGTAAGCGTGGCGGTAAAAGTCAAATCAGTCGTTCGCGGATGCCTTGGGTGCTCTGTGCCTGTTCGTCGTGTATTGCCAACGTCTCCCTCTACACCGAGCTGCGGTAAAAGGGGTGCGAATTGAACTTTGACGTCGTGCTCAGCAGCTTCCAACTGATACCGCGCGGCCTTAATTGCGGGATTATTTGCTTTTGCAATTTCCAAGGCTTCATCATAAACCTTCGGAAGATCCTCCAAAATAGTTGCAGGCGCAAGATTCCCCGGAGGGGCCCCTTCGTTTTGGGTATAGGTCGCCTTTGCCGTTTCAAGGTTCCCCAGAGCTTCGCTCAAATCAGCCTGCGCTTGTTCGTATTTGGCTTCTGCTGTTGAGACCTCCGTTCGGCTTTGGATTCCCACCTCAAAGACACCGGTGGCGCGATCAAGGAGTTTTTTATAAAATTCAACGTTCTGTTGGTTGTAAGTGACGATATCAGTCTGTGCAACAATAGAGGTATGGTCTTGAACACCTTGAAAAAGAGACTTTTGCTCCTGAAAATAAAGAGTGGCTCTTCCTGCAGAGACATTGCTTTCAGCTTCATCAATGCCCGCTTCCGTTGCGCCGCCCCTGTAAAGGTTTTGCGTTAAAGAAACCTGGTGCTGTGTCAAGCTCCCGTGTTGTCTTTCGTTAGGCCTACCATGTCGCGCAATATAATTTTGCGTTTGTTGTTGAGTGCCCGTCACGGACAAGCTCGGCCGCCAATCTGCATTGGCTTGCGAGAGCGCCTCGTCGGTTTGCCGTAACTTAGCACGCTCCTCATCAAGGTCCGTGTTTTGCATATAGGCGCGTTCAAGTGTTTCTTTGATGGAAACCAGGTCCTGTCTTGTTACATTCTGTGGGGGTGAAACAGGCGCGCCCACACCCACACACGGCATGCACAAAGTGACAGCAAAAAGAAGACCCGTTAAAAATGTAGAAATTTGCATGTGTTACATCAATGGTTATTTATTGACCTATTATCTCATTCAAAAACAAAGCGTTCTTTCTGCTGAAATTCTTTGAGATGTGGCGCAGATGCATCAAAAAGAGGGATTTCAGTCAAAACACCTTGGTTTCTTACATACCTTATAGCTTTCGTTTGGGTGTCTTGGCAAGACTTAAATGTGACAAGGCTCCCGCCGAGCCGCAATTGAGCGATCAGAGGCGGGGGAATGACGTCAACGCAGCCTTCAATGATGATGATGTCATAGGGCGCGCCGGCGCTCCACCCTTCTGTGAGGGGGCCCAAAACGACTTTCCCTGATAAAAGACCGAGCTCTTGCAAAAGGCGCTCGGCCTCTTGTGTGAGCGATTCCTCAGCGTCAAGAGCCACAACGTAAGCCCCCATGTGGCTTAAGATCGCAGGGCCATACCCCGTGCCGCAAGCGACATAAAGGACGCGACTTTGAGGCGTGATATCGAGTGCTTCAAAAAGACGTGCAAGGGTTGCGGGCCGCAGGAGCGATCGGTCCCGATGAAAGGAAATAGGCGCATCCATATACGCAATGCGCGCAAACTGGCGCGGCACAAACTTTTCCCGCGGAATCGTTAAGAAGGCCTCAAGGACCGAAGTGCGCGTCACACCTTCAGGCAAAAGCTGCCCGTTCACCATATTGTGACGCATGATCGCAAAGTCAGACATTACTACTCCTTTAAGGATAGAGTGAGTATACGTTTTTTTGACTTACGAAGAAAGAAAAACCTTCCCATACTCAAGAGCGGATCGAAGATTGATAATGCCGGCACCAAATTCTGTGCGCGGCAAATCCTGTCCGCCCAAGGAAACCTTACGGGCGGACTTGAGCAACAGCTGCACGAGCGCTTGTGCGTCCAGGCACGGAAACGCTTGTTTGAGAAGACTTGCCGCCCCCACAATCATGGGTGCTGCCATGGATGTGCCTGATTTTTCGCCAAATGCACCCCCCGTGATGGTCGAGGTAATGTGATCGCCCGGGGCTGTGAGAAAATAGGCCTGCGCTGCGCCAAACGCGCTTTGCCCAGGATAATTGCTAAATGCCGCGCGGGTTTCTCTGCCCTGCTTATAAGACGATGCTCCTGCTAGAAGAAGGCGCCCTTTCATGCTGGGGTGATGGGCCAGGTCAACCAGGCTGGCGGTATAAGGGTGCTTCATCAAAGGTGCGCTTTCGTTGCCGGCCGCAATGACGATCACTTTGTCTGCCTGTGCGAGCTGGATCAGGGCGGTGCGTACATTGGGGCTGAGTTCGCGCCCCGTGTGGCTGAGGCGCATCGAGATATTTACAATATGGGCGAGACTTGTTGCGGCCATCTGCAGGGCTTTGACAAAGGCTTGATCACCCCCGAATCCGCCGATTTTGATGGGGATAATTTCAACTTGGGGGGCGAGAGAGGTGATGATACCTGTCACGTGGGTGCCGTGGCTTTCGAATTGGTAAGCCCCGTTTTCAAAAACGATCGTTTCAGAAACGTCGCGTGTTTTATTGTTTGTGTTGTAGCGATAGGGGCTGAATTTGTCTTTCAGGGAACCGTGGGAGGGATCAAAACCCTCGTCAATGACGGCCACCACAATACCCTTTCCGTCGAGCTGGTGTTTGCGCGCATGCGGAATATCAACAACGACCTGAGGGGAAGTCTCGCCCTCGACTTTTGCTTTGTGAATGATAAAAGCAAAAAGAATGCCGACACATACAACATACGATAAACGCTCTAACATCCCTGACCCTTTATCTGCTCGATACCCTTTTAAGGTAGGGACGCATTTTAAAAAAAGCAAGAGTGCTCATGATTTTTTCGTAAAACGTCCAGGAAAAAGGGCAATAAATATCTTTACATTTAACGTCTCATCGAATATGTATACACCCATAGCTAGATAAGAGGAGAAATACCATGCGTGATGTCATGAACGTCTTTGGACAGGTTGCCGGACCTCAACATTTTGATAACATTCGGATTTCTATTGCAAGTCCAGAACAAATCCGTTCGTGGTCTTTTGGGGAAATTAAAAAGCCCGAAACCATCAATTACCGTACCTTTAAACCGGAGCGGGATGGTTTGTTTTGCGCGCGCATCTTTGGCCCAATCAAAGATTACGAATGCTTGTGCGGCAAATACAAGCGCATGAAATATCGCGGTATTATCTGTGAAAAGTGCGGTGTTGAAGTCACCCTGACGAAGGTCCGTCGTGAGCGCATGGGACATATCGAACTTGCATCACCAGTTGCGCATATTTGGTTTACCAAATCTTTGCCAAGCCGTCTCGGACTCCTTTTAGATTTGATGCTGAAAGACCTCGAAAAGGTCCTTTACTTTGAAAGCCATATCGTTTTAGAGCCGGGTCTCACACCCCTTAAAAAGGGCCAACTTCTCAGCGAAGAAGAATATTACCGCGCGCAAGATGACTATGGTGTGGATGCCTTTGAAGCAAGCATTGGCGCAGAAGCCCTGCGCGATATGCTCAAGGCCATGGACCTTGAAGAAGAACGTGATCAACTGCGCATTGATCTCCTCGAAACAAAATCCGAGCTCAAGCGTAAAAAATACATCAAACGGTTAAAACTCGTCGAAGCTTTTCTTCATTCAGGCAGTCGCCCAGAATGGATGATTTTGGAAGTGATTCCTGTGATCCCCCCCGAAATTCGGCCGCTTGTTCCGCTGGATGGCGGACGGTTTGCGACGTCGGATTTGAACGACCTCTACCGACGTGTCATCAATCGCAACAACCGCCTAAAGCGGCTGCTTGAATTGCGCGCGCCCGATATCATTGTGCGTAACGAAAAGCGCATGCTCCAAGAATCCGTGGACGCCCTCTTTGACAACGGGCGACGGGGCCGTGTGATTACGGGGACGAATCGTCGTCCTCTCAAATCGTTGTCGGACATGTTGAAAGGGAAGCAAGGACGCTTCCGCCAAAACCTTCTCGGCAAACGCGTGGACTATTCCGGCCGATCCGTCATCGTGGTGGGCCCTGAACTTAAACTTCATCAATGCGGGCTGCCAAAAAAGATGGCCCTTGAGCTCTTTAAGCCGTTCATCTATTCGCGCCTCGAACGCTATGGCCTTGCGAATACCATCAAAGCGGCCAAGCGCATGGTGGAAAAAGAGCGCCCCGAAGTGTGGGATATTTTGGAGGAAGTCATTCGTGAACATCCCGTGCTCTTGAACCGCGCGCCGACGCTCCATCGTTTGGGCATTCAAGCCTTTGAGCCCATCTTGGTGGAAGGAAAAGCGATTCAGCTGCACCCGCTTGTCTGTACAGCGTACAACGCTGACTTCGACGGGGATCAAATGGCTGTCCACGTGCCGTTGTCTCTCGAAGCGCAGTTGGAGTCCCGCGTCTTGATGATGTCGACGAACAACATCTTGCACCCTGCGAACGGTAAGCCGATTATTACCCCTTCAAAAGACATCGTGCTTGGCCTTTATTATTTAACCCTTGATCGCGCTGGCGAGCTGGGCGAAGGGTCAATATTTGGCTCCATTCACGAGATTGAGCACGCCCTTCATCAAAAGCAAGTCTCGCTTCACGCAAATGTTACCGCACGGTACGAAACGGTTGACGAGATGGGCAAAAAGATTTTCTTGCGCGCGCAAACCACGCCAGGACGAATGCTTTTGTGGGACATCATGCCAAGGCATGTGGACGTAAAATTTGAGGTGATTAACCAACAATTGACACAAACAGAGCTCTCAAAACTCGTGGATCTTATCTACCGTACCTGTGGTCAAAAAGAAGCCGTGATTTTCTCCGATCGCCTCATGGGGCTCGGGTTCCGTTACGCAACTGTTTCGGGCATTTCTTTTGGAAAGGACGACTTGGTCGTGCCGGAAGAAAAGAAGAAACTCGTGGCGGACGCGCGCGAAAAAATTGGCGAATTCCAACAACAATATATGGATGGCCTCATCACCAATGGCGAACGCTATAACAAGGTGACGGATGCGTGGACGAAATGCACGGAACAAGTGGCAGACGCCATGATGAAGAACATTTCCGAAATCAAGCCGGGCGAACCCATCAACTCCGTTTATATGATGGCCCATTCGCGTGCCCGTGGCTCGGCCGCTCAAATGCGCCAGCTGGCGGCCATGCGCGGACTGATTGCGAAAACGTCGGGAGAAATCATCGAAACCCCCATCATTTCCAACTTTAAGGAAGGCCTTAACGTATTGGAATATTTCAATTCCGCCCATGGTGCGCGCAAAGGATTGACGGACACGGCCTTAAAGACCGCGAACTCGGGGTACTTAACCCGCCGTCTCGTTGACGTTGCGCAAGACTGCATTATTGTGGAAGACGATTGCCATACCGCGCGCGGCCTCAGTTTGCACGCGGTTGTGGAGGGGGGTGAAGTCATTACCCCGCTGGGCGACCGGATTTTAGGAAGGACGGCGGCGACAGACATCGTTGACCCCATTTCGGGCACCATCATCGTGCCTATTGGAACGCTTATTGACGAAGCCCATGTGGAAGCTGTTGCAAAAACAAGCATTGATGAGATCCTCATCCGGTCTGTTTTGACGTGCGAGACAAAGGAAGGCATTTGCGGAAAATGTTATGGACGCGATTTGGCGCGCGGGACGCCTGTGAATATGGGCGAAGCCGTGGGGGTTATTGCGGCCCAATCCATTGGCGAGCCCGGAACGCAGCTGACGATGCGAACATTCCATATTGGTGGTGCGGCCCAGCTCGCTGTGGAACAGTCCAGTATTGAAGCCTCGGTTGAAGGCACGATCTTTATTCGCAACCGCAGCGTCGTGAAAAACAGCAAGGGCGAAGAAATCGTCATGAGCCGTTATTCAGAAGCCTGCATCATGGACAGTGCGAATCAAGAACGCACGCACTATAAACTCCCCTACGGCGCGCGATTGCTTGTAGAAGAAGGGGCGCACGTGAAACTAGGCCAAAAGCTCGCAGACTGGGATCCCTATACGTTACCGATTGTCTCTGAAATCAGCGGTATCGTTCATTATGTGGATTTGGTCGAAGGATTGTCGGTTCGCGAAGCAGTGGACGAGGCGACCGGTCTTTCAAAGCGTCTCGTGGCCGATTGGAAACAATACACCCGGGCCGCTGAACTCAAGCCACGGCTCGTTTTAAGGGATGAAGCTGGAAATGCGCTGCTGTTTACAAACGGGGCGGAAGCGCGTTACTTCCTTTCGGTGGATGCGATTTTGGCCGTTGAAAACAATACAAAAATCCATGCGGGTGATGTGGTTGCGCGTATTCCGCGCGAATCCACAAAAACGCGCGATATCACGGGTGGTCTGCCGCGGGTGGCTGAACTCTTTGAAGCGCGTCGACCAAAAGAAGCCGCGATTATCAGCGAATTTGACGGGCGGATTGAATTTGGCAAGGATCACAAAACAAAGCGCCGCGTGATCATCATACCGGATGATGAAACATTGCAGCCTATCGAATACTTGATCCCTAAAGGAAAGCACATCACTGTCCAAGAAGGCGAACAAGTAAAGCGCGGCGATATTATTATGGATGGCAATATGGTCCCGCATGATATACTTCGCATCCTTGGGATTGAGGCACTTGCGAGCTATCTGATCAATGAAATTCAAGAGGTTTACCGCTTGCAAGGCGTGCCGATTAACGACAAACACATTGAAGTGATCGTGCGTCAAATGATGCAAAAAGTTGAAATCACCGATCCAGGCGAGACAACATTCCTGTTGGGCGAGCAAGTGGATAAGGCAGACTTTAAGCTAGAGAATGCAAAGGTATTTGAGGAAGGATTGCGCCCTGCGACGGCTCATGCGGTCCTCCAAGGGATCACCAAGGCTTCCCTGCAAACCAAGTCCTTCTTCTCGGCGGCGTCCTTCCAAGAAACGACCCGCGTTCTTACAGAGGCCGCTGTTTCAGGAAAACGTGATGAACTCAAGGGGCTGAAAGAAAATATTATTGTCGGGCGCTTGATTCCTGTTGGCACGGGAAGTATTGTCAATCGACTAAAACATATTGCGAGCGAGCGTGACTTAGAAGTGTTGGCGGCAAAGGCACCAAAAGTCATCGAGGCCCTTCCTGCGCAGCAACCGAGTGTTGAGTGAGCAAGGAATTTTCTTTGAAGTGACCAAAAAACGTAAGATAACGCTTGACGTGTCGATGGTGACTGGGTAGTATACTGATGTCATTCGAGAAGTGGTGTAGATAACAAGCTTGTCTACGTGCGACGCGATAAATTTTGAAAGGAAACGGTTGAATGCCGACGATTAATCAATTGATCAGAAAGCCCCGCCAGGATAAGGAGGTGCGCAATACAGTGCCCGCCCTTCAGGGGAACCCTCAAAAGCGGGGGGGTGTGTACACGTGTGATGACAACAACGCCGAAGAAACCAAACTCGGCGCTGCGTAAAGTTGCGCGTATACGCTTGACCAATGGTTATGAAGTGACGGGCTATATTCCAGGTGAAGGTCACAACCTCCAAGAACACTCTGTTGTGTTGATTCGCGGGGGGCGCGTGCGCGACTTGCCCGGTGTTCGTTATCATGTGATTCGCGGAACACTTGACACGCAAGGCGTTCAAAAGCGTCGTCAAAGACGTTCAAAGTACGGCGCAAAGCGGCCGAAGTAGGAGAGATCAGATGGTAGAAAAGATAGGAATATATACGCTTCGGATTTCGAGGCTTGTCCTCGCGAAAGCGGGGAACCAGAGAAATTCCGAAAGGCGAGGGATATAATATGTCAAGAAGGCACGCTGCAGAAAAAAGACCCGTCATGCCAGACGCTAAGTTTGGGGACGTTGTGTTATCTAAATTTATGAGCTGTTTAATGTACGAAGGAAAAAGATCCGTCGCCGAAACAATCGTTTATGGGGCACTAGATCAGATTCGTACAAAAGCATCATCGCAGGATTCGCTACAGGTTTTTCACGATGCGCTCGAAAATGTAAAACCATCTGTTGAGGTGCGGTCCCGTCGGGTGGGAGGTGCCACCTATCAAGTGCCCGTCGAAGTCCGCGCAGTAAGAGCGCAAGCCTTGGGGATACGCTGGATTATTAGCAGTGCACGGAAACGTTCCGAAACAACGATGACGGCGCGCCTTGCTGCCGAAATTATGGATGCGGCGAACAACCGTGGATCTGCCGTAAAAAAGCGGGAAGATACACACAAAATGGCAGAAGCAAACAAAGCCTTCTCCCACTTTAGATGGTAGGGGCAGTTAGATGGTAAGGAAAGACATAGATACTCTTCGGATTTCGAGAAGCCGGATAGGCGCCCGAGTGGTGAGTCCGATGAGCGTATTCTTATACGTGACAGAGGGCGAATCCCGAAGGGCAACGACGCCGGAACTCGAAAGGCGAGGAGTATAATGGCACGACAAACCCCGCTTAAAGACTACCGCAATATTGGGATTATGGCCCATATTGATGCGGGCAAAACGACGACGACGGAACGCATTCTCTATTACACAGGAAAATCCCATAAGATCGGTGAGGTGCACGAAGGTGCCGCCACCATGGATTGGATGGAGCAAGAGCAAGAGCGCGGCATTACGATTACGTCGGCGGCAACAACGTGCTTTTGGAAAGACTATCGTATCAACATCATTGATACGCCGGGTCACGTTGATTTTACGATTGAAGTAGAGCGTTCTTTGCGTGTGTTGGATGGAGCGGTTGCCGTTTTTGACAGCGTTGCAGGCGTGGAACCTCAATCGGAAACCGTCTGGCGTCAAGCAGATAAATACCATGTTCCGCGCATTTGTTTTGTGAACAAGATGGACCGGACCGGGGCGAATTTCTTCCGCACCGTTGAGATGATCATTGATCGCCTTGGGGCCAATCCCCTTGTCATTCATTTGCCCATTGGAACAGAAAGCGAGTTCGTCGGCGTCGTCGACCTGATCCAAATGAAAGCCATTCGGTGGAAAGACGAAACCATGGGCGCCGAGTACGTCGTGGAAGAGATCCCGGACGACCTCAAGGAAAAAGCCGATGAGTATCGGGTGAAGCTGATTGAAACAGCGGTTGAACAGGACGATGCGGCACTCGAAGCTTATCTTGCGGGGGAAGAGCCCTCCGAGGAGGTTCTCAAAAAATGCATTCGCAAAGGAACGCTTGCGGCGAAGTTCGTTCCCGTACTTTGTGGGTCTGCCTTTAAAAACAAAGGGGTGCAGCCGCTTCTTGATGCGGTGGTGGCGTTTTTGCCGTCGCCTCTTGATATTGGGTCCGTCAAGGGCGAATCCATTGACGGGGACAAGGAGCTGATTCGAAATCCTTCCGACGACGAACCGTTTTCGGGGCTCGCCTTTAAAATTATGACCGATTCTTTTGTGGGATCATTGACGTTCGTGCGGATTTATTCGGGTATTTTGAACTCGGGCTCTTATGTTTTGAATTCCGTGAAGGATGAAAAAGAGCGGTTGGGGCGCATGCTTCTCATGCATGCTAACTCGCGAGAAGACATTAAACAGGCGCAGACCGGTGATATTGTGGCGTTGTGTGGCTTAAAAAACACAACGACGGGCGATACGATTTGCGATCCTCTGAAGCCCATTGTTCTTGAACGCATGATTTTCCCAGAGCCGGTGATTGAAGTTGCGGTTGAACCAAAAACGAAAGCAGACCAAGAGCGCATGGGCCTTGCCTTGTCACGGCTTGCAGCAGAAGATCCTTCGTTTCGTGTGACGTCGGATTTCGAATCGGGTCAGACCATTATTAAGGGGATGGGCGAACTCCACCTTGATATTATTGTGGATCGTATGCGCCGTGAATTTAAGGTGGATGCGAATGTGGGGCCGCCACAAGTGGCCTACCGCGAAACCTTGACGACAAAAGCGGAAGTTGATTACACCCACAAAAAACAAACGGGGGGAGCTGGTCAATTTGCGCGGATCAAGTTGCGCTTTGAGCCTCTTGAGCCGGGCAGCGGATACGAATTCGTGAATGCGATCGTGGGCGGCGTTGTCCCCAAGGAATACATTCCAGGTGTTGAAAAGGGGTTGCTGCAAGCGAGTGAGTCTGGCGTCATTGCTGGGTTTCCGATGATTGATTACAAGGTGACGCTTTATGACGGGGCCTACCATGATGTGGACTCCAGCGTGCTCGCTTTCGAAATCGCAGCACGCGCAGCCTTTCGTGAAGGGGTGCCAAAAGCAACCCCACGATTGCTCGAACCCATCATGAAGGTTGAAGTTGTCACGCCAGAGGAGTATATGGGAGATATCATCGGTGACTTAAATAGTCGGCGTGGTCAGGTGTCGGGCATGGATCAGCGCGGAAATGCGCGGGTGGTTGACGCTTTTGTGCCGCTTGCATCCATGTTTGGGTACGTGAATACCTTGCGCTCCATGAGCCAAGGGCGCGCGCAATTCACCATGCAATTTGATCACTATGAACAAGTTCCTCAGCACATCGCTGATGAAGTAAAATCGAAATACGCTTAGTTTAATACTCTTCGGATTTCGAGGAGCCGGCTAGGCGCCCGAGTGGTGAGCCCGGTGAGCGTAGTGATCTACGTGATTAAGGGCGAATCCCGAAGGGGAACGACGCCGGAACTTGAAATACGATGAGTATTATTAATTAGAAAACGGAGAAAATAAATGGCAAAAGAGAAATTCAAGCGGGACAAGCCGCACTGCAACATAGGCACGATTGGTCACGTTGACCACGGGAAGACGACGCTGACGGCGGCGATTACGAAGGTTCTTGCGGAATCGGGCGGGGCAACATTTACGGCCTACGACCAGATTGACAAGGCGCCGGAAGAAAAGGCGCGCGGGATTACGATTTCGACCGCTCACGTTGAGTACGAGACAGCGGATCGTCACTACGCGCACGTTGACTGCCCGGGACACGCGGACTATGTCAAGAACATGATCACGGGTGCAGCCCAAATGGACGGTGCGATTCTCGTGGTGAGTGCCGCAGACGGCCCGATGCCTCAAACCCGCGAGCACATTTTGCTTGCGCGCCAGGTGGGTGTGCCGGCGCTCGTTGTCTTTATGAACAAGGTTGATCAGGTGGATGACCCCGAGCTCCTCGAACTGGTGGAGATGGAAATCCGCGAGCTGCTGACGTCCTACGGTTTCCCAGGCGATGACATTCCGATTGTGAAGGGATCTGCACTCTGCGCCCTCGAGGGCCGCGAAGATCCGATTGGGAAGAACGCGGTGAACGAATTGATGACGGCGGTGGACACATATATTCCGCAGCCTGCGCGTGCGCTTGACAAACCGTTTTTGATGCCGATTGAAGACGTCTTTTCGATCTCCGGGCGTGGGACTGTTGTGACAGGCCGCGTTGAACAAGGGATTGTGAAGGTCGGCGAAGAAGTTGAAATTGTGGGCATCAAGGCGACGCAAAAGACGGTTGTCACGGGCGTTGAGATGTTCCGCAAGCTGTTGGACCAAGGACAAGCGGGCGACAACATCGGGGCGCTTCTGCGCGGTACGAAGCGTGAAGACGTTGAGCGCGGCCAAGTGTTGGCCAAGCCCGGATCAATCACGCCGCATGCGACCTTTATGTGCGAGGCCTATATTTTGAAGAAAGAAGAAGGCGGTCGTCATACGCCCTTTTTCGGGAACTACCGGCCACAGTTTTACTTCCGGACGACGGATGTGACCGGCACGGTGAAGCTCCCCGAGGGCGTTGAAATGGTGATGCCTGGCGACAACGTGACCATGGAGGTCGAGCTGATCGCGCCTGTTGCGATGACCGATGGCCTTCGTTTCGCGATTCGTGAAGGTGGCCGAACCGTTGGCGCCGGCGTCGTGTCGAAGATTGTGAAATAGGCAGAAAAATGAGTGAGAATCAGAACATACGGATACGGCTTCGCGCCTATGATTATCGTGTGCTTGACCAATCGACGAGTGAGATCGTCAACACAGCAAAGCGCACGGGTGCAAAGGTTTGTGGGCCAATCCCTCTGCCAACGGGTATTGAAAAGTATACGGTTTTGCGGGGTCCGCACATTGATAAAAAGTCACGTGAACAGTTCGAGATACGAACACACAAACGGCTTTTGGATATTATAGAATGGTCACCGCAGACGGTTGATGCTTTGATGAAGCTCGATCTTCCGGCGGGAGTTGACGTCGAAATTAAACTTTAGACTAGGATTTTGAGAGAATGCGTACAGGACTAATCGCTGAAAAGTTAGGGATGAGCCGCCTTTTGACGGAGAAGGGCGAACACATTCCGATTACCCTTTTAAAGGTAGACGATTGCCAAGTTATTGCCACAAGGACGGCTGAAAAAAATGGCTATACAGCTGTTCAAGTGGGCGTTGGCAAAGCAAAAGTAAACCGGGTTTCAAAAGGGCTGCGCGGTCATTTTGCGAAAGCAAAGGTTGAGCCGAAAAAGAAAGTTGTGGAGTTTCGCGTGGCTGAGGATGCTCTTTTAAGCCCGGGCGATCAGGTTTCCGTTGAACACTTTCTCGCGGGTCAATACGTCGATGTGACGGGAACGTCCATCGGTAAAGGATTTGCAGGCGTCATGAAGCGACACAATTTCGGCGGCTTGCGCGCAAGCCACGGTGTGTCCGTGTCCCATCGGAGCCATGGATCAACGGGCCAACGGCAAGACCCCGGCAAAGTTTTCAAAGGCAAGAAAATGGCGGGGCATATGGGTGCCCGGCGCGTGACGGTTCAAAATCTAGAAATCGTCTTGACGGACGCGGTGCGCGGCTTGATCGGTATTCGTGGCGCTGTGCCTGGCTGTGATGGGGGATATGTCCTCATCCGGGATGCGGTGAAAAAGAAGCAGCCCAAAGACTTGAGCCTGCCTTATCCTGCGGCCCTGATGGCGCGGGAAACGCAAGCAGAGGACATGGCTGAAGAGCCCCGTCACGTGCATGATGCGCACGCAGAAGCAGAAATGCATGTGCAGGAAACCCCAGCTGTGGTGGAATCACCTATGGAGTCTTCTGATGGGACAACAGATAACACGCAAGAAACAGAGTAAATAACATGCAATACGAAGTACGTGATTTTGACAACCAAAAAACCGGCGAGATTCAGTTAAATCCTGACATATTTTCGCGTCCCTTGCGCCAGGATATACTCGCCCGTATGGTGCATTGGCAGCTCGCAAAGCGTCGTGCTGGAACGCATGCAACCAAAGGGGTTAGCCAGATCAGCGGCACCACAAAGAAACCTTGGAAGCAAAAGGGGACGGGTCGCGCGCGGGCAGGCAGTTTGCGGTCTCCTCAATTTAGGGGAGGGGCCACGATTTTTGGTCCTCATCCGCGGGATCACGGCTACAGCCTCCCCAAAAAGGTGCGGCAATTGGCTCTCAAGACAGCGCTTTCGTCCAAAGTTGCAAGCGGAGAATTGTTGATTGTGGATTCTCTCAACGCGGGCATTACAAAGACGAAAGAGCTCGTTCAAAAAATTCATGCCTTGGGGTTACGTTCGGCCTTGATTATTGATGGCCCAGAGGTTAATAAAGACTTTGCACGCACGGCTGCCAATCTTCCAGGGATTGACGTTTTGCCGCAACAAGGGATCAACGTTTATGACATCTTGCGTCATGAACACCTTGTCTTGACAAAAGCCGCGATCGAAAACTTAGAAAGCAGATTGAAATGAGTAAACTTGCCAAAACCCAAAATAATATGCGTCTCGGGAAAGAGCGGCTCTACCAACTTTTGAAATCGCCCGTGGTGACGGAAAAGTCAACCAAGGGAAGCGAACAAAATAAGGTGACCATGAACGTAATCTTGGATGCAACAAAACCAGAGATTGCGATGGCTGTGGAAGAGCTTTTCAAAGTCAAAGTCACCGCTGTAAATACCATGCGGGTTAAAGGAAAAACAAAGCGTTTTCGCGGGCGAGAAGGACAGCGGTCCGACCGGAAAAAGGCGATTGTGACTTTGGCCGCGGGAAGTTCAATTGATATCGCGTCAGGATCGTAGACATGAGCTTAAAACACTATAAACCAGTTACGTCTTCTCAGCGGGGTCTTGTTCTCGTTGATCGTAGTGAACTTTGGAAAGGCGAGCCCGTTAAGGCCCTGACCGAAGGTTTAAAGAAAACGGGTGGTCGTAACAATGTGGGGCGTATTACAACGCGTCATATCGGTGGGCGCCATAAAAGGCGGTATCGCTTGGTGGATTTCAAGCGGCGGAAGGTAGATATTCCAGGCGTTGTTGATCGTCTCGAATATGATCCAAACAGAACGGCTTTTATCGCGCTGATCGTTTACGAAGATGGCGAGAAAGCTTATATCTTGGCCCCTCAACGACTTGCTGTTGGGGACAAGATTGTGGCGTCAGAAAAAGCGGACATTAAACCTGGCAATGCTATGCCCCTCAAGAATATGCCTGTGGGGACGATCGTGCATAACATCGAGATGAAGCCCGGTAAGGGGGGACAGCTTGCGCGCTCCGCGGGAACATACGTGCAATTGATGGGTCGTGATGGTCCGGAAGCGATTTTAAAGCTGTCTTCTGGTGAAGTGCGCAAAGTCAGCGGCGATTGCATGGCAACGGTCGGGGCGACATCAAACCCAGACCAAAAGAACATTAACCTTGCCAAAGCTGGTCGTAAGCGTTGGCTCGGCGTCAGACCTACCGTTCGCGGTGTGGCGATGAACCCGATCGATCACCCGCATGGTGGTGGTGAAGGGCGGACCTCTGGCGGACGTCATCCTTGTACCCCTTGGGGAAAGGCGACGAAGGGAATGAAAACGCGCGATCGAAAGAAAGCATCGAGCCGTCAGATCGTACGGCGTCGTAAGACAGGTAAATAAAGGAGTCGTATACGTGGCACGTTCAATTTGGAAAGGACCTTTCGTCGATGGGTATCTGCTAAAAAAAGCAGACGCAAGCCGCACGTCGGGTCGAAAAGAAGTGATTAAAATTTGGTCGCGGCGGTCAACCTTGTTGCCGCAATTTGTAGGCCTTACCTTCGGCGTGTATAACGGACAAAAGTTCATTCCCGTGTTGGTGACCGAACATATGATCGGCCATAAGTTTGGCGAATTTGCGCCAACCCGAACCTATTACGGTCATGCAGCGGATAAAAAGGCGAAAAGAGGATAACGAAAAATGTCAAAGCCAAAGTCTCCCCGTCGTCTGCCAGAGCATTCAGCCATAGCGAATTTACGCATGGTCCGCGTAAGTCCGCGTAAATTAAATCTGGTGGCGCAAATGATTCGCGGAAAACACGTGGATCGTGCTTTAAATGAATTGGCTTTTTCGCCGAAAAGGATTGCAGTCGATGTCAAAAAGGTGTTACTATCTGCCATTGCAAATGCTGAAAACAATCACGGGCTTGATATTGACAACCTGTATGTGACAGAAGCGACGGTTGGCAAAGCGCTTGTGATGAAACGGCTGGATATTAGAGGACGAAGCAAGGCGGGGCGCATTAAAAAACCCTTTAGCCACCTTCGTATTATCGTGAGTGACATTGGAGAAATGGCGTAATGGGTCAAAAAGTAAATCCGATAGGTTTGCGCATTGGAATTAATCGGACATGGGATTCCAGGTGGTTCGCGCGCCATAATTATCATACGCTTTTGCATCAGGATTTAGCCATCCGCAAATATGTTCAAACGCGACTGTCTCAAGCAGGTGTTTCAAAAATCGTCATTGAACGTCCGGCCAAAAAGGCCCGTATCACCATTCATACTGCCCGTCCAGGGATTGTGATCGGAAAGAAGGGGGCGGATATTGAGAAATTAAAAGCCGAGCTTTCAAAGATTGCCGGAACGGATGTGAGTCTCAATATTTTAGAGATTCGAAAGCCCGAATTGGATGCAAAGCTCGCAGCCGATTCGATTGCCCAACAGCTTGAACGACGCGTCACGTTTCGCCGCGCCATGAAGCGGGCGATGCAATCGGCCATGAAACTTGGGGCAAAAGGCATTCGTATCAACGTGAGTGGGCGCCTTGGCGGGTCGGAAATCGCACGGATGGAATGGTATCGGGAAGGGCAAGTGCCCCTGCATACATTCCGCGCAGACATTGATTATGGCGAAGGGACTGCGAAAACAACCTATGGAACCATCGGCGTCAAAGTGTGGATTTACAAGGGTGACATTATGGAGCACGACCCCATGGCAACGGATAAGCGCAGTGCGCTGCATACCGTCAATCGAACGAATTAGAGGATGAGAGGACTGTTGACACATGTTAGCTCCTAAAAAAACGAAATTTCGGAAGGGCTTTAAGGGCCGCATCCACGGGAATGCGAAGGGCGGCTCGACCTTGAATTTCGGGGCGTTTGGCTTGAAAGCAACGTCACCGACGCGCATCACAGCGCGTCAAATCGAAGCAGCGCGGCGGGCGATTACGCGTCACATCAAGCGGGCGGGACGTGTGTGGATCCGGATATTCCCCGATGTGCCGGTGTCCGCAAAGCCTGCGGAAGTGCGCATGGGCAGTGGAAAAGGCACGCCAGAATTTTGGGCGGCACGCGTTCACCCGGGGCGTATCATGTTTGAACTGGACGGGGTTTCAGAAACCCTCGCGCGGGAAGCGTTCGCGCTGGCGGCTGCGAAGTTACCGATCGAAACAAAATTTGTTTCACGTGAAACAAGAGGAATTGAATAATGAAGTGGCAAGACCTAAAAGCGCTGGATGATGCGCGTCTCAAGGACAAGGTGATTGAATTGCGTAAGGAGCTCATGGGATTGCGCTTTAAACGCGTGCAAGAACCGATCAAAGAGACCCATCACTTTCGTGTTGCTCGCCGCACCATTGCGCGCATTAAGACGTTGCTTAGTCAACGTACAACGACGGTTTGAGGAGTTATAAGATAAATGCCAAAACGGATTTTAAAAGGAACGGTTGTCAGTGCAAAGTGTGATAAAACAGTCACTGTAAAAGTAGAACGACGCGTTAAGCATCCCCTCTATCATAAATTTATCAAGCGCTCAAAAAAATTTGCGGCTCACGATGAATTGAATCAGTTTAAAGCAGGAGACCAGGTGAACATCCAAGAATGCAAACCGCATTCGAAGACAAAGACATGGGAAGTGGTTGCCGTGGGTAGTGCGGAATAGCGATGTGCGGTGCCTCAACCGCCACCTGCGAGTCTCCGAAAAGATTTAGGCGCTGTATCTAAAGTATTTCAAGAAGTTATCCTCCGCGATGGCGGAGAATAGGGGGCCATCCGAGTGGATGACCATTACTAAAGAATGTTAAATAGATTAATAGGAGATTAAAATGAAGAAGTTAATGATGTTATTATCCTGTGCAGTCATTATGAATGTATCAGCATTAAATACGACCGCGAAAGCAGTTTTGGAGCATGAACAGGACTATCAAATTTCCGGCGCGTACCTGAAAGCAAAAATTCAAGAAGGAGCGGCGCGGCCTGGTGTCGAAGCCTTTAGAAGTGACGTTGTTGATCCGGATGATGGGGAGGGTGATCTGTTTGGGATTGAATTTAAGAGAGTTGTTAATGGAGTTATCGCAATAGATGATAATAATGTTAACAACCTCCCATATGCTGAGGGACATCAAAGATGTCAAGGAATTCCCGATCAGCAGATATTTGTGGCAAGATGGTTTGCGAGGCCGGATCAAAACGAGGACAATGACCGTTTGTGGGGTTTTTGGACTATTAGAGCGGATGATTTTTTGCCTCAGGGATGCGTTATCTGGATAGATCCCCAATGGTAACTAATAGTGCAGCAACGATTTAAATACTGCGAAAGTAGGGACACAGAGAAGCTGACTGCGTTGTTCCAATGCCGTAGTGGTGTAAATCGCAGATAACGCCTCTTAACGTTATCTGCGGTCTTATGTCTTCCCATGGGCTGCCATGGAAGCTCGGCTCCCTTACCTCTCCCCTTGTGGGAGAGGTCGCCGCGCAGCGGCGGGTGAGGGGTGCTACAGGAACAAGGAGTCAACAGGGGTCAGAAGTTAGTTAACTGGTGTCGAAAAAAGGCTGTGCTAATTGGAAAAAAACCCTCTTGATATCTGACTTCCTGAATCCTGTTATCTGGGTTGACAGGGGTTTGAATTTTGAGTAGGGTGATGAAGGAATGCTCAAGAGGCGATGAGATAAAGTAGACGAGAAAGGAAGTGAACTATGATTCAGATGCAAACCAACCTGAAGGTGGCGGATAACTCCGGTGCCAAGCGGGTGCAGTGCATCAAGGTTTTGGGCGGATCAAAGCGCAGAACCGCATCGATTGGCGATGTGATTGTTGTATCTGTGAAAGATGCGATCCCGCGTGGGCGCGTCAAAAAAGGTGTTGTGCATCGCGCCGTCATTGTGCGAACAGCAAAGGCGATTCGACGACCGGATGGAACGATCATCCGCTTTGATGATAACGCAGCAGTTCTCATTAACCAACAGCGAGAGCCGATCGGAACGCGTATTTTTGGTCCTGTAACCCGTGAATTACGGGCGAAGGGATTTATGAAGATTATTTCTCTTGCACCGGAGGTGCTCTAAATGGCTCAGCAATTTCGACTTAAAAAAGGGGATCGCGTTTAC
>Ga0207008_10012_pt1 | contig 54952 bp, 54 predicted proteins | sample Alteio_BWMinCont_83_FD_153489 | JGI IMG/M metagenome (GOLD analysis project Ga0207008, IMG submission 153489) | Enriched cells from forest soil in Barre Woods Harvard Forest LTER site, Petersham, Massachusetts, United States -... | ecosystem: Environmental > Terrestrial > Soil > Temperate forest >... | reverse complement strand
CCCCTGACGTTCAGAATTCTTCGCTGCTGCTCCAAAACGTTTCTTGGCCCACCGGCGGTCTCGCGAGCACCGGACGGTATTATTCCATCGCCGCTCACGAAAACAACGTCTTTGCCCTAACCAACGCCATGCAATCCGCAGGTGGTCAAGTCTTTCTCTCGCAAAAACCAAACGAAACGCCCGAATTCATTTTCGCAGCACACGCGCAGCTAGCAGCCAACGCCGAAAGACTCCATTTGCAACTGCAACCTCGCGCCGATCTTGCGCACGGCGCCACGCCGCTCAAGTCCGTTCGCGTCGCTCTATACAAACCCTATATTCCGTCACACGACGAAGGCTGGACCCGCTTCCTCCTCGAACAATACGGCTTCAAACTAAAAAATATCGAAAACAAAGAAGTGAAAACCGGCAATCTGAACAATTCCTACGACGTGATCATCCTCCCCGACTCCACTCGCGAAATCATCGTTGACGGCAAAGAAGGTCGCGGCGGCTATTTCGAAGAATTCCCGCCCGAATACGCGGGCGGCATCGGCAAAGAAGGCGTCCACGCCCTCCACGATTTTGTCGAAAAGGGCGGCACGCTCATCACTCTGGCCAACGCCTCCGACGTAGTTATCGGCGAAGAGTTCAATCTGCCGGTCCGAAACGCCTTGGCCACGGGCGGTCCAGGGGGACGCAGCGCAGCTGCCGCAGGCGCATCCGATTTCAACATCCCAGGCTCGCTCTTGCGCGTTTATATCGATACCAATCATCCCGTCGGCTACGGCATGCCCCACGAAATCGCCGCCTTTGTCGATTCCCCCATCGCCTTTCAAACCTCCGCCCCGCCCCCCGACATCCAGCGCTCCGTGATCGCCTGGTATCCCGACGACGCCAAAGACATCCTAGTCTCCGGCTACGCCCACGGCGCCGAACGCCTCCAACGCAAAGCCGCCGCCGTCAGTTTCATCAAAGGAAAGGGGAAGATCGTAATGTTCGGCTTCCGCGTCCAACACCGCGCCCAAACCGAAGGCACCTTCCAACTCCTCTTCAACGCCATCTTCTGGGCAGCAGTGTAGAATTCGGCAGGGAATTGTTGCTTTTGTAGGAGCCGGGCTTTAGCCCGGCTGTGCTCTAGGTTGGAACCGCGATACGACGCAAACTGTCATCTCGAACGCAGCGAGAGATTTGCTCTCTCTCTTCTCGCCACTCACCGCGCGTCGAACTATCGTGCCACGCTCACCTGTGCTCGCACTCCCGCCATCTCGTCATACTCCCGCCCCGAACTGTCCGGCAACAAAACCCACAACGTATAAATCCCCAACGCCGTCCCAAACGGAAAACGGATCAACGCCAAGAACCCAACCACGATCCCCAAGATCCGTGCCCAAGGCTGCCGCTCCGAAAGCCCCCAAGCCAGCAACAAATGCACTCCCGCAAACAGCGCAAGCAAAATCCCCGCCGAGAAAATCCCACGCATCAAAAACGGACTAAACCCGAACGAGCCTCCGAACGGCCATCTCCCCGATCCGAGCCAACCCCATCCGTCCTCAAAAAACAGCCGGCGGAAGATCACCATCCCGCCCACTTCGATCAATCGTAGAATTCCATTCGCCAGCCAAAATCCCGCGACTATATTTATGTTTCGCCTCACGCGCCCATCTCCCGCCGCGCGCCCAGCCGCTGCGGTCGGGATGATTGGCGCTGCTGGCCCCGTCATCAGTTGTTTCCCGCACGAGCTGCAATATCGAGTCCCAGAGTTGAACGGTCTCCCGCAGCCATCGCAATACATGTTTCTACCCTCCGAGTCTTGCCACTGACCAATACTACGTTCCCCACGCCAAAATGTTCCAGGCCCCAGCTCCGCTACACCATCCCCAACCTGCAGAGGCTCCGCGCCGTTGCATCTCGGTTAATTCACCTTGTCCCTTCCGAAGTGTCCCTCCTTCGCCGTGGTATTTTGAATCTGAACGAAAAGGTCACCTCCTCGCCTACCAGCGCTTTCGACCGCTGACGGCAAGCTTTTTAATAACCCGAAACGCCGAACATGTTTAAATCCGTGGACGTAAAGCGACTCATCCTCATTTTCCTGGACCGCAGGGCGACCGTACTTACTCTCGCATCGCGCTCGTCTGCTCAGCAACTGGACAAAAGCGAAACTCTAAAAAAGCCCGCCAATCCTACTACAGCCTCAAAGACGAAGGCCTCACCGAACTTCAACGCACCATGGCCCCCAACTGGGTTTTTCTTCTCGCAGAGCAACGCAAAGCCGATCCCACCCGCATCGATGCCTCCATCCAAAAACTCCAAGCCCTTGCATTTTGGCCTTTCTCTCAGCCTCGACGGCAACGCCAAGGTCCAAATCGCCAGCGGCTTAAAGCAGGTCTACCGCGGTATGGAGCAGATGGCTTTCTAGTTTTATCCAAACCTGGTCCGCCTACACGATCCTACCCTCCCCGACCCCACCACGACATTCCAACTCGAGGAGGTCGGCCCCGACTACCGCATCTCCTATAAAGACGGCGTCGTCGATATCACCACCACGATGGGTCCGGATCATGCAATCAGCGTTATGAGAGTGAAGACCGCTCAATTTGACTCCACCATAAAGCCACAATTCAAAAACGACTCACAGGGGCTTGCTTCTCTCCAGCTATAAAGCCATCTATCGCGGAGCAACTCCCGCCGAAGCCACCGATCTGGACGTCACCATCGACTATCAGGAATCAACGGCCTGCAATTTCCCCAGGAAATCTCTCTTACTGGCTCCTACGGCAAAATTGCCTTCAAAGTCAATTTCACCAGCTGCTAAACCACCAAGCACTAACCAATTCTTCTCTGTCCGGTTCTGCAATGCCGGGCTTCAGCCCGGCTCTTTTGACTTCTCTCAGGGTGGTCCTCTAAACTTTGAACTTTCAGCCTGGAACTCTCTAGACTCTCGACGGCAAACTCAGGCAAGCTTCCTCGGAAAGCACCGCCCAAAGCACCCGTCATGTCCAAAACTCCCAGCGCCAACCCCATCCTCAAACGTCTCACAGCGATAGCCCTAGCTCTTCCCGAAGCACGGCGCGAAATCTCCGGCTCCCACGCCTCATTCCGAGTCCGCAAAAAAACCTTCGCTTACTTCCTCGATGATCACCACGGTGACGGAATCGTCGCCGTAACCTGCAAAGTTCTCCCAGGGGAAAACGCCGCGTTGGCCAAAGCCCAACCCACGCGCTACTATCTCCCGGCCTATATCGGCCCCCGTGGCTGGGTCGCTCTACGCCTGGACCTCCCCAAAATCGATTGGTCCGAAGTCCGCGATCTCCTCCTAACCAGCTATCTCCTCACCGCCCCCAAACACTTAGCATCCTTAGCCCGAGGCCCCGACGAAATCTGAGGTAACGGATCGCGTGGTTATCCCGGCTTGACCGGCGCGAAATGCGGCAGCAGCTCAAACATCCTCTCGTTCCGCCCCCCTTCTGCCGCGGAAAAAGTAAGCTCCTGCCCCAATCACAATCGCAAAAAAGAACACCACCCCGGTCAGCATCGCAAACGCTCCGGGATCGACCCTCGCCCCAGCCACCGCACCAAACTGCGACGACCAAATCGCCGCATAACCCAACGAATCATGCGCCGCAGCGCTCCCCGCCGACGTTGTTGTCCACGGCGCAAAACAACAAAGAAAGCCCATTCCAATCAAGAACGAAAAAAACGTAACGCTAAATAGTGTCTTCATAGAACGACAGTCTACACCCAGGGAACCACAGGAGTGGTGTCCTCTAACCGCGGGCCGCCGCCAAGAAAACCAGAGAGAATTTCAACGGCCCTCATCGAGAGTTTATGACGGTTACGGATGGTTTCGGCGGTTGCCCCTCCAAACGTCGCCGGCACCCTGGCTACGGTTATTAGCCAGACGTCTTGCGCAAACAAGTTGCCGCTTAGGCCAGGCGTCCTGGCCCAGACCCGACCGCCCCCAGCGAGCCTGATGCATGTAGAAATCGGCGGGCTCCGGAACAAAAAAGGGCAGGTTGTATGTGACGGCTACTCGTCCGGTGACGGCTTCCCAAAAAACGGCGATAAAGCCCTGGTCCACGCCAAGTCCCCGATCTCCAAACGGACCGCCGCCTGCGATTTTCCAGACGTCAAAGCAGGCCCTTATGCTGTGTCCGTAGTCCATGGCGAAAACTCCGACGGCAAATTGGATATAAACTTTACGGGCTTCCCCGTGAAGGCGTGGGCGCCTCCAACAATGCAAAAGGCCATTTCGGTCCACTGAAATTCGACGCGGCCGCGTTTGTTTCTCAGGTGGCCGCCTGGAATTAAAGATCACCATAGCCTGTCTGCGAGGGATCACGGCCGGCGGATGGGGCAGTCTTTCGGGCGGTGGAGCATTGAATTCTGCAGCCCACCGCTTCCTCCTTTCTGTCTCGCTTCCTTCAATTCCATGAATTGTCTCACTGCGGCGACCGAGAAAAGGCTGTAAAAATGCGAGACACACGGTTGACTGGGAATTACGGATAGCTTTGCCAAAGGTGCAAAAGTATACTGCCGGTTGAAATTACGTCTCTCTGAGAATGGAGCAACTATGGCGAACGATCCAGCTACCTCTTCCACCTTGCCAGATAATCGGAAGGTTGAAAGAGCACCGAATCCCGCAAGACCGGTCTTCTACGTCAACAATACGGTAATCGAAAACAGTCAGGTCGATGTTCAACTATATTTCTCTTTCGTGCATGAAGTTACGCCCGGAAAGTTTGCGTCTGTGGAACAGGGCCTTGTAATTATGGCTCCCGAGCACGCCCTGCAACTAATCAAAGCGCTGCAGAAAAACTTGGACGCCTATGAGGCCGCCCACGGGAAAATCCGAGAAATTAAGCAACCCGAACCTCCCACCGAAAAGAAGTTCCTTGGGTAGCGCTGAGCCTCCAATAAGAAAGAAGGCGGGTGGGGCAGGCCTTGAAGTGGGTGGCCCACCCTTTGCGGTTTCGCTTTACAAAGAGTGCGGTCTTTCGGTTGGGCAGCCGAAAAACTCAGGGCGCTGATGCGAAAATCTCATTTACTATCTCAGGCCAAATACGCGATGCAGTCCATTTTGGAATGAAACTGCCTCGGGTTCCGGGTGTATATGATTTGCGCTTCTGACTTGGCAGCCGCGGTTAAATCCCAGTCACGCTCCGCGCTCCCCGAATCACTCTTTGCATGCTCCGGCAAAGAAAGCAAAAAGATAATCCCCGTGTTTTGAGTTCCGCACTCTTTTGCAAAACGGCGGCGGTAGTTCCACCCAAAGTCTCCCAGCGCCTTTCTCCCCTCGCGACACTTGCCACTCCTCATCGCTTGGTCACAGAGCAATGCTCGCAACTCCGCTCTTTTTATTTCATGCGTTTACTTCACGACTTCCAACACACCCGGTGCTGGGTATATCAATTCTCTTCATCTACCAATCCCGAGTGGCGCGGACTTCAGTCTGAGCGCTTCAACGGAAATAAGCTAGGCTCCGCGGGCGGCGCATCGGCGATGGACTCCAACTCGGGGAACTGCTGCCTCAGTGGCTCGGGTACTTTCACTTTGGAGCCTTTCAATATGCTGATGAGTTGCAGCGCGTTAACCACACCTTTTCCTTGATAGTGGTTGTTGGTGATGACGAAGACGTCGCGCGATCGCTCCGCGACTTTGTGGATTCGCTTCGCCCACGGCGCAAGCTCCTCGGTGGAGTAGAGATAGTTGTAGCGTTCGTGCGAAGGGACAGCGGCATCGTCAGTGAACCACGTGTCGTAGCGCCGCCCATGCAGCCGCACGTACCCCACCGGGCTGGTGGTTTCCGTGGATGGTTGAAGCGACCGCCCGATGATGGGCTGGTCGATGTTGCAAAACCCCGCGTTGCATTTCGCCAGCAGCGCAAGAGTTTCCGCCGTCTGCCAGGAAGCATGCCGCACTTCGACGACCAGCGGATAATCGGCGAAACGGTTCAATAGCGCTGTAAGATGAGCGACGGTCTCAGGCGACCGATGAAACGAAAAAGGGAACTGCAGCAGCACGGCGCCGAGTTTTCCCGCAGCGCGCAAAACGTCGAACCCAGCGCGAACGGTCCGCTCGTCTTCGGCTGTTGGCGTAGCGATTGTCGAGCCCGCGGCTCCGCCCACATTTGCAGGAATTGTATTGTGAGTGAATCGCTGCCAAAGCTTCGCCGCAAAAATGAACCGCGGGTTCCCCGCCACACGCTCGATCCACTGCGCCGCGTGGTCCGGCCGGATGGGATTGTAGAACGAAGTGTTGATCTCAATAGTGTCAAAGAATTCCGCAAGGTACGTCGCCTCATGAAAGCCCTTCTTGCGGCGCGAAGGGTAGACGTACCCAGCCCAGTCCGGATAAGACCAACCGGCTGGTCCCACGCGAATCATGGTGTTGGAGGAAGCTTTTTTTGTAGGAGGCATGATTGCAATGCGCTAGCTAAGTTTCGGTTGTCGGTAGCACGGGCACTCTTGACTGTGCGCTTTTTCGCAAACGCCCTCGAAACCGCAGAGGCCGGAGTGCCTGTGCTACGAAACCGCCGAGGGCAGAGTAGAGGGCGGCATACGCGAATGTCAACGCATATGGAGTTATGTTGTCCGTTGAGTGTAGTCGCACGAAATGTTTCGCACCGTGATTGCCGTGCGCAGCGCGCGCTGGTATGCTCTGAACATGATGCGGTGCACAGAGCATCCCCGCGTCGCCCGCCTCTTCTGTAAGAACACCCACAGGTGCGTTCATGAAATTGTCTATCAGTTACAAGAATGTCGAGCCGCACAAGCCCGCCGAAAAGGAAGTCGAACGTTACGCGAGCAAACTCAATCGCCTGCTGAAGAGTTATGAACCGGATCTGGTTCTGTTGCACGGCGTGTTTACAAAAAATCCCCATCGCGAAGAAAATTCGTTCTCGCTGAATCTCTCGTTACCAACCGGAACTCTCCACGCCACAGGCACGGGTGAAAACGTCCGTGCCAGTTGCAAGCAAGCTTTCACCGAACTGGAGTCGCAACTGAAGAAGCACCAGTCGCGCCTGCGCAAAGACTACGAATGGAAACGGAAGCGTCCCCGCCCTGTCCCGGCGCTGTCTTGAAAGAGAAGCCGCGAGCCCAATGCCGCGAAGCGGATGACCAGCCAGCGCGCATGTCCGGGAAATCGAAGCGCCTTCCCCGCCGCATCCCGTATATCGTTGACTCTATGGGCGTCGGCGTCGGCGATGGCGGCGGCGAGCGGGCCTGAAAGCGAGATTCTCTTGGGTGCGGTTCTGACCACTGAGGAGAAAAAGAGACTCAGGAAGACAATGGAGGCAATGTGGCCGTTCCATCTTTCGGAATTCGATCTGGTGATTAATACAAGGCTTCGAGAGGGCAATCAATGCGGACTGGCTTGGGACATGGTAGACTGCAAAGCTAGGATGCCGAACATCCCGCGGACGAAGAACGAAGAGTCCTTACGCGTCCCGATAAATGATGCCGCCTTGGCCGCCCTGACGTTGTACGAAACTGGGAGACCGCAGGGGGCGGGTGTTCCAGTCGGCGCGAACCGGTGAACCGCTCGAGGACGGACAGCACTAGTTCGGCGATGCGCTAGTTAAGCGGGGATCAAGAATTTTCGTTGGCGCGATTTGCGGCATACGTTCGCGAGCCACTTGCGCATGTTGGGCGCTCCACTTGAAGATCTTGCAGACTTGCGAGGCACAAGAGCTTGACGATGAAAGACGGTACGCGCACTTGGGTCCGAACAAACTGCATGCGGTGGTATCTTTGCTGGGGCCAAGTGCACCACAAGTGACACCAGCCAAGACGCGGTTTCCGCGGAAGTATTTCAAATTATTGCTAAATAACGAGTTTAGGGGCGTAGCTCAGTGGTAGAGCAGCGGCCTTTTAAGCCGAAGGTCGTGGGTTCGATCCCCACCGCCCCTACCAATATCTCCTTCATAGATAACAGCTTGTGACCTTTCGAGGGGCCACAAGGGGCCATTAACGCTAGGCGACTTGCGCCCGTTGACGATTCTCGACGTTGCGAGCCAATCGTCAACGGTTCCCTTAACCCACGAGGGTACCGGTATGGTTCGAACGTGACCACCTTTCCCTATCAAATCAACGATTGCCCAGTGATCCTCCCGACGTTGGAAGTGATCAATCGTGAGTTCAGTCAGTTCGCGACGCCTCAGGCCATAACCCAATAGCAAAGCAAGAATCGCTCGGTCCCTCTTGCCCTTTCAGAGTGGTAGGGTCAGGGAGTTGCCAAAGCGTTCGAGCTTCCTCGGCCGTTAACCAGTTCCCAAGTCGGCACCCAAGTTTCTTTGCGCCTTTCACGCTACGGATACCAGCGGCCAGGTCCGGGCTCAGGAGCCCGGTGTCTGCCGCTTCATAGGCAAGTCGTCGGACCGCTGCCAGCCTGACGTTTATAGTCCCGGCAGCCAAGTGACGATCTTCGAGATGAAGTCGGTAACGGAGAACGACCGCCTTGTTGAAGGATAGTCGCGGAGCGGAGCAATACCAAGTCACAAACTCATCTATCGAGTGTCGATAGCTGCGCTGCGATTCAAATGATCTTAGGCTAACAATCACCGCCACCTTGGCATGCTCCAAATCGGGCAGGCCTAGTTTTGTCTTCAATCGGGCCTGCCTGTGCTTGGTTTTGCGCTTCATGGTCAGCCGCCTCCCAACGGCAGGCCATAGACCGCACAATTCGATCCATCACTCAAGCTCTCGACTTCACAGGGGCAAGGGAGTATGAAGGTGCTTGTTGGCGTCAAAATTCAAAGATTCGGTCTCTCGCGTACCAGGACTGTAAGGTGGTGATCGATGGACATTGATCAGGAAAAAGTTGAACAGACGGTTTTGGCACTGCTCTATTTGACTTCCTTCAAGGACAAATTTGGGCTGAGAACCTGGAAGGGACACGACTGGCAAGTGATGAATTCCTTGCATGAAAAAGGCTACATCTCAAATCCGGCAACGAAGGCCAAGTCAGTCGCGCTTACAGAGGAAGGAGCCAAACTATCACAGGAACTGTTCGAGAAACGCTTCGCAATGAAATGAGTCCCGCTCATTTTGACCAAAGCACGTCCTCGGGCCGTTCCGGACCTTGGTGTCGGTACGGCACATGTACGGAACTTATCGGGAATTATCTGACTACCGACCAGGTTCTTGCGGTCGGAGGAATCCAATTCCAGTCGGAGCCGCTCCGCAAGCGCAACCATCTGGTCGAACTCCGGATGCTTCATCATGCTATGGTGACGATGAGCAGATGACGGAGTGATCGGACCCCGTCATTTCCGTATATTCCATCTGCGACCCGTTGACATTCTACAGGGGAAGGCCTAATCTTCCAGTAGAATCTCTACAGGAGAGCGTCTTGAGTCCGGAACAAACCAATCTTTTGCAAGGGACGCTGGACATGGTGATCCTCAAAGCCCTGCGCTTGGGTGAAATGCATGGCCTCGGAATCTCTCGCAGGATTGAACAGATATCGCAAGGCACGTTTGTGGTGAAGTCCGGATCGTTATTTCCCGCACTACGCCGGATGCAGGAAGAAGGCTGGATCAGTTCGGCTTGGGGAGAGTCCGAAACCAACCGCCGGGCAAAGTACTACCGGCTGACAAAGGCGGGCGCGAAACAGTTGGAGGAGGAAACCGCGAAGTGGGAGCGGATTGTGCTTGGGATCTCGCGGACTCTGGAGGCGTCGTGACTAAGAAGCGAAAGTTACGCTGGCTTTCTCGCGCGGTCAGTTTCTTTCGGAATGTTACCGGCAGGCAGAAAGACGAACTGGACATTGCGGCGGAAGTGAGCGCTCACCTTGATTTGTTGATCGAAGAGAAGCTGCGATCAGGCATGAAGCCAGATGAAGCGGAACGAGCAGCGCAAATTGAGTTGGGGGGCGTCGAGCAGGTGAAGGAACAGGTGAGAGACGCACGGACCGGAGAATGGCTCGACACACTCGCACGGGACTGTCGCTTTGCGCTCCGTATGTCGCGGAAGAATTCAGGCTTTACTGCCGTCGTCGTTCTTACCCTGGCGCTCGGCATCGCCGCCAATACCACTGTGCTCAGTTGGATCAGCGCTACCTTGCTGAACCCGATTCCGGGAGTCGCTCACACGAGGGACCTTGTCACCGTCGACCGTGGCGATCTCAGCGGTTATGCCACCCCGCCATTTTCTTATCCCGACCTTCGCGACCTCAGCGAGCGCACTCAAACCTTTGCCGGGCTTCTCGGCTATCACGACGACTACATGTCTCTCACCGGCGTCGCGAAGCCCGAGCGCATTTACGGAGCCCTGACCACCGCGAATTATTTTGACGTTCTCGGCGTCCGCCCGATTCTCGGCCGCACTTTTCTTCCGGAGGAAGGAACGCCGCGCGGGGGGACTGCAGTGATCGTTATCGGTTACGCCGTCTGGCAAAACCATTTCGCTGGAGATCCGCAAATCGTTGGCAAAACGATTCAGATTAATCGCCATCCCTACACCGTTATTGGCGTAGCCCCGCGGGATTTCACCGGCTGCAAAACGGGGCTCCGCACCGACTTGTGGATTCCTCTCTCGATGGATCGCGACGTTTGGGGTTCGAACCGTCTCGATTATCGCGGGGCTGTCTGGCTGAACGCGCTTGGAAAGCTTCGCGCGGGTGTCACGAAGAATCAGGCAGAGGCAGAGCTGAACCTGCTCATGCAGGGAATCGTCGAGCGGTTCCCGGAAGATCACCGGGATCGTTCGAACGAGATTTCTCTCGACCCCCTTTGGCGCTCTCCCTTTGGCATTAACGGCTATCTTTACAAGATTCTTCCGATGTTGCTGGGGCTCGCCGGGGTGCTACTCCTGCTGGCCTGCGCCAACGTTGCGAGTCTCCTGTTGGTGCGTTCGGTCGGCCGTCGCCGCGAGATTGCCATCCGGCTGGGAATGGGCGCTTCGCGCAAACAGATCATCCGCCAGTTTCTGATCGAGAGCCTGCTGCTTGGTCTGCTCGGTGGTACTGCCGCCATTGCGATTACGGTGTGGACTTCTCGCAGCCTCATCGCTTTCTTTCCGCCCAGCTCTCTTCCGCTGACAAACGACGCGCACATTGATCAACGCGTGCTTTTCGTGACGATTGCGGTTTCCGTCCTCGGTGCGATCATCTTCGGTATTCTTCCGGCTCTGCGGTCTTCGAGCACGCCGGTGCAATCTGTTCTCAAGGAGGAAGCGACCAGCGTCTCGCTCACTTTGCACAAGTCTCGTCTATTGAGTGGCCTGGTGGTGGCGCAGATTTCACTCTCGCTCGTTCTCTTGGTCTGCGCGGGACTCTTTACCCGCAGTCTTCAGAAAGCACAGCAATCTGATCCGGGATTCGAAGCAAATCATCTACTGCTTGCCTCTTATGAGCTCTCGCCCGCTGGTTACACGCGCGCGACGGGTGTGGCGTTCAACCGGCAGGTGCTCGACAGGCTCTCGGCGCTTCCCGGGGTCGAATCCGTGACCTTGGCTGATTTTTCACCACTGAGCTTTAGCATCCACTCCGACTATCTGCAGATCGAAGGCTACGTGCCACAACCGCACGAATGGATGGAGATCAGCCGAGCGATTGTCGGACCGAATTACTTTCGCACTCTCCGCACCTCCGTGATTTCGGGCCGTGAATTCACCGAAGCGGATAATCCGGAATCGCAACTCGTTGCCGTCGTCAACCAAGCCTTTGTCGACCGCTATTGGCCGGGTGGAAACGCGATCGGCAAGCAGGTGACGGACGGCGGTGATCGCTTCACGATTGTTGGGGTGGCACACAACGCCAAATACCGCTTACTCACCTCCCCGACAGAGCCGGTTATCTATTTACCGATGTACCAGGCATTTCGCCCGACACAGGACACCACCATTCACCTCCGCACAACTGGCGATCCGCGTACCATGGCTTCTTCTGTGGAAGAGACCATCCATCAGCTCAATCCGGAGTTGCCGCTGTTCAACGTGAATCCGCTTTCCGTCACCATGCAGCTCGGCACACTTTTTGGACGCGTCGCGGCTACGTTTGCCGGCTCGTTCGGTCTTCTTGCCATGCTGCTCGCCGCCGTCGGCATCTATGGCGTCGTGGCTTACAGCACTCGCCAACGCACGCGGGAAATCGGCATCCGCATGGCGCTCGGCGCGGAGAAGGGAGGCATCTACCGTCTTGTTCTCGACCAGGGACTCCGACTCACACTGGCGGGCCTCGTCGTGGGCACGGCGCTCGCTGTGGCATTCACGCGGTTGCTTAAGGCGCAACTCTTTGGCGTCAGTGAGACCGATGCTATTACGTTTGCCTCGGTCGGGCTGCTTCTGGCCGTTGTCGCTCTGGTCGCGTGCCACATCCCCGCCCGCCGCGCCACGCGAGTTGATCCGATGGTCGCATTGCGGCACGAATAACAGTCCAAATCATGATCTCTTTCCACATCGGCGCTGAAGCGGACGAAGACAGTTCCTGGTAAACGCTAGTGCTTAATCGGACGCGCGTTTTCACGAATACGTGAAGAGTGGCACGGTGCTCTGCGCGCGTTCGATTAAGCCGTTTGAACGTGGTCGCCCGGTTTGCGGCGGACGCGGGCCCTATGGAAATTCAATGATGGGAAGGAGCGGTGTCGAGGTTCGCCACGGCCGAGCGTCGGGATTCACCAACCGACACCTGGAGTGCAGAAGCTCGTTACGGCGAAAAAGTAGGCTGAAGAAGGTGGTTGAAGGAGCGGAAAGAAAAGAGTAATCCGACCGCCAGGCGGAGAGGTAGGAACCGCGCCGAGGCACGCGAAGAAGACGAATTGGAGAGAGTGCTTTCATGCTGCAACGGTCACCGCCGGCGGAGAACGAAGTTGGATTTGAGCAGCCGTAAGCCGCTCGACAAGCTTCATCGGGCCACCGCACTTGGGGCAGTGCCAAGGATCAGAAGAGTCCGAAGAGTCTTTGGTGGAAGAGACGTTTTGTTCGGCTTGCGGTTGTTGTGCCGAGCCGAGAAGTTGAAAGCAAAGCGGTAGGAGCGTGGCACGCCGCCGGTTGGCCAGGAAGCCGAAGTTGCGGATGCGCACGAAGCCTTGCGGCAGGATATGCAGTAGGAAGCGGCACAAGAACTTGTCGAGCGATAGGGTCATGGGTTTCTGTTCGTTGTTGTGGGCCGAATCGCGCCAGCGAAAGGTGACCTGGTCATCGGCAAAGGAGATCAGACGATGATTGGAGATAGCCACGCGATGAGTGTAGCGGCCCAGATATTGGAGAACATATTCGGGGCCACCGAAGGGGCGTTTCGAGTACACCACCCAGTCTTGTCGGAACAGCGGCCGTAGCCAGGCGGCAAATATCTTCGGCTGTGCCAGGAGCGCCAAGTCTCCACGGAGATTGAGCAGACCATCACGGAAGGCCTGCTTGAGGGCCTCGTGGAACTTGCCGCGGAAGACTTCCTGCAGTACCTGCTTGGGAAGAAAGTAGTTGTCTCGTGAGCGAACCCAGCGAGTGTGATCGGGCGAGAGGCCGCCGGCAGGAACCACACAATGAACGTGCGGATGAAGTGTGAGTTTTTGGCTCCAGGTGTGCAACACACTGAAGAATCCAATTTCAGCGCCCAGGCGTAACGGGTTGTGGGCCACTTCCAGAAGAGTTTCCGCACTGGTACGGAACAAGAGATCGTAGAGGAGATTCTTGTTCTGCAGGACCAGGGGCGCCAACCTGCCGGGGAGGGTGAAGACTACGTGCGCATAACGTGTTGGAAGAAGTTCTCGTTTACGCGCGGCGATCCAGCGTTCCCGGGCAGCGGTCTGACACTTCGGGCAGTGGCGATCCCTACAGCTGTTGAAGGAGATGGCCCGATTTCCGCAGCGGGTGCATTCATCGAGATGTCCGCCGAGTGCGGCGGTGCGACACCGCGCAATGGCGCGCAACACTTTGACATGCTTCCAAAGGAGCCAGTGGCGGTTTCGTTCGATGAATGCTTCTCCCGCAGCGCGGATGAGATCGGCCACCTCCAGAGGCGGCCGGCTCATCTAGTTCTCGTCAGGCGGCTTGTCGTTCAGTGTTAGCGAGTCCAAAGGACTCGCGGTGGCGTTGAGGCGTTGTATCGCGAGGTGCACGTAAAGCAAGGTGTCTTTCAGATTTTCATGACCGAGCAGGACCTGAATGGCGCGGAGATCCGCGCCAGCCTCGTATAGATGCGTCGCAAAACAGTGGCGAAGCAAATGGGGATACACGCGTTTCTGGAGGCCGGCGCGCTGGGCGGCTTTCCGACATGCGTACCAAATGGTTTTCGTATCGATCGGCCGATCCTTGCGATAGTTGCTGGGAAACAGCCAGGTACTGGATTTCCGATGGTAGTAACGCCAGTGGGCGCGGAGTGCCACCAGTAGCTTGGGACTGAGCATGACATCGCGATCTTTGCGGCCCTTGCAGCCACGGATGTGCACCACCATGCGCTGACTGTCGATGTCGCTGACTTTCAAGTGGGCCAGTTCGGCGTTCCGGGCGCCGCTGGCGTAGAGGGCCATGAGCAGGATGCGTTCGCCAGGGGTGCGCGCCGCATGGAGGAGTTGCGCAACCTCTTCCCGGCTCAGAATCGTCGGCAAGTGAAGTGTCTTTTTCGGATAGGGAGTGTCAGCGAGGTTCCAGGTTCGGCGGAGCGTCTTGATGTAGAAAAAGCGCAGAGCGGCCAGGTGTTGTCTTACGGAATTTGCTGACAACTTGCGCTTCTGGAATAACTCGGCTTGATATTCCCGAATCTGTCGAGGGCCTAAGCGATCTGGAGAACACCGAAATCGTCGAGCGAAATCTTCGACTGTTCGGATGTAGTGACGTATGGTATTTTGAGCATAATCACGAAGCTGGAGTTCTTCCAGCATCAGTTTACGTAGATGGGTCACGGGGACCTCCTTGTGACCCAACTCTATCTCAGCAGACAAGCAACCACCGCTCCGTACGTCCCACGCGAAGCGTCCGCCGCTGGGCGGCTACGTTCAAACGCGGTTACCGGAAAAGTGCCCGTTCGCCTCGCCGCATCGACTGTCTTCGTTCAGGTGCTAATCTCATTTGGGGTGTTTCCCAGTGTTTGCGTTCGCATATCGTTCAGGAAGTACGCGGCGGAGGCGCAGAGCAGCGCAAGCGAGATCCACGAAATGCGCGACGCGTGGAATCCGAACGTATCAGTTCCACCGAGAACCCCTGACGGGACAATGTCCTTCGAGTTGTTGATCGCCGCATGCAGCAGCATGGTCAAGAACAGGCTGCCGTTGGTGCGCGCGTACAGCCAAGCAAACGCGACGGACATCGCGGTCACCTGCAGCACGAATACCGGAAAGGCCTGCCGATAGGAATCGCCGTCGCGAATGAAAAACTGCGGCAGATGCCATAGGCCCCAGATGAACCCGAGCAGCACACTCGCGCTTCCCAATCCGAAACGGTCCGCCAGCCTGGGAAGGGCATAACCGCGCCAACCGATCTCCTCTCCGGCCTGAAACGGGGTCGAAAATGCGATGGCAAACGGAATCAGGTACCACTACGAGGTGTCAAAGCGCGGCCATGAACTGCTTGAGGCGCGGTAAATGATTGCAGCGGTTAGCTTAAGCGCAATCATGAATCCAAGTGCGAAGGCGTAGTACTTCGGGGCGACGCTCCACCTCGTAATTCTACGAAGGAGCGCGATCACGCCCGAGCGGCCCTCTGCGCGGAACACAACCGCGAGCGCCGCCAATGCCGGAGCGAACGCCCCGAGCAAGATCAAGGCGCCCCCCAACGGCGAGCCTGCCGGTATCGGCACGAAGGCGACGGTAAAGAAACAAATCCACATCAGCGCGAACGCCAGCACGAAGAACACAAACAGCGAACCGGCTGACGAAACGCGGACCGTCGGTTCGAGGGACTCGGCAATCATGCAAGCAGCCTCAGATGTGAGGGAAAGATTCCCGGGCAAGGAACAAACTATACCACTCCTCAGAGGCAGCAAAGCCTGCCGGAGTCAGTGCCTGGTAAACGCGGTAATCGTCCAAGCGAAGTATTACTTCACATCAAGTGGAATGGAACCGATAACGCAAGCGCGTTTCCCAGGACTAACCCCGATAAGCGGAACCAAATCCACGGGTTGAGAGTTATGCGGCCGCGTGACAGCCCCGCCACGACGCTCGGCGATTATCACGACTATGATATGAGTAGACAAAACGACATTTCGGGTTTGAGGCCACGTTTGAAACCGCAGACGAAGCTATCGACGTCGATGACGCAGGCACAATTCGACAACGGCTATTGGTACGCGACCGAGCTCAAGGAGTTTGTGAAAACAATCGGGATTCCGTCGGCGAGCAGGTTACGCAAGGACGAACTGGAGAAAGCGATCAAGGTCTTCCTCAAGGCCGGCAAGATTGAGAGTCCGGCCAAAAGGAGCCTATCGACATCTGGAATCAAGGACGTCGAACAAGGACTGAGCCTCAGCCTTCCCGTAGCGGTATACACGAACGACAAGGAAACCAAGGATTTCCTTGAAAGAGAAGCCCAAAAACTTGTTCCTGGCCTGAAAAGGAAATCCGGCGCGCGATATCGGCTCAATCGTTGGCGAGAAGAGCAGCTCGTCAAAGGCGTCAAGCTCAGCTACGGAGACCTGGTCAAAGAATACGTTCGGCTGAACCTGACCAAAGAGCCGTTCGCGCAAATCCCACATGGGAGGTACATCAACTTCATGAGCGACTTCTTCGCTGGAGAGAGAGGCGCCACGTGGGAGCAGGCGTTGCGCGCTTGGAAGAAGCTGAAGAGGCTCGACGCACCCAAGAACTATCGTTCGTGGGCGAGGCTCAACTTGTCGAAACAGATGTAACTTTCGACACCATGCGAGCGTAGACCGATCGCATAAGGGAGTTGTGCCAGCCGGAGACCGGACAACATCCAAGAAACGCCGTAGTGTCTTACCGAATCGCAAATCCACTTGACGTATTGTCGGCAAACCGCGGATTGGGAACGATAAGTCGGCTAGTGTCTACCGACGATTTTCGGGACGAGGTTCCCAGGTATCGCGCTCAAGTCCTGATAACGCGGTAATCGTCCAAGTGGTTTTTCAACTTACCGGGCACTGAGACAATCACAGCCGAACTCGTTTTGAGATTCAAGTCTTCATTCCTGGGTAAGTCCTAGAGAAGAGTAGGGAAACCGCCCGCTCAGAAGTGAATCACCACACCAGCCGACACGCGCGGCTGGTTTTGCGTAGCGCCGTGCAATTGCGTGCGGACGTAATCGAATTGAACGAGCCGGAGTTTCAACCAAGGAATCAGTTTTACGTCGATGCCTCCGCCCACAGCCGTCGCGAAAGATCGATCAGCTCCGAGGCTCGAGAATCCTAGGCAAATAATCGGCCCCACAGGGCAAGGACGAGGAATCGGATCCTGAGATTCCTTGGCCACTCCGAACAAAGCATGCGCAAACGGGGAAACTCTGGCCGGAAGCGACACTTGAGGGCCGAAGAGAAAGGTATGTTCGCGTGTGCCCACGCCGTCCAGGGTGCCGTAGGTCCCGTTGAAATCCGCCACAGCTCCCAGGAAGGGCAGGAACTTGTATTGGCCAGAGAAGTTCCAGCCGTTGAGATTGGTGTGTTGGGTTGGAGGAGGTATGGGAAAACAATCTATCACGCAGTTGAAATTGGTTTGGTTGACTTGCACCGATGCGTGCATATAGGAGTATCCGCCGAAGATTTCGACTTTGTCTTGCGCTTTGCAGACAGCCGTCAATCCCAAAGCTGCTATGGCGAGAATGAAAAATTTACAGACAATTAACAGCCTCGAAGAACTTGAACTTGAACTTGGACTCATTCCACCCCCCCCCACAAGTACTGGTCAATTAGAACTACATCTTGAGATGTCCTTTGCCTGTGGCTAGGTTGCTAAGATAACGAAGGCACATTTCCGAATGATGTTTTCACATTCAGTATCAGCTTGCCATCGTGGCGAAGAATCCGGTCACAGGCGAAGCAGGTGTAGTCCGTACGCGGCTTGATGTGCCAACCTATGAAGCGCTAGAAACAAAAAACTGAGAAAAAACAATTTTAGAGAAGGGCGTTTCCGGGGCATCGCGATCACCGTTCCGGGTATCGCGATCACCATTCCGGGTATCGCGATCACCGTTCCGGGTATCGCGATCACCATTCCGACGATCATGATCAACTGATCGGGATCATCCCGGAACGAGTGATCGCCATCATCCCGGAATCATGATCGCGATCACCCCGGAACCGGTGATCGGCATGTCCCGGAACACTGATCGGCATGGTCCGGAATCCCCAATTGGGGATCTAGCTCGCTTTCTGTAGGTTTCTCGAAAATAGCTGCACTCTCGTGATGATGTTTCCCGATTTCTTCCCGCTTGCTCCCATCGATAAGTGCACCAACCAAGAGTGCTTCTCAACCCGAAATCAACAGCGCGGGAGGCCAGCTATAGACCGCCTTATCGAGACTCAGTTTGTTGGCTTAGCACTACTGGGCGTGGTTACTTCAATGGTCAACGGAATGCTCAGCTGTTGATAGTATCTGTCGTAGTGATAGTACGTATTCCAGACCGCGCAATCCTTCTTAGACCAGACGCGGCCTACTTGTTGCCATCTTGCGGACAACTGCCATTCACCTTCCTTCAGTCGTAACGGCGCTATCGCAAACTCGTCTTCCACTCGAAATTTCACTAAGGCCGTAACGCTTTTTCCCGGCTGAATGGTGATTTGACTGCCCGGAACGTGCTTAGAACTTTGGAGCCAGCCCGTCAGACTTTTGAGCGAGATATATCCTCGCTGCAACTGTGGACCCGTCAGGCTAAACTCAAACGTCCCCGCATCCCATTCAAGGCTGTTGGGCTTCTGACCCTGTCGTATCACGCCTGGGTCGGTGTTCCACGGGATGATAATCGCTACGGTGTCGTTGTTACTCAGTTGAACCGTCGCCTCGACTTCGTCCCCTAGGGCCGGTTTCATTTCGCTGGCGCTGACCACCTTCACCGTTATCTGTCGTGGTTTATGGTCTTCCGTCTCCGGCCAACCGTCTCCTATAGCGCCTCCAGCCAATCTGTCGCATCCATCAGAAATCGGAGGCTTGTCGGTAGCTTTGGAGGCCAATGGAGAACGAATTAGGTCCACTGAATCAGTTTGCTGCGCAACGAGAAAACCCAGCAGCACAGGCACCACGTAATTTGTACGAAACCAAATCATTGCTCTAGTTCACCGGCTAGATCACCACTTCTGCCACGGTATCAGAAACTCCTGCGTTTGCTCTATAAGATTTGGTCAACTCTTGATTGACTTGGGGATGCCCGGTAAACGCGGTTACCGTAGAAGTGGTTCTGTGAACATCCGGATCCTGGAAGGTCTCGACGAAGTCGAAGAAATTCCGCTCGAACGATGCCCCCGCAGGGCCAGGAGTTCGGATCTGGCATACTCGTGAAGTTACGTCGGCTTGCCATCCGCGCCGCGAAATTTGAGCCCGAAGCCGACGTCGTGACTTGGACAGTGAGTGAAATACACAGTGACGGAATCTCGGTGGTCGAAAAAAACGAGGGGCCATTAAGGGGCCAATAAGGATTCCTTTGCATTCCCAATTGTTCCTTTTCAATGCCTTAGCGTTCCCCTGCATTCCTTCCCAGTCCTTGAAATTCCGCCTGGTAGTGTTTTCGATCCCCACCGCCCCTACCAATCAACCGTTTTCCCTTGAACAACTTAGCGATTTGTCGAGGCGGCAAGAGATGGCAATAAGCAAGAAATCGCCTGGAACTGCTCCAGGGCACTCTCGACCTTCTAATCCTGTGCACGTTGATTTTTGGGTCTCACTCGAAAGGTTGGGCGATGGTTTCGTAATGTCGCTCGAAAGCCAGCAGACGGTCTGCTAGCTGCTGCAAGGAAGAGAAATCGTTTGGCGTGAGGACCTTTCGTTGGAGGATCGAGAAATAAATCTCGATTTGATTGAGCCAACTGGCATGGACGGGTCCTTGAACGAGCGCCAGGTTGGCATATTTGTCCTGAAGTCTTCGGACTGCCCCGGGGCCTCGATGCGAAGAACCGTTGTCGACGATCCAGAAAACCCTTCATGCCCGGCGATAGGGATGCTGTTTCATGACTTGATCGACGAGGCGGTCAACTACATGCCACACGCCGCTTACCTTGTGCATGAGAACGTAGGCGCCATCACTGCACAATCCGGGGCAGAAGCGGTCAACGTACAACAGTGCCTCGGTCTTGTTCAGACGCTGCGCCTGACAGGACGCCCGAACGGCCAATCCCGAAACCAAGTTTCATTTTTGCGTTCCGGCGGCTCGTTCTTTCGCGTGGGCCACGAGTGCCTCGAAACGGGGATCTCCATGCAGCCACTTGAGCTCGGGATCCTTCTCGAGCTCCATAAGAGCTGAGCGGGGCAGACCATGGTCCACGGCGTCATGCAACAGGGAAAATGCTTGATCACGCCGACCCCTGCGGGCCTCGACAGCCCCGAGACCGTATTTCGAAATAGCAGTCTCCGGATTCTCTGGCCCGAGCACGCGCTGCCGGATGTCCAGCGTGGCTCGAGCCAACTTCTCCGCTTCGTCATAGTGGCCTTCGTGAGACAAAACAGCAGCCAAATTGTTCATGGATTCCAACGTGTTGGGGTGCTCCGGCCCGAGGACGCGGCGGCGGATCTCCAGCGATTCCCGGCACAACTTTTCCGCTTCTGCGTACTGGCTTTCGTTGTCCAGAGCGTTGGCCAGGTTGCTCATCGAACCCACCGTCACCGGATGTTCCGGTCCGAGGACACGGCGCTGAATCTCCAGCGTTTCGCGGTAGAGTTTCTCCGCATCGGCATAGTGTCCCTCGTCATCAAGTACGCTGGCAAGGTTGTTCATGGTGTTCAGCGTATCGGGGTGGTCAGGGCCGAGCACGCGGCGGCGGATCTCGAGGAGCTCGCGATCCAACTTCTCCGCTTCGGCGTTCTTGCCCTCGTGCCAGAGAACGTTTGCCAAGGTCATCATGGACTTCAGGGTGTTGGGATGCTCGGGGCCGAGAACTCGGCGGCTAGTGTCGAACGTTTGCTGATCCAACTGCTCGGCTTCGGTAACGCGGCCTTCGTGGTCCAGAAGGATGGCCAGGTTGCTCATTGACCCGAGCGTGAGCGGAGCTTCCGGCCCGAGGACACGACGGCTCGTATCGAGGGTCTCGCGAGCCAGCTTCTCAGCTTCAGGGATGTGTCCGAGACGGGCATAAAGGATGGACAAGTTGTTCTCGGACTTTAGCGTGTCGGGATTCTCGGGGCCTAGAACGCGCTTGCGAATTTCCGCACACTTCTGCTCCAGCGGCATGGCACGCGCGTAGAGGCCGAGGTTGTCGTACACATCAGCCATCACGTGCATCATCTGCGCCTGAAGCACAGGATCCTTCGCCAAGCCGGTGTCGATGTCTGCGGAGGCTTTGTCCAGTATTTCGCGGGCCGTTACGGAATTGCCTCGGGCCTGGCTGGGGTCGGAAACTCTGAACATGTTGGTCATGAAGTCGGTGGCCCGATTGGCGCGGTCGCGTTCGCGGGCGACCTGGTTTCGCTGTTCGGTGATGCGGCGTAATTCCACGGCTTGCGTGGCCGCAAATCCCGCCAAAAAAAGCAGCAACGTGGCCGCTGCGGCCAGAGCAAACCGATGCCGGGCGGCGTACTTCTTCAAACGGTACGCAGCGGTTGCAGGGCCGGCCAGAACAGGCTCGTTGCGCAAGTACCTTGAGATATCGGCTGCTAGCTCAGAAGCCGTGGCATAGCGCCGGGCGCGGTCCTTCTCCAACGCCTTCATGGAGATCCAGTCCAATTCTCCTTGCAGTTGCCGTGCGAAAGACCGCGGCTCCTCTCTCCGGTTCTGCGCGGAAACGTTGGAAGCCTCCCCCATGGAACGAATCTTGGTGCTTGGCTTCGGTGGTTCCTGCTCGCGAATCACGCGCAGGAGGGCCTCCAGACCCACGGCCTGCAGGGACTTGGTCTCAAACGGAAGGGCGCCCACCAGCAATTGGTAGAGCAGCACACCGAGCGAGTAGACGTCCGTTCGCGTATCGATGTTTTGCTCGCTCTGGTCCGCTTGCTCCGGGCTCATGTATGCTGGGGTCCCCAGCAAAAGGCCCAGCTCGGTAAACATGGTGTGATCTGTGAGCCGCTGCGCGGTAGCTTTGGCCAGTCCGAAATCGATAATCTTCGGCACCGCCTTATTGTCCTGCTCGGCCACCAGTACGTTCGACGGCTTTAAGTCCCGGTGAATGATCGCTTTCTGATGGGCGTGTTGCACTGCCTCGCAAACCTGTTTGAACAATTCCAGACGCTCTCGGATGGTGAGCCGGTGCTTGTCGCAATACTCGGTTATCGGCACGCCCGGCACATACTCCATCACGAAGTAGGGCCGTCCTTCGGGAGTGGAACCCGCGTCAAACACTCGCGCGATACACGGATGATCCATCAGGGCCAGCGCTTGCCGTTCAGATTCGAACCGTGCCACCACCGCTTTGGTATCCATGCCGGCCTTGATCAGCTTAAGCGCCACCGTCCGCTGAATTGGCGTAGTTTGTTCCGTCAGCCACACTTCGCCCATGCCGCCTTCGCCAAGCACCCGGAGCAGCCGGTAGGGACCAATCTGTTTGGTCTCCGCACCGCCGACTGCTCCCGCGGTTAGCGTAGGATCGGAAGACGGTTTTATCGGCGAATTGCCACGATCATTTGGCGGGCCACTCGTTCCCATTGGCTTTCGTCTCCCGCAACGAGAAATTTAAACTTCGCAAGCTGGTGTGAGGGTACTTGGAAAACACAGATAGTGACAGACTTATATCACGGTCATCGCCCGTGTAAAGATCTTCGAAAATGACTGCGGCGTTTGATAGTCAGCCCAATTCCACGCGCTCATATGGTAAAGCACTAGTGTAGTGTCTCCAACGCCTCTTTACATTTCGCGATTTTGCTCATAATTCGTTTCTACGGATGCACTCCAGACGAAACGCCTGATGAGTCCTATGGTCTTGGGTCTGGCTTAAGGCGCTTGGCCAATCACATTCTTTCCTTCGAGGCCGAAATGTCTCGCCGCGGCCAACAGATGTGCGTCATTAGAATAAATGATGCGGAAACCCGCCTCGGACGCCGTGGCCAGGTGAATGGCATCCGCCGCGCGCAAAAACACAGTTGCCGGCAGCTTCTGATAGACGTGGCGGATTCGCAAGAACACTTCCTGATCTTGCGCAAGCCACTGGAATGCGCCTGCCTCGATGTGCGCCCGCAACTGGGACAATAAGGCATTGTAAGCTGCGGGCCGGATCACCCCTTCGCGCAGCTTGCGATGAAACGCTGCCACCATTTCGGCCTGCCCGTGGGTCGCCGAGGCCACGTGATCGGTCGCTGCGAGAACGCGCACCGCGTCGGCACCGGGATCTTGGTAATAGAGACGGACGAGATAGCTCGTATCGAAATAGATCACGTGACCCTGTGGTCTCGCTCTTCGCTAATGGTCTCTGTGGAATCGGTTCCGCCGCGAAGGTATCTGCGTTGGGCTAGGAAAGCCTGCGTAAACTTGGGTTTTGCGAAGAACGGTTTGGCAGGAAGCGGCGATGCCGACACGATCTTGGCAACGAGACGTCCACGTTCGGTGACGTACACTTCACCGGCTCGTGCCCGCCGGACCCACCGTCCCGTAGCTTGGTGAAGTTCGCGGATGGTGATCGTCTTCATGTGACTCATTGTGTCACATTGTTGGATACGAAGCAAGAAGGAGCAACTCCGTTATGGGGAGCGAGCCAAGGTCTAGGGTTTTTGGGCTGACGCCCTGACGGGCTTTCTTCTGCCCGCCGATTTTCTCCGGCCACGGCCCATTATCTATGGCTCGCCATAGCTCATTGGGCAGCTTTATGAATTACGATCTTGGATACATCGATCTGGAGGAAAAAACTTTGCAGCCTCTACAAAACCCTTTTTGGCCGAAAAGTGTAACCAATGTCCGGTACGATTTGTAACCTATGTTTCCGAGCCGTACACCTGATTTAGTTGGAGCGGGCGATGGGAATCGAACCCACGTCCGAAGCATGGGAAGCTTCTTCGCCGAAGAATAATTCCAGCCGCGTACAACCGGAGTGTTGGTGCAATTCGCGTTTCTAACAGTTCTAACACTTGGAATAGGGAGCGGCCGGTAACGCCTTCCGCTGACGAGACTTAGAAGTGAGGGATGCAGTTTCGATCCCTACCGCCCCTACCAACCATCCTTTTTCCCAACAACAACTTAGCGATTTGTCGAGGCGGCAAAAGGCGGCAATGAGCCTCAAGGGTGGCACCCATGGCTCGAATGAACGAGTCCCAGCGGTGTTGCACCAAGCCGGTCGCTGGACAGCGCATCAACGTATTGCTTCATTTCCAAGAACGCTGTTTCGGGACCGTGAGGGCCACACGATAACCGACTAACCGTCCATCTCGTGCCGGGTTTCGAGGGCCGTGCTGCCTCGGGGCAAATCTCGCAACTCAGTCTTTTTGTGCAAACACACAGCGAACCAAGCTACGGAGCAATTATTCGTGACGAAGCGCGTCCAATGGAGACACGCGAGTGGCACGTAGTGCGGGAATGAACATGGCCGCTAGCGAAACGGCGATCAGCCCGATCGAAACCGCGCCGAAGATCAGAGGGTCCGTTGCGCTGACTTCATACAGCAGGCTTTTCAGCAGGCGCGTCAGTCCCAGTGCGCCCGCAATCCCTCCGATCATCCCAGCGGCCACGGGGACCAATCCCTGCCGCAAGACCAAGGCGAGAACGTCGGCGGAACGGGCGCCGAGAGCGATACGAATTCCGAATTCGCGCCGCCGCTGATCGACCAAATAGGCCAGCACGCCGTAGATGCCGATGGCCGCGAGGAGTCCTGCGAGCGCGGCGAATACAGTCATTAACTGAATCGAGAATCGTTGCCGGGCGAGCGAATCAGCCAGGATCTGATCCATGGTAAGCAGTTCCACCGGCAGATTGGAATCGAGCGCCGCGACTTCGTGACGGACCGCGGAGACTAGCGCGAGCGGATCACGCGCGGTCTTCGTCACGATTGCCAACGAGCCGAATGGGACCTGCGGGCCGAAATAGTAGATGCGCGGCTCGGGAGGAGCAGACAGGCTGCGAGATTTCGTGGCGGCAACTACGCCGATGACAGTGAATGTACTTCCGGCTAACGGGACGGTGATTTGCATACCGATCGGGTCGGCGTTCGGGAACAATTTTTCAGCGGTGATCTCATCGACGACGGCAGCGCCTGGCGAGCCCTGCTCGTCGGAAGCGGCGATGTCGCGGCCGCGCAAGAGCGGGATTCCGAGAGTCTCGAAGAAACCGGGCGAAGCGCGCGTTTGCCAGATGATCTGCTGCGGTTCATTTGGATTTCGGGGATGGCCTGCGATCTCGACTCCGCCACTTCCCGGGCCGCCATTGTAAGGAAGGAAATCGATCGTTGCTGCGGAGCGCACACCCGGAATCGAGCGTATGCGTTCGAGCACCGAGCGCGCGAAGGCGGCTCTTTGCGAGGGTTCCCGGTATTGTGCGGCCGGCAAGGATACAAACGCGGTCAGCACCTTTTCGGATTGGAATCCGGGACTGGTGTGTTCCAAGCGAACGAAGCTTCTCACCAAGAGACCGGCGCCAATCAAAAGCACCAGAGAGGCGCAGACTTCGAAGGCGACCATCGACTCGCGCAACAGCCTGCGTCCTACGGTCGATCCGCGCGATCCTTCTTTGAGCGCTTCCGTAAGATCGATTCGCGAAGTTTCGAGAGCGGGAGCTATGCCGAAGAGCATGCTCGCGGCGATCGAGACGAAAAGGGAAAAGCCCATAACCCAGGCGTTGATGGAAGGGCGGGCTCCGTGAATCAAATCTGCGGGGCCGAACTGCGCGTAAAGACGAAGTCCGTAAAGCGCGAGCAGCGTTCCCGCACCGCCGGCGATGGAGGCAAGCAGCAGACTTTCGGTCAACAGCTGCCGGATTAGTCGGAGGCGAGACGCGCCCAGCGCCGAGCGGATGCCGATCTCCCCGCAACGCTTCATCGCACGGGCAAGCAGAAGGTTGGAAACGTTGGCGCAGGCGATCAGCATCAACGCGCCCACCGCTACGATCAGCACCAGCAACGGCGTCTTCAAATCGCCCGCCTGCTTTTCCGCGAGCGGCTCCAGGTCGAGAGAAAATCCGCGATCCATCGAAGCCTGATTGGGATAGTGTTCGACAATAAAAGCAGCGATGCGGCGAAATTCATCGCGCGCCTTTTGGATACTCCCGCCGGGCTTGAGCCGCCCGATCACGTCGATACTGTGTGGACTTCGCATGCCTGGCGCAGTTTCGGAGGGAGCGAAGGCGAGCGGCATCCAGAGGCCGGCGGCAACGCGATAATCCAAAATCGGCCGGATTACGCCGGCCACGCGATAGCTTTCGAGATTGATTTGAATGTTCTTCCCGACAATGGATGGATCGCGGCCGTAGCGGCGCGTCCACAATCCTTCCGAGAGGATGGCGACGTGATCTCGGCCGGGCTGATCGTCGTCGGAGGTGAAGAGGCCGCCGACAACCGGGACGACGCCGAGCATCGGAAACGCGCTGGCGGTGACTCGCAGCGCCGGGACGTCCTCGGGCTGCCCGTCGCCCGTCAAGGTCGCAACCGCGCCGGTTACCGCTGCGACCTGGCTGAAACAAGTGGCTTGGCGCCGGAACTCCGCGTAATCCGGGGCCGTGGGCGCAATGCCGTGCAACGCGTAGCGAGGCAGGGTCTCCTGCACGATGACGAGCCGGTCGGGATCTGGATAGGGCAGCGGATGCAGAAGCACCGCGTCAATCGCAGAAAAAATTGCGGTGTTCGCACCGATCGCCAGTGCGAGCGTTAGGATCGCGACGAGGCTGAAGCCGGGGCTTTTCAGAAGCTGACGGAACGCGAACTGAAGATCGTGGAACACGGTTTACCGACGTGGGGACATGAGAAACCTTACGACCTTCGTGCTTCATTCGAGAACGTTCTCTATTCTAATCGAAATACTCTCTAGTGCCTTATCCGCGTGTCTCAAGTTAAGGGTTCAGTCCAGAAATGACTTGGTCCCAAAGTCTCAGCCCGAGCTTGGACGCAGATGGACGCCGCTCCTGGCAACTGGACGCTAGCAAATTATCGTAGATTCCACGGACGGTTACGTCGGGACTTGAAGGGTTGGAGGCTGCGCGCTGCGAACGCTTCCCATATCAATTCGGCCTAACTTGGACAGCTCCCAAACGTCATACAAGATATCGCTATGCGGTTCGCTCGCCTCACTTTTGGGTTGCTAACCTCCCTGTTCATGCTCGCACCAGGAATCAGCAGCCGCGGTCCAGCACCAACCCGACGCGCGATGGTGTTCGGAGATTTTGCCGAGATTAATGGAATGTTCGCGGGGATTAGGGGTGAGCTTGGCCCATCCAGATTTTTTACATTCGTTAGAACAGAAAGGTCGAACAGTTGTCCTAAACAATGAAGGCGAAGTCCAATTCTTTCCTGAGCGTGTGACAGTCACACTCTTGCTAATGCTATTGGGGCCCATTCCCAAAGCGCTCGAACGAGCACCTTCACCCAGTTTCGCCCCGCAGTACATGGAAGACCTGCGGTTCAGAGCAGAGTGGAAGCGCGGCCTCGACTTGCGTCCCGTGAAGCAATTTAGAGTATTAACGGCGTCAGTTTCACAGCCCTCCGACCTTGACCCCTTGCTTCCTGGTGTCCGAGAATGCTGGATTTACGAACTTGTGGTCGAAGATAGTGAAGTCCCCATCGATGATCATTTAATCCTTTCCGTGATCTCACCGGAGGACAACCGCTTAGCCCGACTCTCCGCTCATCTGTGATTCGTGTGATGGGCTTTTTACTTGCTAAGTCCTAGTCGGATTACCCGCGACTTGGGTAACTAATCCTCACTTTCCGGTAAGCCGGTTTACGAGGCAGGACCGAAGCCAAAACTAGAAAATACAGAAGGTGATTTCAAGTAGCCAAGACATGCGAATGAACGTCGGTGGAACGAGCTATTACCTTCGCTTGGCCGTCTAAGTCCTTTGTTTCGGGCAAGCGGGTCTATTTTGCATTCGAGGTGGACTTATGCGGCGCTCCGTTTTGGTGTTCGTTTCGCTCATGCTTCTGGCCAGCTTGGCCCTAGGACAGTCCCGCTCGCAGCTCTCCTCCGCCGTGCGGGAATTCGTGAAGATCGATGCTCCTACCGTTGTGCTCAATCACGTGCGTGTAATCGATGGAACCGGAACTGCGCCCCGCACGGATCAAGCTATCGTGATCGAGGATGGAAAAATCGCTACGATCGGCGACTCGGCGGCGGTGAAAATACCCGATCAAGCTAAGGTGGTCGATCTCTCCGGTTACAGCGTGATTCCCGGATTGGTCGGGATGCACAACCACCTGCACTACACGGCGGACCAATCGCCGGACCCTCCGGGCCCGTTGATCAACCAGATCACGTTCAGCGCGCCACGACTGTATCTGGCCGCGGGCGTGACGACGATGCGGACTGCGGGCAGTATCGAGCCGTATGCGGATCTGAACCTAAAGCGGAAGATCGATGCGGGGCAGTCACCCGGCCCCAAGATCGACGTCACCGCGCCTTATCTCGAAGGGCCGAACAGTTTCTTGACGCAGATGCACGAACTGAGCGGGCCTGATGACGCGCGGCGGATGGTGAACTTCTGGGCGGACAGCGGAGCAACTTCGTTCAAGGCGTACATGAACATCACGCGAGAGGAGTTGCGCGCCGCGGCCGAGGAGGCGCACAAGCGGCACCTGAAAGTCACCGGGCACTTGTGCAGCGTAGGTTTCCGCGAAGCTGCCGAAGCGGGGATTGACAACCTCGAGCACGGGTTCATCGTGGACGCGGAGTTCATACCGGGCAAGAAACCGGATCAGTGTCCGCCGGGCGGCCTGGCGGCGGTGGGTGCGACGTTTGCGAACCTGGACGGCAACAGCGCGCAAATGAAAGAGCTGTTCCGGACGCTTGTGGAGCATCACGTTGCGATCACGTCGACTTTGCCTGTTTTCGAGCAGTTTGTGTCGGGCCGTCCACCACTGCAGCAGCGAGTGCTGGATGCGATGCTGCCGGAAGCGCGGTCGAACTACTTAACGGCGCGAGTGCAGGTGCACTCGAATCCACAGAACGGTTTTGCGGCGATTTTTAAGAAGGAGATGGAGTTGGAACATGCGTTTGCGCAAGCGGGTGGGTTGCTGCTGAATGGACCGGACCCGTCGGGAATCGGCGGGACGTTGCCGGGGTTCGGCGATCAGCGCGGCGTGGAGTTGCTGGTGGAAGCGGGATTCACGCCAGTTGAAGCGATTCGCATTTCTACGTTGAATGGCGCCGAATTCGAGGGCAAGGCCGATTCGATTGGCTCGCTGGCGGTTGGCAAGACGGCGGACATTGTAGTGATTCACGGGGATCCTTCCGCGAACATCAACGACATCGAGAAGGTGGAGATCGTATTCAAGGATGGCGTGGGCTACGATCCGGCGAAGTTGCTGGACTCGGTGCGTGGAATCGTCGGGATCCGCTAGGGGGGCACGTTCTTGCCGTCGGCCGAGCGCTGAGCTATATGTGCCAGCCACGATTGAGGAACTCAGGCGGATTCGACCGCCGCCGTCATGATCTTGACGATCTGACTCCAATCCCGCGCCTCGGCCCGGAGCTGCGCGCGGCCGGAGGAAGTCAGGCGGCAGTACTTGGCCCGGCGATTGTTTTCCGAGGCGCGCCATTCGGCTTGGACCCAACCCTTCTCTTCCATGCGGTGCAAAGCGGGAAAGAGCGAGCCAAAACTCACTCGAAAGGCACCGGCAGTAATCTGTGTGATGCGTCAGGACACACCGACTCCATGCAATGGTTCCAGTGCCAGCGCTTTCAAGATCAGGAAGTCTAACGTGCCACGCAGAAGATCGGTTCGTTCCTTACCCATTCGGCCTCTCTTATCGGAATGCGATATGAGCACGTCCCTTTCCATACCGGTCTGCTTGGACATTCATGTCAGGCCGGAACTTACGGCGGGAGGGTTGCCGGTGCCAAAGTGTCTGTGAACGATTCCGAGACGGTTCGTCCCATAATCGACCACCTGTTATGGTTCCACTCCGGCGTGCAATCGGACGGCTCAGAAGGTCGACGCAACACTCGCTTGAAGTCTACTCCGAGGAGTCTCGAAGGCGCGACATTGAGGGTAGTGTAACGCAACCCGTCCTTAGGGGAGCGGGGTGCCCAAGATTTCAAGAGAAACCGTCAAACCCGGAGCTATGTTGGGAAGCTTCTCCACTAGCGAAATTTCAATAATTTGGTTCGGAAAATGACCCGCGGGATTCGGGTTCCAGGTTCCCTTGAAAACCGGAAGAATCCAAAAGCCAGGACGACCCTCCATTACACAAGGTGTGATGAGGATGTCTTGTTTGTGGTCGAGATCAATCTGGTCTTGCCCAGGAATTCTCTGGGTATTGGGCAAGGGAAAGTGCGGCATCTCTCCGTCGATTCTTACGTTTATCGTTCCCGGGTAGAGGGCCACACCACTTAGAGCCAACACAGTCTGATAAAACTTCGGCCTGTACTTTCTGAAATGCCCAAAGCCCGGCTCGGCGACTTCGCCTTTGAACATCACTCGCTCGCTTGCTGAATGGAACCAGAGTTCCTGCGGATCCGTCCCGGTTTCCTTCGCCAACCGCACATGGTGCGGGTAATCCTATCACCCCGCACACTGATAACGGCGAGTACAGCACTGGTACGAACTTTACCGGTAACGCAAACCAGGAGTTGGCAGGTGAAATGCAAGCAGAACAGGAAAACAGTCCTCAAGCGACGAGCGCGAATATCCTAGAGTCGTTCACTGCAACTGTCTTTGTAAGCGCCCGTTTGTACATCGAAGGCCAGTTCACACCTATATCGAAACCATTCAAATTGGCATGTTTTGCCTAACGATTGTGCCGTTCTGCGGCTTGTTCCCGCAACGGTTCAAAACCGTCCAGCTTTTCAAGTTTGTCCAGAAACACGGGGATTTCCTCGTTCCAGATTCTCCATTCGTGCCCACGAAGAGAGATTTCGCGGTATTCATAAGGTATGCGGCGTTTGGCTAGCACCTGCAGAAAAGCATGGGTCTGGTCGACGCCTCCATCTTGTCCGCCGCAAACCAGAAATAGCATGGGTACTTCCTCGACCGGCACTTGCTGCGCCAGTTCAAACACGTCGCGGGCTTTCTGCTCCTTCGAACCCGGTGCCCCCATCAGCGCTAGATAGTCTTGGCGCTCTCTCTTTTCCTCTTCCGTAGCGTTCGCCGGTAGCGGATGCGCGGTGACGTGACCGAAACCAACCGAGCCACTGAAACTGCCGATTGCCGCAAACTGGTCCCGGTGCTCCAACCCGAGAAACATCGCACCAAACCCGCCCATGGAAACTCCAGCAATCGCCCGCGCAAAGGGTTCCGGAATCGTACGGAAGTTTTTGTCCGCGTAAGCGATCACGTCTTTCATGATGTAGTCATCATAATGTGCTTTAGGATTCGACACGCTGTTCACATACCAACTGTGCGAGGCGTCCGGGGTTACGATAATGAGCTGGTGCCGGGTCGCATAGTCCGAGAGATTCGTGCCTCGCGCCCAATCCGTGATATCCGCATCATACCCGTGCAGTAGGTACAGCACGGGATAACGCCGCACTGCTGTGTCGTAATCGACTGGCAGCATCACCAACATGGTCCGTTCTTCTGCCAACGTGACACTCGGGAAATGTACGATCCTCACGTTCGTCGGCAAAACCGTAGGCAACTCCTGTCCGTGGGCTAATGGATTGAGGTAAAACACCACCGTCACGACAATCACTGCGACCCACACACTGCGAATAAACTGGCGCGCACCGATCGTGCGAACGTTCACAGCGAACGAAACATACATTCTCTTCACGGGCCCTTTCCTCGTTTCTGCGAAAATCACAGCGTCGCCTCGACGTCGCACGCACATTGCGTGCTCCTGCTAGAACTCCAACGCTCGCGGGCGCGACAACTTAATTACGAAATGAAGACCGAAAAGGTTCTATCTAGAGACATAAAGATTCGAAAATCCTCCCGCTCTAGGTCCCGATAAACGCCGTAATTGGAAAAGTCCTCTCACGGCATCCAGGGAATCTACCGCAGCATGCGTTCAGCTTTGTAAATTCTGTGTACGTTGTTTCCCTGCAAATTCCCTAGTCCCAGTTTCAGATTCCCATCCTTGATTCGGAATGTAACGAACTGCGCTCGCTAGGCACTATCTATTCGTAGGTACGGCCAGCCCGGTCAGTAGGGAAATTATGAAAACCCCATCCCTCTTCGATTGGTACTTCATCCTGCGAGCCCACCATCAGTGGACAGTGTTTCAGGCGATTCGCTATGCGCTGTGGCTTGCTCGTTAGGAAGCCAAATGATGTCCGATTACCCGACTCCCCCAGGAACTTGTTGATAAGTCCTTTCAAATCAGGGAATCACCTCAGACAAGGTCCTGGCACTAGCGACGCGTCAAAGACGCAGTCGGGACTTAGCTTTGTGACGCGAAACAACTCGGCACTTCGTGCGTATAGTAGATTGCGGGTGTTCGGAAGGAAGGTCCTTTATGATCCGCAAGGTGGCACGATTTCCCGAAAGGAGTTTCATGAACAAAAGATTCGGTTTTGTGTTTTTTGCATTGATGGCAGCTCCCGTTGCTCTGCTCGGGCAGGAGAAACCACCGGCGCCGTCCGCTCCACCGGCGCAATCCGCCCCGCCCGCGAACCCGATTACCGCGAGCGAAAAAGGCTTTTACTCGTTTGTGAGCAGCGCGGTCGTCGGTGCGGCGCAGAAAATGCCGGAAGAAAACTACTCCTTCAAGCCGACACCGGAGGTTCGCACTTTTGGCCAGCTTGTTGGCCATGTGGCCGACGCTTCGTACATGTTCTGCTCGCAAGTCATAGGTGAAGCAAACCCAGCAAAGGACATCGAAAAAACCAAGACGTCAAAGGCGGACCTCGTGGCTGCGCTCAAGGACGGCGTGGCGTACTGCAACAAGGCATTCGACGGCATGACTGATGCAAAAGGCAGCCAGATGGTGAAATTCTTCAACTTCAACTTAGCGAAGCTGACGTTGTTCTCGATCAATACGGCGCACACGGATGAGCACTATGGGAACATGGTGACCTATCTGCGACTGAAGGGGATCGTGCCGCCGACAAGTGAAAACCAGTCCGCACCGCCACCGAAGTAAGAGGCTCGAACACCTAACTCAGCAAACCGCCATGTCCCGGCAATGTTTGCGCCGTCGACGGCAGGGTCGCCGGCGCGATATTGCTCGAAGAGGTCTTTGGCCTGATTGCGCAACTGCTCCAGGCTAGGCTGCTTGGGGAGCCGACGCGTGGGATAGGAATGTGGAACGGTTCCGGACATGACGATCTCCTTTCGAGTCAATGCCCGGCGTCCGCGAGACGGGCCGAAAGAAGATTCGCCTCGAAGATATCGAAAGACTATTGATGCTCGGTGGGCTCAGCCCTTCCCGCGGACACGGCGGCGTCCGGTGCGCCGCCCCCACTATAACGCGGAACTGCCTCCGCGTGCCAAGCGGATGAGGCTCTGTAGATAAGTACTTTTCGTGCGGACAACTTAGAAGTCAAATTCCTTCAGCAGGTAGCAAATGTTTCCAGAAAGACTTTTTTGCCTGTCGATATTTCGGCCTCCCGTTCGACTATTAAGTAGAGGCAGGGAAATGGCCCTGCGGAGGTCGATATGGGAAGACAGCACGCACATTCTTCGGGACTTAGCTCCATCACCGGAATAGCTGTGGCCGGGATCGGAATTCTCGTTCTGCTCGGGAACGTGGATTGGGCGGTATCCCAAATGAAGAACTGCCTCTGCGCGAACGCAATAGATACGCTGGGAATATTCCCTTGTATTCTCCTCTCTGCGTGCCCAGCAATGCAGGCATACGTTCTTGAGCAACATGGGCTTCTGGGGTGGCTCCTGCACAGTTTGCTGACTTGCGGGCCGCTACTCAGCGTCTTGCAGGCAGCGATCTAGCAGGGACCGGCTAGACGGGATAGGGTGAAGCTATTGCCAGCGCTTAACAAATACCCCTAGGAGAACGATACTGAGCCTGTCGATTCGGCAGCGCTTCGTTCGACGCGTTAGTAGAGCCTGGGTCCAGGTTGTCTGACCGGAACCCGGCTTTGAGGCAGAAACCGAACGACAAGGAGTCACGACGATGCGATGCATGGTGCTAGTCAAGGCGGACAAGAATTCGGAGGCAGGGATTCCGCTAACTAAAGAAACCAAGGAAACCTTTGCGGCAATGGGGAAGTTCAACGAGGAGCTGGTAAAGGCCGGCGTGATGCTCGCAGGCGAGGGGCTGCAACCAAGCGCCAAGGGCAAGCGCGTGAGGTTTTCTGGGAAACAACGGACGGTGATCGACGGACCGTTCTCCGAAACCAAGGAGCTCATCGGCGGCTTCTGGCTGTGGCAGGTAAAGTCCATGGAAGAAGCGGTGGAATGGCTGAAACGCGCCCCGTTCGGTGAGGGGGCTGAGGTCGAGATCCGCCAAGTGTACGAGGCGTCGGACTTTCCGGCCGAGATCCTTCCATCGGAAGATGCGGCGCGCGAGCAGGCGTTGCGGGACGAGCTTCAAAGAAAAGCCGCGAAGCCCTAGCCGTGCCTTTGGGCTGAAAAAAGATTGTTTGAGTTGTCGATTTCACTGTTCGTCGTTCGACGTGTAATTAGAGCGGGAGTTCACATCCGTTCAGGAGACTTCGGCAAGATACTGCTGGAGCCTAAAATTCCAAAACAAGGAGAAGAAAGCATGAAATTCCTGAGCATTTATAAGTCGGTTGAGAGAAACACTCCCCCTTCGCAAGAAGAGATGGCCAAGATGGGCAAGCTGGTCGAGGAAGGCATGAAGGCCGGATGGCTGTTGGGCACGGAGGGCTGCCTGCCCAGCGCTCTGGGCGCGCGGGTGCGCAACACGAGCGGGAATTTGACGGTGACTGACGGGCCTTTTACAGAGGCCAAGGAACTGGTCGGCGGTTTCGCCATCCTGCGAGCAAACTCCAAGGAAGAGGCCATCCAATTGGCGAAAGACTTCCTGAAGGCCGTGGGCGAGGGCGAGTGCGAACTTCGGCAGCTCTATGAAGCGGATACCTGCTTGGGCGCAACAGCCTAGTCCGGATAATTCACCCAACAGTTTTGCAGACGATTGTTCTGAGAGTGTCGGCTTCTGGGAGTGAGATTTCATCGGTGAAAATTGCTCTCCGCGGCGGCGGTTTGGAAAACCTCCGCATCAGTCTGTCTGTGAACGCCAAATCAAACCAGCAGCCAATCTCTCGGGGAGCCGACATTCTCGTTGCGAGGTAGCGCGCCTGCCTCCCAAGCAGGCGCGTTGGCTAGCGTCTTGAAAATCCTTTCGAGGTCTCAAGAGATCAGTCGGTCGTAGCTGACGCAAAAAGATATAACCAATTGTGCCGTTGAGCATCACATATTGCGCAGGAGAAGGTATGTCAGTCAAAAGCGTCCAATTTACCGTTGCCGCGCACATCATGGCTGCGCTGGGTTACAGGCACGGTGAGGAGATCTCGTCGGCGACCCTAGCCGAGAGTGTGAACGCAGACCCCACGTTCGTTCGAAAGTCGCTCTCCAAGCTCTCGAAGGCGGGCTTGGTCGTGACAAAGAGGGGCAAGAGCGGAGCGAGCATGCTTTCGCGTCCTCCGCGACAGATCACGCTGCTTGACATATACCGTGCCAGCGCAGCACCACCGGCGTTTGCGATTCACTCCTATCCAGTGGAAAAGAGGTGTCCGGTCAGTTGTCGCCTCAAGGAGTGCATGTCGGGGCTACTTTCTCAGGCTCAGAACAGCTTCGAGAGATCGCTGGCGAAAACAACGCTAGCTCATCTGGTTGACCAGATTCGGGAAAAGACGCGTTGACTTTTTTTGCTTTTAATTGTGCAGATTAAAAGAACAATATACCAGGAGAGGTAAGGAAATGCTGACGGAAACAAAACTGGCGTCGGGCGAGCGGACGGGGAACGAGAGGCCGCGAATCAGTGGACGAACGTTGGCCAAGCTGTGGGTTGCCGCTGCGCTAGCAGGGATAGTGTTTCTGGGTGCATGGCTTAAGTATTCGCCTGGGGCGAGTGGCAGCTCCGCCGGTGCTCCGCCTGCTGCACTTCCACAAGTCGTGGTGAGCAAGCCGCTGGTGCAAGACATCGATACGCGGTTGGGCTTCCTTGGCCAATTCGCGGCGGTTTCGCAAGTCGAACTGCGGGCGCAGGTCGGCGGTACGCTTACGGGAATATTTTTCAAGGACGGGGACATTGTTCGGAAGGGCGACCTGCTTTTCACCATTGATGCTCGACCCTACGAAATAACACTTGCTGAAGCGAACGCCCAGCTTGAGGTTGCGGCGGCTCGACTGGAACTGGCTGACCGGCAACTTGACCGTGCCAAAGATCTGGAGCAAAGCAACGCTGGATCGGTCGAAAATGTGGACCAGCGCATATCCGATCAGCGGTCGGCGCGTGCTGCGGTCGAAGAGGCCAAAGCCCGAATCCGCGATGCACAGTTCGACCTCGACCATTGCCGGATTACGGCGCCGTTCACCGGGCGCATGGGCACGCATCTCGTTTCCGTAGGCAATCTGATTGCCGGCAGCCGCACAGTAACGAGCCCTACGACACTGCTCGCGACCCTCGTGTCGCTTGATCCGATCTACCTTGACTTTGATATGAGCGAGTCCGATTTCCTCGTGTACTCCAAGTATCGCGGGCACCTCAAGGAAGGGCATTTCCAGAAGGTTGAGGTTGCGCTTGGCGACGACAATCAGTACGTGCGAAGCGGTGTATTTGATTTCCTGGACAATGTCCTTGACCGTTCGAGCGGCACGATCCACGCCAGGGCCACAGTTGCGAATTCCAGTCTGGTTTTGACTCCCGGCCTGTTCGCTCGTGTTCGACTGGTCGTCGCTCCTCCTTCACCGACGCTCCTCGTGCCGGACACTGCAGTGCTGCCTGACCAGTCGCAACACATGGTTATGACGGTTTCGGCGGACGGGACGGTCGCGCCAAAGCGAGTGGAAGTAGGGGAGATTCGCGACGGTTTGCGAGTGATCCGGTCCGGGCTCACAGCGAACGACCGAGTCATCGTGGACGGACTACTGCATGCCGCGCCAGGAACCAGAGTCGCCACTCAGAACGGAACGATCCGTCACGCCGGCGGTCAGGACTAAAGAGAGCCAAGAACATGCGCCTCACACATTTCTTTATCGAACGCCCTCGCTTCGCAACCGTACTAAGCGCTTTCGTGACGCTGCTCGGGCTCGGTGCGCTCGCCATTCTGCCGGTCGCACAGTACCCGGAAATCGTCCCGCCCACAGTGCAGATCACGACGGTGTATCCAGGCGCATCCGCGGATACGGTGTCGCGTACCGTAGCGACGCCGCTCGAGCAGCAGATCAATGGCGTCGAGAACATGCTCTACATGAGTAGTCAGTCGACCGGAGACGGCAGGCTCACGATCACCGTTACCTTCCGCATCGGCACCGACTTGAACGTGGCACAGATGCTGACGCAAAACCGTGTCCAGGACGCTTTGCCACGGTTGCCGGAAGACGTACAGCGTCTCGGTGTGCAAGTCAGAAAAGCGACGCCGAGCATACTCCTGGCCATTCACGTCTACTCGCCGGATAGTTCGCGTGACAACCTGTATCTCTCAAACTACACAACCTTGCACATCAAGGACATTCTCGCGCGCCTCGAAGGTGTTGGAGATGTGCAGTTCCAGGGCGGCCGCGAGTACGCCATGCGCATCTGGCTCGAACCCGACAAGGTTGCGGCGAACAATCTCAACGGGAGTGAGGTGCTCGCGGCACTGCGCGCCCAGAACCTACAGGTCTCGGCCGGGATTCTCAATCAGCCGCCTGTTCCCGGGCGCGAGGCCTATCAGATCAACGTCGAGGCACTCGGCAGGCTTTCCACACCCGAGCAGTTCGGTGACATCGTCGTCAAATCCGATAAGCAAGGAAGGGTGACCCGGGTTCGCGACATCGGTCGAGTCGAGGTTGGTGCCGCTGATTATGGATCCACTTCCTACATGGATCGCAGTGACGCTACGGCGCTCCTGATCTACGCGCAACCGGGGGCAAACTCCCTTGCGGTCGAACATGAAGTCCTCTCGGCAATGAAAGATCTGAAGAAGGAGTTCCCCCAGGGCGTCGATTACAAAATCATCTACGATCCGACGATTTTCATCGCCAAATCGGTCCGCGAGGTGGTCATCACAATCTTCATCGCCATCCTCCTCGTGCTCGGCGTCGTGTTCCTGTTTCTGCAAAACTGGAGAGCCTCGATTATCCCGGTGATTGCAATTCCGGTCTCTCTCGTCGGAACGTTTGCGGTTCTGTATCCGCTTGGCATATCGCTGAACAACCTTTCGCTTTTCGCGCTGGTACTCGCGGTCGGCATCGTCGTCGATGACGCGATCGTTGTCGTCGAAAACGTCGAGCGCAACATGCGCTCCGGCATGTCGGCGTCGGACGCCGCTCACAAAACCATGGACGAAGTCGGCGGAGCGCTGATCTCGATCGCGCTCACGTTGTGCGCCGTTTTCGTTCCGTCCGCTTTTCTCTCGGGAATCTCCGGACTCTTCTTTCGGCAGTTTGCCGTCACGATCGCCGCATCAACGGTGATCTCGTGCTTCGTCTCGCTGACCCTGAGCCCGGCTCTGTGCGCGGTGCTCTTCAAAAACCACGATCCACAAGGTGCTTCGTCGCATGGGCTCGTGGGTCGTTTTCTGCATTCAGGTTTTGGCTGGTTTAACCGTGGCTTCGAGAGTTTGTCGAACGGATATGGGAATCTGACACGCTGTCTGGTGGCCGGAGTGGCCATTGTTCTCGTGATCTACGTCGCACTGATCGGCGTTGCCGGGCTGGAGTTCTCACGAGCGCAAACAGGTTTCATTCCGGAGCAGGACCAGGGATACCTAATCACCATCGTTCAGCTTCCTCCCGGAGCGACGCTCGCACGGACAGAGGAGGTCGTGAAGCAGGCGACCGATATCATCCTCAATACGCGCGGCGTTGAACACGTTGCTCCGTTTGCGGGCCTCGATGCGACGACATCGACGGTAGCGTCCAATTCGGGGACGATTTTTTCCGGCTTGCCCTCCCTCTACAACCATGAAATTCCCGGAGTCACGGCGAATACGGTATTGGCCGACCTACGCGCGCGTCTATCGGTGATCAAGGATGCGCGCGTGCTGACCATCCCACCTCCTCCGGTACAAGGCCTCGGGAGCGCCGGTGGTTTCAAGATGATGCTGGAGGACCGCGCCGGGCTTGGTTCGGAAACTGTTGTGCAGGCGGCGAATGATCTCGTCGCTGCTGCGAACAAGGATCCGCACTTCGCCGGGGCGTTCACGTTGTTTAACACCGGATCACCCTCCGTCTACGCGGACATCGATCGCGTGAAAGCGGAGAAGGTTGGAGTTACCCCGACCGACGTGTTTTCGACGCTGCAAGTCTATCTGGGCTCCCAATACGTGAACGATTTCAACTTACTGGGCAGGACGTACGAAGTGGTCGTACAAGCCGATGGTCAATATCGACGCAACCAGCCGGACATCACGCGGCTGAAAGTACGCAACGCTTCCGGTGCAATGGTGCCGATTGGGACGGTGGCACAGCTGAAAGACAATACGATCCCGTACCGTGTGCCACGCTACGATCTCTTTCCAGCCGCAGAGGTGCAAGGGGTCGCTGCTCCGGGTGTCGCCTCAGGTACCGCGCTTCTACGCATGGAGGAGCTTGCCCACCAAGTTCTCCCGCAAGGAATCGGGTTCGAGTGGACGGATCTCTCCTTCCAAGAGCAGCAACACGGAACTCCCACGCTCGTTGTCTTCGGCGCAGCCGCTCTCTTCGTGTTCCTCGTGCTCGTGGCGCAATACGAAAGTTGGAAGTTGCCGATGGCCATCGTTCTAATCGTACCCATGTGCCTGCTCGCATCCGTAAGCGGGTTGCTCGCACGCGGGTTGCCGATCGACATTCTGGCGCAAATCGGGTTCGTGGTGCTTGTCGGTCTGGCCGCCAAAAACGCGATCCTGATTGTCGAATTCGCACGCCAGAAGCAAGAAGAGGGCTCAGCGGCTGGAGAGGCAGCTGTGCATGCCGCGCGTACACGCCTCCGCCCGATCTTGATGACGTCCTTCGCGTTCATTCTGGGAGTTGCCCCGCTGGCGGTCGCAACGGGAGCAGGAGCTGAAATGCGCCGGTCACTGGGTACGGCTGTGCTGTTCGGGATGTTGGGCGTGACCTGCTTCGGTCTTCTTTTCACGCCCGCCTTTTACACTTTCGTCCGCAATTTCGGCCGTAACCGTAAGGAACGCGAATTGAGTCAAGCCGCGCTCAAAGCGACGGCGATCATTCTTGCCCTCAGCCTATTTGCAGCTGGTTGTGCCGTGGGTCCACGCTATGTCAAGCCCACCACCAATCTTGCTCCATTTCATAACCTCGCCGGGGCCGGTGCGACAAAGCCGGAATTTTCGCCACCGCCTCTCGAAAGTTGGTGGACGGGCTTCAACGACCCGATGCTTGTGACGGTCGTGCAGCGCGCCCTGGACCAAAATCTCGATCTTGCCGCTGCCTTTGCGCGTGTCCGCCAAGCCCGAGCGGCAGCAGCAGCGGCGGGCGCGCAACTTCTGCCGACGGCTGATTTGGAGGCGACGGGTACAGCTCTGCACCAAAGCGTCGCGAGTCCACTGGGCTCTGTGGCGAATAGTTTTCCCGGTTACAGCCGCGATCAACGTGAGTACACAGTTGGAGCTGCGGCGAGTTGGGAAATCGATCTCTCCGGAGGGCTGCGCCGCGGCAAAGCTGCGGCTGCTGATGAACTCCAGGCTGCGCAGGCCGACCAGGTTGGAACTCGAATCACCGTCGCTGCCGAGGCGGCAGACGCCTACCTTCAGGTCAGGGAGTTTCAGGCACGGCTTACGGTGGCACAGCAACTCATCGACACCGATACACATCTTCTGGAGTTGGTCGAAGTGCGTCGACGGGTCGGAGTGGCGGACGATCGGGAAGTTGCCCAAGCGGAAGCGCTTCTCAAGCAAGCCAAGTCGACGGTGCCCTCCTTGCGTGTGGCCCTTGAAGCCCAGCTGAACCGTCTCGACGTCCTCATGGGTGCTCAGCCGGGAACGTACGCCGAGGAGCTTTCCAAGCCAGGCGCAATTCCCGGAATCCCCGCAATCACTGGTGCCGACCAACCCCTGGATGTCCTGCGTCGCCGACCCGACATCATTGCTGCCGAGCGCCGGCTTGCCGCGTCGAACGAGCGAATCGGTGTTGCGATTTCGGACTACTACCCGAAGGTTTCGCTTTCCGGCGCGCTTGGTTTCGACAGCACCAACGGAGGCACTCTGTTCAACGGGAAAGCATTCCAGCCCATCGGGACGGGAGCGCTGCGATGGCGGCTTTTCGATTTTGGAAAGGTTGCAGCTGAGGTCGCGCAGTCGCGCGGCGCGTATGCCGAAGCGCTCGCCGGGTATCGGCAAGCCGCCTTGAGAGCCACGGAAGATGTCGAGAATGCGTTGATGGAACTTGCGCAAACGCAGGTCCGCCTCGAGGAGCTGCAGGGTGAAGTTACCTCTCTTACTCGAGCTCGCGACCTTTCGGAACGGGCCTACAAGGCCGGGGCAATTCCGCTGACCGACGTTCTTAATGCGGATGGTCAACTTCTCGTGGCACGAAACGATGTCGAGAGCACCCGAGCGGATGCGGCCCGCGCCGCCGTGCGCACCTTCCGCGCGCTTGGTGGCGGGTGGGACATTCGCAGCAATCCGTCTCTGACCGCAGTCAAGTAAGAGGCTTGGAAGAAGGGCAGAGACAAAAGCTGGGAGGTGAGAGCTTATGCAAGGTCAGACCGCGGGAAAGTCAGAACAGAGGATCCTCATACATGCAGCCATCCCAGTCGGGGTCTGTCTGCATGGGTCTGGAATACACGCTCACTAAACCTCGCCAACCTAGGTCACGACTCCGATGATCGAGCAACAGGTGCAATCGACAGAAAGGGCCGGCACGATGAAAACAGCACTTGATAAAGGACCGTTCGGACCGTGGGCGCTCGTCACGGGCGCTTCGTCGGGAATCGGTAGGGAATTCGCGCGGCAAATCGCAGCGTCGGGGATCAACGTAGTGCTGGTGGCCAGGCGAGACGCATTACTTTCCGAACTGGGACGCGCCATCGTACAGGAGTTTGATGTTCAGTACCGCGCCTTGGCTATGGACCTCTCACAAGAGGGATTCATAGTGGGACTCGCGGATGCTACGGACGATATCGACATCGGGCTTGTCGTCTCCAATGCCGGCACCCCAAATCCGGGCGAGTTCCTGAAGCTGGATCGGAAGCTGCTTCAGGCGACTTTGCGGCTCAATACGATGGCACATCTGGACATCACCCACCATTTCGGCGCGAAACTCGCCGAGCGACGCTGGGGCGGCCTTATCCTCATCGGGTCGCTGGGCGCGGGGATGGGGGTTCCGTTGTTGGCGAATGACGGTGGCGCCAAAGCGTATATCCACAGTCTCGGGGAAGCGCTCCACTACGAGTTCAAGCCTCGGGGCATCTACGTTACCGTCGTGCCGCCCCCGCTAACAAACACGCCGGTGCTGGCCAAGCTTGGGTTCGACCCGCGAACCATGCCGATGAAGCACATGAGCGTGGAGCAGTGCGCATCCGAGGGCCTTAACGCGCTGCGGGAAAACCGATCCAGAATAGTTGCGGGCCGACTGAATCGCTTCATGGACGCATTTGTGCCAGCTTTCGTGAAACGGACGTTCACAGCGAAGATGTTGGGTAAAGCGCTCGCGAGTAAGTCCGCATCTGCAAGCTCTCGCAGGGGCAGGCCTGATAACGGACCGGTAATGAATCGAGGCACCGAACCACCCTCACAAGCCGGTGAGTTAGCGTTTTAGAGGAGAGCAATGAACTTATACGAATCTAAGCAGCTAACAAGATCAACTAAGGACATGCGATTCGTCCAAATGAAAGGCAGGTAAAGGAATGACTGCAGAGAGATCGTTCATCGACTCCGCGCTCCGCGGGTGGAAGTCCAACGTGGAACGAGCGGACAAACTGTTTGGGGCACTGTCGCCGGGAGAACTCGAGCAAGAAGTCGCTCCGGGGCGGAACCGTTTGATCTATCTCTGGGGTCATCTTGCGGCCGTGAACGATGCGCTCTTACCGCTGCTCGGGATTGGAGAAAGACTACATCCCGAATTCGATGGCATGTTCATTTCGAACCCGGACAAGTCGGTTCAGGTGACGGTCCCGGTACAATCGCTCAAAACCGCGTGGCAAGAGATCAATCAGAAGCTGTGGGACGGCTTCTCGCAGTTCTCGGCATCGGATTGGACCGAGCGGCACACTGCAGTGTCGGAGGAGGATTTCGAGCGGGAACCGCATCGGAATCGATTCACGGTGCTGCTCGGAAGAACGGCGCACCTTGCCTATCACCTGGGGCAGGCGACCTTGGCGCGGCCAAAGGCATAGTTAGCTGCTTGAAAGATCGCGCCGGCTAGCGGCAATCACAGCCGAACCCATCCACCTCGTAATGTTCCGTGAGTACTCCAGGGGATACGCAATGACTCCGAAGGAATTTCAGAGCACCAATTTGGCCGTCGAACTGAAAACGGGAAGGAAGCGGCTCGAAGACGCACTTCACGGCTTAAGTGACGAGCAGTGCGAGAGGGCTAGGGCCACGCGGTCTGGTTCGGTAGCGGAGGTTCTTTCCGAGATTGTGACGAAGGAGTTTTTGGTGCTGATGGAGGTTTCCGATCGGCTGCCAAGCTTGCCGACCTCGGCGAATGCGGATGGCCGAACGCCGACCGCTTCCCGAGCGGCGAGGGATGCTGCGAATAAATCCGTCGAGAATCTCCTGGCTGAATTCGACGTTTTGCGTTCAGCGGTCATTTGTCGCATTGAGGGCCGCAAACCAGAGGGGGCGGAATTTGACGCGAAACATGCCTATGTTGCTGATGTCTGCGTAACAAGGTTCAACCAGCAGATTGACGAGATTGAGCGGTGGCGCAGTTCCGAAATCGTGGGATTCAGCGCCGCCCGTCTCCGCGCGGAAGCGCGCGAAGCTGAGCTCAATCAGGCCATTGTGGAGCTGAGTCGCGAGGACTTCCTGGCCGGGGATTTCGATTTGAAGTCGCTTTTCTCACTGCTGTTTGACCGGTTCTACAGCGAAGACTTTGTTCTGTGGCTCGGCGCGGGAGAGGCGAATGGACGGACGGCTGCGTTCCAGCGCATGGCAGACGTGCTCGAACCGATCAATATACTGCTCGAGATGGGTCTGGCTTCCATCGTATCTTTTCGCCCAACTGAGAGAGAGCAGGATACCGAGGGGAATTTCGTCACCGATTGGGAGACCGTTCTCGGAGGAGCGTATTCGACAGGCAGACCCGTTCGTTGGCGCACGGTTCGGGCATGGAAGAGTCGCAGGGTCATCGCGGAACGCATCGAGGATCTGCCATCGCCGAAACCATGAGCCATTCGCGATGCTCAGACAGGAGGAACTACGGATCTTCGAGGAACTGATTTCAAAGCGACCTGTTGACTCATAGCGATGAGTCAGATAGACTCCTCCCTTGGCTAAACGGCTGCAAGTGATCATGAAGGATCCGGAATACCGAGAGATTCAGCGCGCCGCGCGTTCACGCCATATGTCGATCGCCGAGTGGGTTCGGCAAGCGCTGGACCTCGCCCGCCGCCGCGAGCCTGTCGGCAGCGTAAGCAAGAAGCTCGAAATCATCCGCGCGGCAGCACAACATGACTATCCCGTGAGTGATATCGACGACATGCTCGCCGAGATCGAAAGGGGATACGGAACGGGCGCGCATCCGTGATTCTGGTCGACTCGAATATTCCCATGTATTTGGTTGGCGCTCCTCATGCCCACAAGAGCGACGCGCGACGATTGCTCGAGAAGGTGGTCAGCGAGCGCCAGAGCCTGGTTACGGACGCCGAGGTTCTCCAGGAAATTTTGCACCGCTACGCAGCTATCGACCGCCGCGACGCAATCCAGCCTGTGTTCGACGCTCTGATGGGCATCGTGGATCAGGTGCTGGCTGTGGATCGGTCCATCGCGGAGCGTGCGAAACAAATTGTCTTGGGGTATCGGCAGCTGTCTGCGCGCGATGCCGTGCATATCGCCGTCATGGAACACCATGGAATCGAACAAATCATGACCTTCGATTCAGGGTTTGACGGCTTCCCTGGTATTACACGTCTGTCATGAAGAGCTAAGAACAAAGCGCTGACGCGACCTGCTAATTCTGGAGCGGGCGATGGGAAATCGAACTCACATCCGAAGCATGGGAAGCTTCTTCGTCGGAGAATAATTCCAGCCGCGTACCGGAATGTTGGTGCAATTCGCGTTTCTAACAGTTCTAACACTTGGGATGGGAGCGGTCGGTAACGCCTTCCGCTGACAAGACTTAGAAGTAAGGGATGCAGTTTCGATCCCCACCGCCCCTACCAAACATCCTTTTTCCCAACAACAACTTAGCGATTTCGCGAGGCGGCAAAAGGCGGCAATAAGAAAAAAGGAGCCTCAAGGGTGGCGCTTTTGGCTCTCGTGAATCATGTAGTTAAGTTCGATTTTCAAGCATTGCTTTCTTTTGATCGGTGACAGGCGAGAATCACTTCAACGAAAAGCCGACGATTCATCCAGGGTGGCAGCGAACGATAGTCCCGAGTGGCCGGTCCGGGAGTTATCGCATGGAGCTCGAAGCGAAAGGCCCAAGTTCCCGCAAGACATGGCCACATCTGATATGCTACCGCGTCATGCGGCGCCGTGAGTTCCTCACTTTGTCAGCCGCCAGCATCGGCGGAGTGCTTGTCTACTCGTTTGATCGTGAAGTCTTTCGACTTTCGGCGCAAGCTAACAAATCCATTCGCATTCCTCTTCGATTTTTCTCTCAAGCGGAAGCGCTGATCGTTGCCGGAGCGGCCTCCCGTATATTTCCGAGCGATGAAGCGGGTCCTGGCGCGCGGGAAGCGGGCGTCGCTGTCTACATCGACCGGCAATTAGCTGGACCTTGGGGCCGCGACCGCCATCGCTACACTCAGGGGCCCTTTGAAGAGAACGCTCCCGCGGAGTTCGGCTATCAAGGCCAAGCCACGCCGCAGCAGATCTATCGCCAAGGACTCAAAGGGTTGAAGGGCTTCGATCGCCTGGAGCCTGCCGAGCAGGACCAGAAGCTAAAGCAAATCGAAGCTAGTTTGTTTTTCTCGTTTCTCAGGCAGAACACCATTGAAGGCATGTTCTGTGATCCGATGCATGGTGGGAACATCGACATGCTGGGCTGGCAGCTGATTGGTTTTCCCGGCCCCCGAATGAGCAACTTTGACGATGTGGACAAGCACTTTGGTGAAGCGTTTCGCCCGAAACCTGCCAGCTTGTGTCAGGTGACGGAGCGCAAGGTCCGCCCCAGCGAGGACCTGGAATGAAGACCTTGCCTTCCGTGGACGCAGTGATTATAGGAGGCGGATGGACTGGCCTGCTTATGGCCAAGGAACTTGGTTCGCGCACGGCGCTCTCGGTGGTGGTTCTGGAGCGCGGAGGACCCCGCAAGACAGACGATTTCGGCGAGGACATGGATGAGCTAGATTACGCCATTCGTCTCCGCATGATGCAGGACGCCTCGAATGAAACAGTAACTCTACGGCACAATCCTGGCCAGCGAGCTCTGCCCCTCCGGCAGTTCGCCTCGTTCTTTCCCGGCTCTGGCGTCGGTGGCGCAGGTGAGCACTGGAACGGGGAATTTCCTCGGATTCTGCCGGATTGTTTCGCACTGCTCTCCAACACAATCGAAAAATATGGAGCAGAGAGGTTGCCCGAAGATCACTCCATCCAGGATTGGGGTGTTACGTACGATGAGTTGGAACCACACTACACGCGCGCCGAGCTACTCCTGGGCATTTCCGGCAAAGCAGGTAATATTCGCGGAAAGCTGATTGAAGGAGGCAATATCTTTGAAGGCTGGCGGAGTGCTGAGTATTGCAACCCGCCCACCAAGATTCCTTACTTCTCCGCCTTGTTCCGCGATGCCGCAAAAGCGCTCGGATATCATCCTTACCCGATTCCCGCTGCTACCATCAGCCAGGCCTACACGAATCCCGATGGCATCGCGAGAGCGGGGTGCACTTATTGTGGGTTTTGCGAGCGGTTTGGCTGCATGATCGGCGCCAAAGCGCAGCCCACGAACACCCTCTTGCCCGTGATCCAAAAACGGAAGAACGTGACTATTCGCACGGGAGCATCAGTCCGACGCATCGTGCATGACACTACGCAAAGCGCGGGAAGAGCACGCGGCGTCTCTTATATCGATGCGAGCGGCGAAGAAGTATTTCAACCGGCGGGACTAGTCTTTCTCGCTTCCTGGACTTTGAACAATACCCGGTTACTGCTCCTCTCGCAGGTGGGAGAGCCATACAACCCTGCATCCGGAAAAGGTACGCTTGGACGCAACCTCACCCACCAAGTCTACTTTCCCGCGGCAACAGCGTTCTTCGACAAGCCCTTAAACCGGTTCATGGGCTCCGGCGCATCGGGGGTCCGCATCAGTGACCTGGACGGAGACTTGTTTGACCACAGCGGACTTCCTTTCTTGCGCGGAGGTATTCTACTGGCTTTAAGTTTGGGCTTTCGGCCCATCGCTAATTTCGGTGTGGTTCCCCAAACGGTGAAAGCCAAGTGGGGTCCGGAATGGAGGAAGGCGGCGCTCCACTACTATGACCGCACGGGGAGCATTGTTTTCCACGGCGAGCATCTGGCTTATAGACACAACTACATGGACCTGGACCCTGTTTACAAAGATCGTTTCGGTGACCCCTTGCTCCGTTTCACGCTCGACTGGCGAGAGAACGAGCGAAGGATGGCTGAGTTTGCGACGGCGAAAGCAGTTGAAATCGCTCGTGAGATGGGGGCGGAAGAAGTTACACCGTTTCCCGGCTTCCGAAGTTACGATGCAACCCGCAGCCAATCGACCCACATTCAGGGTGGTACGATCATGGGAAGTTCTCCCGACCGTTCAGTGCTTAATCCCTACCTGCAGCACTGGCAGGTTTCAAATCTTTTCGTGCTAGGCGCATCGGCGTTTCCGCAGAATGCCTCTGCGAATCCCACACCCACCATCCTAGCTCTTACCTATCGCACGGCCGATGCCATCGTGAACCGGTATCTAAAAAATCCCGCGTCATTGGCCTGAACAATTCAGCATCCCAGAAAATTGGCGGTTTGTGGCGAGAACAGGCCTTCACCGCGAGCGACCGAAACCAGGATGTGGCCATTCCTGGCACGTTGCCCATTCCTCCCGAGTCACCGAGTAACGTCGGCGCTTAGCACAAAACCTTTGCGGCACGGATGGCGCGCCGACGAATCGCCCTACGCGCTAGCGTTTTACACCTACGCGAATTATTGCAGCTTGGCGTATTCGGTTTTGGCTTGCTTTAGGAGAGGGAGGTCGGGATCTGCGTTCTTCCAGAGATTCATTAGCGCCGCCAGCGTTTCGCGGGCCTTCTGTTTGTCGCCGCGCGTGGAATAGGCCAATGCCAGGGAATAGCGGGCCTCAAGCCAACGCTGCTGGGGCTCCCAGCCGAGCGAACGGTCCGCTGCGCTGAGCATATTCTCCCAGGAGGCAATGGCCTCGTTGACGTTGCCGGACTGCTGGTAGGCGTGGGCGAGAGCCTCGATAGACAGGCCGGTTTGGTCCTCTTTGTCAGATTGCTTCAGTAATTCGATTGCTCTGTCGCGCTGCCCGAGCGACAAAGCAATTTCTCCTTCGAGGAGATGCACGTAACCCATCTGTTCGAGGTTATGCTGATCCGCCACTGGTGTGATCATTGCGGCAATCTTTTCCGCTTGATCCAACAAGCCCGCCCGCGCATAGGCATCCCCTAACATTGCGCCGAAAACGACTTTCAGTTGAAAGTCCTTCAATCCAGCCCCGGCGGCATCGAGGTATTGCCGTTTTCCTTTGGCATCGCCATTGCCTTCCGCCGTGATCGCGAGCAAAAGGTAGACTCGCGCCACGCTGAGGGGTGAATTTTGCCCTTTTACAATCTCTAGCGACTCCTGTAAACGACCCTGAGCGCTGGCGTATCGGCCATGATAAAGGTCCAAGAAGGCCAACGACCGTAGGCCATTCTGGCGAGTTTCCGGTTTGGCCAGCAGGGCTGAGAAAACCTGTTCGGCTTTCTGGACCTCGCCATTGGCAACGAGCGCGAAGCCGTATTCACGGTTGATATTCCCGGAGGTCAGCAATTGTGGCTCAATTTCGAAAGCCTTCGAATACGCTTGAAGAGCGTCAGAATACTTACCAAGGGCTTTGCACGCTGTTGCAATACTGATATAGGCGTTTGCGAAGTCGGGTAGGACCCGAAGGACTTGGATGGACTGCTGTATGGCGTCTTGCGGACGGCCGTTATTGCGCAACAAATACGCGTAATCGTATCGCATTACAGCATCGTCCGGGTAGCGGCTCAAATAGGCACTATAGAGCACTCCTGCCTCGCTCATGTGCTTCCGGTTCGCTGCATAGTGCGTTTCGATGATCATTCGTTCGCGGTCTGTTGTGCGCGATAACAGTGAGAGCGCCTCCTCGTATTCCTTTTGCCCATCTTCCGGCTGGTTGTAGATAAAGCTGTAGTACGCATTGCCAAGCGCGGCATGTGCCATAGCAAAGTCGGGATCGCCGGCCACCGCAGCCTTAAACAATGCGACCCCATCCCGATGCTTTCCGCGCTGCCAAAGCGCCGAGCCCTCGGCGTATTGCTGTAAGGCGCTGAGAGACCGCGTGGTCACTTGGGGCAGCGGCTTGCCGGCCTGATGTATCTGATAGAGAGATTCTCCCAGAGCCTCGCGGACTTCTTTCGAGAGCACGTCCAGAGCATCCAGAATGTGGTCTTGTCCGTGGGAGCGCTCGGTGTAGGAACGCACCGGCACACCTGTCTGTGGGTCGATTAACTGCGCCGTAAGTGAGTATTCCTGCCCTGTTCGAGTAATGCTGCTGACAATCAAGCCCCGTACACTCTCCCGCTGGCAGATTTCGCGGCCCAACGACGCAGTAATTCGCTCGCCCTGCTGCCGTCCCATTCTCCTCAACACGGCTTCGAGCTGCATACGCGGGTAGACGTTTGCGTACCGCGACTGCGCGATGCTGACGCCGAAAGCGGTGCCGAGGGCATTGTCGAACCGGGGATCGCCCGTTTGATTCTCAAAGTCGGCGATGAGCACGGAATCGCTCGAATGGAAGGAAAGCGCCGGGCGGCCGTGAGTCAGCCAATACGCGCCACCGCCGACGATAAGGACGGCGGCGATCATTGAAATCCAAAGTGTGGTCCGAATCGCCGACTTGGCGACTGGTACCTCTCGCGCCTCGGTTCTTGAAAGCTCGTCGGCAATGGCTGTCAGAGCCGGCGCGGGCTCCGGCTTCTGGCCGTTCCCCGAATTCGCGGGAGATGGGCCGTGGCCATTGACGAGTTCCACGGAAGAAATAAAGCGGTAGCCGCGGCGGGGAATGGTTTCGATGTAGCGGGGAGTCTCGGCGCTATCGGAGAGGGCGTCGCGGACCTTGCTGACGGCGGTGTTCAGACCCGTCTCAAAATCGACGAAAGTGTCTTCGGGCCATAGGTGTTTCTTCAGTTCCTCGCGAGTGACTACCTGGCCCTGCCGTTCGGCCAGGAGCGCCAGCACGCGCAAGGGTTTCTCCTGCAGCCGGATCCGGGAGCCGTTCTTGCGCACTTCCCCCGCTGCCAAGTCCACGAGGTAAGGACCGAACTTGAGCATTGCCGAGCTGGGGGCCTGCTCCATGAAAGTTCCTTGAGGTGCATCCCGGGGACTGGTGTGAGTCTAACACGGGAAAGTACCGTGGGATCCTGTTAGAGGAACCAGAGTAACCCCCCTATTATCAGACGGCTGCCTAGTAAGACTTACTACAGAACTAGATTTTCCTCCGTACATTGACCTTCCTGAGCGTTCCCTACACACTCCCGCGCAATGTCCCCGGGCTCGACGGCTCATGCAGCGGTCTGTCCCCATCACCAACGAAACGGAATTTCAGGAGTGGCTGGCGTCAGTTTTGGAATCGGAGCGAAAACGGTTGTGCGAGGAAGCGGCGGAATGCGAATTTCAGCACCGAAAAAGTTTCGAAGTCGTAACGCAAGAATACAACAAAGGAGACTCAGCATCATGAAGATGAACGGTAAACACGAAGTTCTTACGCATATCTCCCGGCGGGGTCTGCTGCTAGCCGCTCTTCTCGCCATGGTGCTTTCTGATGTCAGCATCACCCGTGCGCAGTTGAGCGGACCTTCGGGGTCTGCGCTGGCTAAGAATCCAGCAGGGGTAAACCTAACAGCCTCGCGAGCACCGAATGCGTTGGTGGCCAAGCCTTCAGAGGCTCCTGCGAATGCCCCGGCGACGTCAGAGGAAAAGCCTTCCGCGAAAGGCACTCAGGAAGGAATCAAAGTCCACGGTCATTGGGTTATAGAAGTTCGCAATCCAGACGGAAGCGTGGACAAACATGTTGAGTTCGAGAATCAGATGTGCCCGGACGAGCCGTACACGCGGGCCCCTGGATCGGTGACGACACCAAATCCCGCGATTTTCCCAGGGGGCGCCACTTTCTTGAGCAGCCTGGCAAACGGCCAGGCCTCTTCCGGAACGTGGACGATAACTTTGGGGTCGAGCGCCGAACTAAACACAACCGGCGGTCCCCAGGGTTGCATTCTACCCCAGAACTTATTCACCACCTTCACGAGGATAAACATTCCTTCCGACATTCTTACTGTCTTTCAGTCTAACGGAACCGGTCCTACGTCTGCCGTTTGCCTTCCTTCGCGGAACTGTTTTACGACCTTAGCTCCGCCTGCGGCCGGACCGAACATTACGTTGAACGGTCAGTTTACGGCTCCACAGTCTGGGACAATCGCCGTGGTATCGACGGCCAATTTCTGGTGTCCGGACGGCGGTGCTTCATCTCCGTTGGCTTGTTTGGCGCAAGGTTCGGTGCCCGCGGTTGTTACTGGCACCCCGCTCCCGAGTCCTGGTGTCTCGTACAGTCTCAACCAAACGATTGCCGTAAACGTCCAGATCAGTTTCCAGTAATTCCGACGCATCCGAAGATCCTTCAAAAACGCTTTCCGAGAAGCGCAAGGAGCGGACGGTGAACACAGAAACGTGGAACTGGAAGAAATCCATGGCAGATTTACGACCACCGGAGGAAGTTGCTGCGGTCAATGCATCTGCGCGTGACTTCATTGGCTACACTTATTTTCTCCTCGCAATGCTCCTGGCGCCGAGCATGCTTACGGCGCAAACGAACGTCATCACGACGGTGGCGGGCCGCGGTGGGGCCTTGGTTTCACTGTCGTTGCCCAGAGGTGTGGCGGTGGATGCGGCGGGCAATTGTTATCCCGTCGACGCAGGTAGTTGGATCATCTGGAAAATAAGCAAAGGAACGGCGAGCGCGTTTGAGGGAACACAGGGAAGCGACGAACCGGACGGGTTGAGCAAATGACTAGACAGAATACGAATAAAAAAGCGTCCGCCATTCGCCGACTGGGCCGCGGTTCTCAGCTACTTGCGTTCGCGTTCTTCCTAATCCGTACGACGCCGCTTGCCGCGCAGACCGTTGCACCGCCGAATAGTGTGTTCAAAGCAGGAAATGTTTACACCTTGGCCAGCAGTGCGGCAAACGTCGGCACAGGCAACGTGGCCGGCGGCTATTTCGGAAATGGCAGCGGGTCCGTTTTCGATGTGGCCATCACCAACAGCACTGGTGCTGGCAACCAGTTGTTCGTCTTACAAGGCAATGGAGATGGCAGCTTCTCGCTGCAGCCCTCAGGGGTCGACAATTTCGGCACGACAGTGCACGACGGATTGAACCTGATCATCGCTGGGCCGGTGATCAGTCCGACCAGCGTGGACCTGGTAGTGACGGATGACAGCGGCAATCTCTACCTTTTACAGGGCAAGGGAGACGGCACGTTTCAGACGCCATTCTCACTCGGCCAAACAGCAGCGACCTTGACCTCGTATCCCAACTCCAGCGGAACCCTGAACCTAGTCATCAGCAACGTGACGTTTCCGACATCTACTACGGAGGTTTCCGTAGTGACGGTGTTGGTGAACGGCGGCTCGGGAAATTTCACGCCGACAGTGGTGCCCGTGCCAGTGCGCAGTTCGCCCAATGTTACATCGGCATTTGCGCTGAACGACGGCGGGTTCACGGCGGTCCTGCAACTCTATTCGGACGGCACCGCAGGGCTGTCGCAACAGGTCAACGGCATATTCCAACCGCCGGTGCTCCTGGGCGCTCTCGGGATCCCTTCGGGCAGCGCGGTAGAGTCGCAGTCGCTGTCGGTGTTTACCTTCAACGGGCAGCCCTACCTGACCGGGATCGTGAACACTCCCACGGGTACTTTGACCAGCGTTGCATCGGCATACGTTTGGCCTTTCGGTGTGGTCGGCGGCGGAATCGGCATTAGCGCCACGCCTTCGCTCTACAGCATTCCCACGAACGACGCAGTCTATGTCACCACAGCGGATTTGGATGGCGACGGAATCCCGGACCTAATCGTCCTGGGCGGCGGGCAATTCTCCGCCAAGCAGACGGTAAATCTCTTTTTGAGCGGATCCCCCAATGGATTCGCTCCACCTGAGATCGGGACGGTTGGGACGCCCAACGAAATCCTCGGGCCGGGAGAATACGGAACTGAGGTCATCGTCGCCGACGCAAATGGCGATGGGAAAAATGACTTGCTCCTCTACGAGCCAAGCCAAGGCTTGACGGTGCTGCTGAACCAGGGAAGCGGTGTGTTCTTGACGCCAACAACCTATGCGGCAGGCAACACGCCGCGTTCTATCGCCAAGGCGGACTTCAACGGCGATGGCATTGACGATCTGGTGGTCGCCAACGGCGTCAACTCCTCAACCAACACCAGCGACAATACGGTTTCTGTATTTGTGAGCCAAGCCGCGGGTAGCTATTTAACCCAGGGACCTTACCAAACGGGAACCGACCCGATCGCCGTTACGACTGGCAAAGTGAACGGGAATCAGAGCGTCTTTGTTTTGAGTTTGACGGACACAACTGGAAGTTTAACTAGTCCTAATCCGGTAGTTGGTTTTCTACAGGGAAATGGTGACGGCTCGCTACAGGCGCCAGTCTATTTTTCGACCGGCACCGCCTCGAGTGCTCAGCCAACGGCGATTGCTGCCGGCCTTTTCGATGCCTCTGGAAATTCGACGGTCGCAGTGGGCAATAGCGATGGAACCATCAACCTCTTCACGTATCAGGGAGGAGTCTTCGTCAAGGGTTCTACTCTTAACGCAACAAGCGCTGCCCCCGCCTATGGCTTAAGTATTTCCTCGCTGGCCGTAGCCGACATCAATGGCGACGGCAATCTCGATCTGGTCGCCACACTTCGCGCACAGTGCGGCTATAACTTTAACACTGGACAGATGGTGCTAACCGGCGGCGCGGTGTTGATTTTCGCGGGCAACGGTGCGGGTGCTTTTCAGCCGCCGGTTGCCGTGACCTCTTCCGCAGCAAACTACGATCCAGCTTCCGTCAGCTTGGGAAGTCTCGTAACTGCCTCGCGCACCGACATGCTGGTGGTGGACGCCCATGGGTACGCAGGCGGCTGCGGAGGACTCGCAATCCCCAATCCCATCGTTTTTACGAACGGCGGGAATCTTACATTTGCGGAAACGGATTTGGCTCCGCAATTCGGCGGCGTGAACAACGTTTCCCAGACCTTGTTGCAACTGACGGCGATAGCGGATGTTAACGGAGATGGCGCTAACGACCTGATTTTCTCGCAGAACGGCTTAGTCAGCGCGCTGCTGAACAACGGAACTGGAACCTTTGTCAGCACACCCAGCATCTACGTGGGCAGCTCAAGTAGCGCGGGATTGGTGACGGGTTCCTTCTTCGGAGTTGGCGGCCACGATGCAGCGCTCGCC
>Ga0207008_10011_pt1 | contig 54996 bp, 43 predicted proteins | sample Alteio_BWMinCont_83_FD_153489 | JGI IMG/M metagenome (GOLD analysis project Ga0207008, IMG submission 153489) | Enriched cells from forest soil in Barre Woods Harvard Forest LTER site, Petersham, Massachusetts, United States -... | ecosystem: Environmental > Terrestrial > Soil > Temperate forest >... | reverse complement strand
ACGTCCGGAGTTGCCTGCACTGGAGCGTGGTTGCGTGTGGAATATTTGAACTCCGCTCAGCAGTGGGTTGGCGTTACAACCCAGTGGCTCGGCTATGGGTTCGGCCGCTATTACAACCAGCCGCCGACTCACCCTTATAACGCCTCCACAGCAACGGCACCGCTGTGCAAAAGCTATCCGACCTATCCGGCGGCTCAGTGTCAGAACGGAATCAGCCCGGCCATCCTGATCCTGCAGCAGCTGCAGAGCAGTATGAGCAATAACCCAACAAAGGCCATGGAGAACGACACCACAGACACAAACCTGACGGCCTACAACTGGATTCCGTTGAATTTCTACGACGCTCGTGAAGGTGAACCGCGTGATACGCGTCCCGGGGGCGATCCCGGCACCAGTTGCAGTCCGAACGGAGTCATGAACTCCGTTGAACTCGACGTAGGCAACCTGTGGCTCTGGCTGCAGGCAACTGGGCCATATGCCGGCGGCAGCGGCAAGCTCGTGAATGCCGCTACATACAACGGCTACATCCTGTATTTCGGAGACCATCGCGGCATGAGGCCCGATAAATATCCCTTGACCACGTTCTACAACAGCTTCTCTGGAATGTCAGGGCTGAATGACGTCGTGAACAGTGCCTCCACGGCTGGCGTACCCGACAACAAGCTGGAACCGATCAGTTACTACGCGACCGCTCCAGTTCCATATTCGCCGGAAGACGTCGCCGTAAAAGGCGCCGCAGTTAACGGCGGAAACGTGGAGAACTGGGGCACCACGTACCTGGGTGCGGGCTTCGGCATCCCAGCGGGCAATATGACCCAGCCTTACTACATCTGGGGATCAGTCACCGGTAACGCGATCCAGTGCTACTCCGCTGCGGTGGGCACCGCGACCGCCGAGTGGAACATGGTGACTGGCCCACGGCATGCGCTACGCCTGGTGGACGGTGGCATGGACGCCGCCGGCAACAGCTACCTGCCGCCCACAAACGGAACTATAGCCAACAATGGAAACGGATTCACGGTTGCATCCGAGGAACCGGTCTACGTTTGGGGCGACTACAACACGGGCTCAGCTGATCCGTTCTGGCCGAGCGAGAACACGACGACAACTCCACACTCCGCGGCCGCCATCATCGCCGACGCGGTTACGCTGCTCTCCAATCCTCCTGCAAACAATACTGCTCCAACCACCAACATTGGCTGGACAGATGTTGAGAGCTTCATCAATCCGGCCGGCCCCGTCGGTAACCGGCCCGGAAACACCAGCTACTACCGGATGGCGATCATTGCCGGCAAAAGCATTCCATTCCCACAGCCTGCCTGGGGCGGACCCGACATGGGCACCGATGGAGGAATGCACAACTTCTTGCGCTATCTGGAAAACCGCGGAGTGAATAACGCAACGGTAAACTATGCCGGGTCCATGATCAGCATGTATTACTCGCAGTATGCGACCGGCATCTTCAAATGCTGTAATTCCGTTTACGGCGCTCCACAACGTAACTATTTCTTCGACACGCAATTCGAAGATCCCAACAACCTGCCTCCTGGAACGCCGTCGTTTCAGGACGTAGTCAGCTTGAGCTATCACCAGAGCTTCAATCGGCAGTAGGAACGGGTTGAGGTAAAGCTGCCCCGGTCTTGTTCTTCCTCATAGGGAGAAAAAGACCGGGGCATTTTCTTGCATGCAACGGCGGTAATGCTTTTCTGCTATGACTCTGCCTCCGAGAATTCTGTAGAATTCCCTGCGTTCGTCGAGTTGTGGGGACTCGACTCCGTTTCTCTCGCATGACAACATCCATCTCTCGATCGCGGTCACTTTGGATATTGCTGAGTGCCTTTGCCATTGCTGGTATCGGGGTGTTCTTCTTTCCAGCATTCATTATTCGTCCCTTTCGATACCAGAGTCCGGGTGGGCTGTGGTGGGCGATGGCGGTTCGCCAGCGCGCGCCAATCGTTTCACTGGTGTGTGCAGCAGTGTGTCTGCTGATCGCGGCGATGCTTTGGCAGGGCAGCAGCAAGTGGCGCAGAGGATTGTTGTCTGCCTTGATGCTGCTTGTAACCGCCTCAGCGGTGATGTCGCGCCTGAATTATTTCGAATGGATGTTTCATCCGGTGAATGCGCCAGAATTCGAAGCCGAGTCTTCCAGCAAGTTGGAAGCCGGCGAAATGATTCTTGCGGTGCGCTATGGGGACGACGCGCTCGCTTATCCGATCCGCGAGATGGCCTATCACCACATTCTCAATGATGTCGTCGGCGGAGTGCCGATCGCCGTCACCTATTGAACGCTCTGTCACACCGGTCTGGTGTGGACACGAACTGTGAACGGTAGGGCGCTGCATTTCTACCTTGCTGGCATCAACAACCAGAATTTCCTGATGCGCGATAAAGAAACTGGAACCTGGTGGCAGCAGATCACCGGGAAAGCCGTTTACGGCCCGCTCCGAGGGGCTGCGCTGGAACTGGTTCCTTATGACGAACTCACGTTTGGAGAATGGAAGTCGGAGGTCACGGATGGAAAGGTGCTCGCTCAGGTTCCGAAATATGCAAAGGAATACGACAGCAACTGGGAACCGGAAATCGCGAAGCTGCCCGTAGTGATTAGTTTCCCCGGAACGGAACTGAAGTCTCGGGATGTCGTGGTCGGACTCGAGATCGATGGTGCCAGCCGCGCTTATCCGTGGGAGGCGCTGGTTAAGCAGTCCCCCGTAGTCGACCACGTCAAAGGCAAGCCTCTGCTGGTCGCCGTGGCCCCAGACAAGAAATCATTCCGCGTCTTTGTCAGCCGAATCGACGACAAAGATGCAGAGTTCTTCCTGAAGGGCGAGGAAGAGGGCAGCCCATCACCGAATGCGGCCGACCCGAAGGCGAGTCCAACATCATCCCAACCTGACCCTAAGGAATCGGGAAAACCGGATGCTAAGGCTGCGCCCGCGGCTAAGAATTGGATCTTGCTCGATACGGCTACCGCCAGCGAATGGAACTTCCAGGGTTGCGCGATCTCCGGCCCATCGCTGGGGAAATGTCTCGAACGCGTCCCCGCGTTGAAGGATTACTGGTTCGATTGGCGCAATTACCATCCCGATACAACGATCTACAAACACTAAACGGCTTGCGCAAAAAAGTTCCGAAAACAGCAAGCAAGCTCTGCCTCTGCTCTCCAGACAAGCTCTCGAGACAAAGTTCGCTGCAAATGCTTTAAACTCCCATCAGGGAGGAAGTCTTGTCATCCATTCGCGCGATTTTCTGGGACGTGGGCGGCGTTCTGCTCACTAACGCATGGGACCACACACAGCGCTCGGAAGCGCTCCAACACTTTCAACTCGATGAAACGGAGTTCCACGCTCGCCACGAAATGGTCGTTTCTTCGTTCGAGCGAGGCAAGATCACGCTCGACGAATATCTCGACCGGACGGTCTTCTTCCGACCGAGATCGTTTTCACGCGAGGCATTTCGCGATTACATATTTTCTCTATCGCGACCGCTCCCCGGAATGGTGGAGTTCGCCAAATCTCTGGCGGATTCAGGTAAGTACTTGATGGGAACGATCAACAACGAATCGCGGGAGCTCAACTACTACCGCATCGAACAATTCGGCTTACGCAAGATCTTCCGCCTGTTTTTCAGCTCCTGCTTTGTTGGGCTGCGAAAGCCGGAACGCGACATCTATCGCCTGGCCCTGGAGACAACGCAGATCCTTCCAGAACAGTGCTGCTTCATCGACGATCGCGCTCTGAATCTCGAATGCGCCGCTCAATTGGGAATGCACACAATCCAAATGCAAACGCCCGAGCAATTGCGGCAGGACTTGGCGACTTTGGCTGTTACTCCGTAGCCCAAGTGTCTTGGCAGGACTGTCAGCTAATTTCACTGCAAGTGGGGGATTCGTTCGGAACTGCGACCCTCATTTCCTTGGCACAGTAGTCTTCGTCGTATTGGTTGGTATGTCCGATTCCAACGTGCCCAGCGTCAAATCGCTCGACCAGCAATCGGCGGCTAACTTCCACTCTCCGTTGCTCTGCCGTGCGCAGACCCACAGATATTTGCCCCGCTCCTCACGTCGCTTCCCTGTCGAACTTGGAATCAGAGCCTTGCATCGTCCAGCTTCGTAAGCCAGATCGCCGACGACTTCAATTCGCAATGGCTCCATTTCGACTTCCCCGAGGCCGGCGTCCAACGCGCCAAAGAAGAACTCCCTCACCGCCGCAGCGCCACGAATCGGAGCGTAGTTCGACCTGAGCATAAGCGCGTCAGAAACGTACAGTTCCAGCAGGTCGTCGAGATGCTTTGTGTTGCAGGCGAGGACCCACTCCTGCGTAATGGCGCGCACGGCCGCCTCGGCTCGGCTCAGGTCGCCGCGCAACGCCATGGTGGCCGAACGGAGCTTGTCGTCTCGTGCAACATCGCGCGTTGGATCACTGGCCCGTGGATACGCGCCGTCTTGGGCCCCGGGGAAATAATGATGGTGGTAGTGGTGATGGTAGTGATGGGTTTCGTTACCGGTTGGCCGCGTCGTGGCCTGCCTCATCGAAGGTTCCGGAAACGCATCCGGCGAAAGTGCCAATGCCGTAGAAGGTCGAGCGCTCCCGTGCCCAAGGACCTTATCGGCTGCGGAGACGGCTGTTCCGCACATCGCGCAAAATTTATTGTCTTCGCGATTTCCGTATCCGCAGATCTTGCACGCAATGCCGCTCGAATCACCTGTCAATTCCTGAGCCATGTCAGCGGCTGCATCTTCTGCATCCTGCTCGGAGGCGAAGCGCTGCGCGGCATCGAGAGCTGACTCTAGGCCCTGCTTTGGGTGGGTTGAGTCGCCTTTCAAACTTCGGAAAAATTCCTCTAGCTCTGGGTTACTGCCTGCCGCGCCGGCCGGGGACTCAGACGGAAAAGATTTCTTCTCTTTTTTATCCACAGATGGACTCACCTGCTGAGGATTTTAGCCTAGCGGCTCGACGGATGCTATCGATTGGAAAACTCGACCTTTCCCTCGGTTTCGGTGGGAACCCCGTTGCAGGTTGCCGGCCTGTACCTCCAGGTCCTTACGGTCTGAAGGACGCGGCGGTCACCGGCAATTCCGGCACTTTCCAGGATGAGCGGACTGTGTACCCGGCCATCGGTACCGATGATGAAACTGACTTTCACCTTTCCTGCTGAAACCGAAGAAGTAAGCAAAGGATCGGGAGTGGTCAGAGCCTGCGGTGGCTCAACCGCCGCGCAAGCGGGACGTGCGCTGACGTGGGGAACTTCAGTGTACTGAGAAGCGCGCCTCAAAGTGATGGATACTTGCCGCTCTCGATGTTCGAGACTCGAAGGATCGACGGGAATCGATGTTGTCCGTGCGAACGCAGTTCCCCCCGCGACTGACAGCAACATGGCAAGCCACACCTGACGGCGCATCGAATATCACCCAAGTTTTCCGGAGCAGTATAGCTTTAACCAATGGGCAAATTTGCAGCCAATTTTCATGCTGGAAACATCACGTGTTTTCAATGCTTTACGGTACATCTCCTCTAGAATCGGTTCGCTTCAATGAAATCCTTTGCATAAACAGGGAGCGTGGTCTCCCGTTTTTCCTCTATTCAAGCGACAGAGGGGAGGCTATGCAGACCGCGACAGCTGCACCAGAGTGACCTCCGGCGGACAATTGAAGCGCACCGGCAGTCGCACCGTGCCGATTCCAGCTGTGGTGTAAAGAGTCAGTCCGCCGATGCTGTAGAGGCCCCAAACGTATTTCAAAGCCATCTCAGGCAGGAACAAGGGAGGGATGAACGGCAGTCTCACCTGGCCTCCGTGCGAGTGTCCAGAGAGTTGCAAGTCCACAGGGTAGCGAGCCACGTGATCGGCGTAATCCGGTTCATGCGCCAATAAGACGGACGCTTCATCTGCAGGAATACCACGAAGAGCTGCGGCCAGATCAGGATCTCCATCCAGCACATCATCGATGCCGCACAGCCAGAAGCGCCCTCCATTTTTCTCGATGGGGAAGGAACGGTTTGAAAGGACCTGAATGCCCGCCGTTTGAAGCGCACTCGTCACATGAGCGGGATAGGAAGAAGCATCATGATTTCCCAACACGGCCCATAGACCATAGGGCGCTTTAAGTTTTCCCAGGAGCTGGGCGCAAGGCTCGGCGGCCGCCGCGGCTTTTGCCATGTCCCCGATGTAGGGCACCGTAACGAAATCACCGGTCAGCGCAATCAGATCTGGACGCAGGCGGGTCACGATGTCGATTGAACTTCGTATGGGATAAACCGACAGGTCGGAGTCGTAGTGGAAGTCACTCAGGAGCGCGATGGTGAAGCCATCGAGGCGAGCCGGCCACCTCCGCAGTTTGATTTCTTTGCGGATAACTTGTGGTCGGTTCGGCTCGATCAAGAAGGAGTCGGCCCCAAGGGCCGACACACCACCGACAGCGGCCAGCTTGAAAAACTTTCGTCTGTTAATCGAAAGAAGGGACAATCGCTCTAAAGCCTGGAGACCAGAATTATCCGGTGCCCGTCGGCACAATCCAGCATAACCCGAGGTCCATCGGGGAAGGAATAAAGCCTCGGGTTCATCCTTAGAAACTAAATGTCGCTTGCAGGTCGATTCGCCGGTTCGCTGCTGAACCAGGAGAGAAAGGCCCTCCTTGCAGCGCGTTCGAGACTCCGAAGTATCTTGAACCCAGAACTCCACCCGGACTGGCGACGTTCACGTTATTAAACGCATTACGCGCACTTATGCCGAGCGTCAGGTTGTAACGGCGATCGGAGTTCGACGACATCGTCATAGGGCCGCCACCACCGAACAGCGGGCCGCCGCGGCGCCCGCCACCGCCCCCTCCAGGACCTCCAGAACCACCTTGGCCACTCGTGGTCTTAGCCTTGGGACCAAAACCGAACGTCTTGGTCAGACGCAAGTTCATGACGAAATGATTTGGGCCCGTGCCGTAGTTGATCGGCAGGAGCGTGCCTGTTGCGCCACTGGCATCGAACGTCCCCAACGGAGTGCAGTAAATGGACGAACCCGGGGCGTTTTGCACGGCGGGACATGTCGCATTCGACACTAATCCTGGACGATTGTTGTATTGCGAATCTCCATTCAAATCGAGGGGTGAGACGATGTTGTAAGGAGAACCGGAACTTACCACCATAAAAGGGCTCAGCCGAAACAAGTAAGGGAAGGCGATGCTGCCGCCGAGAAAGAGCCGGTTTCTAACATCGAAAGAAGCGCGGCCGTAATCCTGGCTGATGTCGTAGGAATTTGATGGAAAGCTGTTAACCCCGGAAGTCTCACTGTTGGCGTAGTTCAGCGAATAATAGCCGAACATTTGCACCTTTGAGCCTACCCTCACGTTCGAAATCACCATGAGCTGGTTTTGCTTGAAATTGGCTTCTGAAACATACCGGTAAAGATTACTGCCGGAAGGTACGCAGTTGGGATAGCACGGCGTCCCAGGAAATGGCGCGTTCGCGTTGGTGGTGAGGAATTGATCGAAGCCGCGCGAGTTCAAGTAATTGACCGTGAGCGTCGCCGACTTGGTCAACTGACGTTCCACACTGATCGCACTTTGCACCGTGTAGGGCGCGTGCAGAGTGGGACCGATTTGGTAGGTCGTAGAAGCCACAGCCGGAGGCGGACCACAGTTCGTTACCGGTGTGGTAAGCGGCACATCAAGACCCGGGAAGCAGGTCGGATTCGTGACCACGAACTGCTCCTGGGTGATACCGTTCAGGCGCTCCGCCTGCAGCAAACTGGCCACTTGAAAGCGATCGTAAAAAATCCCTGCACCGCCACGGATCACGACCTTGGGAGGACCGGACCTGCCGCCCACTCCCCAGGCGAATCCGAGACGCGGAGCCCAGTCGTTATGATCGTGAATCGCGTTCTGCGTCTCGTAACGAAGCCCCAGGCTGAGAGTGATGTTAGGACGAACCCGCCAATCGTCCTGGAAATAGGGTTCGAAATCGTAGTAGTTGACTGCGGCATTGGCCGAACCGGTAGTCTCTGAGAGTTGCGTGGGCGTGGAGTTCAAGTATGCGGAGAAAGTAGGAAAGACAAATTCGGCATTGAATCCCGCAGTCGAATAATCCGAATCGTGCGTGGCACGAACCCGGGCACCAAATTTCATGGTGTGATTGCCGTGGATCAACGAAGTGTAGTTTTGCACCTCATAACTATTTTGCAAGTCGTTGAGATTCCCCTCGCTGTTGCCGCCGCCCAGGAAATTGCCCAGGACGTTCACGGCCGGGTTTGTACTCTGCGGGGTCTGGACGTTGTTGTCGCGGTTGTACTGGAAGCGCGTCTCGTTGACGATTTTCGCACCAAACACCTGCGTGTCGCTGATTTGTACGGTGTCTTCCGTGCTCTTCGAGTAATAGGCCTGGGTTGGCAGGCTGAACTGATTGGTCAAATCGCCAGTCTGCGTATCGCGGTAATACTGATAGCGCGCCGTCAGAGTATTGTTTTTCGTGAGGGCCCAATCCAAGCGCGGCCCAAGATTAGTGCGCTGGCGCGGATTCGGGATGGAACTGGCGAAGGTCCCACCGGAGGTGGGGTCCGTGGCGTTAATGGCGGACAATTCATTGATGTCGCGCCGGTCAATGTTGAAAAAGAACGATGCGTTCTTGCCTATGGGACCGCCAATGTTGCCGTTGAACTGAGTGGAGTAGTAGGGCGGAATGTCGGCCCCAATGAAAGGATTGGGCGAGTTCCACGGAGAATTGTTGCCATCGGCAAAAACCTGCCCGTGGAGTTTGTCAGTGCCGGGCTTGGTGAAGATTTCGATGCGCCCATAGCCCAGCTTGTCGTACTCGGACGAAAACGGATTCTGGTTAATGCGAATCTCGCGGATCGAAGCTTTCGGCGGAAGCTGGCCTGCTGTGAATCCGTCGATGTACATCTGTCCGCCATTCGGTCCGGCGGAAGGCCCAGCCAGCGCCTGCAGGTCTGACTCGAGTTCATCCGGATCGTCGGGCAACGCTTCCAGTTCTTTTCCGGAAATCGTGATTGCACCCGCGTTACTATTGGGATTCACGTCGATTGTCGGAGCGGTATCGGAAACCTGCACCTTTTGCGTTTCAACTTCGATCGCCATGGTTACGTTCAAACGCAAGGGCTGATCGGCGACGAGAACAGTAGCGTTCTCGTAGAGAGTGAATCCTGATGCCGCGACCGTAAGTGTGTACTTGCCAGGAGCGAGATTCCTGAACTCGAACATCCCCTGCGCATTGCTCTGAATGACGATCGGCGAACCATTTGCAGGCGTCATCACCACGCTGGCACCGGGTATGGCAGCACCCGACGGGTCTGTTACCTGCCCGCGCAACGCTCCACTTGCATCCTGCGCCGAGGAAAAGGCGGCCCATGCTATGACAGAGAACAGTATTAACGTGAAACGCAGACACTTCTGAAACTTCATCATCATCTTTCCATTTCATTAGACGTGTGAGTGGCAGATTCAACTACAAGCCTGCCGCTAGACCTGCTATTGAGCGTCGCCGCCAGGCGCGCCTCCCAAACTCCAAGGAGTCAACATCATTGCTTGACCAGCGCTGGGTGCAGCCTGAAGAATCGGTTCCACTCCGCTCAGCAGGGTGATCGCGGTATGCCCGCCCGCGGGCGTGCCTTCCGTGGCAAGGATGATCACGGCGTCGCCCTTCTTGAGATCGAGATCAGCGAGCGTCGATGATGGAAGCCGGCTCAATATCCGCTGGAAATCCGGCGGCCCTCCACTGCGCATACCGCCGCCAGAAGCCGCTCCGCTCGGCGGCGTTCCAGCTTGCGCATCCGCCGCAGGCTTAGGGGCGGACGTACCTGCGGCTCCTCCGGAAACTCCGGCAGGCATCCCCCCCTTGAGCCGCATCGCGAACCCCTGCGCCATCTCGGGTGGAATCTTGTGCAGTTTGGAATCCGCCGTTACCTTTACCTCGACTGTTTTTTTGCTCACCAAATCGAGAACGCTTAGCGTCCCCGCACTTGCGTCAACCGATCTAACTGTAGCCGCAAACTGCGGAAAAACTCCCGTAAACATCTCCTCCGCGGTTAGTTCGCTTCCATCGGCGTTACGATTCCCTCGCGCCCGCAACTGGTCGCCTGTCTGAATCTCTTTCAGCGTGATGGGTTTGGCATCTTCTGGCTTAGCGGAATCTGGAGCGTAGCGGTATACGACTGTGCTTTTGTTGGTGTGCACGAGCACGGTCTTCTTGGCGGTCAAGCTGGGCATAGCCACGACGACATCGCCCGTTGCCGGGTCCACAGATTCAACCCGCCCTCCCATGCCACGTTTTTGCCAGTCCTGGCGCAATTGGTCGCCCACGGCGGCAACTGCGGCGCGGGTAATGACGATCACCTCGAGAGCAGAAAGAGATGTTCCATCTGAGGACGCCATGCCACGCGCACGGATCGTGTCACCGACCTGCAGATCGTGTAATTGGATCGGCGTAGCGCTCTTGAGATCTTTTTCGCCAGGGCCAAGCCGCAGAATGCGGGCGGATCCTTGCACAGTCACCGTTACATCCGGACCGGATGTCTGCGCCAGGGACAGCATGTTGCCGTTGATCGCCTTTACCGTACCAATGCGTTTTGCGATGGGCTGTTGTGCCGCGTCGGTGCCTTGCGCTGGCGCAGCCAAGGCTCGCGCGGAGCCACCCTGCCACGCGAAAATCGCGATGGCCAGCACCATCCATCCTGCAATTCTTCTAACCATGGCCTCACCTCTAATCTACCTTGCCATACGCATCGCAAGTACATGATTTACAAAGTTTTACCCAAACAAAACATCGGCTGCAGAGAGCGAAAAAGGCTGCGCAACGCCAATCAACCGTTTTGACGCACCCAGAGAGCCAATAGACGGTCCTACTGCCCACCGCTACGATTTATCTGGACTCCTATCGATGGAGAGTCCTACGAATCGAACCCCGGGAATGAGTGTCTCTATTCTACGTATCTGTATTTCTTGGGCAATGGTGATCCTGATGCCCTGCTCGTTGACTGCCCAATCCCTTCCGGAGCAGTCGGGAGGGGCGATTCTTCATGCGGAAGGCGGAGTTTGGGTAAACGGATATGAGGCGCATGATTCCTCGGCTGTTTTTCCCGGGGATGTGATCGAAACGAAACCCGATTCTTCCGCCAACTTGAGCCTCGACGGATCGACCATATTGCTCGCCCCTGAAACCGTAGGCAAGTTTCAGAGCGACGTTTTCGAAATGGACCACGGGGTCGTCTCCGTTGTCACCACGAAGAGCTTCAAGGTGCGGGTGAACTGCATCCGCGTCTTCCCGGTGCTCAATGAATGGACACAGTACGTCGTAAGCGATTTGAGCGCGAGTATTCAAGTTTCCGCGAAGAAATTGGATGTGAACGTAGAGCACGAGCAGGGTCGGGGTAAACCTACTCCGCAGAATGAAGCTTCACAGCGTGCTTCCGTTCATGAAGGCGAGCAAAAAACCTACAACGAATCTGAAATCTGCGGTGCACCCCCGACGCCCAACGGTGCAGGCAGCAGTATCAGTCCTAAATGGATAGCAGCCGGGGGAGCAGGAGGGGGCGGACTTCTGCTCTGTGTACTGCTTCACTGCTTCGGCGGCTCCGGCAGCCCCAAGCCCACGAGTCCGGCCAGCCCCTAGCTTCCGGCTTCACCTCAATGGCGCGTACGGGACCCTACAGAATTCTCTCGTGGGGGTAGCCTGCGCGATCCAGGGCCGAGAGTAGTTCGGTGATGTGATCAGGACCGCGTGTTTCCATGGTGATGTCGATGGCGGTGTCACCAAGATTCACACCGTGGTAGGCGCGGTCATAAGCGGTCTCTACGATATTGGCGCGATGGTCCGCCAGGATTCCAGTCAGTTTGTGCAGAGCGCCGGGATAGTCCGGAAGGTGAACACGCAATCGTACGAGGCGCCCATCTTTCACCAAGCCGCGCTCGATGATCCGCGCGAGCAGGGTGACATCGATATTGCCTCCGCAGACGAGCACAGCGACGCGCTTGCCTTGCAGGGGAAGCTTTCGGTTCAGGACCGCCGCGATGGCGGCTGCGCCAGCGCCTTCTGCGAGGGTCTTTTCACGCTCAAGCAACAAAAGAATCGCGTTGGCGATCTCCTCTTCCTCAACGGTGACGATGTCGTCGACGTATTTCTGAACTAACGGGAGGGTGCGTTCTCCGGCGCGACGTACCGCGATACCGTCGGCGATCGTTTTGGCGTAGTCGAGAGTGACCGGCTTGCCCTGCGCCACCGCAGCTTTCATCGACGGGATGCGCGCAGGCTGCACTCCGAATACTTTCACAGCGGAATTAATTTCCTTCACCGCACACGCGACGCCGCCGATCAGACCACCTCCACCGATGGGAGAAACGATGACCTCGATATCGGGATGCTGGGAGAGGATCTCGAGTCCCAACGTTCCCTGCCCGGCAATCACAGCATCATCGTCGAAAGCATGGATCAAGGTAAGGTGTTCGTTCCGGCTTTGCTCGACTGCCTTGTCGTAGGCCTCATCGTAGTTTGTGCCGTGCAATACCACCTCTGCGCCATAGGCACGGGTCGCAGATACTTTGGTCAACGGGGTGGGAAGTGGCATGAGAATGCGGGCATGAATGCCATGCCGTCCGGCGTGATAAGAGACGCCTTGGGCGTGATTACCGGCGGAAGCCGCGATCACTCCGTGCGATCTCTCTTCGGGAGTAAGCGTCAGCAGTTTGTTCAGCGCTCCCCGCTCTTTGAAGGCACCGGTGCGCTGCTGGTTATCCAGCTTCAGAAAAATGGAGTTGCCGGTGACTCCTGAAAAGGTTTCCGAATGCGTGCAGGGGGAAACGCGAATATCCGCGCGGATCCTGCTCAGCGCGGAATGGATGTCAGAGAGTTGGATCATGGGCCCGGGCGATCTGGCGCTTCAGAATCGCCAGAAAGCGCCGCCCCCAACGAAATAATTATGTTGACGGGTTTTTCCGGTGGGAGCGAGGGGATAGTCCGGTTCGCCGGACCAGAAATCGCGCACTTCGCCCCGCACGCTGAGCTTCCTCCAGACCTTCAAGTCGAGGCCGAAACCGCCCTCGATAACGGCGGACGTCGTGGACTTACCCGGGTTGACTCCACCGTAGATCAGTTGGTTGTTTTCGCTGATGTGTCCGAAGCCGGCACCGAAGCTGACCCAGGGGGACACGGCGGTAGTCGGAAATAGATTCACCTTAGCTGCTGGCGTTACAAACAGCTCTTTGTAGTCGGAGGGAACGACGGAATGCCCATACTCACCGGCATTCACATCCGCATCGTGGTTGTACATCACGACGGCCTCGGCAGAGATGGAGAAGACAGGGGTTACGAACATGCGGCGGGCGTACTCGCCTTCGAACGTCAATCCTTTGCCAACGTGAATGATGGGATCGAAAAAATTCGCGTTCTGGATACCTTGATCGCTGATAAAGGTGCGGCCGATGCTTCCGCCGACTTCATTTTTTTCATCCTGCGCAACCGCCGTAGCCGAGAGCGTTATCCCAATGAACAAGAGCGCAATCGAGAGCCGTTTGCCAGACATTTCTCCTCCAGCGAGGTTTCTTTCGTAAATTGTTACGGCGGTAAGACCTAAGCCTAGCACGACAATGGGATTTTTGGTCTGTGGAAGCCTATCTTTCGTGGTTCTCCGGAGGATGAGGGGGACACGCGTGGCCGGGATCGCTCCACTGAAGACGGAGGGCCGGGGCTTACGCCCCGGCCTTTTGATTTATGTGGTCATGACTGCGGGAGACGCGGTGGATGCGACATTGGCTTTGCGGCGCAGGATGGCAGCGGAGATGAGTGTAATGATGAGGCCGACAGGCAGGGGCTCCATGAAGGTGTAGGCCATATTGACGAAGGGGTTCTGGTAGAGCTGCTGAGAGTGCTGTATGGCAGCGACCTGCGCGGCGGTGGTGGCGGGGTCAAGTCCGGAGGACTGGACCTTGTGAATCTGCGCGGCGAAGTAGCTGTCCATGAAGTGCGGCATGAAGTTGAAGTAGAGGACCTCCCACATGGCGACGTAGCAGACCGTGGTGATGAGGGTGATCAGGATGCCGCAGGCGAAGGCGCGGCCGAACGAGATTTGACCGGCGAGGGTGTTGTCGCGGTAGCTGCGGATGCCGAAGTAGATTAGCAAAAACGACGCCACCATGATGGTGTAGCCGAGAGCCATGCTGTGGCCAGAGCCAATCTTGTCGGCAAGGAGAAGCGAGCCGCCCATAAGGACGGAGATCATGACGCCGGAGATGAGGCCGAAGGTGAGGACAGTTTTTTTCATCTGAGACTCCTTGTGCGAGCGAAGATGGCGTCACGTTACGGCGTGACGGGGCTGGATGTCGTCATCCTTTCTGATGATTTTGCGGGAATGGAGCTGAAATCATGCTTTCGGGTGACGCGGTCACGGCAGGAGGCCTAGTTCTTTGCCGCGCTGGACGGCCTGGGTGCGGCGGGCGGCTCCGAGCTTGTCGAAGGCGCGGGCACAGTGCGTTTTGACGGTGTTTTCGGAAACGAAAAGCTGCGTGGCGATCTCGCGATTACTGAAGCCGCGGGCGACGAGGGTGAGGATTTCGAGTTCGCGTGCCGTGATGCCGAGGGTCTGCTGCTGGGCTGCATTGGGAGCGAAGGGTCTGGGGGCTGGGGCCTCCGCGGGGACAAGCACTTCCCTCACCACGATCGTTTCGCGGATGGTTTCACGACTGCGCGTGATCCGGAGGCCGAGCCAGATGCCGAAGGTCGCGAAGAGGATGGCGACGAGGGCGCCGTAGAGCTCGACCGAGTGCTCGATGATGACGAAGCGGTATTCGGTGTATTGGAGAGTGACGATGAGCAGGCCGCCGACCAGACCGAAGATGAGGGCGTGGCGCTTCATGATGGGCCGTGAAGAAGTATATCCTCGCCCACCCCTGACTCCGCTCACGCCTCATGCCTCGACCAACAAGTACTCCATGAAACTTGCCCGCTCAGATGCAGACTTCATCAAAGCCTCTAGATGCTAAAATAACAAGATTGCATGTCGGTAAAAGACCTCACTATCAGCGCTTCCTCCGAGTTGAAACAGAAAAAACATACAGAGGATGTGCGCACGGAAGAGCGGGAATCTGCCCGCCCGGGGGATCGCCCGCAAAAGGTCGGCTTCGTGAGCCTGGGCTGCCCCAAGAATCTTGTGGATAGCGAAGTGATGATGGGAATGCTGGCGCGGGCCGGAGCCGAGTTGACGCGCAAGGCCGAAGATGCCGACATCATCGTGGTCAACACGTGCTCGTTCATCGACAGCGCCCAGCAGGAATCGGTAAACACGATTCTGGAAATGGCCGGCCACAAGGTTTCCGGCAAGGCGAAGAAGTTGGTCGTGGCTGGATGCCTGGTCGAACGTTTCCGCGACCAGATTCGCAAAGACATCCCTGAAGTAGACGCGGTGGTCGGGACTGGAGAGCTGATAAGCATTCTATCGGCGACCGGGATTGCGCCCGCCGCGGCCCAGGAAAACTCACCCTTTGTAGTTCTGAACTCGCGGCCGGAGGGTTCGGCACGCGTCGCCCAAGGACGCTTCTCACGTGAAACATGGAATGGGGCGATTGGCGACCTGCCGAATTATCTTTACGACGAGGACACGCCCCGGGTGCTGGCCACTCCGCAGCACATGGCCTATATCAAGATTGCCGAGGGCTGCGATCATCCGTGTACGTTCTGCATCATTCCGCAACTGCGCGGACAATTCCGCTCACGGCGATTCGAGTCGGTGATCAGTGAAGCCGAGCGACTGGCGCAGGCAGGCGTTCGCGAAATCACATTGATCGGCCAGGACACCACCTGCTACGGAGAGGATTTCGGACTGAAGGATGGACTGGCGCTTTTGCTCGAAAAGCTGGCGAAAATCGAAGAACTGCGCTGGGTCCGATTCCTGTATGCGTATCCCAACAAGATCACGGGCAAACTGCTGGAGACGATCGCGTCGCAGGAGAAGATCTGCTCCTACATGGATGTGCCTTTGCAACATGCTTCCGCCTCGGTGCTCAAGCGCATGAAGCGCGGTGGCGGAGCAGACGTCTTTCTGAAATCCATCGAAAAGATGCGGCGCGTTATCCCGGACGTGACTCTGAGGACGTCATTTATCGTCGGCTTCCCCGGAGAGACGGAGAGGGAATTCGAGGAGCTATGCGATTTCGTCCGCGAAGCGCAATTCGACTGGATGGGCGCGTTCTCGTACTCCGATCAGGAGGGCGCCGGTGCCTACGGACTCGAAAAGAAGTTATCGCTCAAGGAGATCGAGCGGCGGCGGAAGCACTTGATGTCGATCCAGCGGCAAATCAGCAAGAGGAAGAAGAAAGCTCTGGTGGGACAAGAATTCGACCTGTTGCTGGAAGGTGAATCGGAAGAGACAGAGTTGCTGCTCGAAGGCCGCACCGCAATGCACGCACCAGAAATCGACGGCAAAGTTTTTGTGAATGACTTCCCGGAAGAGATCAAGCCCGAACCGGGGCAATTCTACCGTTGCCAGATCACCGAGGCACATGACTACGATCTGGTAGCCAAAATCTTTTAACAGGCTCTCTAGAATGGATAGCTAATGCCCCGCAAGCGCTCCGTACGACTGAGCTGTCCGATCTGCAAGAAGAAGGTGAAGAGCACCGATGCCGACTTCCCTTTTTGCAGTGACCGGTGCCGGATCGTCGATCTAGGCAAATGGGCAAGCGGAGGATACGTGATATCGTCTCCCGTAACCGACGCGGAAGACTTGCTCCAGGACATCAGCCCCGACGATCTGGATCGAAAACGGTAATGGAGAACGCGCTGGATCGTCCTAGCCCGCCGCTCTGGGCCACACTCGTCGCCACTTTCTTTGGAATCGGAAATCTTCGACCCGGACCCGGAACTTGGGGCTCTGCGGCAGGACTACTGTTGTGGTGGGCAATTGCTTACCAGCTGCCTTCGGCCACACGCATGCCCGCCGTGATCGCCCTCGCGCTTATCGCCACTTTAATTGGCATACCTGCGGCGACCCAGGTTGCCCGCTCCTTTGGGAAAAAAGACCCGCAGTTCGTCGTCATTGACGAAGTTGCCGGGCAATTGATCACATTAATTGCGGTGCCCGTCACGTGGAAAACTTTTCTGGCGGGTTTTATACTTTTTAGAGCTTTCGATATCGTCAAGCCCCCACCCGTCCGCCAACTGGAAAAGCTTCCGGAAGGAACCGGAATCGTGCTTGATGATGTCGCGGCGGGACTTTATGCGCTGGCAGTGATGCAAATTCTCCTCCGCTCGGGTCTACTAAAGTAGTCTGGCTGGATGGCAAGCGAAAGAGCGCCTGATGGGCGCGCGGAACGCGGTACTCGTTCATGGGATTTTCTAATCGTATTCTCGGGCGCAAGAACACTAACGGCGGGCCACGAATTGACTCGATAGCTCCTGCGGCGGCACTCGCCGGTGGCGAGCTTCGCATCAAGGGCTCGGGTTTGCGTCCGCAAGAACTTCTGCGCCCAACCGTAAAGTTCGGAGAGTACGAGGGGTCGATTGTCGTCAGCTCCGATGGCTTCGTTGTGGCGCGCGTTCCGGAGGGCGCGACTTCAGGGCCCGTCGTAGTGGCGACGGACGGCCAACTGAGCAACGAACATCCCGTGAAGGTGGCTGTCTCGATTGCAGAAAGTCTGCATCTGGTGACCAATCCTGCGCTCGATACCGAAGGCAACATCTATGCGACCTTTTCAGGGTCGCGCGGACAGAAGGTTCCAGTCGGGATTTATAAGATCGACACAAACTATGCCGTGAAACCTTTCGTCTCCGAGATGATGAATCCGACGTCGATTGCCTTCGACCGGCAGGGACAAATGTATGTCTCATCTCGCTTCGACGGTGCGGTATATCGCGTCGCGCCGAATGGCTCGATGACGACTTATGCCGAAGGCATGGGAGTTGCCACGGGAATTGCATTTGACCGCGACGAAAGCCTGTACGTTGGCGATCGGAATGGAACCATCTTCAAGATCGCACGCGACCAGCAGGTATTTGTCTTTGCCACACTTGAGATGAGCGTCTCGGCATATCACCTGGCCTTCAGTCCGCAGGGAGATCTGTTCGTCACCGGACCCAACGATCGTGTATTCAAGATCGATCCAAACGGAACGGTAAGCACTTACTACCGCGGATTAGGCAGGCCGCAGGGGCTGGCGTTCGACGCTGACGGCAATCTGTACGTTGCCGCCTCACTCTCTGGAACGCGCGGCATCGTGAAGATCACTCCCGACGCAAAAGCGAAGCTCGAAGTCTCAGGCCAGGGCCTCGTCGGGCTGGCATTCGCTCCGGGCCGCTCTGTCATTCTTGCTACCAGCAGCGCGGTGCACCATCTTTCGTGGAACATTCAGGGCATGCGCCTCGTGCCGGAATAGACGCCTTTCTCACTTTCACCTCCGAATAATCCGGCGGTTCTCGTTGGATGGTTTTCATTTAAACTCGTAACGCGTGAATGCCGAGATCATAGCGGTCGGTTCGGAGATGCTCACTCCCCACCGCGTCGATACCAATTCGTTGTACCTGACCGAGCAACTCAATCTGCTAGGCGTCGATGTCATCTTCAAGAGCATCGTCGGCGACGATATGCGCCGGATGGTAGCCGCCGCCCAGCATGGACTTTTCCGCTCTGACATCATCATCGTCAGCGGTGGTCTAGGGCCTACCGAGGACGACCTGACGCGCGAAGCCATAGCGGAGGCGCTGGGCGTGGGCCTGCGGCGCGATCCGGAGATTGTCGCGAAGCTCGAACAGCGGTTCGCCCAGCGCGGCTGGAAGATGACGCCGAACAACGCCAAACAGGCCGACGTTCTCGAAGGAGCCACCGTTCTGCCGAATCCCAATGGCACGGCTTCAGGTCAGTGGCTGAGCGGTCAGTTCGAAGGCCGCGAACGCATCGTCGTTCTGCTTCCTGGCCCTCCTCACGAAATGAAAGCGCTGTTTGAGAGCGAGGTGCGGGAGCGACTGCGGGAGAAAGTTCCTCCTGCTCATCTTTTTACTCGCACTTTGAAGATTGCGATGCTGGGCGAATCGGCCGTGGACGCACGAGTCGCTCCCATCTACAAGCGCTTCTCTGATGTCGAGACCACCATTCTGGCCGGCGCGGGCGAAATCGAACTACATTTCAAGACCCGAGCGGCGACGCTCGAACAGGCCCAAGAAAGGGCCGACGAGGTCGCGGGACTGGTCGAAGACGAACTGGACGATGCCGTGTATTCCCGCAACGGGGAGTCGCTCGAACAAATCGTCGGATACTGGCTGCAGATGCGGAACGCGACGGTGGCGGTGGCCGAATCCTGTACGGGCGGCTTGCTCGCTGAACGCATCACCTCGATTAGCGGAAGTTCTCGGTATTTTCTGGGTGGCGCAGTGGTGTACTCCAACAATCTGAAGACGGAATTCGCTGGAGTTCCCGCCGATATGATTGAGCGATACGGAGCTGTCAGTCGAGAAGTGGCGGCAGCTCTGGCGGAGGGCATTCGTTATCGTTGCGAGTCGACATTCGGAGTGGGCATCACTGGCGTTGCAGGACCAGGGGGCGGGTCGGTGGAAAAGCCCGTAGGTCTTGTTTATCACGCGGTGGCCAGCGATTCGGGGACGGAAGTAATCCAGCGAAATTTCCCGGGTGATAGAAAACGTATTCGCCGGTTCGCGTCGACCATGGCGTTGGATATGATTCGGAAGAAACTGATGTAGCTAGCTCCTAGCTTCTGGCTAACTCGTGATTTGTTTCAGGCTGCTTGGCTTGAAATGACTGTTTTGTGTTATGCGGCTCTTTATCGCCCTGGACATTGACGAAGAGATTCACGAGCGAATCAATCGCTTCGTAGACGGTGTAAGGAATTTTGCGCCGGAGGCGCGGTGGATGAGCCCTGAATCGATGCACGTCACACTGAAATTCATCGGAGAGCAACCTGAGGGTGCTTTGCCATCGATCAAACAGTCTTTGATGGAGGTTTCGGCCACGGCGAGTGACATCCACTTTCAAGAGTATGGATTTTTCCCGACGCCAAAGTCGGCTCGCGTTTTCTGGGTTGGCACGGAGGGTGGACCAGAACTGCCTGCGCTTGCCGCACTTATTGACGAGCAAACGGCAGCGGTCGGGATCCCCAGGGAAGAGCGTGTTTTCAGCCCGCACCTTACGCTAGCGCGGAGTGCCGGAGGCTCCGGGGCTCCCCACAGAAACAAGCACGACGGCCGCAATCGCGTATTCCAAAAGTTGCAGGAGAGACTTGCGGCGCTTCCTACTCCGAAGTTTGGTACGATGAGGCCCCGCGAGTTCTTTCTGTACCAGAGCCAACTTTCGCCGAGAGGATCGAAATACACGAAGCTGGCAAGCTTCGCGTTGCGCTAGGGCGGTTCCCGTAAGCAGCGAGCATGTCGAGACTAGTCTTCATTGCGGCGATCGGCTACCTGCTGGGCTCGATTCCGTTCGGCTATCTTCTAGTTCGCATCTTTCACGGCGAAGATGTCCGGCAGAGCGGCAGCGGCAATATTGGCGCAACCAACGTTTCCCGAAAGTCTCCAACGCTGGGCGGACTGACACTTCTCCTTGATGCCGCGAAGGGGTTTTGTGCGGTGCAGATCGCTGCGTATGCGGGCCTCGGACCATCCGATGCCAGGCTCCAGCGGATGATGGCTTGTTCCGCCTTGCTCGCCATCATCGGGCACATGTTCCCTGTGTGGCTGGGTTTTCACGGAGGCAAGGGTGTGGCCACCGCGCTCGGCGCGTTCCTCCGCTTCGCCCCGCTAGCGGTACTGGTGGCCGTCATTCTCTTCCTTGTGATTGTCGCTATTTCTCGACGTATCTCGTTGGGATCGATTGTCACAGCTGCGCTGTTTCCCTCAACGGTGTGGGCGTTGAAGACTTCAAAGGATCCAATTGTGCTGGCGCTAGTTGGAGTCGCTTGTCTGCTGATTATCGCGCGGCATCATGAAAACATCCGCCGGTTGCTTGTCGGTGAAGAACCCGGATTTTCTCTGAAACACAAATGAGCGAGATCGCCATCATCGGAGCGGGTGCCTGGGGCACGGGCCTTGCGATTGTCCTTGGGCGGAAAGGCACGCACCGTGTTCGTCTCTGGGCACACGAGACGGACGTGTGTGAGTCCATCACAGAAAGACATGTCAACGAGAAGTTCCTCGCGAGACAGCGTATTCCCGGCTCCGTCACTGCCAGCAATGACTTGGCCGCAGTGCTGCGGGATTCGCACATCATCGTCAGTGTGATGCCATCGCAGCACTGCCGCCGCCTGTTCGAGCGAATGCGTCCTCACATCGCGCCGGATGCCATCATCGTGAGCGCGACGAAGGGATTGGAAGAAGACTCCTTGCAAAGAATGACGGAGGTTATCCGTAACGTCCTAACGACTAAGGCAGATTCCAGGCCGCATGCCGTAGGGGCTCTGAGCGGTCCGTCGTTCGCGCAAGAAGTGGCTCGCGGCGATCCAACCGCAATCACGATCGCATCAGAGGATTCGAGCCTGCTCCAGACAGTGCAGCAGGAATTCAGCGACTCCGCATTCCGCGTCTACACCAACAGTGACGTGATTGGGGTGGAACTCGGCGGAGCACTGAAAAACATCATCGCGATTGCAGCAGGAATTTGTGATGGCCTTGGCCTGGGACACAACTCAGCTGCAGCCCTCATGACGCGCGGGTTGGCTGAGATGACTCGTCTGGTGGTTGCATCAGGAGGACGGGCTGAAACCATGTCAGGGCTGGCCGGACTTGGCGATTTGGTCCTGACCTGCACGGGCGGTTTGTCGCGGAACCGCAGCGTGGGCGTGGAACTCGGCCGGGGCAAGAAACTATCCGAGATCATTTCCGGAATGCATGGAATGGTGGCGGAAGGAGTGTTTACGACAACTGCTGCCGTGGGTCTAGCTGACGCTCGCGGAGTCGAAATGCCCATCACCGAGCAGATGCACGCCATTCTGCATGACGGGAAGTCTCCTCGCGAAGCGATCCAGGAACTGATGGCGCGGAGCGGGAAGAGCGAAACGAACTGACGGACCTCACGATCCTGGCGGCAAGAAGTAAGGTGGTGCGTCGTTGAAGCAAATTGAGAGGCACAAAATGAAGTCGTTTTTCTGGTGGTCATCTCGGGTTCTCGCATTCGCTATCCTATTTCTCTGCTCTCTGCGAACAACGACCCTCGCACAGACCAAAACAGTCGCCGAACGTCTTGGCTATCCGGCCGATTCGAAGTTACTCATCATTCACGCGGACGATCTGGCGGTGGCTCATTCCGAGGATGCGGCCAGCTTTGACGCCCTCGATCAAAAAGCCGTGAGTTCCGCCAGCATCATGGTTCCTTGTGCCTGGCTTACTGAAGTCGCGGCGTATGCCAAGGCTCATCCCGACGCCGATCTTGGGCTGCACCTCACTCTCACCAGCGAATGGCAGACCTATCGCTGGGGACCGATCGAACCCAAAGACAAGGTTCCGAGCCTCCTGGATCCCGATGGATACCTCTGGCAGGAAGCCGAACTGGCCAGGCAGCACATCAAGGCCGAAGAAGCTGAGCGCGAAATTCGCGCACAGATTGACCATGCGATCTCCGTAGGGATTCATCCCACCCACGTAGACAGTCACATGGGCATGCTGTTTCTGAGACCTGACCTTTTCGCCGCCTATGTCAAAGTTGCTCACGAATACAAATTGCCGTTTCTCGCATTTCTCGAACCGACTACTCCAAAAGAGCTTTCCTCATTGCTTTCTCCCAACGATCTGCTCATCAATGGAGTTGAAATCGCGACTCCGAATATCCCAGTCGCCAATTGGAAGAGTTTCTATCTCAACGCAATCAAGAATCTGAAACCCGGTGTCACCGAGATCATCGTCCACCTCGGCCATGATGATGCCGAATTACAGGCTGTGACTGTCGGCCATGTGGACTACGGTGCCGCCTGGCGGCAGCGCGACTATGACGTCGTCACCAGCCCCGAATTCAAAAAGGCGCTTCAGGACAATCGTGTGATTGTCGTGGGCTGGAAGGACTTGAAGAAACTACTCAACTAACCTTTTGAAAACCAGGGGTTTGCAGACCTCCCAAAACCCATCAAGGGCCAGAGCGTTTTCCTGCCAAAAGCCGCGCCCAGCGGGCACTTTGCCTCGGTACTTTGGTAATGGCAGATGAGCCGGCTTTTCTCCGCCGCAACCTGATTCCCCGATAGACTTCTATAGATACCCTTGAAAGCTGCCGCCACTTCGCCTTCGGCGTCCGCGACGAGTGAAGGGAGAGTCTTGTCCGCTAGCGCTACAAATCACGCCCGCATCCCGATTCTGTACCTCATTCTTGGGGTGCTGCTGGCAATCAGCATCGTCCCGATGTACTTCTACTCGTCTCAGGTGGAAGCGATTAACCGCGACCGTCTGAAAACGAATGAAATGCTGCTGCAAAACACGGTGACGCGGTCGCTGGCGGATGACCTTGTGCAGCACGAACGCTCGCTGCGCATGATGCTCGACAATCTGTCTTCCGCGATCAAAGTCGCCAGTGGTGGGGATATCGGCGAACAAAATATCGAAGCTCCAGAACTACGAGCCCTGCTGGAAAACTTTGTTTCGTCCTCGGACGAAATCGCCTATGCCACACTGCTGAACTCGGAAGCCAAGGGAATCTCCGCCGGGCGCATCGCTCCGGACGCATTCTTACAGCGCGAGTTGGAACGTGGTTATGCAGCCGCGCGCGATGGCCGTGTTTACAACGGCCAGGCGCTGGTTGTCGGTGAGGGCAAGTCCGCACGTACCGTGTTTCTGGTGAGCGCTCCGGTGCAATACGGGCCGCGCTTCCTGGGAATGATCGCCTCAGTCGTCGACCTGCAATTCCTGATTAGCCGTTTGCACGAGGTCAGCGGTGGTGGTCTCACCCCTTACGTGGTCGACTCGCAGGGACGCCTGGTCGCGGCCGCGACTCCTGAGTTCGCGACTGGCCAGGAGATGAAGAATCTTGAGATTGTGCGGGCGTTTGTCGATGGCGGCAATAAGGCACAACTGGCCGAGACCCGTGAGTTCAACCTGGATTCCGGCAAAGAACGTGTGGAAATGCTCGGCACCTTCAGCCCAGTCACGTCGTTAAACTGGGCCGTCATCGTGCAAAAGCCTCGCCGGGAAGCGTATCGCGGTGTCTACGAAATGCAGCGCACAGCCCGGCTGCTCGCATTGCTTGCCGTTCTATTGAGTGTTGGCGTCAGTATCTTTGCGGCACGCCGCATCACCAATCCTCTGCACGTGCTGACTGAATCGAGCCGGGCACTGGCCCGCGGCGATTTCTCGCAGAGGGTTCATCTATGGAGCCGCACCGAAATCGGCGAGCTCGCCCAGACCTTCAATACCATGTCGGAAGAACTCGAACGTTTCGTCGAGGACCTGAAACGGGCTGCTGACGAAAACCGCGCGCTGTTTATGGGATCGATCCAGATGCTTGCTGGAGCGGTCGACGAAAAAGATCCTTATACCCGCGGTCACTCCGATCGCGTGACGCGCTACTCCCTGCTCATCGCGAAGGAAATGAACCTGCCCGCGACGTTCATGGAGACGCTGCAAGTCTCGGCGCAACTCCACGACGTCGGTAAGATCGGCATCGAAGATCACATCCTGAAGAAGCCGGGCGCATTGACCGAAGAAGAATTCGAAGTGATGAAGACGCACACGACCAAGGGCGCCAACATCTTGCGTCCCGTCACGCAGCTTGCCGAAATGCTGCCTGGTATCGAATTGCACCACGAAGCGCTGGACGGCCGCGGATATCCTTATGGATTGACGGGCGACCAGATCCCGCTTCTGGCGCGAGTCATTGCCGTGGCTGACACCTTCGACGCTCTGACGACGAATCGTCCTTACCAGCAGGCACATACCCCCGATCAAGCGCTGCAGATCATCAAGAATCTAGCAGGAAAGCGGCTCGACCCGGCTTGCGTGAACGCGCTTCTGGCCGTATACGAGCGGGGAGAAATTCGCATCCAGCGATTTACCATCAAGCGCCCGATTCTGGCACCGCAAGCGCAGCCCGTTCCCGCTCCCGCAGCTGCAGCCGCCACCGCGGTGGCCGCGCAAGCGGAAACCGCTACCCTGGAACGAACTCGCGTCTAGGACGGCCGGAACGCCGTGAGGCTCCAAGACTCCCGCCCACTCAACAAACAAATCTCACGGCCTGTTCGCGCCCTTACTCGTCCGCGTTTGCGCAAGAGGGTTTGATTTGTGTTGAGCGCTATAATGGCGCTCACATGAACCTGACTCCAGGCACTAAGCTTGGTCAGTATGAAATTCTCTCGCCTCTGGGTGCGGGCAGTATGGGCGAGGTGTATCGGGCTCGCGATCCACGGCTGAATCGCGAAGTCGCGATTAAGGTTCTGCCAAAACTGGTTTCAGCGGACCCCGAACGTCTAGAACGCTTCGAACAGGAAGCGAAAGCTGCAGCTTCGCTGAATCATGCCAACATTCTTGCGGTTTACCAGATGGGGACTTACCTGGGCATGCCCTACCTTGTATCGGAATTGCTCGAGGGCATGACGCTCACTGAGACGATCCGACGGTCTCCCCTGCCCGCGCGCAAAGCAATCGACTTTGGGACACAGATCGCGCGCGGCCTGGCTGCAGCGCACGAAAAAGGCATCGTCCATCGCGACCTCAAGCCCGACAACCTGTTTCTGACGAAAGATGGGCGCATCAAGATCCTCGACTTCGGCCTGGCCAAGCTGGTACAGCCGAACGCGGCCGTGGCCAACGTGGCGCCTACCATCACCTTGCCTGGTGTTGCCATGGGCACAGTCAGCTACATGTCTCCGGAACAGGTGCGCGGACTCGCAGTCGACCATCGATCGGACATCTTCGCGCTTGGAGCGATCCTGTACGAAATGCTCGTGGGGAAACGAACGTTCGAGAGGCCAACTTCGGCCGATACGATGAGCGCGATTCTGAATGATGAGCCACCGTCGATGTCGCAGTTCTCTCCGGATACACCAGCGGCGCTGGAACGTGTCGTGCGACGCTGCCTCGAGAAGAACGCCGAACAGCGCTTTCAGTCGGCGTCAGACCTCGCCTTTGCACTCGAAGCATTATCCGACTCATCGATTTGGACGCGGAGCGGATCCCATCCCATCGCAACGCAGCCCGAACAGCGCCGCAACCGATGGACCCCGGCGGTGGCGCTTGCTTTCCTGTTGGTTGTCGGACTTCTGATCTACCTCTCGATACAACCCCCGACAGTCCCGAGCATCGGGGCATACCTGCAACTCACTCATGACGGCCTGCCGAAAGTTCTGATTGGAACGGACGGAGCCCGACTCTACTTGGGAACCGGAGTGGGGACATCCGGAAGCTTGACTCTGCATAGTGTCTCCGAGTTGTCGATCGCCGGCGGGGAACCTCGGAAAATTGGTGCCAGCACTTCCCCCGATATGATCGGCGTTGATCTATCTCCCGATGGCTCTGAACTCTTGGTGGTGGAAGGTCAAGGCGCGCCACCGCGTGGACCTTTGCGGAGTGTCCCTGTTCTTGGCGGTTCGGCTCGCCGGTTGGGCGATTTTGTAGCGGAGACTGCAGCCTGGTCTGCCGATGGCAAGATGCTGGCATTTAACAATCTGGGTGATTTGTTTTTGGCAAGAGCCGACGGCACAGAGCCACGGAAGTTGTTGGGTGTACGCGGAGATATTCGCCATATTGCCTGGTCTGCTGACAATTCTCGCTTGCGATTCGACTCGTCCGAAACGGCCGGCACACTGGGACAGCAGTTGCTGTGGGAGGTGTCGGCCGACGGATCCGGGCTGCATCGCTTATTCGAGGGCTGGCACAATCCTCCGGGCGAGTGTTGCGGAAGATGGACAGCGGACGGAAAGTATTTCGTCTTTCAGTCCCAGGGCCAGATCTGGGCGGTACTGGCTGGCGGCGGGCTCTTTCATTCCAATCCCAAGCCAGTTGCGCTCACATCGAGCCCCATGACGCTGTCCTCGCCTCTACCGAGCAAAGACGGCAAAAGGATTTTCGTCACCGGCCGCACATATCGCGGCGAATTGATGCGGTACGACGCAAAGTCCGGCCAATTCACAGATTTTCTTGCAGGCATTTCGGGAGAATACGTTAACTTCTCGAAAGATGGGCGGTGGGTTTCATACGTCTCCTATCCGGATGGGGCATTATGGCGCAGCAAGCTTGATGGCAGCGAACGGTTGCAACTCACCTACCCGCCCACCTATCCATTACTGCCTCGTTGGTCGCCCGACGGAAAGCAGATCATCTTCTTTGAATTCGCGGTTGGCCCGGACAAGCCCGCCAGGATATACGAAGTCTCGGCGGATGGCGGAAGCCCACGTGAGCTTCTGCCGAACGACCACAAGCAGCAACTCGATCCCACCTGGTCGCCGGACGGCAGCAGAATTGTTTTCGGGGACGAGTCCAATAATCCCTCATCGGCGATTCATATCCTTGAGACGAACAGCGGCAAAGTGTCGGATTTGCCCGGTTCGCAGGGGCTGTATTCACCCCGCTGGTCTCCAAGCGATCGCTATATCTCGGCATTTTCCGGAGACTCTAAGACTCTGCTGGTTTTCGACTTTCAGACCCAGAAGTGGACCGGATTGGCCGCAGGTTCGCTGAGTTGGCTGAATTGGTCGCACGACGCTCATTACGTGTACGTCCTGGATTACCACAACGGGGGTGGAGTTGTTCGCATCCGGCTCAGCGATCACACGACGGAGCGCATCGCTAACCTGGCAGACTTCCCTGCCACGGGTCGCTATGGCGCCGCCCTCGCTCTGACTCCCGATGACCAGCCTTTGCTGCTCCGTGACACCGGAGCACAAGACGTGTATTCGATAGAGTGGCAAACGAAGTGATTCAAGAAGGAACAGAGAGCAACAGGAAGTCCGCTGCGGTGGATAAATGAACGATCGGAAAGCCGGGGCAGTTCACTTGGCGCTTCGCCGTGCCCTCCGTCGTAAGGGAGGCAGTCCCTTTTCTGGAGCTTCTTTCTCGATCCTGTCAGACAGGTTATGCAGAACTCTGTCGGCTTTCGCCGAACGCTGAGATCCAGCAGCAGAAATGGTCAGACCTTGACCCGTGTATATGGCCTCACTGAAAGTTGTACCGGCATTGGCCTGCGCCACCGCGAAGACTCCATGGGGCACGCCGTTGATGAACGCAGTGGAAATGTAATCTCCGACCATGAGTCCGTTTTGTGAATTCGGCAGCCAGCTCAGCAGCATGGCTCCGGTCATGGGAACCGGACTGCTCCAAGTGCTGCCGCCGTTCGCGGACGAGATGTAGCCAACGTACAGGTTACAGCTCAACACATCGCAGGCGCTCTGCGGATAGTAGTAGTAATGCAGAGCAACGTGGGCGCCTGTGCCCGATGTAGTGGGATCAATTCCGATGCCCGGAATAAAGTGATCAACCGTACTCGACACGTCATCGATCGGAATGCGCGTGACTGCGCTCCAATTCACCCCATCTGAGGATGTGCTGTAAACGAGATCGTTGGTTGAGCAGTTCGAACGAAAACGGCAATCCTCCCACACGGTCCAGACGGTGCCGGTTCCATCGATTGCACCCGAGGGCAACGGTCCGCTGCGAATCCCCCCCGCGTCGGCATGGAACTGAATATTCGAAAGAGTCACGGGCGCACTCCACGTCGCGCCACCGTCTGTCGAACTGAAAGCAGACATGTTGGCTGCAGTCTGCGAGATAAAAATCTCGATGGGAACGATGACGTTTCCGTTCGGCTGGACTAATGGCTGTCCCCCAATTCCATCGGCAGGGGTCGCGGTGGGCGTGGCAGGGCCCCAGGTGAGTCCGCCGTCGGCGGAAGTGCTCATGAAGATCTCGTCCGAATTCGACGAATCATCCCATTCGACATAGCAATTGCCATAGTGTGGGCTGCTCGACCAGCCATCGCAGGTGATCCAATTCTTGTCGGAACTGGGCGCGGTGGGGTCAACGCTGACCGGATTCTGCCAGGTAATTCCGCCGTCCGTGGACCGACTCAGAGCAACCGCTGGGACCTGTAGCGTAGCCGAGAGCGGCAACGAGGCGATCATCCAGACTCCGTGCTTGGCATCGTATGCCACGACGGGGTCACTGGCCGCATCGTAGGGCCCGCTTCCCTCACCCGTGGTTAGGCCTGGCAAGAACCCATGGCTCCAGGTTTTACCCGCGTCAGTCGATGTCGCCCAACCGATATCAGTCGAACCTCCGGGCGCGATTCGTCCAGTCTGAAAGGCCGCGACAAGCGTAGAGCCATTGGCCACCATATGCGGTTCAACTTCGGTGGCGTGCTGCCCAGGACCTACGGAGTACGGATCAGAACTGATGAGAGTGAGGTTCGAGCCGACCGGATTCCCCGGAGTTGTCGGTCCACCGCCCGGGTTCGCCGGCATAGAGGACGGAGAGGATCCCGAACACGATGCGAGAACAAGCGCAACGAGCGCAGGAGCGAAAACAAGGACCACCCGACCGGGGAGACCCAAGTGAAAGTGCTCTCTCATACAAAAGACGTCCTGATTATGAGATTTGAGGATTCGAACAACGCCGATCTCATCATCATCATGGGATCGCCAAAGGTCAATTGCTACCTCGCGTCCGTGGCGGCACTTTCGTCAACGGATGACGTCTGCGGTTTTGCAGTATCCCGTACGAAGATGACGGAGAACTTGTCCCCGTAGATTGATCTCCAACCGGCCGTTTTGCTCATGACATTGTCAAGTGCCGTGCCGCGAGGCAACAACAGATAGGCCGGGTCGGCCTTGTGCAGCATCGAGTCCCAACCGTCCTCGACCTGCACCATCCGCAGGTAGGACTTCAGAAACTCCGCCCCGTATAGATCGTGCCGATCATCCAGAACGACTTCCGCTTGCCGATAGAGCGTGTAAATCAGATACCCTCCCCAGTAATCAGGACTGAGAATCGGACCCTTTATCGGTTGCGTTCTCAGGAACGACACCGCTTTCACGGGCATGCGGGCCGGATCAAAATGAGCATCGATCAGTTGACTTGGGCCCACGCGGCCGCCATGCGCAACGACGGCAAGGGTCAGAACCACCGACAGGATTGGCCAAAGATGCCCCGTAAGCTCGGACTGAATACGTTCCATTCTTGCGAGGAATCCTTCGAGGGCTTTTGGGCCATGACACCGCGGACCGGCGATGATTGCGAGCAAGATCGAGGAAACCGGGATGTTCCGTGACGCATACAGTCCCGCATAGATTACGAATAACGCTGTTAGCAACTCACTCGAACGCAACTCTCGGCCGCGAACCATCAGTACCGCCATCGAGAGAAGCAACAATGCCAGAAAGCACCGGGGAGCGAGCCCATGGAAATTTGGGGACTGAAACTCGTCGATGTGATCCATGAGAAAGCGGTTCGACAGATAGCCAATGATGTGTTCGTGCAGCCTCCATCCGTAGGGATTGAGAAGACTGGCGATAGCGGTCGCAATGCTAACAAGAGTCAAATTCCTAACGCGTGCTCCCGCCGCGACTTTTTGCAACAGCTCTTCGAGCCGGGAGTCCCTTGCCCGCCACCACGACCACAGTGCCCCGATCCAGAAAATGCCGAGCAGGACAAATCCAAGTAGAAACCCTCCGTGCACATTTACCCAGAGCAGCATCAGGAGAGGCAGTACCCATAACCTCCGCTGACTCACTGGGGAATCGACGGACATTCGCTCGGTGGAATCCAGAATCCGGAACCACGCCACAGCGAAGAGCCAGCTCAGCACGTGTGGACGCGCCAGGAGATGTATGGTCGAGGCCGAGATCGCTAACAGCCAGAACCCTAAAGCGACAATCAGGTCTGCACCGCGCTGGATAAGCAATCGGAACAGCCACGCAAACACCGCCGCAACCACAACTGCGGTGAGCCACACTGGGCCGTTGAGTCCCCAAGCGGAGTCGAGTGCACCCACGGTAACGTCATAAAGCCACTCCCAGGCAAACCAAGGCTTCCCCTGCATAGTGGACGAAAAGGAGTCAACCCGGGGAACACTGTGAGTCGCGAGTATCTGCTGCCCGGTTCGGATGTGCCAGCCGATTCCAGCGTCTCCAAGAAGCTTTACTGAGAGCGGTGTGAAGACCAGCGCGCAAAGCAGGGCGACAAAGATCAAGTCTGCAATGGAGGGCATCCCCCAGCGAATCCATACAGGGGTGGATGCTTGTTCGTACAGGCCGGAAGAACTTCTGGAACCCTCAGCCATCGCGTGAATCTTATATATGTTAGGCAGGACGGGCAACATGACAGATAAGGCTCGAGTTGTGATTGTGGGTGCGGGCTTCGGCGGCCTCAATGCTGCTAAGACTTTGCCCAAGACGGTTCAGGTCACGATCATCGACCGCAAGAATTTCCATACCTTTCAGCCATTGCTTTATCAGGTGGCAACGGCTGGGCTTTCGCCCGGGGAGATCGCGGCGCCGATTCGCTCGATTCTCCGCGGACATAAGAATGTCAATGTCCTGATGAGTGAGGTCAGTGAGTTCGATCTCGAACAACAGCTCGTCATCACCGAAGAAGGACAGATCCCCTATGACTATCTGATCGTCGCCGCGGGCGCGGGACACTCCTACTTTGGACATGACGACTGGGAAGTTTTCGCTCCGGGCCTGAAGACGATTGAAGATGCCCTCGAAATACGGCGCCGTATATTGTTGGCCTTCGAACTGGCGGAACGCCAAACCGCGACTGGAGATTCGGCTGTGCCATTGAACTTTGTAGTTGTCGGCGGCGGCCCGACCGGAGTCGAACTGGCCGGCACGCTTGCAGAAATCAGCCGGCACGCTTTGACCCACGAGTTTCGATCGATCGATCCCGCCCGCACACATATTCTTCTGATCGAGGGCGGTCCGCGTGTACTGCCGGCATATGCAGAAGACCTTTCCCGTAGCGCGGAAGAACAACTGAAGCAACTCGGCGTCGAGGTGCGAACCTCAACCGTGGTGACTCAAGTCGAGGCCGGCGCCGTTGACATTGGGCACACAAGGTTACCGGCAACGGTGGTGCTGTGGGCCGCAGGAGTGGCCGCTTCCCCGCTTGGCAAGAAATTAACCGGCGCCGTGGACCGTGCTGGAAGAGTGCCCGTGGAACCCGACCTGAGCCTTCCGGGACATCCTGAGGTGTTCGTGATTGGCGATCTTGCCGCGGCAAAGGATGAAACCGGCAAGATGCTTCCGGGCGTGGCTCCGGTGGCAATCCAGCAGGGCAAATTTGTGGCGAAGTTGATTCAGCAGGAAGTCGAAGCAAAGCCCGGAACGAGTCCACGACCTGCCTTCCACTACTGGGACAAAGGAAGCCTCGCAACCATTGGACGGGCTGCTGCCGTGGCGCAGTTTGGAAAGATCCATATCTCAGGATTTATCGCCTGGCTGTCATGGCTATTCGTGCACATTCTGTTTTTGATCGGCTTCCGCAACCGTCTGCTGGTATTCATTCAGTGGGCCTGGTCTTACGTGACCTACGAACGAGGCGCGCGCTTGATTACGGGCAGCACATATCTGCCTGGTTGGACTGGGCCAGATGGGCCGAAGAAGGTTACGAACGAGCAACCGGTACCGCAAGAAATCTCGTCTTCTGCCCACAAATAGGCGGACAATGGTGTTGGGACTTCTAGAGCCGTCGGTTTGCAACGTTCACAGGTCCACAGTCGCCATGAAGAAATCCTGGATTCTACGCGTCATTTTCTCCGCAGCTGCTATCGCGATGTTCTCGTGCCCGCTCTCGGCTGAGATTCTGAAAATTGTCGTGGATGACACGATTCAGCCGATCAGCCAGGAGTACATCACTCGCGCCCTCGCCGAAGCGGCGCGTCGCAACGACCAAGCCGTCTTGATCGAGATGAATACGCCTGGCGGGCTGGTGAGTTCGACCCGCGAGATCATCGACAAGATTTCACACTCCACCGTTCCTGTAATTGTTTATGTGACGCCCACAGGGGGCCACGCAGGCTCGGCGGGAATCTTCATCCTGGAATCTGCCGACATCGCGGCGATGGCTCCAGGCACTGCGGCGGGAGCGGCACATCCCGTAACGTTCGTCGGGCCAGTTCAGGTCAAGCCAGACGAGGAGATGAACCGCAAGATCGAGAACGATGCGGCCGCACTGATACGTTCCGTGGCGTCGAAGCGCGGACGGAATATCGAGGCTGCCGAAGGCGCCGTACGCGAGTCGAAATCCTTCACGGACCAGGAAGCACTGGCACAGCATTTGATCGACTACATTGCTTCTTCCCAAGAGGATCTCTTCCGCCAGTTGCAGGGCAAAACCTTCAAGCGCTTCAACGGAGAGTCGGCGACTCTCAACCTGGAGAACCAACCCGTCGTCCCGTTTGAAATGACGCTCAAAGAGCGGATTCTCGACACGCTGATGGATCCGAATGTCGCGTTTCTGATACTGGCCATCGGTGCGCTATCGCTGTATGTCGAGTTCAACCATCCGGGGGCGGTGATCCCAGGAACGATAGGCGTCGTGTTCATTCTTGTGGCAGCATTTGCCCTAAACTTGCTGCCGACGCGCTTTGCCGCGCTGTTTCTCATCCTCGGAGCCTTTGCACTGTTTGCGGCCGAGGCCAAGTTCGCGTCGCATGGAGTCCTGACGATCGGAGGAATTGTCCTTCTCACGCTAGGCGGACTACTTCTGGTCGATTCTCCGATTCCTGAGATGCGCGTCCACCTGGTTACTGCGCTTGCCATCAGCGTCCCGCTTGGCCTCATTACGGCCTTTTTGATGAGCATCGCGTTGAAGGCACGGCGCAACAAGGTCGTCACCGGAGAGCAGGGATTGGTGGGGGAAACGGGCGTGGTCCAAAGTGCGCTCTCGCCCCAAGGAAAGGTGTTTGTGCACGGCGAACTCTGGAACGCCGTTGGGCTGTCACCGTTGCCCGCCGGCCAGATGGTGGTGGTGCGCAAGATTGAGGGACTGACACTCCACGTCGAACCCATAGCAGTCACTCAAGCGACCTCGTCTACACCGGTCTCTGTCTAGCGGCCGGGCGCGCGAGCATTCACCTATCTCAAATTAAACAGCGCGTTCACGTGCGCCGTTACTGTTACATTCTGCGGAGTGAACTCTTCCGTCGGTGCCGGTGTGGCTGCAGCGGCACCGGCAACCATAGCATGAGCCATCCTTGGCATCGCCACCCGGGGATTTTCGAAGGTATCCACGGAAGCGTAGGAAAGATCTCCCAATGTTCTCCCGCTCGCGCGAGCGATCGTATCAGCAGAATTTCTGGCGCGGCGATATGCGTCTTCGACCGCATGGTTCTTGGCTTCATCCATGTTTTCGAGAATGTAGCTGAGCGTTTGCGATTCGCTCACGTTTGCATCCGCGAGCTGCTGCGTAAGGGCGCCAATCTTCGAGAAGTCCTTCAGCTTGAGAACAATATCGGTGGCGACCCGGTATCCGATGACGTGTTGTTTCGGCTTCCAGTCATACTGGGGCTGCACCGAGAAGAATCCAACGGTAGCGACCTTGGGGTCGAATCCATTGGCGCGCAGCACCTGACGCACCTGCTCTACTTCCTTTGCAGCGCGCTGATACGCAGCTTGCGGCGACTCTTCCTGCGCAGAAACGTTCATCTGAATCTCTGCTGTGTCTGGGACAGCCTCAAACTTTCCGTCGGCACCCACATAGACCGTATTGGCCTGAGCTGCGACAGCGGGATGTTCCTGCGCTGCGGCTGCAACAATACCAACCAGAAAAATGGCGACAAGCAAGCATGCTGATCTCATAACGCCTCCGCACCCATTATCGAACCAGCGATCCTGTTTCCGAAATCTGTTCTTGGATAGAACGCGGGAGCGAATGAATCTTGCCCAGCCGTCAAATGAGAAAGGCCTCCGTGTCGGAGGCCTTCCGTTTCGTTCGTGTGGTCCTGCTCTCCTGCCTTATCGTGCAGGAAGGCTAAGGTTGCGATCGAGCCTGATCTCGAGTGCGGTGCCTTTATCGAGAATGAGATCATGTCCGGATTCGAACGCTGTCACGGCGCTATTCGCTGCTCCTACACCCGCTCCAGTAGCGGCGCCGCGCTTGCCGCCATTGTGTGCTCCCTCGGCCGCTCCTTCGCCCGCGCCAACAACGACAGCTTCAGCAATCTCTTCCTTGCTCATTCCCTTACGGCCGATTTCTCCTTCTTCGCCGACCTGGCGCAGTCCATGTTCTCCCGGAACTCCCGTAACCGTTGCAATCAGAGGTACCCATCCGTGGCCGGTGTCGATCTCGTCGAAGCTCAGTAGTAATCGAGTATTCAACCCAGGCTGAACAGCGCTCACATGTCCTTTGATCTTGCGTCCCGCCGAGATCGCAGTTCCATTCGTCGCAGTCATCGGCTCCGCAAGTCTCGCATTAAAATGGTCCCCCGCTTTAACTGTGCGGGTATCGAGTTTGTCGGTCAGTTGAATCAGAGCCACGGTTCCCAGGGCGATCGAATTTTCCGGCACCGGGGGTGCGTCCTGCGCGAAAACCGAAATAGAAACAGTTGCAACCAGTAGTGCGACAAATCCGCTGGCGAGCTTGGACATTGGAATCTCCTGGAAGAAATCTGCAAACAGTTGGATGGAGGAACCGTGCCTTTGGCTGCCCGATTCCAAATCTATGTCCGCGCTGGACTTAGTCCCTACAGGGCGTGCTGGGGACCCGCCACGGCGAGCACATCGACGTTCAGAGAGTTCGAATGCAGCCCCGCAACTGTGGTCGACGGAACTTTCCCACTCGCCGGCATCATGCCAACGGCGCAATTCTTTCCTGAGTGTTTGGCCCGGTTCAAACCTCGGTCGGCGAGAGTCAGCACTTCCTCGTAGCCGACGGCGCGCGGGTTTTCGGGAAACCAGGGGAACGCCGCCCAACCAAGTGAGCACGTACGGTAGATCGTCTCTTCCGATGCGCTCAGTAGGAACGGAGCATCTGCAACAGCCGCAAGCACGCGCTTCGCCAGCAACTCGGCCTCGCTGCGGTCGGTATAGCGCGAGACGATCAGAAACTCTTCCCCGCCCCATCGCACAAGAATGTCGGAGTGACGAATCGAGGAACTGAGCCGCCGCGCCATCTCGACAAGCACGGTGTCTCCAACATCGTGACCGTAGCGGTCATTCACTTCCTTAAAATTGTCGGCATCGATCAGATAGAACACGAGGTCCCGCGTATGGCTGTCGTGCTGGTCCGTGTGGGAACGCAGTGCCTGGCCCACATCGGCCTCAATCGTGGCCGAGAAATAGCGGCGGTTGCGAAGTCCTGTAAGCGGATCGGTGAGCGAGGCTTCCTGCAATACGCGATTCGTACGCCGCAACTCGCTGTTCAGCCGGCGATGCTTCATGAACAGCAGGAATGCCATCGCAAACATCGTTGCCAGGGTCACGAGTACGCGAAAGCGCGAAGCCTTCTCTGGCAACCGCGGATCCAGCAAGGCATAGAGCGCGACCATCGGCAGCGACAGCACAGCGATCGCCGAAAGGTTTGACATCCACGAGCTGTATGACTCTTCCGCCGGAATTTCGGGCGCCGGTGTCAGTCCATCTCCCAGCAACGCGGCCACCGCGTAGATGGCGAACGAAGCGGAGTAAGGGATGTCATACCAACTGCCAGTGAAGTAGACATCTTTCTCCAAGGCGTGATTCAGCACGTAAAACGATAAATAATTGAAGACCACCGCGGCGAAGAAGGTCGCGTAAAACCTCCGCCATTTCCCGGAGGTCTCCATCCAGAAGACCGCCAACACCGCGGCAAGCAGGACAGCCTCGACCATCGAGAGCAGGTCGAAGTTTCGGTCGTAGCCAGCGACATTGGGATAAGCGTACTGCCAGCAAACAACCTGAGAAATGTAGAGGTAAAGCCACCAAAGGAGCAGCAGGAAGAAGTCAAGCACTCCGAGGTCGGCGCTTTGCTTCGACTGGTCCCGATGCGGCCGCAGCAACAAGCCCGCCATCATGGGAGCGCCCGCGAGAAACAGGAGCGCGTCCGCAGGCTGCATGGGGGGCATCTTCCGGTGCAGGAAGAGGTCGTAGTAGATCCACACCATCTGGTCCCCGAGCCACATCGCCCATCCCGCTGCCTGAAGCATCCAGAACAAGCGCATGCGCCCTTTGCTTCGCAGCCCTAAGACCAGGAAGGAAAACAGCGCCGAAGACATCAGCAGGGCACAGACGATGTCGCTGACGGCCGTCAGGAAGAGACTTCGGGGCAGAAAGGCACACGACAGCGCCAATATGGCGACGAGCAGCACGGCGCCCAGAACCGATATTTGCAGCGCGTTGCGGCGGTTCACAGTTTTAGTCTTTCTCGAGCGAGACTACCCCTTGGCCCCAGTGGAATACGCGGCGCGATACGTTTGACCGTCAATCTCACGGCGCAGGTCTTCCCAGATTTTGTCAGGCATCTCGAGAAATACTTTCACAATTTCAGGGTCGAACTGCCGTCCCGACCACTTCTCGATTTCAGCGCGAGCCGCCTTTAGAGTCTGTGCTGGCCGGTAAATCCGGTCCGAGGTGATTGCATCCAACGTATCGGCGACCGAGAAGATGCGTGCGCCCAGAGGAATCTGCTCCCCCTTGAGCCCGCGGGGATACCCGCTCCCGTCAAAACGTTCCTGGTGCGAGTAGACGATATCGGCAGCTTCCGCGAGGAACGGAATCTTCTTCACAATCTGGTAACCATGATAGGCGTGTTCCTTCATGATCGTCATCTCTTCAGTCTCAAGCTTCCCGGGCTTGTTGAGAATCCTGTCAGGAATGGCGATCTTTCCGATGTCATGCAGGAAGGCTCCACGCGCGATCACGGTGATTTGCTCTCGCGGGAGGCCCAACGCTTGCGCAATGGCGATCGTAAAAAGCGTCACCCGCCGCGAGTGCCCTTCGGTTTCGCGATCTTTCAAGTCCAGGGCGTCGCCAAGGGTTTCGAGCGTTATGTCATACGAGCGCTCGAGGTTTGCCATGGCCGTCTGCAACTGATCGGTGCGCGCTTTGACCAGGGATTCCAGATTGGTTTGATAGGTGCGATTTTCTACTTTGAGTCGCCGGTTCTCGAGTGCGCGGCTCACGGTGTTGAGTAATTGCTCGCGCTCGAAAGGCTTCAAAAGATAGTCATACGCGCCGTTGCGGATGGCCGCCAACGCCACCGAAATGTCGTGCACGGCGGTAACCATCACGACTGGCATGTCGGGATACTTCTCTTTGGTGCGCTCAAGGAGCCCGATGCCATCCAGATCCGCCATCATCAGGTCGGAAAGCATCAGTTCAAACTCCTCGCCCGAGGTCAGAACGGCGAGTGCTTCCATCCCAGAACCCGCTTGTTTGCATACATATCCGGCGGTGCCGAGCATGGATGCAACGATCTCCCGAATGGGTTCTTCGTCATCAACCACAAGAATGCGATCTGCCATAGGAATACACGAAAGGCTATCGGCGATTGTACCCTTTCGGCGAGATTCCGAAAGTAATCATCGGGGTCCGGAAACTCCATGGAGATTTGGCCGGGCCGTGATATTCAAAAGCAAGGAATCCGTACGTCCGCATGCGATGAGCTTTTCCCTCTGGTCGATCTGGAATTCGGCGGCAAGGCTTGGAGTCGTGAAGCCCACGGCGGCAGAAATGACACTGCTGATCGTGCTGGGTGCTTCGCTGCTCGCACTGCGTGCTTTTCGCGAGAACTACCTCAAAATTTGGGTCGTCGGATGGGCTGCTCTCCTGGCCTCGCACCTGGCTGAGCATGCGGTTGCTGCCAGAATTCCGGCTCCATTTGATTCTGTGGTCGTTCAAGCGTCGTTCGTCTTGGCGGCTGGCCTTTTTGCGGGAGCCATCCTGCTCTATGCCCGCATACGGGATTTATTCATTCCACTTGCGATCATTACGCCGATCCTGGTGGGCTTCACCGGCGCTCGCGTTCTGCTGTGGCCTGAATCATTGCCGATGCGCATGGCAGTCGAGGTTGGCTACCGCATTCTTCTTTTGACCGCCTCCATTGCTTTGCTGCGGGCCCGCCGCGGACGATTCGAGCCTTCCGCATGGTTGTTGGCACTGTGTTTGCCCTTGCTGCATCTCCGTTGGTCTCCATTCACGGACCAGGTTCCGGCGGGAGCATCCGTCGGTGTCGAGATTGCCGTGGGCGTGAGCATGATTCTGATCGTCTTCGATCAGGCCCGGGCCCGCACGCACAGACTCGCTGCAATGCAAGCAATCACCAGCAGCATAAGCAGCGCACAGCAACATGGAAGTGTCGTGCAGTGTGCCGTGGACGAACTGAAGCGCGTCATGCGCGTTCGATCCGCATGGTTCCGCCTGGTGGAGGGTGGCCATCTGGTCGCGACCCACGCCGCGGGTCTTTCGAATGATTTCCTGCGGGACGCCGGCTTCGCTGAGATCAACGAGAACGTTACGAAACTTTGGGAAAAGCGCGAGACGCAGGTCACCAAAGCCAATCAAGCCAGCACCGAACCGACAGAGTGCTTGCAATCGGAAAAGATTCGCCAGGCAGTGGTCGTTCCTGTCGTCGGCAACAAATCTCCAATCGGATTGCTGCTACTGGGGACTTCAGCGGGACGCCAATGGACCCCGGAGGAACTCGATTTTCTGCAAGCATGCGCCAAACAACTGGCCCTTGCCGTCGAAAACTTCCGGCTGTTGGAACAGGTACTGCGCTCGCAGCGGCAATGGATGAACACGTTCGACTCCATCCACGATGTGATTCTGGCCCACGATTCCGACTACCGCATCATCAAGGCGAACCAGGTCTTGTTGGAGCAGGTTGGAAAGGCAGCCGCTGACGTAATCGGCAGTACTTGCGAATCAGCCCTGCCCCACACATTCGGTGAGTGGAATGGCTGCCCTTATTGCGCCATGGGCGGCGATGAAGAGTTCACGGAAGGCGCCGACCCCTGTTTCGGCGGATTTTCGGTTGTCTCCACTTCTTCTTATAGCGAGCAAGGCAGCCAGCAAAAAGGCACGATTCACGTCGTGCGCGATATTACGGCACGGCGTTCCGCGGAAGAAAAGTATCGTCTGCTGTTCGAGCAGGTGCAGGAAGGTGTATACGTTGCCGATCCCAAAGGACGCATCATCGACTGCAACGACGCCTTCGTCCACATGCTGGGCTACAGCAATCGCGACGAACTGCTGGTCTTAAATCTGGATACTGAGATCTGCGTCGATCCCAAGCAGCGTGACGCATTCCGCGTCGAGATCGAAGCGCACAACTACGTCCGCAACTTCGAAGTAACTCTCCGCCGCCGGGATGGCACGCTGCTGCTGGCCATTGAGAGCAGCTTTGCCACGCGTGATGCTACCGGCAATGTCGAACGCTATCAGGGATTCGTCCTGGACATGACGGAGAAGCGCCGCGCGGAAGACGAAATGCAGCGGCGCAACCGCGAACTGAACGCCCTGAACGCGATGGCAGTGGTTGCAGCCCAGTCGTTCGACTTGGACGAAATTCTAAACCTCACATTGCGCCAGGTTGTGACTTTGTTTGGCGCCGAAAGTGGCACGGTCTATTTGTCCGATATGGACAATCCGACCTACCGCAGACGCGCCGCGTGGGGACCACGCAGCCGCGACAAAGTTCGTGCCGCTGAAATGTCTTTCGCAGAAGGGTTTGGCGATCTGGTCATGCGGTCTCGCGCCGAAGTCGTTACCGCCGAGTATCTGCCGCACCTGCCCCCGAATGTCGCCGAATTCATGCGTTCCGACGCCGACCGCTCGTGGATCTGGGTTCTTTTCTGGGCAAAGGATAGTCCAGTGGGGCTCATGGGCCTATGCAGCCATCTCGGATATCAGTATTCGTCGAATGATGAGAATCTGCTCGTCGCCATCAGCCGCCAGCTCGCAACAACGATCGAGAAAGTCCGGCTCTACGAAGAAACTTGCCGGGCCTACGAAGATCTGCGCAAGACGCAGGAACAACTGCTACAGAGTGAGAAAATGTCGGCCGTCGGCCAGCTTATCGCTGGTGTGGCGCACGAACTGAACAATCCGCTTACGGCGATACTCGGCTACGCGCAACTGCTGGAAACCGAAGGTCTCAACCCGCGCGCGCAGGATTTCGTCAGCAAACTCTTCAAGCAGGCGCAGCGGACGCATCGCGTTGTTCAGAACCTGTTATCGTTCGCCCGCCAGCGCAAGCCGCAGCGCGATGAGGTCGATATCCGAAAGGTGCTGGAAGAAACTCTGGCTCTCCGCGACTACGATCTGAAGATCAACAACATCAAGGTGGAAAGCCATCTCCCCTCTGATCCGGCGATGGTCGTGGCTGATCCGCATCAGATCGAACAAGTCTTTCTGAATATCATCAACAACGCGGTTGACGCGATTCTCGAGACCGGACACAGCGGGAATCTGAAGATCAGCATCGGCATCCTGAATGGCCACGTCTGCACGCAATTCAGCGATGACGGAGCCGGCATTAAAGACCCCAAGCGCATTTTTGATCCGTTCTATACCACCAAGAGCGTCGGCAAGGGCACCGGCCTTGGGCTGAGCATCTGCTATGGCATCGTCAAGGAACATGGCGGAGACATCACGGCCAACAACAACCCGGAAGGCGGCGCAACTATCGAGGTCCGGCTGCCGGCAACGGTGGCAACCTTCGCCGAACCGGAAGCCGCGAAGAACGCTTCTCGCCCGCATGAAGGAGCTGTCCATGGCCGCGTCTTGCTCGTGGAAGAGGAAGAGGCCGTCCTGGAATTCGAGCGCGACGTTCTCACTGGCGCCGGCGCTAGCGTCGTCACCGCACGAAATGCTCAGGACGTAAAGACGCGCTTGCTGTCAGAACCATTCGACGCCATCATCATGAATGGCAAAATGCCGGGTGAGTGGAGCGCCAAGGAATCCTATCCGTGGCTCGCACAGAATTGCCAGGGCATGGAGAAGCATGTTCTCTACACCTTCTCGAACAGCGTGGAACCCGGCGAGGGACGGGCTTTCCTGCAAGAGAACAACATTCCCTACCTCGTAAAGCCATTTGAAGTGGCTGAGCTTATCAGTCAAGCACGCAAGCTGACGCAAAAGGTTCAGGCCGCTGGCGCTGGCGCTGATTAACGCGCAACCTTTCCCATTCCCTATTTTCCCGCGTACGTCTTTGGCGAACCGATACCTGTGCATTCGTCAAAACCGACGCCGCACTTCGAACCGCCCTGCGTAATGTCGTTGAAATCGGCGGAATACGCGATTGGATTCGCTAACTCCCGATACATGGCGGTGAGTTCCTGAACGCTGCTCTTGGCTTTGTGGGCCGCCGCATTCACGATGCCGGCAAAAGTAGGAGACGCCCAACTTGTGCCACCCACCGAATACCATCCGCCCTGCAGATAAATCGGAGCACAACAGAAATCGGCCGCGACGTCGGGATATCCGCGATGCGATCCAACCACGCTGGCAACGCCATTCTGATACGCAGGTCTCGGCTCGTAGGGACTCAGGTCGCCACCTCCGCCGCCGGTGTAGTAGACCTCATTCACGAAATTCCCCTGCTGATCGCGATTGAAATATGTGCCTCCCACCGACACAACATTCGGCGACGCCCCGGGATAAATGCTGACTCCCAATCCGCTATCGCCACTAGCCGCGAAAAAGACCACGCCCTTGGTAGTGAAATACTTGTCCCACGAAAGCTCCTGGGTGACCTCAGGATCACCCCAACTCATGCTCACCACGCCGCCTCCAGCTTGGGCAACGAGCTTAGCCGCGAGTTGGACTGCAGCCCAAGTCGGATCGGTATTCACCTGAACGGACTCGACCAGATAAATCTTGGCTTGCGGAGCCATAGCGTGTGCCCACTCGATATCAAGGGCTTCCTCCACCAGCCAATTGGAGTAGATCGGCGGCTTCTTGGTCCCCGGCCATGTCACAGTCAGATCGGCGGCCGGAATTCCGTAATAGGTCGAGAAAGCCGCGAGGTCGGCGGCCGCGGTCGGATAGTCGCCCGCATCCACAATGGCAATTGCTCCCCATCCATCGCTCGGAACGGCGGTGCTTGTGGCAACGGGGCAGCCGGTCGGTCCGCTTACGAGCTGGTATACGCAGGCAACCGATCCGGGTGTCTCCACTCCCGCAGGGGGCTGCGGAACGGGCTGGTCGGAATCCACGAAGAAGTAGTTCGTATGATGGCGGCCAATCTGGGGGATGCTGGATTCTGGGACGATGATCCGGTGCCCGTTAAAGACGCCTTCCAGGCTCTGCGAAACCCCTGGAGCACTCATTAAGGTGAGAAACAAACCTGCTCCACAGATAGCGACTGCACCCTTTGTAAGCCCCACAAGAAAACGATGCATCCTTTGGCTCCCCTCTATTCTCGGCGTTTTTGTCGTGCGTAATAATGACGGCAGATCAAACCAAAAGCAAGTCAGTTTGGGCCCTAAAACGCACAGGCATCCACATCTTTCCTCGTTCGCGCATGGTTTAGACTAACCATAGAACCATGTCCCAATTCGTCCACCTGCACCTGCACACCGACTATTCCCTGCTGGATGGCGCCTGCGATGTCGAAAAACTCTGCGAACATGTGAGCAAGCTGGGAATGCCCGCGGTCGCCATGACCGACCACGGCAATATCTTTGGCGCGGTGCATTTCGTCAATGCCGCACACAAGCATGGCGTGAAGCCCATTGTCGGATGCGAACTCTACGTTTGCAAAAAGGACGATCACCGCGCCGCCCCCGAAGGCGATACCTACAATCACCTGCTGGTGCTTGCCGAAAACGAAGAGGGATACCGCAACCTCGTCAAAATTACTTCCGAGGCCTCGCTGCATGGTTTCTATTACAAGCCTCGCGTCAGCAAGAAATTCCTGGCCGAGCATTCGCGTGGCTTGATCGGCCTCTCCGGATGCCTGAAAGGTGAAGTCGCCGAACGTTTAACCGAAGGCAACTACGACGCAGCACGCGCGGCGGCCGCCACGTTTTCTGACATCTTCGGCAAGCAGAACTTCTTCCTCGAGATTCAGGACCAGGGCCTTGAGATGGAGCACCGTATCCATTCGGGTCTTTTCCAACTCGAGAAGGATCTCGGCCTGCCCCTCGTCGCCACCAACGACAGCCACTATCTATGCGAGGACGATGCGCATGCGCAGGATGTGATGGTCTGCATCCAGACTGGCAAGTCGATCCGCGACACCGCGCGCATGAAGTTCGACGGCACGCAGTTCTTCGTCAAGAACCGCGACGAGATGTACCGCGTGTTTAAGGATTCGCCCGATGTCCTCACCCGGACACTCGACATCGCCGAGCGCTGCAGTCTTCGGCTGGAAAAGGTCGCGAATCCCTTCCCCGAGTTTGAAGTTCCGCCAGGCTATTCGATCGACAGCTATTTTGTTCATGTCACGCGCCAGGGCTTTGCCCGGCGCCTGGAAGTATTGCGACCGCTGAGTGAACAGGGAAAACTGAAGCACTCAATCACTGATTACGATCAACGCCTCGAGCGCGAACTCGGCATTATCCAGCAGATGAAGTTTCCCGGCTACTTCTTGATTGTCTGGGACTTCATCCGCTACGCCAAAGAGCACGGCATTCCGGTCGGCCCCGGCCGCGGATCGGCCGCCGGCTCCCTGGTTTCCTACGCACTCGGCATCACCGATATCGATCCGCTGCAGCATGAACTGCTCTTCGAGCGTTTCCTGAATCCCGAGCGCGTTTCGATGCCTGATATCGACATCGATTTCTGTATGAACCGCCGCGGTGAAGTCATCGACTATGTCACGCAGAAGTACGGCCGCGACAACGTCGCCCAGATCATCACGTTCGGCACTATGGCCGCAAAGGCGGCGATCAAAGACGTCGGCCGCGCGATGGACATCCCTTACGCCGACGTCGACCGCATCGCGAAGATGGTGCCCACCCAGCTCAACATCACGCTGGAGCAGGCTATTGAGGACTCGCCGCAGTTACGCGAGGCGATCGAAAAAGATGGGCAGATCCGTGAACTGTTCGAAACGGCCAGAAAATTGGAAGGCCTGGTGCGTAACTCCGGCGTCCACGCGGCCGGGGTTGTAATCTCTCCGCGCCCTCTAACCGACCTCGTTCCGCTGCATCGCACCAAGAACGACGAAATCGTGACCGCCTTCGATATGGTCGCCATCGAAAAGATGGGCCTGTTGAAGATGGACTTTCTGGGCCTGACGACCCTCACGATTCTGACCGACGCTCTCAAACTCATCGAGCAGAAGCGCGGTACGCCCTTAACTCTCGAAGAGATCCCTCTGCAAGATGAGGAAACATACCGCGAAGTCTTCCACAAGGGACTCACCTCCGGTGTCTTCCAGTTTGAATCGCACGGCATGCGCGACGTGCTGCGCAAGTATCAACCGAATTCGATCGAGGACCTCACCGCCCTGAACGCGCTCTATCGGCCCGGCCCGATCCAGGGCGGCATGATTGACGATTTTGTCGACCGCAAGCACGGACGCAAGAAGGTCGAATATGAACTACCCGAGCTAAAAGAAATCCTGCAGGAGACGCTGGGCGTGATCGTGTATCAGGAACAGGTGATGCAGATCGCGAACAGATTAGCCGGATACTCTCTCGGTGAAGCCGACCTTCTTCGCCGCGCCATGGGCAAGAAGAAGGCTGAAGAGATGGCGCAGCAACGCGAGCGCTTCGTCGAAGGCGCCGCCCAGCGAAAGTATCCGCCGAAGAAGATCGAGAAGATTTTCGACCTGATGGCGCAGTTCGCCGGATACGGCTTCAACAAGTCGCATTCGGCGGCCTATGCCTTGCTCGCGTACCACACGGCTTATTTGAAGACGCATTACCCCGTCGAGTTTATGGCGGCCCTGCTCACGTCGGTCACGGGTTCAACCGACGACGTGGTGAAATACATCAATGAATGCCGTGAAATGGGTATTTCGGTCGAAGCGCCGGATATCAATGTTTCCCACGCAAACTTCACTCCGCATGGAGAGAACATCCGCTTCGGCCTGGCTGCAGTAAAGAACGTCGGTGGCAACGCCATTGAATCGATCGTAGCGGCCCGCAAGAAACTCGGACGATTCAAATCGATCTTCGAATTCTGCGAAAATGTTGACCTCCGCCTGCTCAACAAACGCGTGCTCGAATCGCTAATCAAGAGCGGGGCCATGGATTCGCTCGGGCGGCGCGCTCAGTTGATGGCGGTCCTCGACAAGTCAATGGAACAGGCGCAAAAAGCTCAGCGTGATGCCGAATCCGGCCAGCACGGCCTGTTTGGCGTGTTCCAGCAGGAAGAGCCTGAGGCGCAGAACGACCGCTTGCCCAACATCCCTGATTGGGATGAACACACGCGCCTCTCGGCAGAAAAAGAAATTCTCGGTTTCTTCATCACGGGCCACCCGCTCGAAAAGTACAAGGACAAGCTGCAAGATCTGCGGGCGCTCAGCGTTGAAGAGATCGCCGCAATGACGAAATCCACCGGCAAAGACGAGACCATCGTCACTGCGGGCATCATCGGCAACGTCCGGGTCCTCAAGTCCAAACGCGGCGATTTTTACGCGCAGTCTACCCTCGAAGACATGTCGGGTTCGATCGACATGATCGTCTTCCCCGAGGCGTTCAAGCGCGTTGGCGAGAAAGTCAAACTCGAGGTTCCAGTTTTAGTCAGAGCCGGAGTTCGCATCGAGGAAGGCACCAACCCAAAAATCACAGCGGCCGAAATCATGCCTCTCGAGGACGCCAAGGTCCCACTGCCCCGGGCAATCCGCGTTCGCATCCCGCTGGAATCGTCTGCCGAGGAGACCATCGACAACCTTCACAGCCTCTTTTTGGAGCGCAAAGGCGAGGCCAAAGTGCTGTTTGACGTGGAGCGCCAGGGGGATTTCATGGTGGTGATGGAGGCGGAAGGCTATAATGTGATTCCAGATCGTAATTTCATCGCCCGCGTCGAACAGCTCTGTGGGCGTGGAAGCGTCCGCATCATCAGTTAGGTCGTTGGACGCGAAACCGCTTTGAAAGGTGCGGCTTCAGCCGCACCGTTAGGCTTCACAGAACAAATGCGCCTTGAGGCGCCCGTTTGACCCACGATGGCAGCCACTGAAAAAGCCCAGCAGGAATTAGAACAGATCGAGCGGCAAGTCGCCGAGATGGAAGCCGGCGAAACCGACGATGCCACCCGGCGTCAGATCGCGAAGTTGCAGGATCGTATTGACACTCTGCGCCGCGAGATGAACGCACCTCCGACAGCCTGGCAAAGGACCGAACTGGCGCGGCATCCCCAGCGGCCGCAGTCTCTCGACTATATCGAGCGTGTGTTCACCGATTTTAGCGAGATTCACGGCGACCGCGGCTTCGGAGATGATGCCGCCATTATTTGCGGCATGGCCCGTTTCCACGGTGACGAAGTTCTAGTCGTGGGCACGCAAAAAGGCCGTGATATGAAGCAGCGCGTTTATCGCAATTTCGGCACGCCGCATCCAGAAGGCTACCGCAAAGCGATCCGCGTGATGCAGATTGCCGAAAAATTTCGCCGTCCAATCTTCACCTTGATAGACACCGATGGCGCCTACCCCGGCATTCATGCTGAGGAACGCGGACAGGCAGAAGCCATCGCCTACAACTTGAGGGAAATGGCGCGGCTCGAAGTACCCATCATCGCCACAGTCATTGGAGTCGGTGGGAGCGGCGGAGCCCTAGCCATAGCCGTGGCGGACCGCGTTCTGATGATGGAAAACTCGATCTACTCCGTGATTTCCCCGGAAGGATGCGCCGCGATTATGTGGCGCGACGCGTCCAAGAAGGAACTTGCCGCCGAAGCGATGCGTATCACCGCCGACGACCTCAGCGAACTGGGCTGCATCGACGGTATCGTTCCCGAGCCCGAAGGTGGAGCGCATCGCGATCACGAGGCTGCCGCCAACCTGCTCGACGCCTCATTGCAAAGGTATTATGCGGAGTTAAAAAAGCTTTCCCCTGCCGAATTGATCGCATCACGATATAATAAGTTCCGGAATATCGCCCAGTTCTATAAGACCGAATCGTGAGTCGTCGGACACCCCCCTCGTTCGAAAGCAGGTTCATCCCGGCCCTAGACGGGCGATTGGCGCAACCGGCGGGCCAAGGCCGCCGTATAATTGAAAAGTTTCCTCCTTCGCAATCCGCAATCTAAAGGGCGATTGGTTTCAGCCCGCTGAACGAAAAGGAAGGTGTTGGGATGGCCACTACGGATGTCGTGCCCCGCGAATCGGCCGGAGGCATGGGCAAGCGTCGAATTGTCAATGACATGAGCATTCAAGTTGCGACCGTCAACGGCTCCGGTTCGCAAAGTTCAAACACAGTCCTATTGCGCAGCATTTTCCAGATGGGTGTGCCCGTCTCGGGCAAGAACATGTTCCCGTCGAACATTGCCGGACTTCCCACCTGGTATACGATCCGCGCCAACAAAAACGGGTACATCGGCCGCAAGAAAGAAATCGATTTTCTGGTCGCGATGAATCCCGAGACCGCGCAGGAAGACACTATGTCGCTGGCCCCGGGCGCTTCGGTTCTCTATGACGAGCCCTTGGCCCTGCACAAGCTGCGCAATGATCTAATTTTCTACGCTGTTCCTTATGACAAGATCGTCGCGCAGGTGTGCCCCGAGGCCAAGCTCCGCAAGTTGGTCAAAAACATGGTGTACGTCGGCGTGGTCGCGAACCTGCTGACAATCGATATGGCCGAGATCGAGAAGGCCATCCGCAAGCAGTTCGCAAAAAAAGTGAAGGCTGCCAACCTGAACCTAGCCGCCGCCCAGGCCGGCTTCGAGTATGCCAAGGCAAATCTGGAAAAGCGTGGGGCCTTCTATATCGAGCGCATGGACAAGACCACCGGAAAGATCATCATCGACGGGAACTCCGCCGCGGCGCTGGGATGCATGTTCGCCGGATGTACGGTTGTCACCTGGTATCCGATCACTCCCTCATCTTCGTTAGTCGAGACCATGATCGACTACATGAAGGAGTACCGCATCGGCCCCGATGGCAAAGCAACGTTCGCCATCGTTCAGGCGGAAGATGAACTCGCCGCGATCGGTATGGTCATTGGCGCCGGCTGGGCGGGCGCTCGCAGCATGACAGCAACCGCCGGTCCAGGCATTTCATTGATGGCTGAGTTCGCCGGTCTCGCCTACTACGTGGAAGTACCCGGAGTCATCTGGGACATTCAGCGTGTCGGTCCGTCGACTGGCTTGCCCACCCGCACTTCGCAGGGCGACATTCTCTCCACCGCCTTCTTATCGCACGGCGATACGAAGAACATCATGCTGATTCCCTGCTCCGTCGAAGAATGTTTCACCATGGCGACCGAGGCATTCAATCTGGCAGAGCAATTTCAGACGCTCGTGTTCGTCATGTCGGATCTCGATCTCGGCATGAACAACTGGATGGCGGATCCATTCCCCTACCCAACGACGCCCATCAAACGTGGAAAGGTCTTGAGCAAAGAGGATCTGGATCGTCTCGGAGGCTTTGCTCGTTACAAGGATGTCGACGGCGACGGCATTGGATATCGCACTTTGCCGGGCACGCCGCATTCCGCGGCCGCCTACTTCGCTCGCGGCAGCGGTCACAATGAGAAAGCACAATACAGCGAGCGCGCCGACGACTTCGAAAACAACATGGAACGCCTGAACCGCAAGTTCGAGACTGCGCGGTCGTTCGTTCCGCGGCCGGAGATCACGAAAGGCAATAGCGCCGGTGGTCAAAAAGTAAACATCGGCATCATCGGATATGGCACCTCCCACTGGGGCATCACAGAAAGCCGCGATCAGCTTCGCGACGAATATGCCATCGAAACTGATTACCTGCGCCTGCGCGCTTATCCCTTCACCCGCGAGGTGCATGAGTTCATTGAGCAGCACGAGCACGTGTATATCGTCGAACAGAACCGCGACGCTCAAATGCTCAGCTTGCTGAAGCTCGATCTGAAACCCGAACTCACGACTCGTCTGCGCAGCATCGCGCACATTACCGGACTGCCTCTCGATGCGCGGTCCATCACCGACGAACTGACCAGCATGGAGGGCAAATAGATGGGAACCACAACCGTTGAGCCCGGCGCAGCAGCACCAGGGCCAAAAACGAATCGCATCGGCCTCACCGTCATCGACTACAAGGGCGGCAAGACGACGCTATGTGCTGGCTGCGGCCACAACGCGATCTCCGAGCGCATTATCGAGGCGATGTACGAAATGGGCGTCGAGCCCGAGTTCGTCATCAAGCCCAGCGGCATTGGCTGTTCTTCGAAGACGCCAGCCTATTTCCTGACGCGCTCGCATAGCTTCAACGCCGTGCACGGACGAATGCCGTCAGTTGCCACAGGCGCCCTGCTCGCCAATCGCAAACTCGTTTGCATCGGCGTTAGCGGAGACGGCGATACCGCTTCCATCGGGGTCGGCCAGTTCATTCATCTCATGCGCCGCAATCTGCCGATCATCTACATCATCGAAGATAATGGCGTGTACGGCCTGACCAAAGGCCAGTTCTCCGCAACCGCCGATCTTGGATCGAAGCTGAAGACCGGCGTCATCAACGATCTTCCGCCGATCGATACCTGCGCGATGGCCATTCAACTCGGCGCCACTCTGGTCGGCCGCTCATTTTCCGGTGACAAGCGTCAACTCAGCGCCATGCTGAAAGCCGCTATCGCTCACAAAGGAACAGTGATGCTCGACGTCGTTTCCCCGTGTGTGACGTTCAATGATCATGAGGGATCGACCAAGTCCTACAAGTACGTGAAGGAGCACGAAGAAACACTGCAGGATGTCAGCTTTGTGCCGCACTTCGAAGACATCGACGTGGAATACGATCCAGGGTCGACAATCCAGGTCACGATGCACGATGGATCCCGGCTGCATCTTCGCAAACTGGAAGAGGACTACGATCCCACCGACAAGATTCGTGCCATGACAAGACTCACGGAAGCTCACGATAAGGGCGAGGTGCTGACTGGAGTTTTCTACGTCAATCCCGAGGCGCCGAACTTTATCGATATGTTGAACGTCGTGGACCAGCCTTTGGCTACGCTGCCAGACTCAATGACACGTCCGCCGAAAGAGGTGCTCGACGCTTGTATGGAAGAATTGCGATAAGAATGTTCGCCAAGTAAAGTAATGGCCTCCCGTCGGGAGGCCATTTTCATTCTGGATTGCTGGAACCTCTACGCGCTTTTACGCCGCGGTTCCCCGCTGTGCTCGGGATTTTCGCCAGGCTCTGGAAAATCCGTATCTGCATCTTTCAGCATCGGGTCCTGATCCCGATGTCCTAATTGTTCCTGTAGGCCAATGTTTCCTGGTGTCTCATGATTCTCGGTTTCGGTCGCACCTTTCGCAGTGTCCTGATCAACCTTGCTATGTTCCATGATTCCTCTCATGAACAGGGCCATCGAATGACAGACTACCCGCCCTCGGAAGTCACTTTATCACTGGAGGCGCGGCTGAAGAATAGCTATAAATGCCTACGGCTTACTACCGATGGAAATTGACGGCGACCGCGAATCCAAGGTGCTACGTGAGCGAGTAGGTTCGATCATGCTGGTTATCTGGATGGCAACCGCCACGTCGGCACTGCGGATTGCACTTTGGGCGGCCAATGTGATGACGTTGTGGTACCTCTATGGCCGGACCACCGTCGAGCGAGAGCACCTGCGGATCACAAAGATCAAACCTCAGTTGGTGGTTTCCAACGGTGATGTGCTCCGCGGAATCGGTGGCTACCACTTCCTGGTTGGTGTGACGATTTGGCTTCCGCTAACTTGTGGTTTGTTGTTCCTGATCTACTACGCTCTCCTGCCCAGGCAGTTTCGGAAGGTCTGGGAGAGGACACCTCAGAAAGAACAGAGCTTCGGTGCGCTCGCACTTCTCTGGGCGCTGGCCTTGTTCTTCATGGTTCCGGGTTTGTTGACGACAGTCCCGGCACTGGCTATCGCAGTCGTAACGGTGGTTGCTGGTTTGATCGCGGCCCGGTTCGTTGACGATGGCGGTAGCCAAATCTGAAAGATGGAAGTAGTATATTTTTGACTTCGAGAGGACTACTTCTGTGAAGAGACTACTTCTCGTTCTCTTGGTCGGCGCTCTCACTACTACGTTGACGTGGGCACAGCCACAATCACCCGTCCTCACGCAGGTGAGTGCAACGCATCAGCGTACCCCGCGCCATCATGCGCACAAGGCCACCAGACATCACGCCCCGAAGAGGCATCATCGCCACACGATCTAATCGTCTGAGCGTCCGGTCCATTAGCCGCAGAGTTACCTTCCCTTTTCCCTGGCCTTCGCTCCGAACCACTGTGAACAACATTTGACAACCTAATTGTGACAAGCGTGCTAGACTGCCGGGCATCTTGAGCTGATTTCAGCGCCCACTGGGCCGATGATCGAGTAGGAGTGCTGTAATGGAAAGACCGATTCTGCCTCTAGAAACGCGGCGGGCATTGCCTGTCCGCACGACTTCCAGCCACCGCACAGTTTGTCTTCTGACCTTCTGTCTGAGCCTCTTTTTCGCGACGACTGTAGTCGCACAACGGCCGCCAGCCACCTTCACAGAGTTCCAAGCTCCCGGCGCCGGTACAGGCAGTCTAGAGGGCACGTTAGCCGTTTCGATCAACTCCCTCGGCATTGTTTCAGGCTTTTACTATGACTCCAGTGGCGTCGCGCACGGCTTTGTCCGCGCTACCTCAGGTGCGATCACCGATTTTGATGCTCCGAACGCTGGCACAGGTGCCGGGCAAGGCACTTTCGGTGGTCAACTCAACACTGCCGGTGAAATCGCAGGCAATCTAACCGATAATAGCGGCGTTCACCACGGCTTCATCCGCACCTCATCGGGCACCATCACCGACTTTGACGACCCCAGCGCCGGGATTCTCTCGGGTCAGGGCACGCAGTGCTGCGGCCTGAATACCAGCGGCACGGCCGCCGGATATTACTTCGACAGCAGCGATGGTCGACACGCCTACCTGCGCTCACCGACTGGCGCTTTCACAAACTATGATGTGGCGGGCGCCGGCACCGGACAGGATCAGGGAACGGTAGGTTTAGGCATCAACGATTCAGGCACAGTGGCGGGATTCTGGGTCGATACCACCAACGTGGCCCACGGCTACACTCGCAATTCAGCTGGGACGATCACCACGTTTGACGTGTCAGGCTCCGGCACTGGCTCCGGCCAAGGCACAGTTGCTCTTGTCATTAACAACAGCGGCACGATCGCCGGGTACTACTTCGACAGCAAAGGCCTGACCCACGGCTTCGTCCGCTCATCTGCCGGAACGATTACCAAATTCAATGTCACAGGTGCTCTGTTGGTCGTAGTTACCGGAATCAACAATGCCGGTATAGTCTGCGGGTACTACGCTGACGCGAAAGACGTCTTGCATGGCTTTGTACGAACTCCTGCAGGAGCCATCACCACATTCTCTGCTCCAAATGCCGGCACAGTACCCGGCAGCGGGACGTTCGCTTGGGGTATTAACAACACTCCGCAGGTTGTGGGAGACATTGTCACTTCCGGTGAACTCTACGAGGCTTTCATTGGGGGCAAGTAGCTGTCGATTGCTCCATGTTCGGTAGAAGTCGAGTCACCGCGGCTGGACCGCGCCTCAATTCGCGCTCTGCCCGTTCCTTCAAGGTTTGGACATTTTCCACGTGCTATACGAGGAACACTGAAATTATCACCTGGTGGCGACACCTAGCTTGCGCAGCCGATCACGAGCCTGCAGAGCCTCCGGAGAATGCGGGTAACGCTGGATCAGGTGACGCAGTTCAGTCACGCCATCGTCCTGCTTCCCCAATTCGACCAGCGCGAATCCCTTTTTCAACTGAGCCGATGCCGCCTTATTTCCACTGGGAAAGTTTTGCAGGACCTGATCGTAACTCTGCACTGCTTGCTGATAGTTTCCCTGCTTGAATTGAATCTCTCCCAAATAGTAGTAAGAGTTCCCCGCAAGGTCAGTATTCGGATAGAACTTCACGTAGTCGCCAAATTCCTGCGCCGCCAGATCGTTCTTGCCGCCGTTGTAGTCGCGAAGACCGTTGTTGTAGAGGACGTCGGGCGATGGCGCCGAGGCCAGTTGCTGTTGTTGTGCCTGTTGCGTGGCCTGTTGGGCGGCAATGCTCTGTTGCGCTGACTGCATGTCTTCCAATTGCTTGGTGACCTTGGCCAACCGGACCTTCAGCTCGTCCATGGTGTCGTTGAGCGCCTGAATCTGCCCCGAGAGTTGGTCCGTTTTCGTGCCCGCATCCGCCTGCTGCTTTTGCAGAGAAGCCTGCAATGCGTTGAGCGCAGCCACCAACTTGTTGGCGGCGTCGGCATCCTGTTGCACCAGGTTGTTCATTACGCCCATGCGCTCGTCGAAGCTGCGCTGCATGGCGGTCATTTGCTCTTGCAGCTGCTGAACCTGGGTCTGTAACTGGACCATTTCCTTGCTTACACCCCACGCGGGAGACGTTCCGACCCAGACCAGCGAGAGCAATGCAAGCAACGCGGATACACGATGTTGTTTCATAAGAATGCCCCTAAATACATCAGTTTAGATGCTTTAATTGTCCCACAAAGCCAGAGGGATTCCGCAGAGAAAGGCACGCGGGAACCGGAAGCCTCAACGGACCAAGGCGATCAAACCCGGTTTGCGAGAAGTTGCCTGACGCAACAGTCAAGACAGTGAAACCGGGGGGCGCCTGAAGCGTCCCCCGGCAGTCCCTACTTCTGATAGACCAGATGACCACGGCGGTTCTGCTGCCAGCAAGCTTCGTTGCTCTCTGTGCAGAAGGGCTTCTCTTTGCCGTAGCTGATGGTCTTGATGCGGCTTGCATTGACTCCAGATGCGGTCAGCGCATTCTTCACTGCGCTGGCCCGCTGGTCGCCCAATGCCAGGTTGAAATCGGTAGATCCCCGTTCGTCGCAGTGACCCTCAATCGTGAAGCTGATGTTGGAATGCTGCGCCAAAAATTGCGCATCCGCCTGAATCGAAGACATCTGATCGGCACGGAGGTCCGCTTTGTCATAGTCGAAGTACACATCCTTAACGTTCTGGGAGAAGAGGTCCTCTTCCGTCACGGATGGAGCTGGCGGCGGTGGCGGAGGTGGCGGCTGCGTCACCGTCAGTCGCGCGGTAGCT
>Ga0207008_10010_pt1 | contig 55005 bp, 39 predicted proteins | sample Alteio_BWMinCont_83_FD_153489 | JGI IMG/M metagenome (GOLD analysis project Ga0207008, IMG submission 153489) | Enriched cells from forest soil in Barre Woods Harvard Forest LTER site, Petersham, Massachusetts, United States -... | ecosystem: Environmental > Terrestrial > Soil > Temperate forest >... | reverse complement strand
GGAGTCGAACCCCCAAGACCCGAAGGTCGGCGGATTTTGAGTCCGCTGCGTCTGCCAGTTCCGCCATCCCGGCACTTCGTGGAAGTGCTTGATTCTACGGCCTGTTTTACATTCTATGTCTTTTTCGTCTGCGACAACGAATGTGAAACTGTGCAAGTAAATGTGAAAGTATTCATGGATTTCCACAGATCCTTGTCACTTGCCCATGAATCGCTTTGCGGCTCTTCTTGGGCGACGATGTCCCCTCGGCCAAGCAATAACGAGGGACATCCGTACGAGATTTTACCACCCAACGCAGTCATAGCCCCATCTCTAAATGATGACCCGCTCCTATTCGGGGACATTCGCGTCCGAGCGCCTTTCCGGAGTGATCGGGGCATTGCAACGGTCAGCACATCTTTCCCTCTTAGCTCTCCGAGCGTTACGAAACCACCTGGGGGACGCTTCCGCCCGTGAAAATAGCCAATCTCGCTATTTTCGATTATCATAGATTGTGAAAATAGCGCGGGAACGCTATTTTCGACCATAGGAAGGTGGATGTGGGCCACGCTACTAACACTCCCGGCCAGAGAGTATCGCAGGGCAGCTATTCAGCCTTTGTGCCGGCGCCCCTGCCTCCTGAACTGAACTGGACGCCCCGGCTGATTGGGGCACTCTCGGACGCAGACCGGCTCGTCGGAAGATTAGCGGGCGAAGGTCATCGCCTGCCTAATCCTCATATTTTGATCCGGCCTTTCGTACAGCGTGAAGCTGTTCTATCGAGCAAGATTGAAGGCACACAGGCCACGCTAGGTGAGTTGCTTGCCGCTGAGGCGGGCGCGATCGTGGATCGAAGTCCCGAGGAACTTCGGGAAGTTGGCAATTACGTAGTGGCTCTCGAGCACGGAATTTCTCGCCTCAAGAAACTTCCACTTTGCGTAAGGCTTACCCGGGAGTTGCACGAAAAACTCATGATGGGCGTTCAAGGGCATCAGGCTGCGCCCGGACGTTTTCGGAAAATCCAGAATTGGATTGGCAAGCCTGGCAGCACGATCGCAACTGCTTCCTACATCCCGCCCCCTCCAGGAGAGGTCGAGCCTTGTCTGGCGGCATGGGAAAAATTTCTGAATGAATCGACGCTGCCACCTCTCGTGACCATTGCCCTCGCGCACTACCAGTTCGAAGCCATTCACCCGTTCCTTGACGGCAATGGTCGAGTCGGACGCCTTCTCATAACCTTGTTCCTGATCGAGCGCCAGATCCTCCCAACACCACTGCTCTACCTGTCGGCGTTCTTTGAAGCATCGAGGCGAGATTACTACGACGGTTTGCGCGGAATCAGCGAACGCGGGGCATGGAACGATTGGTTGGAGTATTTCTTGCTGGGAGTCGCTCGCATGTCTGAGGATGCTTTGAGTCGAGCTATGCGCATCAACGGACTATTGGCGGAGTGGCAGAGGAAAGTCTCCGGAGAATCAAGCAACAACCCGTTGCGTGTAGTGGAACTCCTGGGGGCAAATCCCTTCATCACGATAAAAGGCGCGGCGGACAAATTGAAAATCGCATTTACGACCGCGCAGCGCGCCGTCGAACGACTCGAACGCGCGAAGATCGTAAAACGGATCGGCGAGGCGAAGCGCGACCGAGTCTATTGCGCGACTGCTCTCCTGGATATCCTCGAAGAGCCAGCCCGTCTCAAGCCGCCCGACAGCAAATAGCCCTGAGTGCTGTCAAACCAGAAATTCGTATCGCAACTGTAAAGCTTAGGCAACTGTCGTTTTCCTGCCGACAGTTCGATCGGATAGAAGGCCAGTTTTTTGCCGACATCGCCTCCGGCAGACTCAGAGTTAGGATCACATCGACTCGCGATTTTACTCGTGCTCGGGACCTACTTCGGTTCGCTGGGATGATTCAGGCTCGTCGACTCTCCAGCGGGGATGCCTTAATCGCAGCCTGTGGCCTTGATCTCGCTTATTCGGAGAAACAGCGGGTGATTTTTGTACATCGGATCGCCCATTGCACTCGATACTTGGAGACATTACGGCTTTCACTTCTGCTCTAAAACTGAGATTATTCCAAACGTAGTCAGAAGAAATAATGGTGGTGAATCGCGTCCGTATCTTTGGGAGTGCTGCTATAGAAGGGCGACGCGCTCAAGTATCCGTGGTAACGGCAAGGTCCAATGTCACAGCTGGTACGATTTGTTCTCGACGGGAATACGGCCTGTCCGGCGACAAGGAGGCTGCTAGCGCAGCGCGTTCCGTCGCGTTCGGAATATCGGTTTGATCGCGGACGAATCCGAGAAGTCATCCAAACCGTTGTTCGAACAATCGCTCAAACCCAGGCGATACCGCATCTGACGATCGCGGAGACGTACTCGCTTAACCGATACTGCGTTGCTGTCCACTCCGGGCCATTCAACAGTTTGATTCTTGACTATGGCTTCGTAGAACTCCTTGCTGACAGTATCGGGCTGGAATATCTCAGCAATAACGTGATCGATCTGATGACCCGATGGAGCCACGCAGGTCGCCCCCCGATCTTTGATTGGGAAGAAGATCCTGGGTCGTTTGTGATGGACGAGGTCGAATATCAAATCACCGGGTCCATGATGGTGCGTGACTTGGCCTCGAAGTTCGTTGAGGACATCGTCCCTGACCCTGTGAAGAGGAACCGCATTCTTATCAAACTGCTCTGGCCAACCGAGGGTGGGTCTCGGCCTAATGCGGTATTCTTCGAACATTTGGTACGCGACAATACGAATGTGTTGCCACAGCCTCAGTTTTCAACGAACATTCACTACCAAGTTGAGCTGATAACCACATTCATCGCATGTCACGAATTGTGGCACTTAGCGTCTGCGCCGGAGACTTTTGATACTTGGACAAAAGTCAGTCGCTATGGTCCCGGAACCACAGTTTTCTTTGAGTGCTTGGTGAACATGCCGCTGCCTGTCCTTGGCGGAGAGTCAGTGACCGCCGCACAGGTGATGAAATATGCGCTTGACCATCCCGCTGTAAAAGACCGAGCTCAGCGGGAAGCCGTTATCGACATACATGCATTAAACACGCTTCTGCAGCACCAGATCTCGGTTGGGACGATAGGGTCGGAACGGTGGAATGGCCTACTAGCGAATATCTTTGTGCAAATCGCTTTGGCCAATTCATTGATCATATTTCGAAATCATATGGCAGCGTCTATCCGCAACAGACGCGTGGATGGCCCTGACATTCATCTAGCACGTGGGGAAGCGGTACTGCGAAACTGCCTTGTCTTGGCCTACATGTTGTGCTTTGCGGCGGAAATAATCGGCCAACGCGACGCGTCGGCCCTTATCTCTCAGATTCAGCCGGAATATCTTCACTTGTTCCGACGATTCAGCTTCTTCCAAATGGACATTACAAATGGCGTTGAGGGCGGTGAGGACGGGTGGCAAGCATTTATTGAAGCTGCCCTCGTCTGATCGCTGTGAAGGAACCCACCTGGAAGTAACAATGGAGTGTCGTCCCGCATGATGAGATCGCGTTCCCTAACGCAAAGCTAGGACGCCCGTTGGGACATCTTCTCAGCCACGGCCAACATCGAAGCTAGACTTCTGACTCTCTGTGTATAGTTTGAAATCGCAGCCCGCCAGTCTACGTTTTCTTGATCGTCCGACCTGATGGCGTTCGCTTTGAGATATTCCATAACTTGAACTAGCCGAGCGGGAAACATGCTTGCCGGCAACGCTCCAACGGACTCCGCTAGCAAATTATCTATGCGATTAGCAACCGGTACGTACGTCCGACTCGGGCCAGTGGTTTGAACTTGAAAGTGTCCGAGAGCCATAAAATAGACCGTAATGGCATCGAGTACACCAGACCATCCGACTCCGTCGAAATAGTACAGGGCTTGTAGGTCGGTAGCGAGTTCGCGCTTTTGCTCGATACTAAAGTGAGTTCCGAGTTCGGAGACACCCTGATAGGAATATTCCATGCTTTTCCCCGGCGCGGGACGCTCGGTGGCGTGAACGTGTTCGTGAGCGCAAACGAATGCCTCACTCAAAGCAACGCACATGACCAATTCCAGCCAATACTTAGTGGGAAGCCCAAGTGCAATGCCGGGCAACAAAAACGGATTGGACTGGACGTGAATCGCAAGAGCGATTTTGAGATTCAAGAGATCATTAACAGACTGTTCGACAAGAGGGTAGGACATCTGGAACAGTTGGCTCTTTCTCTTGAGATCCTCGATCCATCTCATTATCACCGGGATTTCGGCTGCAAATTCCACCAACTGCGTCAAACCATAATGAACCACGATCCGCTCTTGTCCAGCATACGGATACGAATAAGCATACGGTTGAGCACTCGGCAGACAAACAACGTCGATATCTCTGGGGAAGGTCGGGTGTGCTATCCAAGGTTGACAAGCTCGGAGCTTTGATCTCAATCTTGAAGTCATAAAATCTGTTAGGGCGTAGTGATCTTCTTGTCCAAAATCGGCGGCATCAAATAGGAATGCACGCTTCCGGACGATCTTCGCAATGAGATCGTCAACTAGATGCTTGGGGACTACGGTTTCTGTTCCGGGCTGCCGCGCCATGTAATTGTATATTCTCGTCTTGTCGACGGCACTGAATGGATCTCTTTCGACAACGTCCAGGTCAACTCCCGCTGATTTGGCAAGCGCTTCGAAGATTGCGTCGCGTGGACTCTTCGGCTGGGCATTTCTCATACGCAGTTTGAGCTTTCTCCACATCGAACGTTTCCTACTTTTGAGATTGGATCTTTTCTTTCCATGCGACGCACAATTCGTCCTTTGCGGGCCAGATAAATCTCTTAACGACCAGAGCAGCCACCGCAGCGGCGATGGTGGCGCCTAGCCCTAGGCTTAGTAGGAGGCTGGCTACGGCTCCAACCACCGCCGCCTCCCCCAGGTTCAAAGATTGCAAAATGGCTTGGCGGTCTTTGGCCCCACCCTTTCCCCCACAGACCACTTCGTTGAGTTCTTTATTCCAACGGTTGAGGATCTTCCTTCCCAACAATGTCAGGTCGTCGAGCGACCCCATGGTTTGGTCAGCATAGCTGGGTTCCAAGTTCAGTTCGTCACTCAGCGCGGGATCTAGTGCAATAGCCTTCGTCCGTAAGCCGATCAGCAATTCGAGAGCCTTAGCGTCCTTTTTATTGTACAGATGCTGCGCTGATTCAATCACAGCAGACGGTTCTGGCATTCTGCTTCTCCTTCAAAGAGGGTTTTTAGCGTCTCCGCCTACGAACTTGTTTTCAATGACCGGACCAACACCAAGCTTTGCCACCGCACGGCCATAGAGTGTGTATGCTAGCCCGAGCGGGTTGCGAATATCGTCTTTCAGAAAATATCGCCGTGCTTTCCACAAAGATGTGCCGACGTCGTCGCCCGTGAACAAGTTGTCGAAGACAGTCTCGGCGAATGCGCTGGCAAAAACGGCAGTCATTGGGCTTTCTGTCCCAATCACTGCCGAGGCATTGTGATCGATGAACACACGCGTCAATCCACAGGACATCGATGGTAGCAAGTCCGCGGACTGACACATATTGAGAAAAACGATGGGACGCCTCTTTGCAAAAAAACGTTGAAGTGTGAGCTTGCTTTCCTTAACCTCCGATTCTCCGATGTACATCCAGGATTCGTCCGACATCTTGGCCGTCAACGCTAGCAGTGTGTCTAGCGCGTCACGTGCAGGCGAGTCGACTGGCACAGCCTCGATGCGTTCTCTCAACAGCCGTATACCATCGGGGCGCAGCGATGCTTGTGTAGCGGCAGAATATCCATGACAATAAAAATAGAGCAAATGCGGAGGGGGGATTCGCACCAATTCCTTGAAGAGCGTTCCTTGATCGCTTATCGGGTTGCCAACGACCAGCCTTCCGGATGCCGCGACCTGATACTTCCGCAGCAGTTCCTGCTGCACAGTTGCGTTGCCAAAATGTGAGTCTAGAGCAAAGAGGACTTGGACGGGCTCTTCTTCAAGAGAGTCCATTTTCGGCCCTCCGATTACTTGTTCTATCTGGTATTGGGTGCCCCAAAAGCGCAATGGATCCGCGGACGAACTCTCGTCGGTTGGGGGGTGTAGTATGTTCCAGGGGAAAATGAAATTGCTCAGCGAGTCGTTGTAGCTGATTTGCACCAAGGCACCCTCGGAAGCCTGGACTCCTGCGAGCAACTCGCCCAGCTTTTCGGATGATCCTGCCCTGTCGCTGTATCTGTTCCCAAACAACAGGGACCAAGCCTCAATTCCAAGGTCACGAAGTTGATTGAGTCGCTCGCCAAAGGTGGCACGAGTCACGGTTAATTGGCTGGCGTAATTTGTGATAACTAGGTCAGACCAAAAGTCTCTCACCCGGACAAGCAGTCTATTAAGGTCCTGCACAGAGATATCACGAACGATCGGAATCTCGATGAGATCGCCAGTTAGCTCCCGGAAAATGAACTCAAATTGATACCCAACAGAACCGGGAGCAACATGAATCGACAGGAGCCGCGGGTGTACGTTTGAATAGACGTGCGTCGGTGCTGTACGTCGCCCTGGCCAAACAAGGTGACACGAGAGTGAACCTTGGTCCGTACCCTCCGCCCAATCTTGATCTACCACAGAAACCTGAACTTTTACGATGTCGAGGAGGTCCAGCGATTTGTCATAGATACGTACTTCGATCACACCACGGGAAATCGGTCCACTACCGGAGGGCCAAGTTTCCATTCTGAAGAGGGCGGACTCACTGTCCTCGTTATATGGCCAGAGGATTGTCTCAAATGGTTCAGTGACCTTGATTCCGGGCAAATAGGCCCTTGCAAGAACGTACAGGCTTAGAGGCTCTTTGTCCTTGCGGGGATTCCGTACTGGTCTTGGCGCTAGAAGCTCAGCGTCAACACCCTCTCGCACGGCGCGAATCGTAATGCAAAGTGTGTAAATCTCTCCTGCCGCAAGGCTCGTTCCGGTAGGCACCGCTGTCGCCGCAGCAAGATCGTCACTCGGAAATAAGTGACCGTTGTAGAACTCCACGTCTGTGTAGCGCGGCGCTTCGACCTCTTCCGAGGGTTGGGCGCTTTTCTGTTGGGCTGTGCCTGATGGTAAAGCGGCTGCGATTTGGGCCAGGGTCGCTCGACGCTCCTGAATCATTTGCTGCAACTCTCTCAGAGGTTCGGAAGCGGATGAGCTCGGAAGTCCGGAAGCGGGAGGCGAACCAGTAAAGTAGTAGATCGTAGGACCTCGCCCTCGATTCAGCTTATTCAACACGTCGATGACGGCAGGCGCTTCATGCACCAACTGTTCTAGCTGCCAGTCATCTAGATTCATGAAATCGATGCCTTCAAGCAGCGACAAGGGGATGCCGGATGCCTCCACGAAAGACCGCTCTTCTTTGGTTAGGTGCACATACCGCAACCGGTTCATTGTTGAATTGAGAACCGCTTCAAGCCCGTCACGAATTTGCTGGGAGGTTTCTTGTCCGACCGCCTCGGTCAGCGTTTCGACAAAATCTGGACCCATTGCGTCCAGCACTTCGATTGCGCAGCTTCGGACATCCGGGTTTGGGTCACTGAGGTGCTGAATCAGCGATGGAATCGCTAATGAGCCTGTATGCAAGAGGATCTCAAGAACACCATCGGGTCTCTCTGGTCTTGAGTCTGCGAGGATGTTAAGCAACAAGGCCACTGAACTCGAAATGTCCGAGATAATAGCGACGAGGGCTTTCGCAGCGTGATACCGAAGGCTATCCTTCTGGTTCCTCGCTGTTGCGATTGCAGTCAAAGCAGGTACACTCTCGCCAGCGATAGGGCCAATTTGTTCTAGAGCGGCCATTACTTCTTCGGTAGCTCCCCCTGCGGCGTTACCCAGACATTTGACCAAAGCTGGAACCGCGGGTTGTCCGATGCTTCCTAGTGCGGCGTAAATTCCCTGCCGCATTGTCCAACTCGCCTTGGGAAGATGGTCCAACAGCGCAGGAATCGCATCTTGCGCCTCAAGGCCGAACTGACCGAGGGCAACAACGGCATCCTCACTAACACTCGGCTCGGCCAAAGCAGCCACGAGCACAGGCACTACTTGTTTAGCTGCGGGGAGGATGCGTCCCAGCACACGGATGCTGTGCCTACGGACCGACACCTGCATCTCGGGTAGCTCGGAGACCAATGCAGGAACCGCAGGAACACCGATAGCTCCCAGCGCATCTACTATCGAAATCAAGGTCGGCGCATCGGCCCGTCTAAGAAGTTCAACGAGAGCGCCGATAGCGGGCTCTGCACTTGGTCCGATCTTGCCAAGAGTCTCAAGTGCAGCTGCCCTCTTGTCCTCTACCTTTAAGGAATCGATAAGAGCCGGCACTGAGGGCGACCCAATCTTGCTAAGCGCATCGATAGCAGTTGACCGGACCTTGATGTCCCCGTCGTTCAAGACCCCGACCAGCGCAGGCACGGCTTCCTTCATACCCGGTTGGATTCGGCTCAGCGCACTAACTACGCTTTCCTGAATTCGAAGATCCGGTTTGCGCAAAGCTTCTACGAGTATCTCGCAGCTGCTATCGAGTCGCAAGATCGCATCGGCGGCCATTCGCCGTACCTTGCGTTCCCTATCCTCGAGCAAATTTATGAGGTTTAGAATTGAGGGCTTCGCGCGGTCCCCCATGGCGCTAAGCTGTGTAATCGCGTCTCGCCGTTCGGAGAACTTTGCATCGGTCAACCTTTTTACTAGGTCTTGCACAGCTGGATCCGCGACGGCAGTAACCTTCGATAGTCGGCTGGTGTTACCCATCGATTCAGACCTGGAGACTTCGACATGTGAATCAACCGGCGAAACCCCGTGGGGATCATGCCGGCTCCGTCCACTTGTCAGAATGCTTCGAACGGAGGATCGGATCGCGCTTAGGAAGTTACGCAAAGAACCTATCCTTTGTGCAAGTGCCCAGCCATTTCGTTTCGCAGGGTTGGGCGTTTAGTATTCCAACGATCTGCCAGTCTATACTTAGCACCTCGATGAATCTAGAGAGCTGTAGTTAATGGTTGTACAAATAGACTCAATTCGAGGCTCGCGTCTGCCACGCTGATCCCGATCTGTTGCTCGCCACGCCATTCCGAATTGTGGATCTCACCGACAAGGCGGACCAAGAGAAAGGAATCCAGTGGTGGGAGGAACTGACGGCAAGCGGCGGCGAGGGCATGGTGGTAAAGCCGTTGGAGTTTGTAACGAAGGGACGGAAAGATCTGGCGCAACCTGCCGTTAAGGTTCGAGGACGAGAATACCTTCGGATCATCTACGGGCCGGAATACACGTTGCCCGAACACATGGAGCGGCTCAAGAGCCGAGGTCTTGGCACCAAACGGTCGCTTGCTCTCCGTGAATTCGCCTTGGGACTGGAATACTGGAGAGATTCGTACACAAAGAACCGCTCCGCCGAGTTCACGAGTGTGTCTTTGGAGTGTTGGCGCTGGAAAGCGAGCCGGTTGACCCGAGGCTGTAGGACTGCGCCGGGGAATCGATAAAGTCAGCATTTTTCTGAAGCCTGATGTGTAAGCCATCCCCTCACGCGTACGCCTTTTGTTACTTTGATTTACGAGACGTCGACGCCTCAGAAATCCCCTGCGTCTGCCAGCATATCTGGATGTTACTTATTTACTTAGACTTACGAGGTGGGTGGCGTCCGCTTTTGAGTCCGCTGCGTCTGCCAGTTCCGCCATCCCGGCTTGAGGAAGGCTTCTAAAAAGGCTTTCCTATTCTACGGCACCCTCTGCGCTTTGAACATGGTCAGACTGGTTGTGGATTCGGAACCGGCATCGCAATCATCGGCAACTCAACGCGGAAGGTGGCTCCTTCGCCCGGATGGCTCTCGACCGTGATGGTTCCGCGATGCTGGGTGACGATCCATTGCGCAATCGCGAGACCAAGGCCAGTGCCGCCCTGATCACGGCTGCGCGCCTTGTCGACCCGATAAAAGCGTTCAAAGATTTTGCTCTGATCTTCTTGCGCAATCCCCAGTCCCGAATCCTGCACGGTGACTACTGCGGTTTCCGAATGTTGCTCCAGCGATAGCCGCACCCAGCCGGGCGGCGGAGTGTACTTGAAAGCGTTGTCGAGAAGAATGTCAGCCAGCCGGCGAAGCAGAGTTCCATCCCCCATCACAAACGCGCTCTGCTCGCCGATGCTCGCCGTAAACTGCAAATTGCGGATCGTGGAAACCTGCTGCCAACCGTCGACCACACTGCGCATTACAGACCGCAGATCGACCGGTTGGATCTGGAGAGCCTCACGCCCGGAATCCGCGCGAGCCAAGGCCAGCAGTTGTTCGATAAGGTTGGTGGTGCGCTCGGCCTCAAACAGAATCTGTCCCAGCGACTCCTTGTACTCCGATTCTCCGCGGGAGCGTCGAAGCGCCAGTTCAGCTTCGGTGCGAATAAGAGAAACGGGAGTGCGTAACTCGTGCGAAGCATCGGCGGTAAATTGTGTGACCCGCATGAACGCAGTTTCGATGCGATCGAGCATTTCGTTGAGCGTATCCGCGAGTCGCTGCAACTCATCACCCGTCTCCAGTTTCTGAAGCCGGCTGCTCAAATTGGTTCCGCTGATGTCACGCGCAGTGCGTACCAGCGCATCCACCGGAGCCAAAGCTCGGCGGCTCATCCAGTACCCTCCGCCCGCAGCAATCAGCAAAAGCAATGGAGCAAACATCAGCAAGTAGGACCGGAATTCCCGCAGAGTGTCCACGGCGTCATCGGCCGGAGCGCCCATTTCCACGGTGTAATTGCGCCCGTTTACATTCAGCTTCTGGAAAACAAACCGGAAGTGCTTATCCGCGACGTGCCGTCTCCGAAATACTGGATCCTTGGTCTCGGCTGGGGGCACCAGTATCGCCGGATGGGCCTGTAAGAAACTTGATTGATAAAGTAGATCGCCATTTTCGTTATAGAGTGCAAGAAAATCACCGGAGTGTTCGATTCCGTATGTCTCTTTAACCTCTTCCTGCAGTTTGGCAAGGGGCATTTCCGGTTTCTGGGTCGCGAGAAAATTCCTGAGATCCTCGACCTGATTTTCCAGGCTGTCATCCACCAGGTCGTACAAGTTCTCGCGCAAGATAACCCACATGCTCGCCCCAAAAATGAGTTCGCCCAGGGCAAAAATTGCCACATACCAGAGGGCGAGGCGTACGCCGATGGAGAGTTTTTTCATGCGTGCATGTCTGAGCGAATCATGTACCCGACCCCGCGCACGGTGTGAATCAGCTTCGGGCGGCCCGGAGAGTCAACCTTATTGCGCAGCAGATGCATAAACGCATCCAGCGTATTTTCTTCGATATCTCGATCGAAGCCCCATACCGACTCAATCAGTGACCGCCGTGATACCACCTTGCCGCAACGATACATCAGTCGCTCTAGAAGGCTGTATTCCGTGCGCGTGAGCAAGACCCTTTCTTCTCCGCGCTTAACCTCCCTGCTGGCGGGATCGAGCACCAGATCCGCAACTCTCAGATTCGTATCTTCGGCTGCCAGCGCACGGCGTTTCACCGCGCGCAGTCTCGCCACCAGTTCGTCGAACGAAAACGGCTTGGTCATGTAATCATCCGCGCCGCCATCGAGGCCGCGAACGATATCGGGCACGGAGTCGCGCGCGGTCAGCATCAGAATGGGAGTTCGGATCTTCTCTGCGCGAAGACGTTTCGCCAACTCATATCCGTTGAGCTTCGGCATCATGACGTCGAGGATGATGACATCGAATTCGTAGGACTTCGCCAGGGCAAGCCCCTCGGCGCCATCGGAGGCGCAGGTCGCCGTATGACCCTCCTCTGTCAACCCTTTGCTGAGGAGATCAGCCATGCGTGCTTCATCTTCGACGATCAGAAGTTTCATCTCAGCTCAGTCCGGCGATCTTCGTACAGTTTAAAGCGGATGGGCGACCCGGGCGCTCCAATCTGAAGAAATTTTAACTTTGCGTTCATTCTCCAGTCACACTCCGCCTCTACGATCCAAATTCATCCTGAAGCCCTAGGTGTAAATGCGCGACTGGGGATGCGAATCTCCGAACGCAGGACCTCAGCAAGCGAGGATCTCTTCGAGTCAGCATTCTTGTCACGCAAGGAGCTCACTATGCACTCTCGCCTTTTGTCGTTACCTTTTCTGCGTTTGTTTCTCACCGCTTTGTTCGCTGTTTCCATTTTGGTGGCGGGCTCGCCCTCAGCCTCTGCGCAAGTGGATCGAGCCGAACTTGAAGGCACCGTTACCGATGGTTCCGGAAGTGTGATCGTGGGTGCGACCGTGAAAGTCCTGGAAGTCGATACCGGACTGAGTGAACAGCAGACCACCAACTCCAAAGGGTACTACCGGTTTCCGGGACTTGCGGTCGGCAACTTCAAAGTGACAGCCAGCGGCAATGGCTTCAAGACAAAGGTCACCTCGGACGTAGTGCTTCGGGTAGGACAGACTCGCACCCTAGACGTCCAGCTTTCAGTTGGAGCAGTCACTGAAGAGGTCGAGGTCAAGGCAACCCTGTCCCCGGCAGATCGCGTTTCAGCGGCGGCCTCGACTGTTATTGATTCGACACAGATTGACGAACTCCCGAACAACGGTCGAGACTGGTCCAGCTTCACGCTGCTCGCGCCGTTCGCCCAGGACGACGGCGGCGGTGATCAGCGCACCATCCGCTTTGCGGGCCGCGCCCGTGACGACAACAATTTTTCGATTGATGGTGTGGATGCCGGCGGCATCCAGGAACAGGCGCAGAAATCGCAGACTCGCCTGCAGATTTCGCAGGACGCCATTGAGGAATACCGCGTCAACAGCGCTGTCTACGATGCTGAGTATGGAACCCAGTCTGGCGGTCAGATCGACGTTGAAACCAAGAGCGGGACCAACGACTACCACGGTACGGTTTTCGGTTACTTTCGCAACTCCGTCTTCGATGCGCGCAACTACAACGATTACAACCTGGCTGGAAATCCCGCGATTCCTCCTTTTCGTCTGGGACAATATGGACTGACTTTCGGCGGTCCGATCAAGAAAGACAATACTTTCTTCTTTATCAGTTACGAGGGATTACGTCAGCTACAGTCGACCACGGAACAGGTCACTGTGCCGGCTGGCATCGGCACCGCCTCTTTTTCTACGGGCGAGCCCCAGAACATTACGGTTCCCTATCAGCAATATGTCCTAAATCAAGCCACACAGTTGGGTTACGGACCGCAGATGTGTCAAATCATGCAAGGGTTTGCTTGGCGCGCCTCGGTGGGATCCATCAACGGCTGCTCACCCCGATTTGTATTTCCCGATACCGCCTTCCAGTACCAGGGCGGCAACCAGGATTTGGTTACATTTGCCGCCCCTACGACCGTACATGAAGACACATGGCTCGTACGCATTGATCACAAAATCAACGAGAACACTTTGCTCTACGGTCGCGCGCAGCGTGACATCAGTCTGGTCGATGCGCCAAATGGCAGCTCCAGTCTTGCGTCGGACAAACTGCAAACCATTAATCATCCAGCGAACTATATGTTGGCGCTGGAGCACACCTTCCGTCCAACTCTCTTCAACGAGGTGAAGTTCTACATCAATCGCGCGCCCTTTCACAATCCGCAATCGAGTGCTCTCCCGTATGCGGTCAGCACCGACAACTTCGTAGGACTCAACAACAACAGCGCCGACATCGAGGTTGGGACTACTTATGGCCTGATTGACAACCTGATCTGGTCTCGCGGTCGCCACACCTTCAAGGCCGGCATGGAGTACCGCCGCGTGCGCTTGAATCAGGGCCAGACTTCGAATAACAATCTGACCTTTGGTGATGACTATTCGCTGTCGCAGGCGTCGCTGACCAACGTCAACTACATCGCTCCCTGGTGCTGCCATCGCTTGCGCCGCAACTTCTTCATGCCTTATTTCCAGGACGAGTGGAAAGCGACTCCCACTCTTACCCTGACAGCGGGGCTACGCTGGGATTATTACGGCGTCGCCCACGAGGCGACCAACCGCACGACGGTGTTCGATGTAAATACGTTTCACGGGGTATGCCTTGGGACCGGATCGTTCAACGTAGCGCCGAGTCCCGGCCCCGCCAATACCGCGCCGTGTCCAGCGAACCCGGGCCTGTACAACGCCAGTTACGTCAATTTCGATCCGCGGTTGGCCCTGGCGTGGGCTCCCGGCGCACTGCATGGAAAAACAGTTTTCCGCTCGGGCTTCGGCATCTACCATGGCGCCGCACAGAATGACGATCTGAATGCCGGATTGGAAAGTGATACGTTCCGCGTCACGGTCAACAGCTTCAACCCTCCGCCAACCTGCCCAGATCCGTGCCCCAATTTGCAGTCTCAATTCTTGCAACAGGATCCCACCTTTACCGGACTCAATGTCGGTAAGCAAGCCAGCCATCCCCGAGCCTTGCAGCGGCATGATCGGAGAGATCTTTATGTGGAGACGTGGACGTTAGGCGTGGAGCATCAGCTACCCAACAATTTCCTGGCCTCGGCTCAATATCTCGGCAGCCGTGGTGTGCGGTTGTTCTCCCGGGGCGCCGTAAACTTGTGCACCGAACCAGTCACCTTCAACCCGGTCGACGGTGATTGCGTGCGCTCCCTCGACCCCTACTATCCCGGCGGAAATCCCTTCGGGTCCGTCGACTACAAGAGTGATATTGGATCGAGCACGTACAACGGTCTGGGACTCGCTCTGGAACGTCGGCTCAGCCAGGGACTGGAATTTCAAGCCCGTTACACATGGTCTCATTCGATTAATGACGGCTCCGTGGGCGGCGGCGAGTCCTCCGGACCACAAAATGTGAACTGTCTGGCGTGCGACAAAGGGCCGAGCGTTTTCGACATCCGTAACAACGTCGCCGTCAACGCCGTGTACCAACTGCCCTTTGGGCCGGGAAAGCCGTTCGTGAATGCTCCCGGAGTCATGGGAAAGATTCTTGGGGGCTGGGAGTTCAGCAGCATTGGCCTTTGGCACACAGGCCATCCGTTGACGGTCTTTATGGATCCCGGCAAGAACACCATTATCAATCCGAATTCTCCCTTCGTCGGACTTACGGATTATTACCTTCTTCCCGATGGAAATGATCAGACCAATCAACGTCCGGACATCGTCCCGGGGGTGCCGTTGACCTTGCCAAATCAGCATCCGGCCGTTGGAAATAATCCCGGATTGCCTTACATCAATGCTGCGGCCTTCCAGGCGCCTCCCGTAGACGCCAACGGGAACTTTACTCGCTTCGGCAACGAACCAAATGGGATCATCCGCGCCTTGCCTTACTGGCAGATCGATCTCGCCCTCACCAAGGAGACGAGGCTCACTGAGCGGGTTTCCCTTCTGTTTGCTGTGCAAGCGTTTAACATCTTCAACCATGTGCAGTTTGGCGACCCCGGCGCCCTGAATCTGGCCTACGATCCCACGGCAACAGGCACTGGTTCCCTTTCGCCGGAGGGAGACTTTGGTGTCATAAGTTCCACGGTAAATTTCAACAACAACAACGACAACGCCGCCTCGCCCAACACAGGGACGGGCTTGCCGCGGCAGCTGCAATTCATGGTGCGCGTGAAGTTCTGAAGCGGAGCGACGCATTCAGGCAAAATTCAGGCCTATGCTCTACACTCTCTGACGAGAGGGACATCCATGCGAAATCGCGCGCTGTGGTTTGCTATCGTATTGACGTTGTGTTGCTCTTTGTTCGCCGCGGACGGCGGCTACTCCGTCATCAAGAAGATTCCGATTCCCGGGAACGGCAGTTGGGACTATCTCATCGTCGATCCGGGTGCGCGGCGATTGTATGTTTCTCACGGAACCGAGGTCGAGGTCGTTGATATCGATTCGCTCACACTGGTGGGCAATATCCCTAAGACTCCCGGCGTCCACGGAATCGCGCTCGCTCCGGAACTCGGCCGCGGGTTCGTCAGCAATGGACAATCCTCGACGGTCACCATCTTCGACTTGAAAACCTTGAAACCAATTGCAGAAGTTTCAACGGGGCAGAAGCCCGATGCGATCATCTACGATCCAGCCACCTCACGTGTATTCGCGTTCAACGGAGGCAGCGATAGCGCAACCGCGATTGATGCAGCCAGTGGCAAGGTCGCCGGCACCGTCGAACTAGGCGGCGGACCCGAATATGCCGCTGCGGACGGTAAAGGATATGTCTTTGACAACCTCGAAGACGAAAGCCAACTCCTGAAAATCAATGCTCGCGAACTCAAGGTCGAGCAGCGTTGGCCCACCGCGCCCTGTTCCGCCCCAAGCAGCATGGCGATGGACCAGGCAAATCGTCGCCTGTTCCTCGGTTGCCGCAGCAAGGTCATGGCAGTCGTTGACGCCGACTCAGGAAAAGTCATCACCACGCTGCTCATCGGCGATCACGTCGATGCCACAGCCTTCGATCCCGAGACCAAGATGATTTTCAACTCCAATGGTGAAGGCACCATCAGTGTGATTCATCAGGACAGCCCGGATAAGTATTCTCCGGTCGAGACCGTGAAAACGTTGCCTCGTGCGAAAACGATGGCGCTTGATGTTAAGACGCACCGACTCTTCCTCTCGACCGCGGAAAATGGACAATTCGAAATTCTGGTCGTCGGGAAATGAATGCAGCCTATGAACCCTGGATTTAAATCTCTTTCCCAGGCGGCAGTGGTGTTGTGCACTGCCGCCATTCTGTTTGCCGCGCCCGGTTGCACCAAGAAGTCGAGCGCACAGGCAACCCCCGTCGACCTGCAGGTTGATGTGAAAACGCCGTTCCGCTTTATCGCTTATGGGGACACGCGCTTTCATGATCCTGGGGACACGGAGGCGGCGAATCCACCGGTGCGCGTTGCGCTAGTGCAAGCCATCGCCGAGGCGAACCCGGCCTTCGTCTGTATGACCGGCGATATCGTCTACAACGGCAACGACGCGAACGACTGGAAAATCTGGGATAGCGAAACTAGCATCTGGCGCGACAAGAAAATCACTATTTATCCAGCGCTCGGCAATCATGACTTGCATGGAGATCCCAGCGTTGCTTTGGGCAACTACTTCCAGCGCTTTCCAGACTTGAAGAACAGCCGCTATTACTCCGTGCGGGTGGCAAACACGTTGCTGCTCGTGCTCGACAGCTCTCTCAGCGAGACCACCGGCCCGCAAGGCGACTGGCTGGCGGCAAAGCTCGATCATGTTCCTGCGGATGTGGACTTCGTATTCCTGATGTTCCACCACCCCCCGTACACCAGTTCTTCCGATGACAAGAAGTTTGGCGGCGGTCATTCCGCACGCTCCCAGGAACTCGAACTCGCAAAGGCACTCGAGCAACGGCAGACTAAGGCGCACTTCCGCATCGTGGTATTCAACGGGCACGTTCACAACTACGAACGCCACGAGCATGGCGGTGTCACTTATTTTGTTTCCGGAGGTGGGGCCGCGCATGCTTACCCTATCGAGCGCGCCGCAGATGATCCCTTCCAGAGCAAGGAAGTGAATTATCACTATCTTCTGGTACAGGTCGATCAGAAACAACTGACGATCACAATGAACCGCGTGGATCTCACGACTGGAAAAGCCGTTTGGACGCAGCCCGATTCGGTGAAGATCTCAGCGGCGCAAGCGGTCGCACAAGCCGCTAGCCACTAGACGCTGGCTGTTTGTTGAAACTCGCCTTCGTACGGAGTGTTCGCCCAAGCTACTCCCAGCGCATGCAGAATCAATCGGTCGCGCAGAGTCAGTTTCTCAGGATTGGTCACCACGCCGTACGCATACTGCACGAACGGATTACAGGTGACGCACCACTTCTCATGACGCCGAACTCGGTGACAGTGCTCACAGATGTCCTGGGCATTCACTCGGTTGGTGTGGTACCAACCGGCTGCCGGATTGGCGAACATACAAACCTCCATCTCTCTACTCAACCAATTCCACCCCCGGGCTGAACCATTGCGTGGAACTGCATCTGACGCGAGAATACTTCGGCACGATGATCGCCTCTAGCCTGCGTATCACGGTCGGTCGTGATTTAAATCACATCCGCCTTGGAAACCCCGATGAACACGGCTTACAACGCCCCGTTCATGTTTCCGGGCCAGATCGTCTGCTAAGGTAACGATAGTTTGATTTCTACCCATGGTTAACCGCAATCACATCTATGTCTTAGTCCTTTTCGTCTCAATCGTCGGACGACTCTCCGCTCAAACCGTCGCTGTCGAGGGCACCGTCCGGGACTCCGGCGGCGCAGTGGTTTCCGGGGCATCCGTCGTGCTGCATTCCGGTTCGTATCAGGCCGCCGCAACTACCGACCCGCAGGGACGCTTCTCCTTTCCTACCGTCCCCCTGACATCGGGCACCATCGAAGTCAGTCGCGACGGGTTCCGCGCCGTAGAACGGAGTTGGTCCGCCACAGGCACCAGTGTTTCGGTTGATATCGTGCTCCAGCTCGCCTCAACCAATGAAGAGATCACGGTATCCGCAACGCGCACGGAGTTGCGTCTCGCCGACACTCCCGGCAGCACGGTCCTGCTCTCGAAGACAGATGTAACTTCAACTCCTGCGCTCCGCGTGGACGACGTGTTGCGCCAGGTTCCGGGCTTCTCGCTTTTCCGCCGCTCCAACAGCCGGGTTGCCAATGCCTCGAACCAGGGAGTCTCCCTGCGCGGGCTGGGTGGATCGGCCTCGAGCCGCGCTCTTGTTCTCGAAGATGGATTGCCCATCGTCGATGCTTTCGGTGGCTGGGTCTACTGGGACCGCGTGCCCCGCGAGTCCATTCAGGACGTCGAGGTCTTCCGCGGTGGCGCTTCCAATCTCTACGGCAGCGACGCGCTGGGTGGAGTGGTACAGTTCATCACCCGCCAACCCGAGCAGCCTGCTTTCGCTTTGGAAACCTCGTACGGTAACGAAAAGACTCCCGATCTCTCCTTTTGGACCGGAACTCGTGTGGGCAAATGGGATATTTCCCTGGCCTCAGGGATGTTTCGCACTGATGGCTACATCTTGGTTCCTACCTGGCAACGCGGCACCGTGGATACGCCCGCCAACTCGAAAGATGCGTCGGTGGAGCTGAATGTCGGACATCAGGTGGGCGCGAAGGGCCGCATCTTTGTCCGGGGCGATTTCTACACCGAATTCCGCCACAATGGCACACCCATTCAAACTAATGACACCACCATGGGAGGAGGCGCTCTCGGGCTCGACCAGCAATTCGGCTCCCATGATTCGCTCACGCTGCGCGGCTATGGGCAAGTGCAGGGATACGATCAGCGCTTCTCTTCGGTCGCCGCTGATCGCAACAGCGAGTCCCTCACCGATCTTCAATACGTTCCAGAACAGGTGGTTGGCGGCGCCGGCCAATGGACAAATCTGCTGGGAAAACATCAGACACTCGTCGGGGGCGCCGACTTGATGGAGGTCATGGGCGCCAGCGACGAGCAGCTCTTTTCCTCTGGTATACACACTCGCAACAACGCCTCGGGCGGAAGGCAGAGGATTTTCGGTCTGTTCGGAGAGGACCTGATTCGAGTCAACAATTGGACGGTGATCGTCGGCGCCCGCGTCGATGACTGGGATAACTTCAACGCCAGCTCGATCTGCACTCCGCTCTCGGGCACTTGCACATCGCCAAGCATCGTCTATCCCTCGCGCAGCGATCTCGCCTTCAGCCCACGGCTTTCCGTGCTCCGGTCGTTGAGCCACAACGTCTCGATCACTGGCTCCATGTATCGAGCGTTCCGCGCGCCCACGTTGAACGAACTCTACCGCTCGTTCCGGCAGGCGAATGTTCTGACTCTGAACAATCCCTTTTTGAATGCCGAGAGGCTGACGGGAGCGGAAGCCGGCGTGAATGTCACGTCCTTCGACCGTAAACTGGATATTCGCGGCACGTTTTTCTGGAGCGACATTGTCGATCCCATCGAGAATGTGACCACTGATCCGACTTCTTCTCCCGTCCTTCGGCAAAAACAGAACTTGGGCCGCATCCGCTCTCGCGGCGTGGAACTTGACGGAGTCGTGCATGTCTACCGCGACGTCCAGATCTCCGCCGGCTACGCCTTCACCGACGCGACCGTCGTAAATTACACGGTGCCCCCAGGCGAAATTTCTCTGCTCGGTAACGCCGTCGCTCAGGTGCCGCGCAACGTCTTCACCTGGGAGGCCCGTTACTGGAATCCATCGCTCATCATGCTCAGCTTGCAAGGCCGGTTCATCGGCAACCAGTTCGATGACGATCAGAACAAGTACCCTCTCGGCCGCGCCTATACGATGGATCTACAGGTTGGAAGAAATGTGACCCACAACCTCGAAGTCTTCGCCGCCGCCGAAAACCTGCTCGATCAGCGTTACAACGTCGCCAACACTCCAACGTCAACCGGATCTCTGTTTAACATCGGCCCGCCGCTTCTTTATCGCATTGGGTTGCGAATGAATTTTCCGGCGGAGCGACGCTGACCGAGCGGTTTGGGCAATTCCCGCCTGATCGTTTATTCTGAGGTGTTGTCTCTAGACCTCGGAAGCAAACTGTTCATCCTGTCCTTATTCAGCGGTGAATTGGCGAAGAGCAAGAGCGAAAAGCTAAGAGCCCTTTATGAAAACTGGCATTATCGGCCTGCCGCAGGTAGGCAAGACATCTCTGTTTCAAATTCTGACCAAGGCAAACTTGTCGGGGCAGGCTCATTCCAATCCGCGCGAGGCCCACATCGGAGTCGCCAAGGTTCCCGACGATCGCCTCGATCGCCTGGCCGCGCTCTATAACCCGAAGAAGTTGACCCATACTTCGGTCGAATACGTCGACGTGGGTGCCATCGGCCAGGACGCGTTGAAGGAAACGGCCTATATCGGCCACCTGCGCCAGGTCGACGCGCTGGCTCACGTGGTTCGAGTCTTTGACGATCCTGCCATCCCGCACGTGGGATCGATCGATCCCCTTCGCGACATTAAGAACGTCGAGTTTGATCTGATGGTCAGCGATCTTGGCCAGATCGAAAAACGACTCGAACGGCTGGAGAAAGATCTGAAGAAGATGAGGACTCCGGACCTGGAAAAGGAATTCGAGCTGCTGAAGCGCGCCAACGCGCATCTCGGATCGGAGAAGCCGCTGCGCGAGATGCCCATGACTCCTGAAGACAAGAAGCGCATCCGCGGTTTTATGTTCCTCAGCGAGAAGCCGATTTTCTATGTGCTGAATATTGGCGAGTCGACGACCTTGGGAAAGGAACTGGACGAAGCAGTCAACAAGTACAAGCTGACGGAGAGCGCCTCGCGGCCGAATGCAGGAGCCACTGCGATTTGCGGCAAGGTGGAGGCCGAGCTCTCCGAGATGAGCGACGCCGACGCCGCCGAATTTCTTTCGAGCTACGGCCTGACGGAGAGCGGCCTCACCCGCCTCATCCGTACCACGTATCAACTCCTCGGCTTGATCTCATTCTTCACTGCCGGAGAAGACGAGTGCCGCGCGTGGCAAATCCCTGCCCACACTCGCGCGCAGGAAGCCGCGGGCGCTATTCACTCCGACCTGGAAAAGCACTTCATCCGCGCCGAAACCATCCGCTGGGACCAACTCCTCGAGGCCGGCTCCGAAGCCAACGCCCGCGCCAAAGGCACCCTCCGTCTTGAGGGCAAGGATTACATCGTCCAGGACGGCGACGTCATGCACATTCGACACAGCGGCTAACCTCTTTCACCACAGAATCTCAGAGCCACGGAGAAATCGTTCCTCTCCGTGCCTCCGTGGTAAAGCGCGTGTGAGATCGAGCTGTGAAACTGCTATGATCCCGGCTGTCTGCCAATGAATCCCATACTGACCAGCCTTCTCCTGGGCCTCACCGCCGCAGCCGCCAACATCTTCGGCGGCGCGATCATCGTGCAGCGGCATTGGGAGCGCCGCTATCTTCGCTACTTCGTTGCCTTGGGCGCCGGATTCATGCTCGCTACCGCGTTGGTAGAGATGGTCCCGGAGAGTCTTGAACTGCGCGGTAGACCCGCCGCTCTCCTCGTGCTGCTCGGATACTTGATTATTCATTTTTTCGAGCATACGGTTACGCCCCACTTCCACTTCGGCGAAGAAACGCATCACGACGAATTCATTCACTCTCACAAGAGCTACTCCGTACTCTTCGGCCTCATCATCCACACGTTTTTCGACGGCATCGCGATCGCATCGGGGTTTCTGGTTTCGAACTGGTTGGGGTGGCTGATCTTCCTGGCGATATTCCTGCACAAAATCCCGGAGGGTTTCACCGTCAGTTCGGTGATGCTTGCCAGCGGACGCAGTCGCGGTACGGCTTGGGGAGCATCCATAGTTTTGGGAGGATCCACCCTGGCGGGAGTCTTAACGATGGCAGTCTTCCGTCATCATGTGGGAGCAGGGTTGCCCCTTGCTGCTGGGGTCACGATCTATGTGGCAGCCTCCGATTTAGTGCCTGAGGTCAACAAAGAGCCAGCTATGAAGATGGCGCTCCTCGTCTTCGTCGGAGCCGCGCTATTTTTTCTGCTTGATCGTCTGTTCCACGCGATCTGAGAAGCAGAAAAAGCCCCCGGCGAACCGGGGGCGGTCTAACCTGCGTGAGACTTAATTCACCGTAATACTCACCGGTGCCGATGGAATGCCGTTCGCGACGACCTCCAAGGTACTCGCGCCTGTCTCCATGGTCGCGGGCACATCGAAGTTCGTAGAGACGATCTTCGATCCTGTCGCCACTCCCATTGTGCTGTGGTTATGCGTTTTGGCATAGAAGACGTGCCCACTCGCCGTATTCGTAATCCTCACCAGCGGATAGTTCGTCGCAGTCTCATATTCGTCGCCAAAGGCTGCTGCCTGCGAAAGGCCATTGAACTGGGTTCCGGAGATCTTGTACGTGGAACCGCGGCTCACGCTCGTTGACACCGAAGTGATCGTCGGTGCCCACCCAGCTTGATACGTCCCAGCAGGGTTATAGACTTCACTGCCCCCAACCAGAACCTGGCCGGTCGGCAACATAAGCAGACTTCCGGGAGTAGGCAGCGTCTGGGTCAGGCTGGTTCCGTCCCACAAATACGAGGCGAGGAAACCTTCCACCAATACGTCTCCATTGGGCAGCAAGGCAGCGAACGAATCGCCGGCGTTGTCGCCATTCGGAAAGTCGGGCCCAACCGTCCATTTACCCGTCTTCGTGTCGTAGATGGCCGTGTGTCCTGCTCCGCTGCCTGTGCTCGAGTTAGAGCCGGTCGCATACACGGTTCCATCCGGACGCAGAATCGCGGGCCCAATTTCTCCGGGCGGATAGTAGCAGTACTTCCCGTTTGGACCGAAGGGTAAACATCCGAAGGGTGAAGGAGAGTGCAGGTCGACGATCGTGCTCCCCGCTGTGCTCCACGTCCTCGTCGCCGTGTTGAGGCGCTCGGAGTTCGGAGCGTTCTTCACGTCCATCGTGAGAACCGATCCGTCGGCCAGCAGCGTCCAACCTTCCTCAGCATTGAAATCAGACTTGCCGGTTTCGGGTAGCACGGTCCATGTCAGCGTCTTCGGATTCAGCGCGGCCATGCTCTTGGCCAGCTTATTGCCAACCAGGAACAGCCCGTTCGGTAGAACGGCAGACGGTGAATCCCCAATGAATGGCCAACTCGATGGAGCCGGCAGATTCGTCCACGTATTTTTCGCCGGATCGTAGATGGCTCCGAGATTGGTCAACGTGAAGTTGTTATTCAGGTATTCGCCACCGGTAATCACCAGGCGTCCGTCAGCGAGCACGGCCGATGCAAAGGCATCGGGCACGTAACCGGCAGGTAAGTTCGCCATGCGCGCCCACGTGCCATTCACGTAGCTGCCATTGATGTCCGGAGTGAGTTTCCACCAATCCGACTCGGCGCCGCCTTGATACAGGACGGTACCGTCAGTCAGCAGGAAGCCGATCCCCGCTCCATCGGGCGGCTGGTGTACGAGATTTTGTAAGCTTTGTGAAAAGAGAGTTGTGGCGGACAGCAGAAACACGACAGCTGCGAAAAGAATCTTCCTGGGCAAGGGATACTCCTTGGATGAGCTTTCTTCGTTGGACTTCGGTCAGAACCCCGTAGAACAGGCCCCGGAAGGATACACCAACTCGCAGGTAGGCTGCGGGTTTCAGCTTAAGATTTAACGGCAACTTTACAAAAGTGAAAAAACTTGCAACTTCATGCATCTAACAGCACGCTAGTCGACTGTGTGTTTTGCCGTATAGCCCTCGCGCGCCACCACATCGATCTTTACATCCTTCCCCTTCTGATCTCTCACCTTTAGGGGACCACCATCCGGTGCAACCACCTGCACCTTCAGCTTGCGGTAGGTTCCGTCAAGCTTGGTGTTGCTGGGCGAATATGAAAGCGTGTACTGATTGCGGATGTCACTGGAAATATCGCCGAATAACTCGGGTAATTCGCCCTCAAACCGCGGGAAGTAAGCGCGTCCGCCGGTCATCGCTGCAAAGGTCCGCATCTCGTTGTCGCCCTGCAGGTAGTCCATGTGGCCAACGGGGATGCCCATGCCATGAGCATTCCGGCAAGCGCCCGGATGCACGTCGCAATACTCACGGACGATGAATCCCACGCTGATGGGGAAGATGGTCACGTCCTTTGTGTCCTTCACCTTCTTCAAGATCTTGTCATAGGTAAGCCTGCTGAAGGTATCGATTCCGGTGGTCACCAGGATGACGTACTTTTTGCCTTCCACCCGATCCAGTCGATCGAGTGTGTCATACAAGGCGTCGAAGAGATTCGTTTCGGCAAATCCCGGAATGCGCAATTCGTTCAGAGCTCCGTAGACCGCCTTCTTGTCTTGCGTAAAATCCACGAGGATGTGCGGATTCATGTCGTAATACGTCACCGCAACCCAGTCTTCCTTCTTAAGCGTGTTGGCGAATGCGTATGAGGCCTGTAGCGCCTGAACCATGAAGGTGTAGTTCGTCGAGGCGAACTCTACCAGCAATACCGCCGTAATCGGCGCCTGTGAAAGGGTAAAGTGGCTGACTTGCTGCGGTACCCCGTCTTCGGCAACGCGGAAATTTTCCTGCTTTAAGCCTGGGATGAACTGGCCGTCCTTTGTGGTCACCATCACGTCGACGTTGACCAGGGGAACGTTCACTTTCAGCGAGTAATCAGGAATATCCTCAGGTTTCTTTGGGGGGGGCGGTGGCGGAGGGGCGTCATCCGCTTTTTTCTTGGGAATGGCGTACGGACCAATGTTGTCCGTAGGACCACCCGCCTCGGCCGGAACCTCCTGCTTCGGTTTGCCATTATCCTGGGAACTCGATTGAACTGGAGCGGTCGAGTCCTGTGCCATCAATGGGGCGCATACGCTGGTCACGGTCAGGCAGCTAACCACGGCCAGGGCAAGGGATTGCCCCCAAAACTGTCTTGCGATATTTTTCGATAAACCGCTGAACATAGTGAGTGAACCCGCAAAAGACCCTGTGCTAGTATAGACGCAAGGATTTGCAATTGGGATGTTTGTTGGCTGGTCCCAGTCATCCCCCATCCGTGCAACACGTCGCGTTCGGTCTGGATCTAACCATATCGGGCCCTTCAGTGGGTCCCGTCGGGGCTTTACATGAGAAAAGTTGTTCTCTCTCTGCTCACCATTGCTCTATCCCTATCCCCAACTCTGATCGCCCAAACTGCGCAGCCCACCATTCCGATCGATCAGATTCACATCGGAATGCGCGGCGTGGCATACACCGTATTTCAAGGTGTTAAGCCTGAGGCGATGGATGTGGAAGTCCTGGGCGTCTTGCACAATGCCAACGGACCGAAGGGCGACATCATCCTAGTCCGCTTGCACGGACCGAAGGTGGAGTACACGGGTGTAGTGGCAGGCATGAGCGGCAGCCCCGTCTATTTGGACGGGAAACTCGCGGGCGCGCTCGCCTTCCGCATTGGTGAGTTCTCAAAAGAACCGATCGCCGGAGTTACCCCCATCGCCGACATGCTCGAGATCAACGCACTCGACAAGTCGCTAGCCGACGAAACGGCAGCCATCAAGCCCGCTGTCACGAACGCTGCCGGAAAGACCGCGTCTCCCGGAGACGGAGCCGCGCTACCGGATCCAGTACAGAACTTCACCGACTATTTGAAGCCCATCGAAACTCCTTTAGTGTTTAACGGATTCTCCGAAGACGCGGTGCGCCGGTTCGCGCCGCAGTTTGCTTCTGCCGGGATTGTTCCAGTCATGGGTGCGGGTTCGGTCAGTGAAGAAAAGCAGCCAGAACCGCTCGAGGCCGGCTCTGCCGTGAGCGCGATCCTGGTCCGCGGCGACATGGATATTGCCGCCACCTGCACCGTGACCTACATCGACCCGCAGCGCTTGCTCGCGTGCGGACATCCTCTGTTGCAGTTCGGCGCCGTCGACCTGCCGATGAACAAGGCGCAAGTGCTGGCCACTCTGCCCTCGCCGCTCAATGCCTTCAAGATCGTCAACACCACCGAGCGCGCTGGAGTTTTCGTCCAGGACCGTCATACCGGCATCATGGGAGTCTTTGGCAAACAGCCTGACATGATTCCCGTAACGCTCAGCATTCACGGTGGCAGTGGCACCAAGGAATTTCACTACGAAGTCTTGAACAATGCGCGTTTGAGCCCTGTCGCCATCATGGCAACGGTCTATAACGCTCTGCATGGAGTGAACGAGTACGGCGAAGAGATCACTTATCGCCTGAACGGCAGCATTAATGTAAAGGGCTTCCCCGAGGTTGGTCTGCGCAACATGTTTGTCCCGACCGAGAACGGGCAGCCGGCCGCAATGGCAGCGGCACTTTCCCTTGGTGAACGCTTCGGACGCATCTACGACAATCCCTACAACGCTCCTGCCGTGAACAGCGTGAAGCTGGACTTTGACCTGGTCCATGAGCGCCGCTGGGCGCGACTCGAAAGCGCGCGTACCGATGTGAACGAAGTCCGGCCCGGCGATGAGATCACGGTCGAGACCGTGCTGGCTCCCTATCGTGGCGAGCGCGTCGTACGCCAGATTGTGGTCAAAATTCCCACGTCCGCCAGCAAGGGCAGCCTGCACATTCTCGTCAGCGATGGCGACACCCTCGACCGCATGAACCGCACCAATCCTGCATTCGGACGCAAGCTCGACCTCGCATCTACTATCGCGCTGCTCAACAAAGAGCACTCCAACAATCGTCTCTATATTTCCCTGCTCGAAGCTGACCCCGAAGCCCGCGTGGCAGACAAAGTCATGCCCACCCTGCCGATCAGCGTCATGAATGTCATGGATGGAATGCGTGGCAATCAGGAGATGATCGTCAGCGGCGAATCTAACGTGGACGAAACCGCGACGCCGTCACTCGACTATGTGGTGAGTGGAGCGCAACTTCTGACAGTTACTGTGAAATAGGGCTGGAAGTTACTATTCTTCATCCTCGCCCATCTGCATGGTCAGATATCGTTCGTAGCCAACTTCTTTGATCATATGCATTTGGGCTTCGAGAAAGTCCACGTGCTCTTCTTCATCCTTGAGTAACTGCACGAGCAGATCGCGAGATCCGTTATCGCCTTCCTTCGTCGCCAGCGCAACAGAGTCGTTGTACTGTTTGACCGCTCCGAGTTCCAGCGCCAGATCGCTTTCGAGCATTCCCTTGACTGTTCCGCCGACATTCAGCTCCAGCGGCATCATCGATGGACTCCCATCCAGAAACAGAATCCTCTCGATCAGCACTTCGGCGTGCTTCATCTCGCCAATGGATTGTTTCTTGATGAATTCGGAGAGCTTGTGATATCCCCAGTTCTCGCACATCTCCGCGTGCAAAAAATACTGGTTGATGGCTGTCAGCTCTTCACGCAGCGCCTTATTTAACTCAGCAATGACTTTGGGGTTGCCTTTCATAGCGGACAGACTATCGCAAACTCAGCTGCAAGACCAACGGGAAATCGAGATGGTCTCAGGCAGCGTCGAGGAGACAGGGCTTCATCCCAGGGCTTCGTCGATGGACTTCAGTAGCGCCCATCGCGTGAATGGCTTTTCCAAAAGGCGAATGCCGCCCTGCAATCCCTGATGCATTACTAACTCTCCGGTGTATCCAGACATGTAAACGACTTTCATCTCCGGATGCGTGTCCATCATCCGCAGCACCAGCTCCGGCCCATTCATCCCTTTCATCACCACATCGGTCAATAGCAGATCAATACGCGCAGAGTGTTTGGCTATCGCCTCTAACGCCGCCTCACCGTCGATTGCCTCGAGCACTTTGTACCCGTGCTCCTCCAGCATTTTGCGCGTCAGCTTGCGCATGATCGGATCGTCTTCCGCCAGCAGAATCGTTACTCCCTCGCGCTTCGCAGGCAGCGCCTCCGTGCTTGTCTCTGAGCCCAGCCCGAGCTTGTGTTCAGCGCTTGGGAGATAGATCTTGAAAGCCGTGCCGTGGCCAATTTCGCTATACACCCAGATGTGCCCGCCGCTCTGCTTGACGATGCCGTACACCGTGGCCAGTCCCAGTCCGCTTCCCTTCCCGATCTCTTTTGTCGTGAAGAACGGTTCAAAGATCCGCAAGCGCGTAGCCTCATCCATGCCGGTCCCGTTATCACTCACGGCCAGCATGACGTACCGCCCGGGCGTCATCGAGTGCTCCCGGCCAAAGCCCTCGTCCAAGTCGATGCCCCCCGTTTCAATGATCAGCTTGCCGCCGCGCGGCATGGCATCGCGAGCATTCACCGCAAGATTCACCACAATCTGATCGAGTTGCCCGGGATCCACTTCAACGATCGCTGCGGTCGCTCTTGATGGAATCACAATCTCCACATCACCGCCCATCAGAGGTTTCAATAACTTGCTGACTTCCTTCAGCCGTTCATTGACATCCAGAATCTGCGCCTGCACCGGCTGGCGCCGGCTGAAAGCCAGCAACTGGCGAGTCAGAGAAGCTCCGCGCTTAGCCGCCTCGCGGATGTTGTCAACATACTCGCGGCTTTCTTTATCCAAATGTCCTGGTAGCAGTTCGGTGCACGCCGTAACAATGCCAAGCAAGTTATTGAAGTCGTGGGCGACGCCGCCCGCCAAGCGCCCGATCGCCTCCATTTTTTGCGATTGCCGCAGCTGGTCTTCAATCCTTTTTTGCGCGGTAATATTGCGGCCGATCGCCGACGCGCCTACGATTTTGCCATCCGCATCATGAATCGGAGAAACTGAAAGAGAAACATGCAAACGGCGCCCATCCTTGGTGAGGCGCACCGATTCGTAATACTCGACCCGTTTCCCGTGCCGAACCTTGTCAAGGATCCCAGGAATCTCATCGGGCTGGTCCGGTGGACAAAGCAGCGAGACATTCCGCCCGATCATTTCCCGCGCCGTGTAGCCGTACATCTGCTCCGCGCCCTTATTCCACTGGGTGATGATTCCATCCAGATTCTTGCCGATGATCGCGTCCTGTGAAGAATCTACGATCAGTGCCAGCCGGTTCTGCGAATCCCGCAACTCGCGAGTCTTCCTGCGTTCCAGTTCCTCGTTCACCCGCCGCAGCTCTTCTTCAATGTGCTTGCGATCGCTGATGTCGCGGATGACGCTCAGAACGATGGGACCATTCCCCGTCTCGACGGGGCTGAGACTGATCTCAACCGGGAACTCCGAACCGTCGCGCCGCCTGCCATAAAGATCCAAACCGGATCCCATGCGCCGAATCTTCGGCCGCCGGTGGAACTCCTCGCGATGCTGATCGTGATTGGCACGCTGCCGCTCCGGCACCAACACCTCCACGCTTTGCCCGATCAACTCGTCGCGGGTGTACCCGAATATGGCTTCGGCCTGCGAGTTGACCTGAACGATGACGCCCTGTCGGTTGACAGCGGCCACGGCATCGGGCATCGCATCGAGAATCGAATGCGATAGCAACGTCTCAGCCATGCTCTGTTGCGAGTGAATGTTTTCTTCTGGATTAACAGACATTTCGGTCCATACTTCGCCCCACAGAATAGTGCCTTACTATACTCGAAAGGTAAGTGCGGCACTCCCGCACTACATTAGATTTCCGCTGGAAACTTACCAGAATTGACTAGAAGCACTTAGCCCTTCGGCATATGAGTAAATCCGCGAGTCCAGAGCACAGCGATCAACATCTGAGTACCGTTATAGCCTGCATGCACGAGAAAACTCACGCCGACTGACTTGGTCGCAGCTCGCACGACCCCACAGACGATCCCCACGATCAGGATCACCAGCAGCACTCCCCAGGCATATCCATACTGCGGCATATGCATCACCGCGAACGGCAGCGCAGTGAGAAAAATTCCCCAGCCCACCCCCAGCCGGCGCGCGACCACCGGGTAGAAAAATCCCCGGAAAAATAACTCCTCCACCAGCGGTCCCAGAGTCACCGCGATGATGGCTAGCAGATAGGCATCCCGCGGGCGTGAAAACAACTTGTCGAAGGGAACGTCCTTCGGCATGGGAAGGATATTCTCAAGCACGCTTAAGGCCAACAGCATGACAGCCCCCAGCCCCAGCCACTTCCACGCGTTCGTGGGCCAGTCCCAGCGAATCGCCTCCCAGAACCGCGTGTGATATTTGCCCTCGATCAGAAGAAACAGGAACACCGCTACGGCACCGTCGATCAGAAACTGAGAGATCAGCAACAAGATCGGTTGCTGCGCCAGCTCATTCAGTGCAATTCGGGGATAAAGAAAAAAGTGTGCCCCAAACAAAATCGCCACTTGCGACACAAAGATGGTGGCCAGGGTAAGACCGACGATCATCAGTACGTCCCATCCGTTCCAGGGCGGATTCTCGACAGGAGGCGGCCCCACGGCTATCGGGACAGCCAACTCGGGCAAAGCCGAGTCGATGGACGGGCGCTCGGGCATGTTCGCTGAAGCTGGCGCAGCCGGCTCAGCGCTCACTGTTGGCTGCGGATCGAACTGCGGATTATCGGAAGTAGACAGAGGATGCTCCGGGTCTTGAACTAGTCTATCAACTGGGGTTCCATCAGGAACACGGACCGGGTGCGCCAAGGCCCGCTATTGCTGAACCGAAGTACAATCCTCTTTTTTTCGAGGATCGAAATCGTATCGCACCTTGGTCGCAGTCTTCAGGCTATTGGCACTGAGACCAAACTTTACAAACTGTCCATTTTCCAAATCTAAGCGCTGCGCGTGTTCCGGCCGTCCCGCCTCCACGAAAAAATATCCGGACTTATCCCGATACCAACTGTCGATGTCGGGAAGGTTCTTCGCTTGCAGGAGAATACGGTGGTTCGCCAGGTCGAAGACCGTCCATTCGGACACGTCCGCGGCATACTCGCTGATGAGAAACTTCTGATCGCTGGTCACGAAATAGAAACCACCTGGCAGGTTGACCACCGAACCATCTTTCTCAATCAGCAGTAACCGGCCGTCGTAGTCTCCCTCTTTGACGACCGTAAAGTACCCAGGCGCAAGCTGCTGCTGCGGAACAAAGGCCCCAAAACTGAAGCCCACTGGCTCGATGTCCTCATAGTAGAGCCGTTTGACGAGTTGCTCGCCCTTTAACACTTCAACCCACGCGCTGCAAAAGTGCGGAGTGTCCTTGTGCTCGCCGTCCCCGATGTTTTTCACATCGATGACGCGAACGGTCGCGTCGCCCATCGGATAATCGTTCTTCGATACCCGAAACTTCTCCGCAGGATATTCGCTTGCCACAAACGGCTTGCGAGGCGCAGCCGTTTGCCCCGAGGCCACTGTCACCGCGATCATTACGAGCAGAATTCGTTTACACATTCGTTGTGCGACGGGTGCAGCGTTCGATTCGGCTACCGAAAACCACGCTCGAGTAAGAATTGATTACTGAGAACTGAGAACCGGTCTGCTGAAGTACTCCGCCAATGCTTGCCCCGTATACGATTTTTTCACCCGCGCCACCTGCTCTGGCGTGCCCTGTGCTACCAGACGCCCGCCATCTTCGCCACCCTCGGGACCAAGGTCGATAATCCAGTCGGCGTTCCGGATCACATCCAGGTTGTGTTCGATGATGACAATCGAATTTCCTAAGTCCGTTAACCGGTGCAGCACGTCCAGCAACTTCTTCACATCATCAAAGTGCAGGCCAGTAGTCGGCTCGTCGAGTAGATAAAGTGTCTTGCCCGTCTGACGTTTGCTCAGCTCGCGCGCCAGCTTGATGCGCTGCGCCTCGCCGCCGGAAAGCGTCACCGCCGACTGCCCCAGGTGAATGTATCCCAACCCTACGTCGACCAGAGTCTGCAGCTTCTGCTTTACCTGCGGGATGTTTTCCAGAATCGGCAGCGCATCCGACACCGGCATTTCCAGCAGGTCCGCAATGGAATTTCCGTTGTATTTCACTGCGAGCGTTTCGTGATTGTATCGCCGCCCTCCGCAGACCTCGCACAGCACGTACACGTCAGGCAGGAAATTCATCTCGATGCGCCGCTGGCCCTCGCCCTGACAAGCCTCGCACCGTCCTCCTGAAACGTTGAAGGAAAAACGCCCAGCCTTATAGCCACGTTCGCGCGACTCCGGCAGCATCGCGTAAAGGTCGCGAATCGCCGTGAACACACCCGTGTACGTCGCCGGATTCGATCGCGGAGTTCGCCCGATCGGCGACTGGTCGATCCGAATCACTTTGTCGATATTCTCCGCCCCCGAAATCGCCTTGTGCTCGCCGGCTTTCTCACGCGAACGGTAAAGCTGCCGCGCCAGTGCGCGATACAAAATGTCGTTGACCAGCGTCGATTTGCCGGAACCGGAGACTCCCGTCACCACCGTCATGACACCCAGAGGAAATGTGACGTCGAGATTCTTGAGATTGTTTTCTTTCGCGCCCAGGATCGCGAGCGCCGCACCGTTCTTCTGCCGCCGCTCCGGACGCATCTCGATCTGCGTCCGCCCCGAAATATAGGCGCCCGTCAACGAGTTCGGCGCCCGCATAATATCTTCCGGCGTACCAAACGCGACCAACATTCCGCCGTGTCGCCCTGCTCCCGGTCCTAGGTCGACCACATAATCAGCCCGCCGGATCGTCTCCTCGTCGTGCTCGACCACAAGCACGGTATTGCCAAGATCGCGCAGATTTTCGAGCGCAGTCAGCAGACGTCCGTTATCGCGGTGATGCAGCCCGATCGAGGGCTCATCAAGCACATACAACACGCCGCGCAGCTTCGAACCAATCTGCGTCGCCAGACGAATACGCTGCCCCTCGCCGCCCGACAAAGTCGCTGCCGATCGCGACAACGAGATGTAATTGAGCCCTACGGCATTCAGGAATTGCAGACGCTCCACCACTTCATGCATCACGCGCCCGGCAATCACCGCCTCACGCCCGGCGAGTTTGATCCCTTGTGCCACCTCTAGCGCTTTTGACACCGGCATCGCCGTGAAATCGGCAATCGACATCCCGTTCACCTTCACGGCCAGACTCTCGGGCCGCAGCCGTTTTCCGTGGCACGCCGGACACTCCGTCGCCGACATGTGGTCCATCAGCCAGTCGCGGTAGCCTTCCGACGTCGACTCCTCCAGATTCTGCTTCAGATATCCGAAGATCCCGTGAAAGCCCGTTTTCCCACCGCGCGCCTGCTCGCCGTTGAGTAGGAAGTCCTGAGTCTTCTCGGGAAACTTCTCGAAGGGCGTGCTCAGGTCTATGCCGTAGGCCGCCCCAACCACCTGCAACTGATGGATCAGATTCTGCGACGCTGACCCCGGCCCCAGCCCGCCATCAAGCAATGGCTTCGACCAGTCGCTGATCACCTTCGCCGGATCGAAATCGTACTTGCTGCCCAGCCCATGGCACTCCGGACACGCCCCGTAAAGGCTATTAAACGAAAACGACCGCGGCTCAAGCTGCGGAACGTTGATGCCACAGTCCGGACAAGCCAACCGCTCGGAATAAAGCTGCTCCTCGCCTCCCACCACCGCAACCTGCACCAGCCCACCCGCCAGCTTCATCGCGAGCTCGACGGATTTCTCCAGCCGATGCTCAATCCCCGGCTTCACTAGCAGACGGTCGACCACCACTTCAATCGTGTGATTCTTCCGTTTGTCGAGATTGATGACAGAGTCGTCGTCCAGGCTGACCAACTCACCGTCGATACGCGCCCGCGTATAGCCGTGCTTGACCAGCGTCTCCATCTCTTTCTTGAATTCGCCCTTGCGGCCGCGGACGATCGGCGCCATGACCATGACCCGATCCTCAGGGGTCAACGCCATCACTCGCTGCACGATCTGGTCGGCCGACTGCCGGCTGATCGCGCGTCCGCACTTGGGGCAATGAGGCACGCCGATCGAAGCGAACAGCAGGCGAAGATAGTCGTAGATTTCGGTGATCGTGCCGACGGTCGATCGTGGGCTGCGGCTGGTGGTCTTCTGTTCGATCGAGATCGACGGGCTAAGTCCATCGATTCCATCCACATCCGGACGTTCCATCTGGTCCAGAAACTGCCGCGCGTAGGCTGAAAGCGTCTCCACGTACCGGCGCTGGCCCTCGGCATAAATCGTGTCAAAAGCCAGTGAGGATTTCCCGGAACCGCTGAGTCCGGTCACCACAGTCAGAGTGTTCCGTGGAATCTCGACGCTGATGTTTTTCAGATTGTGCTGCCGGGCGCCCCGGACAGAGATTTTGGTAATCGCCATTATCCGACCAGGGACATGCCCCTTCCGTAACGTCGACAGGTGAACAGAATTGTCCGAAAGTAGGAATGCACAGCTCTACTCCGTATCTTAGTCGTCACTAGCGCGGAGCGTCAACGCGGTTAGATTAAAGACGCTTGAAGATCGCGCCTCTGCGACTCACCGACACGGAAGTAGTCAGCTCAGCAGACCTTGGCTCTGCGGATTTCATAAAGATAGAAGGATTTAGATCGTGATCTCGTACCTGATGCCCCTTATCCTCTGCTTCACCGTCATCGCTTCCGTCGGACTTGGCGTTCTCGCCGCTTACATCGCAGTCTTTGGCATCCTGGGCACATTCGGCCAACCTTCGCGTCCCGAACCCGTTCCGGCCCGCCCCCGTTTGGTGCTAGTTCCCACACCGAACCACGCCAGCGGCGACTAGGGATTATGTGGGGACAGCCGCCATCGGCTGTCCGTCGAGCGAAGCTCGCCCCCTCTTTCCACAAGTTCGGGATGGTCTGCGCGAAGAACCTATCTGTTCCAATTTCCGAACGTATTCACTTCTTCTGCCTGACTTTCCCAGAACGAGTTACTATGCACACGGGCCCTTCCGATTCCTCCCTCGTCCGTAACCCTCCTGGAGGTGCGTTGTGCCAACCTCGCTGTTCGCTCCCGATTTTCAGACAATTCTCGACCAGGCCGTTAATCCACCCAATCCCGCCGCCGCTCCGTTTCCTTCCCCCGAAGACTGGCGCGACCGCTGGATCTATTTCCTGATGCTCGACCGTTTCAACAATCCCTCCTCGCCTCCTGCTCACCAACCCTTCGACGACCCCAACTTCTACGGGTTTCAAGGCGGAAAGTTTTCCGGAGTGCAGCAACAACTCGCCTACATCAAGCAGCTCGGGGCCGGAGCCATTTGGCTCAGCCCGGCGCTCAAGAACTTCATCTTCGACCCAAATACGTATCACGGCTACGGCATCCACAACTTCATCGCTGCCGAGCCTCGCTTCGCCGACAATCCCGCTGCGGCTGACAATGAACTCCGCGCCCTCGTCGACGCAGCCCACCAGCAGGATCTGCTCGTCGTCTTCGACATCGTGCTGAACCATACGGGCAACGCATTTGCCTACCAATGCGATCCGGCAGACCAGTTCTGCATCAGCAACCAGGGAGCGCAGGCCGGCTTTCACGCTTCTCCGCAGCCCGTTCAATGGCGCGATCAGACTGGTGCCGCGCGGCAAGACTTCCCCGACGTCGCCACCATTCCAAATCCATCCCTCGACGCCCTGGTATGGCCGTCGGAGCTGCAACAGAACCAGTTCTTCCGCCGGCAGGGCACTCCCGATGGCAATGGCGACGATACCATCGGCGATTTCAGCGTCCTGAAACAAATGATGACGGCGGATCCCAATCTGCAGCGCTTTCTGATTCGCGCCTACCAGTACGTCATTGCACGCTTCGATATCGACGGCTTCCGCATCGACACGCTGCGCTATCTGAAGGGCGACCTTCCCCGCCTCTTCGGAAATTCCATGCGCGAGTTTGCCCTAAGCATCGGCAAGAAAAACTTCTTCACCTTCGGAGAAGTCCTCGATTCGAATTCTGAGCAGGATATCGCCAGCTTCATTGGACGCAACACCCTCACCAACACGGACGACAGTCAATTGGTTGGCGTCGACGCCGCGCTCGATTACCCGTTGTTCAACAATCTCAAGCCCGTCGTAAAAGGATTTGCGGCACCCAGCACGGTCGCCGGCATGTATCAGAACCGCAAGAATGTAGAAGCCGATGTGCTCAGCTCCCACGGGGACGCCACCCGGTTCTTCGTCACGTTCCTCGACAATCACGACATGAAGGAACGCATTCGCTACGTCGACCCCACGAATCCCACCGAGTTCGACAATCAAGTTACGCTGGGACTCGCATGCCTTTATTCTCTGCCGGGAATCCCTTGCCTTTACTACGGCACTGAGCAGGGATTGCACGGCGCCGGCAGCGATCCCGCAGTCCGCGAGGCGCTTTGGGGAGGCCCCGGCTTCGACGAGACCAGCAACTTTTACCAGCACATTCAGCAGATCGCGGCGGTACGTGCAGAAGAGTCAGCGCTTCGCTACGGACGCTTTTATTTTCGCCCGCTCTCCGGCGATGGCGTGACGTTCGGAGTCTCTGGTTACCCTCAGGGCGTCGTCGCTTTCTCGCGCATCTTGAATGATCAGGAAGTCGTTGTCGCCGCGAATACAAATCCCACGCAAGCTCAACAACTCGACGTCATCGTAGAGATTGTGCTCAGCGCCGGAGGAGATAACTTCGCAGTCTTGTACAGCAATCAGGCGGGGGCGCAGGCTCCGCTGCCGGTTCGCGTGGTTCCGCAAGGGACGGTTACGGTGCAGGAAGTCGACGGCTCAATCGGAACGGGCCCGCTCCATGTCATTAGGGTAAATCTCCGCCCAATGGAGGTTCAGATTCTCCGCCGAGCTAGCAGCTTGTAAGTTTGCTCAGCAGCAAAAGTGAAGAGTGCCCTTGACTATCTTCGGGCAGGTCAGAAAAGCTAGGGGGTTAAAATCTTTGGTTCTTTTGGCGAATTCCCTGGCGAGCAGTGAAGCGACGGTATGGAGGACCCCGCTATGAGGTAGCAACGCTTTTTCAGCCTCCGATAATGCTCGCGACGCTCTCAACCGGGTCGGGAATCGCGATGCCAAATCGTAACCACGTTACCAGCGTCCGATGCACCAATAAGTGTTCAATTTTGAACAGACGCCGTCGGGCTCGCGCGTGCACACTTACGGCCAAGACTGTGGGAAGTTAGGTGTGGGCTCCGGGTTCCTAAACGGAAGGGCAGTTTCCGACCTCCTGTATTGACCTAACTATCATCCTTCCTCCACTGTTTGTAGGAGGTTCAGTGAGTCAAGTCCATCAAGGACGGCAGAAGATGCTTCTCTGCATTGATGACAGCCCAGCAATTCTGGAATATGAAAAACGGATCTTCGAGCAATCGGGCTACATCGTTGTGACGGCCAATTCTGCCCGACGAGGGCTGAGACTGGCTACGCTGTTCAGCTTTGACGCAGTCCTGATCGACTACCAGATGCCTGAAATGAATGGGCACGAGCTTGCGTCTGAAATCAGGCGCCTCCGGCCGGAAACTCCCGTAATCATGTTCTCCGGTGGCGATGTCCCCAACGAAACTCGCCAACTGGTCGATGCGGTCGTCCCGAAGTCCGGTGGCCACCGGGATTTGCTGCCCACAGTCACCCGATTCTTCGCCGGCTAACACCACAGGAAATCGTTTTCGTCGAGAAACTGAATCCGCCATCATGGCGTCGTGCGGCAAAATGCGCGGCGCTATGCTCTGGAAACGTCGGCGGTAACGCACATCAGTAGATCACTTTTAGCGAGAACTGAATCTGCCGCGAGGTCCCGGCGGTCTTGCTGATGATGCCAAATCCGCTGCCCGTCACAATGTTCGACGGCAATCCAAAATTTACAATGTTGAAAATGTTGAAGAACTCTGCGCGGAATTCCAGCGTTCCCATCTCAGCGTTCCCGCGGTGCCCGAAGGGCGTGTCCTTGATAATCGCCATATCGAAATCGTGGTAGGCAGGACCGCGAAACGTGTTGCGCCCGAGTGTCCCGAACCTTCCCTGATTCGGCCCGGTACCTCCTGCAACGTTGATGGGAATGTCGAAGAACGACCGGTTCCCTTCCGCGCCAAGCCCAAAGTAGTCGTCACGCACTGCGCGGCTCGTCGAAGGATGTGGCATCGACACCAAGTCCGGACGATCGCCGCCGCCCAATCCCGCGCCCGTTTGCTGCACACCCGAAAACACGGTAAACGGTGATCCGGTGGTCAGCGTCGTGATGTTCAACACCTGCCAGCCCTTTGTAACAGTTCGCCCCAGCGGCCGCAGGAGTCCAACATGGTCCAGCGGCAACAACTGGATCGCGCTCGCCGCAAATACATGCGTCACATCAAAGGTCGACGGCCCTTTCTCCGCCGATGGATCCCACGGATTCTGCGGCACGGTCTGCAAAATCGTTCCTGAAGCCCCGAGTAGCCCGCCAAGCACCGCGCTGGTATCGTCGAGCGATTTCGAGTATGTGTAGCTCGCCTGCAAACCCAGGCCGTACTTCGCCGAGTTCTTGTTGAGGCTCGTCTGCAGCGCATGGTACGACGAGTGTGATCCGCTCGTCATGATGATCTCTGGTCCAAATCCGCTGGTGGCATGGCAGGGCGTATCAAACTGGGTGAAGGGCGCGAAGCCTTGGCAGGCGCCGCCGTAACCGTTCGTGTTATAGGCCCTCGCCAGATGGATCCCCGCGGTCGCGACATACGAAGCGTTGAATTTGAAATCGCCGAAGTCGTGATCCACACCAGCAGTCCAACTGCCGACGTATCCATTGCCGAAGTTCTTCGCAATGCCGGTGATGTTCAGCAGTTGCACGTTCCCAGGCGCCAGCGCATTCAAGTCGTTCTGAAAACGCACGGAGTCGAAGACCGTGTTTGCGGGAACGTCTTGTGACCTGCCCGTCGCGAAGATCGGTTGACCTGCGGTGTTATAGGCAGTCGGTAGGCTCAAGGGAACAAAAGTATTCTGAAACGCGATCGGCTCGTGGGGTTGCGCATAGATCGACGGCACGAAAACATACGGAATCGCGGCCGTCAGAAAGTTGTCCTGCCACAGGTTCGGAATTAAGGTAGCGATCGATGCGCCGGCGTGCAGCACCGTGTGCCGGCCCACCCCGTAATCCAGCGCCAGCCGTGGGCCCCACCCATTCCAGTCCTGGTCGTAGGGCGGTTGCGGATTGATGAGTATTTCCTGCCGCGCGGTCCGGTCCCCATATCCCACCGTCTTCCCGTCCGGTCCCAGAAAGATAGGCAGCGAGGTTCGCTTCGTCGCCTCATGAATGCGGCTGTTCACCTCGTACCGCAAACCATAATTGACCGTCAGGTTCGCCGTCGCCTTCCATGCATCCTCGAAATAAAAGTTGTAGGCCTCGCGCCGGACGCCCGCCTCGTTGAATTTCCCTCCCACTGGGGTAATGCTCGCCGCGGCCATGATGTTGTAGGAATACGGTGTCGCAGTCAATAGCCCCGTAAGCGAGTCAGGCAAAGGATCTCCAACATGAATGTTGTGCGTACCGCTCGCCGAAGTGATGTTTACAGGCGAATACGCCGTGCCTCCGCCAAATTCGTAAATTCCGTTCGGATTCGTCCCGAAAATGGTTGAGTCCCGGTTAGCCCGAATCTCGGTTCCCCACTTGAAGCTGTGAGAATGATGCGTCCACGAAAAGTCCTGCTTGAACTGATAGAGGTTGCTGTATGAACCGAAGATCGATCCGCTGGGCTGGTTGTAAGGCTGAAATAACCCGTCGGCAAATGTGATCCCCGGTTGTGTGTGATTGTCGGCAGGAAAAAATGGCGTGCTTCGGATGTAGCTTAACGAAGTGTCCGAGGTCATGTGTGCGGAGATCGCGCGTGTGTAATGCACGCCCGCGTTGCGCTGATGATCAAAGAACTGAATCCCAAACGTTGGATTGATCGCCGTCTGGTCTGGATTCGTCAGCGGCCCCGTGACCTGATTCAGACTGAACCGTGTGATCAGGGAAGCCTTGTCCGAGATCTTGTGATCGACTCTGATCGAGAACTGGTCCGTCGTTGTCACCACTTTTGAGGACGCCGCATAAGTTCTGTCGCCGAATGCTCCGGTCGGCTCGTTCGGCATCGGATACCCGCTCAGCACTCCCGCTACAGCCGGGCTCACCGGAACCGTCAGCGTGTCTCCCGAAAACGCCGTCGTATCAATTCCCTGCCGCTCGGCCGCCGTCGGCACCGGAATCACCTGTGTCGTCCCCAATACCTGCCGGAAGCCCTGGTACTCGCCAAAATAGAATGTGCGATTGCGGCCGTCGTAAATTCCCGGCAGCACAACGGGCCCTCCATTCGTAAATCCAAATTCATTGCGAATGAAAGGTGGAATGCGATGCTTGCCCGTGGGGTCCCTGTAATCAAAGTAATTTCGCGCATCGAGCGACGCATTCCGCAAGAACTCGAACACGCTTCCGTGGATGTCGTTCGTGCCCGACTTGGTCACCACATTCGTGAAACTTGCCGCACCATGCCCGACTTCCGCCGGCAACACGCCAGAATTCGATTGCACTTCCTGAATCGCGTCGACGTTGAAATTGGAAAATGTCGCGCCACCCATCTCCGGATCGGTAGTATCGAATCCATCGACGGCAAAGACCGTGGTCACGCCGCGCTGCCCGTTCACCGCAAACTGTTGCGTGAAGTTAGCCGCCCCGTTGGTGTCAGTCATCGTCCCGGCGGCCAGCAGAAGCAGTTTGCTGAAGTCCCGCGCATTTAGCGGCAGACTCGAAACCTCAGAGCTCGAAAGATGCTCCCCGCCACTCGCCTGTTTCTTTGCAGGTTCTTTCTCAACGGTCACCGCCTTGACTACCACTTCGCCCGACTCGGAAACCTGCAGGCCCAGACTCCCACCGCCATCTCTGACGATTACTGGAACCGTTCCATGCCACTCTTCGTCCGGCGTCCGAACAGAAATCTCATACGATCCCGCCTCGATCCCGTCAAAAGCGAATCTGCCGTCAACCGCCGTGCTCGCGCTGTAATCGCGGCCCTTGGGAACCGAATACAACCGAACCACAGCGCCAGCTACAGGATTGCCCGAGCTATCGGTCAGCAAACCGTTCCGCGATCCGAGCGCCAAAACCTCGCCAGCCAGCACCAGGAAACAGAGGCCGACTATGCAGAAAAATCGTTTTTTCTGGTATGCAAACATGAAAGGGCATTATAACGGCGGAAATCGGGATTGATCGGTGATCTTCGACACAGGCGGGTGGATTTTTTGTTGGGCCGAGTTCATCATAGTCTGCAGCCGGGTAAGTTGTGGATTTGGCTCTGGTGCCGCGAGCAACTGCGGCCACCGACGCAAGACTCTAACAACCGAAAGAAGACATAACAAAACACTCAGCAGCCGCCCAACATAGAGTCTCGATGCCCATGTCCCGAATTCGTCCCAAGCTGGCTTTGCTCCTTGCTGCTGTTCCGCTTCTGATCCTGTGCCCGTTGTTACCAGCCGCTGAGCCGCCATGGCTCGAACTCCATTCCACTCACTACACCGTTATCACCGATGCCGGCGAGAAGCGCGGACGCGAAGTTGCCCTCCGCTTCGAGCAGATGCGCTCCGTCTTCGCCATCTTGCTCTCAAAGGAGCGGCTCAACGAATCTCGCCCGCTCACGATTCTGGCTCTCAAGAGCGACAAGTCTTATTACCAGGTTGCTCCTCTTCACCAGGGCCAGCCAATAGGCGTGCCGGGATTTTTTCTTCCCGGCGAAGACCAGGATTTCATCGTCCTGAATCTCTTCGAAGCCGAACCCTGGCGTGCCGTCGCCCACGACTTCGCCGTTCGTTTGCTCACCTACAACTATCCCCCGGCACAGGCCTGGTTCGACGAAGGACTGGCGGAATATTTCAGCTCGATTCGTATCGACAACAGACAAGTGGAACTCGGCGCTGATCCCGAGCTACAACCCACCATGTCCGAGGACCTTGTTGGCAATCAGCGCGAGACCCAACCGCCCAAGTCGCTCACCGAACTGCTCGGCGCGCAGACCTGGATCTCGCTCCCTGACTTGTTCACCCTGAAGCACGATCCCTCGACCAAAAACGAAGGCACGCACCACACGCTCTACTACGCCGAATCCTGGATGGTGATCCACTACCTCTTGCATCAGAAGAAACTACCTGAGACAGGAGCCTATTTCGGCCTCGTGCTGAATCAACACGTCCCCATCGAAGACGCCATCAAGCAGGCCTATGGCATGAATTCCCTGCAACTCGAGCAGGCAGTGAAAGACTACTTTCACGCGCAGACGGACCTGCAGCTGGCGGTCGATGCGTCCCGCCAAACCAATCGTGATCCAACCAATGCCGCACCTTCGGGAGAAATCGACCGCTTCCCGGTTCCAGTTGCGCTGGATGATTCCACCATCACCGCAAGACCGTATCCTGAAGGGGACGCTCGTGCTCTTTACGCTGGAATTCAGATCCGCATACCCGAGCGCCGCGAGTTGGGCCTGAAGACGCTCAACGAACTCGCCACCACTCAGACGGAGGCGGATAAGAAACTCGAGGTCAAGCAACAAAGCAAACGGGTTGGCGAAGATGCCGAACAACTGCCCACCGACGCAATCGGGAATGCCCTCTCCCACCGCATCCTTGCCTGGGATCACATCGAGCATGGCGAATTCCAGGAGGCGTTCAACGAGATGGGCGATGCCGCTTCGCTCAACCAGCGCGACATGTGGGTTCGGTACTACCTCTGTTTCGCCAAATACCGCATGGCGCAGGCCAAACACGCCGAAATGATGGGACTGGCCAACATGATGCTGGATCTCCGCGCGGTATTGGAATGGAATCCGGAAATGGCCGACGCCTACGATCTCCTCGCGGTGGCCCACAATGCCGGTGGCGGTTCCACCGCTGCCATGCAGTCGGAGCGCGCGGCAATCGGCCTGAGCCCGCGTGACGAGCGCTATTATCTTCATCTCGCCGAAATTTACGTCTCCGGCAAGAAGTGGGAGGCCGCCGGAGCCTTGCTCGATCGCCTTAAGTCCAGCGACAATCCGCAGGTCGCGACATCGGCTCGTGACCTGATCGCCCAGTTGTCCTCGCAAAAAAAATATGGACTCGCGACGAGTTCGCCCGGAACCACCCAACCGAAACTCGAAGAGCAGAAGACACCCTTTGATGTGCTCGACGAAGAGGCCGCCAAACGCGACGCCGCCGAAAAAGGCGATCAGCCCGGATCGCCCTCGGATGCTCGAACCACAAAATTCATCAAGGGCCGCTTAGTGGCCGTCGACTGTTCCAAGGCACCAGCCGCCGTGCTGACGGTCAGATCTGAAGCCGGCACGCTCAAGTTGCGCGCCGCCGACTACAAATCTCTTCTTCTGATTGGAGCAGATGACTTTTCCTGCGATTGGAGGGATCGTCAGGTTACTGCTAACTACAAGCCTCGCGGCGGCACCGACGGCGACTTGGTGTCGCTCGAAATGCGGTAAGTTCCTCGCAACCTAAACTGCTATTGCATCTCGGGGCACACCGCCAGATCACCAGACTTGAAATCCTATAGGACGATCCTGCGGCCGCGATCGCCCGCGAGGTTAACGCGTGGAGCACACCACTTTCCCGTCGGTCAGCGCGTACTGGCATTTCCACGCGAATCCGTTGGGATCGTGCTGCCCGTAGCCCCAGACCCGGAAATAGAAAATCGCGTTTTCCAGGCGCGAAGCCTCAATGAAAACGTGGTCATTTCCTCGCAGGTAGTACCGCCAGTCCGGAGTAATCATTTGAACCAGTGTGGACTGGTCCAGAATTACCGGCTCTTCCAGCCGTGCAATCGAAAAGACCAAAGCGCGCGACGTCCTCTTCCCCACATACTGCGTCACTACCAGAGCATCGTTGCCCGACCATGCAACGGCGGACACACCAAGATAGTCGCAAAGCTTCCTCGATTGGCCGGTCGCGACGTCGACCAGCCATAGCGAATGGAAGGTGCCGACAAAATCAGCCGGCGCCGCGGATCGATCTGCGTCCCGCACCTCATAGCGACCGTCCGGGGAAATCAGCCGGCCCGCCTTCGGGAAAACGACGAACGCCTCCGCCCTCGCCTGTGCGACAAGCATCCCGAACGCAATGGAGATCGCGAGCGCGGCCCAGCGAGAACGCACTAAATAGCGCACCAACCTATTTCAGTCGATCGTGAAGACCAATGCGGTGATTCATCTCACAGTGCCAGTTACTTTGGTGTGCAAGAGGCGAGGCACGCCTTTGTTAGCGAGGGCCACCTTGGCAGCAGGCAGGTGGCCAATTCAAGCTTGCTTTTGGCTTGAGTGGGCCTCCGACGTTGCACTGACTCGGGACGCGGCTGTGTCCATTGTGAGGCGTAGAATTCTTTGAACCGCAGGAGGAGGCATGAATCAGCACAGGTCCGGTAACGGGCAGAGCGTAGCTGTCGGTTCCTCGTTTCTATCACTCGAATTTATCTGGCGCGACATTCGCTTTGCCGTGCGCTCGCTGCTGAAGGCTCCGGGATTCACTGTCGTCGCGATTCTTGTGATTGCGGTTGGGATCGGCGCGAATACGGCCGTCTTCTCCGTGATTAATGCCGTTCTGCTCAAGCCACTGACTTATCCGGATCCGCAATCGCTGGTGCATCTGATGAACACCGGCGATCAAGGTTCGTTCCCAGGCGCAAATGTACCCAAATTCAATATCTGGCGGCAGCAGACCGCAGTCTTTCAGCAGGTTGCGGCTTACGACACTGGCGGCGCTGGATTGAACCTGACTGGCAACGATCAGCCGGAACAGGTGCAAGGCGTGCATGTGAGCGCCGACTACTTTTCGGTTCTCGGCGCGCCTGTGATTGCGGGTCGGACGTTTACCACGGCCGAAGACAGCCCTCATGGCGGAAATGTTGTGGTGCTGAGTTACGGTCTGTGGAAGCGGCGATTTGGCGGAGATCGGGGCATCGTCGGCCACAACATTCAGCTCAACGGACAGCCGTATCAGGTTGTAGGCGTGATCGGGCGCGAATTTGTTACCGACAATCCGGCGGATCTCTGGCTGCCGTTTCAGTTTGAACTCAGTTCGCAAGACCAGGCGCACTATTTCGGCGTGATTGCACTCTTGAAGCCGGGTGTGACTGTGCCGATGGCCAACGCGCAGTTGAAGCTGGCCGCCAATCAATATCGGACGACGTACCCCGGCACTCTCGGGCCGAACGACGGCTTCGGCGTGATTCCGTTGCAGGAATTGATGGTCCGCGATACCCGGTCCTCACTTTATGTGTTGCTCGGCACCGTCGGACTCGTGCTGTTGATTGCGTGCGCGAACGTTGCGAATCTGCTGCTGATTCGTGCCACCGCTCGCAAGCGGGAGCTCGCTACGCGCTCTGCCCTTGGTGCGGGACGCTGGCACATCATTCGGCAGCTGCTCACCGAGAGTCTGGTTATTTCGCTCACTGGTGGAGCTCTTGGACTCCTCCTTGGATTTGCCGGCGTTCGATTCTTGCTGGCGATCAATCCTGGGAGCATCCCGCGCATCGGTGAAGATGGATCGGCAGTTCACGTCGATTTGAATGTACTGCTGTTCACGCTTGGGGTTTCGCTACTGACGGGAATCTTGTTTGGTCTGGTTCCCGCAATCAGCGCCTCCCGCAAGAATCTTGCGGCGGTTTTGAATGAGAGCAGCAACCGTGCTGGAGTCGGCTTCCGCAGCGGCAGGGTGCGTTCCGTGCTGGTGATCAGCGAGATGGCCCTCGCTCTTGTGCTGGTGATCGGGTCGGCACTCCTCATTCGCACGTTTATGAAGCTGCAGTCCGTAGATCCTGGGTTCGACACGCACAACGTGCTCACCATGGCCATGTCGATCAGCGGCGACCGCTTTCTGAAGACCAGCGGCGTCGCGCAGGTCATTCACGACGGCACCGAGCGCATCAACGCAGTCCCGGGCGTCACGGCTACGGCTGCGGCGTGCTGTCTGCCGCTGCAAGGTGGCTTTGGGTTGCCATTCAATATCGTCGGGCGCCCGAACGGCAACAATCCCAATACAGGTGGGGCGGGATACTTCACGATCTCATGGAGCTATTTCGATGTGTTTAAGGTACCTGTCCTGCGCGGGCGTAATTTCACCGAGCAAGACAACGGATCAGCGCCGGGTGTAGTCATCATCAATGAGGCCATGGCCAGACAGTTCTGGCCGAAAGGTGACCCGTTGAACGACCGTTTGGAGATCGGAGCCGGCATGGGCCCGGTCTTCGTCGAACCACCGCGACAGGTCATCGGTGTGGTGGGAGACACGCGCGATGGCGGACTCAATCAGGACCCCGGGCCCACAATGTATATCCCGGTCGCGCAGATGCCCGACAAAGTTACCGAGCTCAACTCGCGCATTGCGCCACTGTGGTGGATAGTGCGCACGCGGATGGAGCCGCACACGCTCACAGCCGCCGTCACGAACGCGATTCGCGAAGCAACGGGCGGACTGCCCGTGGCGCACATTCGCAGCATGGATGAGATCGTCGTGCAGACGACCTCGCGCGAACGCTTCAACATGCTGCTCCTCACGTCCTTCGGCGCTTCAGCCTTATTGATGGCAGCCATCGGCATCTACGGATTGATGGCTTATTCGGTACAGCAGCGCACACAGGAACTTGGCGTAAGGATGGCACTGGGAGCGCAGGCTTCGAATATTCGTAACATGGTCATTCGTCAAGGAATGGTGCTGGCGGGGATAGGCCTAGTCATCGGGATTGGCGGGGCATTCTGGCTGACGAAGTTTTTGACAGGATTTCTGTTTGGGGTAAAGACGTGGGATCCGCTGGCATTCATTCTGACGCCGATTTTCTTGTGCGCGGTGGCACTCCTGGCAGTCTGGGTACCAGCGAGAAAAGCGACACGCGTAGACCCGATGTCAGCGTTGCGGTTTGAGTGATGCGGGTGGAAAGGAAATCTCCAATAAAACCCGGTCCAAACTGACGAGGCACGCCGTTGTTAGTGAGGGCACCTTGGAAGGTCGGTCGTTTGACTTTGAAACATTGAAACCCTGAAACGTTGAAATCCTGGTTGAGGTCCCTCGCACTGACACCGGCAGGACAGCCGAAGTTCCTCACAATCATTCGCGGGTCAGTTCGCTTTCCGTCACTCCAGTCAGGGTCACAAAGCGAATGACTCCCTTGGCGTCCTCGAACACCAGTCCGGTCGAGCCATGGTTAACGACTGCGCTCACCAGATGACCGTATGATTTCGGGATGCCGCCCCGCACCGGTGTCTCGTCGTAGCGCGCCAGTTCGCCTTCCTTCATGCCGGTGACGCTCACAAATCGAATCGTCCCATCGGCGCCCTCGAAGACCAGACCGGTGCCAATGTTATCCGGGATCGCCGCCGCGAGCCTTCCGTAAGATTTCGGAACGGTGCCATGCACGCCGTCATATTTCTGAGGCGAGGTTTGGGTTCCAGCCAAATATCCGCTGATCAATAGAAATACAGATCCGATCACAAACACGATTCGTTTGCGCATGAGTCCCTCTCTCAATGGAGTCGCAATGGCTATGGCTGGACCAGGATCTTGTGCATCATACCGAGATCCTCGTGCAGCAGAATGTGGCAGTGAAACAGGAAAGTACCCGCAGTGGTCGGGTCGCTGAAATCCATGCGCAGCTTCACGCTGTGGAACGGCCCTTTGCCTTCCCAATAGGGAATCTCAATGGTGTCCCGCAGATCACTGTTCGGGGCCGGCTTTCCGTCAATCTCCATAACCCGAAAATGTATCTGGTGGATGTGGAAAGCATGAGTTTCCAGGGCGCGATTCTCGATTGTCCAATCTTCAATCGCTCCGACTTTCGTCGTAATGACGGGCTTCTCGTTGGCCTCAAAGACCTTCTGCTTTTGTCCATCCACCGTGATGTAGAACTGGATGGGGCCGTTAGTGCCGCCGAATTCTTCAGAGAAAAAGAGCTTGCGCTGGACGGTTGCCGGCTGCTGTGCAAAGTCGAAGAACTTTGTTCCGTCTGCTGACGGAGGAGTCGCCTTCGGCATAGGCGACGACGCGGCCCCGTTGGTCGTCTGGATGTTGGCTATGCTTTGCGACACGTCCAGGTTTCCCGTCGGGCCGGTGTTGTATGCATTGGTGAAGAAGACTGCGCTTCCTCCCGCGGGAGGCGCTTGCACGATAAATTCGGCCCGCCCCGCCGGTGGGATCAAAATTGTCGTTTCATTCCTCGTCTGCGCGAGTGGATATCCGTCGAGTGCGACCACCTCCATGGGCTGCAGCGTTCCGTTGTACTGGATCTGGAGCTGCAGGAAATCCTGGATCGTCGCGTTGGCAACCCTCCAGAACTGTTTTTCCCCAGGCTTCATCTGGATAATCGGTTTGCCTCCGAGCAGTGGCGAAACCTGGTAGTTGATCGAAAGCTCGTAGGGTCCGGGAATCCACGGGACAAGGTACTGCTGGCGAATTACAAAAACGCGCTCGCCCAGTCCCGCAACCTCGGGTCGCACCTTTTCCATCCCCTCGACAATCAGCGCCCCGGCCGCGCCGCCATTCACCTGAAACTCTGTGAACCCGTGTATGTGCGGATGGTACCAATAGAGGCCCGGAGGCTCGGTTGTCGGAACATGCACGCTGAATTGGAAACCCGGTGTGCCGGGCTGGATCAGGGTGTTAATGACGTCATCTTGATGGCAAAGCGGAGGAACATTCATGCCGTGGAAGTGCACATTGGTCGAATTGAGGGTTGGCGTTCCGCTGTCGCCGCAAACCGGACCCGACGGAGGCTCCATGTTCATCTTCATCGAGTCAGTGTTCTGGATCCTGTCGGCTACTTTCAGATTCAACACGTCCCCGGGATTGAGACGCAACGTCGGAGCCTCCACGACCTTGCCGGTCGCCTGATAGTTGTAACAATAGTGGGTGTAGCCGGTGGCATCCACCGAGTGCGCGATCACAAACTCGGCGTTCAGACTCCCGTTTTGCGAAGAAATGCTGTACGGATCGGCCACTACTGTCCCCGGGTTGGGACGAGCGGGGCAATCCTGCGCCCCAAGCTTCAGAAAGGAGAATCCGCACATTGCAACCACCAGCAACCACTTCGACAAACACCGCATATCCGACTCCTTCGTTCTCATAAGCTCAATGCGATCTATTGCGCCCGCACGTTTACGATTTGGATCTAGAAAGATCGAGGGGGGAAAGTACCAATCGAGAGTAGCCCGGGACTGTTCAAATCAGGAGTTGGCGACCCCGACGCTTCCTGCAGCGAACAGGTGTGTCCAGACGAACTCAGCGTCACCGTGGCTATCCCGGGGGAACTGCCGAACTCGGCAACATAGACTCCGCCGCCATTGCCGGTTTGGCTGATCAAGACCGCACCAGCGAGGTATGACCAATTTTGTGAGACTCCGCTCAACCGTCCTGATCTGCAGCCGGGTGACAACTTGCCGGTAGCCTTATCAAAGAAAACCGCGCTGACTGCGTCTCCCTGCGTGTTGACGATGTAGAGCATGGTCTCGTCCGGACTCAGAATGAGGGTGCTTGAGCTGATGCTCGCCGGAGATTGATAGACCTTCGTTTTGGTCAACTTGCCGGAGGAAATGTCGGAAACTTCTACGCTGACGGCGGTGGACGTGTCCCCGAAAATCGCGTAGTGGCCATCGCTGGTGATGTCGATGGAATTTGCGTAGGTGGCATCCTGCGATTTCACTGTCGCGGTGGAGTACTGCTTGTCGCCATTGGAGACGGGCGATCCACCCGAAATATTAAAAGACTCAATCGAGCCGTCGGTGTAGGAGGCAATCAACATGGCGCCGTGTACTGCCATGCCATTGATCACTCCACTTTGTAAGCCGGCAACGGACGTATCGCCCATAAACGTTAGGGCGCAGCCGGGCTGCACGATAAAAGTCCCGATGGTGTTGGAGTCGCTGAAACTGGCGTACAAGTAAGCGCTGTTCATCGCCAGGCCGATGCCGTTGCTGGTACCGCCATCGGTGGCCGAGCCGCTCGCACTTCCACCCACCGTCAGCGTGCTGATGGCGATTCCCACCACGTCTGCGTTCGCCGCTTCAGAGGCGTAGACACACTGCTGCTCTGAACTGTTGAGGACGGCGACTCGGTTCATCCCGAAGTAGCCGCCGCCAATCCCGAAGTTGCCCGTCTGCACCTGCTGCTGGAAGACCGGTACGCCGTTCGTGCCTATCGTATAAAAGCTGACGCCCGTACGAAACGGAAAGACCGAATCATCATTCGTCACAACGTACTGAGTTCCGGCCGAAGCGAGTCCGCTCACTGCGAAAACCCCGACCACAAGCGCAGCCAAACGCAATATCCATGATTCCGAGAACTTCTGCATACTGTCTAATTCCTTGAGCCGCCCAGACTGTCTCGCAAGTAAATCACGGGTGGAAGAGCCGGACAAGCGCAATGGAAGGCGGACACTGTAAAACATCGAGGTGTTGCAAATACTTGCGCAATAGCGGCAATCGAATTACAACTTCTCCTTCATTTTAGGCTCGAGTCGGCCGGGAACGACGCTCTTGGCGCCGTACGATTGCTTTTCCTGCGTGTCAAGAGCGTTCGCTACTTTGCTTGGCGAGAAATCCGAGGGCCAAATAAAAAACCCTCCCGCCGGGACCGCGGGAGGGTTCTCAAGATGGTTCGGTGATTATGCGCGGACAACGTTTGCCGCTTGAAAGCCCTTGGGGCCTTTGAGCAGATCAAACTCCACAGTCTCGCCTTCATTCAGCGTACGGTAGCCGTTCTCCTGGATCGCGGAGAAGTGTACGAACACATCTTCCCCTGTAGAGCGCTGGATAAATCCATATCCTTTCGCCCCGTTGAACCACTTCACTGTTCCTTTCTCTCTCACGGCAACTACTCCTTTCACCAATCGCGAAGAATGATTCTCCAGATTCTCGGATTGCGCTTCGATCGACCGAAGCCCCCCTCAGAGAACCGGTAGAATTTTCGGTTGCGTTATGATGTGCACGAAGGAACTACTTCCAAAAAGAAAAAGACTCCTGATCCCCGTTCGCAGTGAGCAGCTGCTGCGGGAAGCTCCGGAGCCCGACAATTTGGCGCGTTTCCACCACACTCAACAAACGTCAACCACCTACTGGTCTCACCACTGGACCAATCTCCAGTGTTGAGCAACAGATAATAAGCATGATTAAAACGTTTCGCAAGCAAAATTAGAAGGGAATCGAAACGTGACCCCTGGTCATTGCTTATAACTTTTACTTAGATTAAGAAATAGCTCGGTAACCATCTCAAAAACTTCCGTTTGCGGCTCTACCCCCGGTTCTAAGCCTCCTCTGATACGATTTAGCTTCCGTGGTGACTCCTCCCATTCCGACCCTTCCGAAGCCTTCCGCGCCCGCGTCTGCTCCACGCCTGCGGCGGCGTTCGCCCAGCCTTCTCCTGTCTACCGTGCGGTACCTCATGCGTACCGATGTACATACATTTGCGTTCTCGGTTGCCGCCAACTCGATCCTTTCGTTCTTCCCTTTTGTCGTGCTGATGATGACGCTGATCCGCCGCGTCTTTCACTCGCCCGTGATGTACGAAGTCGTCCTGCAGCTGCTGCGTGACTACCTGCCCGCCGGTCAGGAGTTCGTCATCCGGAATCTCAACTCCATGGTCAACTCCCGCCAGCGCGTGCAGTTCGCCTCGCTGGTGATCCTGCTGGTCACATCCTCGGGAGTTTTCCTTCCGCTTGAAGTCGCCCTCAACCGCATCTGGCGCTTCGACACCAACCGCTCCTACCTGGGAAACCAGGTGGTCTCCTTCGGATTGGCCTTCGCCTGCGGAGCGCTGGCTCTGCTCTCGATCGCACTGACCGCCGGCCCCGTGGCATTCATGCAATTCATCCTGCGCGGATACGGCACCGGCTTCATACGGGTAGTGGGATTTCTGGTGATGAAGATCTTCGCCATCGCCGCGAGCATCGCCATCTTCTTCCTTATTTACTGGGTTCTGCCCAATGGCAAAGTTCCCGCGCGCACCGTGCTTCCCGTTGCGATCATCATGGGTCTGCTCTCGGAGGCGTTGAAGTACGCTTACATCCTCGCCTTGCCTTGGCTGAATTTCCAGGAAGTGTATGGTCCCTTCGCGCTGTCGGTGACCATGATGTTCTGGGCCTTCTTATCCGGACTCTTGCTGCTGGCGGGCGCCAACCTCTCTGCCGAGGAATACCAGCGCGGACTCTTGTCGACCTCAGCGGTGCAGAGGAACCTCTGACAACGTCGCCCCACGCTTGCGGTTGATCCGGCGGATCACAGCCTCGAGCGCTTTGGGCAACAAGTTCACGCCTCGCCGCGGCATGAGCAGGCCTTTCTCCAGATATTCTTCCGCACCCAGCTCCAGCAACTTCTCCCGGTTTCTTTCGGTCAGGCTGCTGACAACCACGACCGGGATCTGCGCTGTCTTCGCATCGCTCTTCAGCCGCCGCAACACTTCCGGTCCGCTGACTTTTGGCAGGATCATATCCAGCAAGACCAGGTCCGGTTTGAGGTCCGCCGCCATCTTCAGCGCCGACTCGCCATCCTCTGCGCAAATCACCTCGTAACCCGCGCGCAGCAGCGCGCCTTCGTTCTCGCGCAAGATCGGCCGGCTGTCTTCCACTAAGAGAATCTTCACATTCCTCTCCGTATCCATGTCACAGTAATCGGCAGGGCGCGGAGCATCTTTACGGCGAATAAAAAAGGCCATCAGCGAAGCTGACGGCCTTCTCGAAATTAGTAACTCTCAGGACTTATTTCTTCTGCTGCGTTTGGTCCCCGATCGAGATCAACTCCACGTCGAAAATCAGAGTCTCACCCGGACCAATATCGGAGCCCGCACCGCGATCCCCGTACGCCAGATCGGTCGGGATATACAGTTGCCACTTCGATCCCACGGGCATCAACTGCAGAGCCTCGGTCCAACCTTTAATGACTCCGTTCACCGGAAACGAAATCGGCTGGCCGCGTTTGTACGAGCTGTCGAATTCCTTGCCGTTGATCAGCGTGCCGCGATAGTTCACGGTCACGGTGTCGCTGGCAGTCGGCTTCGGTCCGTTGCCTTGTTGCAGAACCTTGTACTGCAATCCGTCGGGGAGCGTCTGCACACCGTCTTTCGATTTGTTGGCGGCTAGGAAAGCGTCTCCTTCTTTACGCGCGGACGCGCCTTCCTCATGGGCCTTGGCTTCTTGCGAAGCCTGCACACTGGTCCTGAGTTGCTGGAGCGCAGCGCGCATTTCATCTTCGGTCATGGCAGTCTTGCCGCCGCTGATCGCGTCGCGAAGTCCGCGCGAGACCAGTGCGGGATCGACGCCAGTGGCCACTCCCTGTTTGCGCAGGCCGGTTCCGATGCTCATGCCCAGCGCGTAGCTGTTCTTCTCTTTTTGTGTTTTCAAGGTCAATGGCGTACTCGTCCTGGCGGTGGTGGCGGCAGGTTTCTTGGCGGCAGTAGAAGTTTTGGCCGTTCCGGAGGTCGCTTGTCCGGAAGCCGGCTTGGCTGGTTGAGTCGTGGTGGTCGCGGGAGTATCTTGCGCGGGCGCGTGGCCCAGCAGCATCAATCCTGCAGCCAAAAATTGGATCACAATGGCGGTGAGCGGTTTTCGCATAGATGGTCCATTGTCCCATCCCACAGGAGAGATGAGCAAACCGGGGAGTGGTTGTAAGGCGCTGGGGAAATCGGAAGCAAGTTGGAGCGGAGGAGTGCCGGCCTTAAGCACTTGCGAGGGTATTCGCATTTTTGAGCGCGGGGGAAACAAGATGTTTATTTTCTGATGTTTAGGAGAGAGAGAGATCCCTTTCGATCCGCAAAATATTGAATACAAGGAATTTACAGGCAAATTATTGAACGAAAAGGGGTTAGCAGAGATCGATATGCCGCATATTTTTTCGGCGTATTTCGTTAAATTACTTGTTTTGTTTAGTTTGCGTGAAGCGGATCGAAAGATAGTCCCGCAAAATATTGAAAACAAATAATTTAGAGGCAAATTATTGCAACATAAAGACTTAGCGTTTCGGCCCGAAAGATAATGCCTGGCGGTCGTCGTGGATTGGGTTAGGCGTTCGTGAGATGCAGCGCGCACGGTTCCACTATGAGCTCTCCGTATTCTCGGTCAAGGTCACATGTCACAAGAAGGCGGAATACTTGTGCGGAGGGTTGTGGAAAAAGCGGAGGGGCCAAGTTTGTCGCTTAGAATTGGAGAACGTCCCGACGGTCCCCGAATTTCACCAGCGAGTAAGCATAGTTCGATACTCAAGTGTTTTTTTCCTTCCCCCCAGCCTTCTTAAGAGCGTTTCTAGGCGATCATGCAGCTTGGGTTGACGATCACGAAAGTATTGCTCGAGGTCAGCGAATAGCTTGTTGGCTGCAGCGCGATTTAGCTCGAATCGCGTAACCGAATTCGCCTTTACGATCACGCTCCTGAACTCCGTTTCGTCAGCCTTACTCCTCAGTGAATCAGATGCGACAAAGGCGTAAACCATTGCCAATTCCTTTGGGTCGACCACGAACACCTGGGCACCATTTCGCAATGCGGATTCCAGAGCACAGTTGAGCTCGCTGAGGCTAGGCTCCCGAACGGCAATGACGATGGGATAGATCGGCTTGTCAGACATAACGCCCACGAACTCAAAATAGGCAGCCGGGTTCTTTAGCGCATCGTCGCCACACAAAGGATTAGCAAACGCCATACTGCCTACGATTTGGATTAGCGAATAGATCACAAAGTCACGCCTATTCATCCTATTGCTCTCCGGGAATATGGGAATATGGGGACAGACGGGACGTTCACCGGTTTTTCAGGGCACTCAGCCTTTAATAAAAACGGGGTACGTCCCGTCTGTCCCCGAATTTGAATTTAATTGGGCGGTCATTTCCACCTGACAAGCTGCCAGAAAATTTGAAATACCCATACGAGGCCCGACGCTGCGACGCAAAGATTCAAGTAGACGCGAAGTTTGGG
>Ga0207008_10009_pt1 | contig 56191 bp, 43 predicted proteins | sample Alteio_BWMinCont_83_FD_153489 | JGI IMG/M metagenome (GOLD analysis project Ga0207008, IMG submission 153489) | Enriched cells from forest soil in Barre Woods Harvard Forest LTER site, Petersham, Massachusetts, United States -... | ecosystem: Environmental > Terrestrial > Soil > Temperate forest >... | reverse complement strand
AGGCGCTACATCTGGAAAATCGTTAGCGACGAGATCAGGGCGCGGCAGGGATGAAGCAATAGCATCCTTGCCGCGCCCCCGTGATATCCTTCCGCCTGCCGCGGAATGAGGGCATCTGCGTTCCTGGCAAAAATGGGCCGCCTGGGACTAGATCCGCGGATCTATTTCGATCATTCAGGTTGTCCTCCGAGGAGGTTGGGTGTCCGTTTCGAGACGTGACTTTGTTAAGACATCAGTTTTAGGTGCGGTTGCTGCGGGAACCGGAGCGCATGCTGCCGTCCCAGAGAGCCTCATCCATCCGCAGGGCCACGCTTCCAAGAGTGACCCTGCGAAGCGTCCGACCATCATCTGCGCGCACAACGGATACGCCTATGTCGAGGCTGCGTATGCCTTCCTGAAGAACGGTGGCGACACCCTCGATGCCGGCGTTCGAGTGGTCAAAGGCCCGGAGGACGATCCCAATGACGATTCAGTTGGTCTCGGTGGCTTGCCCAACGAAGAAGGAGTGGTTGAACTCGATGCCTGCTGCATGCATGGGCCCACGCGGCGCGCAGGATCGGTCGGCGGTGTCCGCAACATCAAGAACGTCTCGATGGTCTCGAAGGCCGTCATGGAGCATACCGGCCACGTCATGCTCGTGGGAGAAGGTGCCGAGCGCTTTGCGGTGGCAATGGGATTTCCTCGCGAGAACCTGCTGACCGATCATTCCCGCAAAATCTGGCTGCTCTGGAAAGAGTTCAACTCCGATCGCGACTGGTGGGGGCCCGGCCTCGCAGATCCGCACTGGCGCTCACCCGCGCCCGACTCCAAGCCGCAGGCCGAAGTGTGGCGCGAGCGCATCGAACAACTCCAGCAACGCGCCGCCGATCTCGGTATCGAACCCGAGTTCCAACTCGCTGCGGTTCGGCGCGTGCTTTTCCCTCCCACCGGCACGATTCACTGCTCCGTCTTGAACGAAAAAGGAGAGATGTCGGGCATCACCACCACCAGCGGGCTGGCTTTCAAACTCCCTGGCCGCTGCGGCGACTCGCCGATCATCGGTGCCGGCTGCTATACCGATCAGGACATTGGTTCCGCCGGAGCGACTGGCAGCGGGGAAGAGAACATCAAGGTCGCCGGCGCGCACACAATCGTCGAGAACATGCGGCATGGCATGTCCCCGCAAGAGGCTGGCACTGATGCCCTCAAACGCATCGTGCGCAATTACGACGGCGACATGAACAAACTGCGCTATATGGATATGACGTACTACGTCCTGCGCAAAGACGGCGCATATGCCGGCGTCAGCCTATGGGAAGGCTACTCGGCGGGCAATCCGCACAAATTCGTGGTGCACGACGGCACGCTGCGAGCCGAGGTTGCGACCCCGCTACTCAAGGGGTATTCGCAGGAATGGCCCCCATTTCCGCCCATTCCGGACGAGTTGAAGAAGAATTCGGAGTATTTGAAATAGAGGCAGTCAGGAGATGAGAGAAATCCCAGTCTTTTCGGCTGCCGCCGAAAGCCGTCGATCTAAAGTGGCGAGAGGCAATCGAAGTTCGCGTGCAGTCTCAAGATAGGTGGCGTTATACGCGGTCAGTTCAAACTGTTGCGCAGCGGCAACGACCCGCTGGATAGAAAGCTCTTGGCTGAAGTTCTCTATCGACTGCGCCAGCAGGACGTCCAATTCGGCGAAAGCTTCCATGCTGCGAACTGAGGTGAGAATCCTACGCCTCTGCGCCATCAAAAATCCGTTCGCGACTTCTGATCGCCAAAGGTAGGGCACAATTGCCCGATCACCCTGAACCAAGAGTCGCTGCACGTGCGTGGCCAGGGGCGCGACAGAGGGATCGATGAACCAGGCGAGAGCGACCGAGGCATCCAGGACAGACCGCCTCACCGGCGGCCCTCGTCGATAAGATCCTTGACGGCCACGCCCTTTGGGAGTGGTTTCGTGCTTTTGCGAATCTTCTCGATGCGGGAAAAAACTTCTTCTAAATCAACTTCACTGCGGGCGGGAACGAGGAAAGCAGCTAACCTTCCGCGGCGGGTGATTCCGATTCGCTCCCCCGAACTGGCGCGGTCAACCAGTTCTGACAGTTTTTGTTTTGCTTCGAAGAGGCCTATATTTTTCATGAATCACCTAGATGATTGTTCTAGATGATTAAGCACTTCAAAATCAAATACCGAGGGGAAATGAAAGCTACGAGAACCTCACCTTGAAATCCGGACTCTTCTCCAGGTGGATGCTCTCGACGAACCGCACTTTGCCGGTGCGGAGCGTCATGATCACTGACGACGTCCGCGTGCCTTCGCCGAAGAAGCGCACGCCCTTCATTAGCGCGCCGTCAGTGACGCCCGTTGCGGCAAAGATGATTTGCTTGCCCGGCGCCAAGTCTTCCGCTTCGTAGATACGGTTCTTGTCTTTGATGCCCATACGCTCCAAGCGCTCTTCCTGATCCGGCTTCACGATCAGCCGTCCCAGCATGTAGCCGTTCAGGCAGCGTACCGCGGCCGCAGTAATTACTCCTTCCGGAGCTCCTCCGGACCCCATGACGGCATGCACGCCCGTGCCGATCACCGCTGCCGCAATTCCAGCAGAGAGATCGCCATCCCCAATCAGCCGGATGCGCGCCCCCGCGGCGCGAATGTCCGCAATCAACTTCTCGTGACGCGGCCGGTCCAGCACCATGACGACAAGATCCTCCACGTCACGGTCCAGCCGCCGCGCAATGTTCTTCAGGTTATGGGACACCGGGGCGTCCAGGTAGACGGCATCCTTGCACGACGGACCAACAACAATCTTGTCCATGTAGCAGTCGGGCGCGTTCAACAGGCCTCCGCGCTCGGACGCGGCCAGGACCGTGATCGACCCGGGTGCCCCCGTCGCACACAAGTTCGTGCCTTCAAGAGGGTCGACAGCGATATCGACCTCAGGAACCTCGGTCCCGTCAGGAAATTCAGCCCCCACCTTCTCGCCGATGTAGAGCATGGGCGCCTCGTCGCGCTCGCCTTCGCCAATCACGATCGTACCGCGCATCGGGATCGAATCCATGGTCTTCCGCATGGCTTCTGTCGCGACGTGATCGCTGAGCTTCCGCTCGCCCTGCCCCATGGTGCGCGCCGAGGCGATGGCCGCCACTTCCACTACGCGCAGAAACCGCGACGCCAGGTCGCTCTCGATATTTTCCCCAAACGTGCGGGCTTTGCCTTCCGGTCGAGTCTGTGTCGCCATCGAACCCTCTCCTGTGCGCTGGAATTGCGACGCGCCGGGGTGGACTATACCGTACTCGGCCAGAGAATGAAAATACTGGATTCACCTAATCGTTATTGTTCATTGAGTCGGAGCTGCCAACGCCCGCGGCCGACGTGCTATTCTCCTATCCCTGATCTGAACTCTGACCCATGCCTGATGCCCGTCCGCTGACGTTTCTCTGCATCACCACCTACGAAAAAGGACAGGAGTTCATGCGCCAATGCAAGCGCCAGGGCTGCCGCGTCCTCCTGTTGACGGCCGAGAAACTCCGCAACGCAGATTGGCCGCGCGAAAGCCTCGACGAGACCTACTACCTTCCCGACGAGATTCCGCTGGACGACATCGTGAAGGCCGTCACCCATCTGGCCCGCAACGAGAAACTCGACCGCATCGTCGCCCTCGACGAGTTTGACATGGAAACCGCCGCCACCTTGCGCGAGCATCTGCGCATCCCCGGCATGGGCCTGACCACCATGCGCTACTTCCGCGACAAGCTGGCGATGCGGATGCGAGCCCTTGATCGCCACGTGCGAGTGCCCGACTTCGTACCCGTTGTGAACCACGCCGATGTTCGCTACTATCTCGGCCACGTTCCCGGTCCGTGGGTGCTCAAGCCGCGCCAGGAAGCGTCCGCGATCGGCATCAAAAAGATCAATGTGGCCGACGAACTCTGGCCGCTTCTCGATCAACTCGGCGACAAGCAGTCCGCCCATCTGCTGGAAAAGTTTGTTCCGGGCGATGTCTATCACGTCGACTCAGTGGTCTCCGAGAACGAGGTTGTTTTCGCCAATGCCAGCAAATATGGCAAGCCCCCGCTGAACGTGGCCCACGGAGGAGTCTTCACCACCTTCACCGTGCCGCGCGCTGGCGAGGACGATACCGCTCTTCGCTCCATGAACCGTGATCTGATTGGTGCCCTAGGGCTGCTGCGAGGCGTGGCGCATGCGGAATTTATCCGCGCTCATGCCGATGGGTACTTTTATTTTCTGGAGTGTGCAGCGCGAGTCGGCGGCGCCTACATCAACGAGATGGTCGAAGCTGCCACCGGCATTAACCTATGGCGAGAGTGGGCGCGTATTGAAGTAGCGGGCGGAGACGGCTCCTACAAGTTGCCTGCGATTCGCGAGGACTACGCGGGAGTCATCCTTTCGCTCGCCAAGCAGGATGATCCAGATACGTCAGCCTACAACGATCCCGAAATCTTGTACCGCATCAAAAAACATCACCACGCCGGACTGATCCTGAAGTCAAGCGATCCGCAGCGCATTCCTGCGTTGCTGGAAAACTACGCGCAACGCTTTGCGCAAGAATTCCTGGCCGTAGAGCCGCCGCGGGACAAACCCACAGCGTAAGCCAGTGGAGCGGGCACCCCTGCCCGCTATCGCGTAAGGTGCATTCTGCTACTATTTGCGAATGCCCACCATTACGAACGGCCAGAGCGCCGAGCACGCTACCCAGGAACGTCCAACGCCGGAGCGCAAAGAGCCGACATTTCTTTTCACGGAAAAGTACGTCTCGGAGAAGAGCGAACTCGCGCGCCGCTTCCTGGATGCCAGAGAGCGTCTCAACGGCTGTGTCGATAAGGCCAACAATTTCCTGGTGAAGCGCTTCTACAACATCGACCACAATACTTATCTGGAAGGCGCGCTCCCGGCCAAGACGAAAGAGCTCATGGGACTCGTAGCCTCGGCGGTTCTTCGCTGCGACGACTGCATTTTTTACCACGCGATCCAGGCCTACCGCCTGGGAATCCCCCGCCCCGAGCAGGAAGAGGCGTTAAACGTAGCCATGGTAGTAGGCGGTAGCATCGTCATCCCACACCTCCGCCGCGCGTATGAATTGCTCGAGGAGCTGTACGGCTGAAGTTGGGTTCGTCCTTGCACCAGCAGGCCAGCGCACCTGCTGTGTTCCGATCCAAGAGTGTTCTCAAAACAGAAACAGCTAGATGAGTTCGTTCAGTTGGTTCGCAATGTCCGGTGCCGTGTCGTCCCAATAGTGGGTGTGCGCTCCGGCGCCGATGCAAAACTCTACTCGCGTGCCAATGGCATCGCTGACTTTTGTCGGTATTCTTGCGGTAAATCCGTCCTGATCGCTACCCGTAGTCCGGCGATACCATTCATTGAGCCAGAGTGATCGTCCGACATAGTCGCCGCTGCGATATGCACTCACCCACTTCTCGACACCCAAATCTGCAGGATCGGGCAATGCTGCGTCATCCAGAGATTGAGGCGGCATTGTGCTTGGCGCAGGCAGCGGTCGAGCGCCATTGTCCGGATCGGTACGAACCCAATCGTATAAATAAGGGAAGAAGCGGTTCAGGAGTTGGCGGACCGGATTGCCCATCGTGAACAGGCGGATCGGAAGCGCTTGTTGATCTGGTGCTTGCCCGAATCCGAACTTCTGCAGATCGGGGTCATTCTTCTGGTGCTGAAGAAAGTTCAGGAGATCGCCCGAGATCAGTGCGCCAAGGCTGTGTGCCACGATAACAACGTGATCATAACCGCGCTTGTCCGCTCCTTGATAACGCGCGATATGTCTGAGCAGTGAGACATATCGCTCAAAGATTTTGGCCCTAGGGGTTCCTTCGATGGGTCCGGTGCGCAGGTAAGTGTCGACGTCGAGTATGACCCGCAATATGGGACTCGAGTTGTGCACGAGCGCGGCCAGGATCGCGGTCGTGCTTGCCACTGCCAATAAGCGGCAGACAACTTGCTTGGTTACGAACTGAGAGTGAGCGCGAAGGTTCTCCAGCATCGGCGTTAGCGGACCTACGTACATGAATACCAGGGGAATCAGGAAGATCGCTCCCCACGTAAGCCAGGTGACCAGAGAAATCGAGTCCAGGCCGCGACTCGTCCAGGCTCCCATCCACTCAGCATCATGATTCGTGGAATTCCGCGGCGGCTCTGGGGCGTGATGCCTATACCAGTCCAGCCCTCGGCGCGGGGGGAAAGTTTCGGTCAAGACTGAAGGGAGCGCCCACCAAACCAGCACGATCAGACCCGCGAAAGCCACGAGGACGACGATGTAGCTGCCATAGCCTACACTCCAGGCAAGAACTCCCTTCAGATAATCAGGATCTGCTGTCTTCGTACACGAGCAAGGGCCGGGGCCCGGGCATTTCGGGCTGGGAGTTACGCAATCGTCGGGAAAACCCTCAACCACTGAGTGACTTGGAAACAGATCGAAATTGTTAAACCAATGCGGATGTGGAGCCTCCTCCACCAGCACGTCCATCTTAAAGAATGGATCATTGATTTTTTGACCCATGGAAAACAGCGCCGCCCATATCAGGGAAGTCACCAGCACAAAAAGGAAAGAGGGAACCGCTAAGGCGAAACGGCTGGTTCTTACGGCAGCCCGTGCCTGTGCCTTCTCAGACTGAGTGCCGGCGCGGCGCCGGGCAATCGCTCCAAAGATTGATGCGAGAATCGCAAGCAGGGCCAGCGATATCCACGATAGGCGAAGAAAAACCAGCAACCACTGCGAGGTCCACACGCTCGCCTGGCGCACCCACAGACTTTCATCACCTGGCCCCCAGGCACGAACCCAAAAAACAATAAAAACGACGAGCACCACCGCGTAGAACGACCAACCCCACCCCTGAATTCCTGGGCGAGTGCTTTGGTATGCGTTCAAAGCCCACCAGACCAGGCCTGCTCCGACGACCCAGCACACGATGGCAAGGACGACAATTTCAATCGATTGGTCGGGAAAATACTTCGGTATGCTCCGAAAGTATGCGAGCAGCCCGAGAGCAACGAGCGCGGGCAGAAGAAATGATGCCAGCAGCCAGCCTGTCCTCAGCTTGAAGATCGGCTTCAACCGGTAGTTCATGAGGAGAAACCCGGCGATTGCGATCACGATACCGGCCAGCACCGAGGAGATAATGTCCAAATGCTCTACCTGCGTGACCGCAGGGATCGCACCGAGGAGCACGACCAGTATCAGCAGCTTTGTCAGAGGTAGCACCATCTGCAGAACGCGTACGGCGTAGCGGTGCAGGGCCTGGAATACCTTCCAACTCCAATCAGGATCGGGCCGCGTATCGATGGCTACGCGGCTCAGACTCGGAAGGTGCAAAATGAATTGGAAAAGCGCCAGCAGAAAACTCAAGACAGAGTTGGTGGGTCGCGCCAGGTCTGCCCAAAACATCTCGTAGATGTGGACCTCGGTGGCGTCTTTACGCTGGCCGTCCAGACGAGCGGTTACATATTTGTTGCCGTCCGCCGCGCCGTAATAGTCCTGAAGTAGCTTCACGGTCCAGGATCGGCTGACTTCTCCTCTCTCTGTCTCCCCCTCCTGCTGAGCGAGATGCTGAGCGAACTTGAAGCTGCCCTCTTGCACACGGAATGCCGGAGGCACTCGTTGGTTGCGTGTGGTGTCGATTCGATCCGCCTGGTCGATGCACACCGGACGTAAAGAGATTTGAATGCCGGTTGAATCGAAATGATCAAATTCGCGTGGCGGGTCTTCTGCACAGGGAGTGCCCGCCTTCTTCGGGTCGTACGAGGGCAGCGACAGCAACAAATCGGCCATCGCATTAGCCGTTTCTCCGGGATCGTGGTGCGCTATGCCGTGCACTCCAATCACCGCGACGCGGCGGGGAGTCTGCTTTGCAAATACCTTGTCGGAGTGCGTTGCAGCCGCCGTATGATGGGGCGTTCCCGCGTTACTTGGTTCAGTCATGAAGTTCTCCTACGGAGCTACCTGGCCGATACGTGCCAGTAGCTTCGCGACGTCGAACTTGGCCCCAAAACAAAAACCTCAGATCGTTCTGCCGAATTACTTCAGATCCTTGTTCCTTGCGAAATTGTTTGTCGTCGGCTGCCCGGAATCGTTTGGCCAGTAGCAAAGACAGCGGCGACGTCGCCCGTTCTTCGCCGCCTTGCAGGGCGAGCCGAGATGACCGACATTGATTCGGTCCAACACCACAAGATTGCAGAGGAACGTCGACGGGGGAAGACAGGAGTCGACACAAACCGGTTGCAAAAATAACCTACGATATGCGGATGGCTGACACCGGTCATGAACCTGTTACGAAAGTGGAAAAAGGGCCTGAGTTTGTGAGGATTCAGGCACCCGACATTCCGCTTCGCCTCGCCAAACTGATAGCGCGTGCTCTCCCACTTGGGGCGAAAGGCAGCTTCCATAGCCTGTCGCGGGGTGTTACAAAAACGGAACAAGGCAGCGATGACTGGCCCAGTCCGCTTCCTGCAATCTCTTACCCCGATTCACGCCACACGATTGCGCTCACCAGCGTGACCAGAATCAGCGCGATTCCGCCGCCCAGTTCGAGGCGCTGCGGGTTTCGCAATGTTTGCCAAACCGCATCCGGAGGCGAGAGGACGGCACGATCACGCAGCGCGTCGAGACAGGCGAATACGCCGGAAATAAATCCGATGGCATTCGCGATTCGCCGTGTCTTATCCGCGGGCATCGGCCACAGACTATCAAAATCAGTGGGCTAGAATGCGTCGATCCCGGTCACGCTCTGCCCAATGATCAGTGAATGCACATCGTGCGTGCCTTCGTATGTTTTTACCGACTCCAGATTCATCAGGTGCCGCATGATCGGATAATCATCCGCCACACCGTTTGCGCCCAGGATGTCCCGCGACAAGCGCGCGCACTCCAGCGCCATCCACACGTTATTCCGCTTCGCCATCGAGATATGCTGCGGCTCAATTTTGCCTGCGTCTTTCAACCGCCCGACCTGCAGCACGAGCAACTGAGCTTTCGTGATCTCGCTGATCATCCATGTCAGCTTGTCTTGCACAAGTTGGTGCGACGCGATCGGCTGGTCGCGCCATTGCTTGCGTAGCAGCGAATACTGCAGCGCGCAGTCGTAGCACGACATCGCCGCGCCCACCGCTCCCCATGCAATTCCATACCGCGCTTGATTCAGACACATCAGCGGAGAGCGCAGGCCTCCCGTCTTCGGCATCAGATTCGACTCGGGCACGTGCACGTCCTGCAGCGACAGCCCCGAAGTCACCGACGCCCGCAGCGACCACTTGCCGTGAATGTCATCGGCCTTGAACCCTGGACGATCCGTCTCCACCAGGAATCCGCGGATACGATCATTCTCGTTCTCTACCTTCGCCCAGATGATCGCCACGTCGGCAATCGTTCCCGACGTGATCCACATCTTCTCGCCATTGATGACATATTCATTGCCGACCTTGCGCGCACGCGTCCGCATACCGCCAGGGTTCGATCCAAAATCGGGCTCCGTCAACCCGAAGCAGCCCAGTTTCTCGCCCTTCTGCATCGCCGGCAGCCACGTATTCTTCTGCTCATCGCTGCCAAACTCATAGATCGGATACATGCACAGGCCCGACTGCACGCTGACAAAACTGCGCACGCCCGAGTCGCCACGCTCAAGCTCCTGCGTCATCAGTCCGTACTCGACGTTCCCCATGCCCGCACAGCCGTATCCCTTGAGCGACGCGCCGAAGAAGCCGAGATCGGCCATCGGCTTGACGAGTTCTCGCGGAAAGCGCCCCGCCCGGTTGCATTCCTCAATGATCGGAATCAGGTTGTCTTCAATGAACTGGCGCGTCGTGTCGCGCACCAGTCGCTCCTCGTCTGTAAGCAGCGAATCGTACCCGATGAAATCCACACCGCGAAATTTGATGGCTGACATAAGAAGTCTCCGTTCGGATGAAATCGGACCCAAGACCCGGTCCAGACTCGGCAAAAAGCAAGAACACCTAAGAATGCAAAATGTGAAGACCAGGTCCGTGACGTTCGCCGCCGCGCCGTACACTCCGCGCTTAAGAGGGCAAACATATGACGGTAACAGGGCCGCGCGAGCGGGGTCAACGGCCGTACTTGGGCTGGTGCGTTTTCATTTTCGAATAGTCATCGGGTGTATCCTGTTCGCGGCTTTTCCTCAATAATCAATCGTTTCAATAGATTTCCCGCCGGTAGGCGGCTGTCTCGCTGACGTACGGAGGATTCTGGTTATGCGAACGAAGTTCCGACTCATCGTTTTCGTCGTTCTTGAGTTGACTACAGCGAAATTGCTGGTCGCTCAGAAAGTTGTCGTCGATGCCGACCCGGCTCACGTCGCCAACACCTTTAGTCCCGTGCACTCTCTCGGCGCGGCCATCGATCGCCTCCGTACCGGTTCGCCCGACCACTTGTTGAAGGACCCGCTGCTCAAAGAAATCCTCGGCGCCGGATGGCAGACCGTGACCTATCGCCAAAATACGGAACTCATGGTTGAGGCCTGGCACTGGAATCCGACAGGGAAGTGGAGTAACGCCGAAAAACAGGAGGGATACTTTACCGGCAGCCCGGAGCCCGGAGAAGAAATTCATAGCTCATGGGCTTACCCACTGCCGCATCGCGGATTCAGTCGCGGCGACGGCAATGGATGGTCGCGCCTCACCGACGGCGATATCCACTCCTATTGGAAGAGCAATCCTTATTTGACCAAAGCCTTCACGGGCGAAGATGACTCGCTTCATCCCCAGTGGGTGATGATCGACCTCGGCACCAAGATCGACGTCAACGCAATCCGCATCGCTTGGGCCGATCCTTACGCGAAACACTATGCCGTCCAGTTCTGGACTGGGGAACTCGAGCCGTTCTACGAGGGGACGCAGAAAGGTACATGGCAGACCTATCCCCTTGGCAACATCAGCGAGGGCAAAGGCGGCACTGTCACGCTGAAGCTCGTCGACTGGATGATCCCCGTTCGCTATGTCCGTATCTGGATGACCGAGTCCTCCAATACCTGCGATACGCACGGTTCGTCCGACAAGCGGAATTGCGTGGGCTATGCCATCAACGAACTTTATGTCGGAGCGCTCTCCGCCGACGGATCGTTTAACGACTACGTCACGCACTTTCCCAGCCGCGATCAGACAATCACCTGGCCCTCGTCCGTTGACCCATGGACTGCAGCTTCTGACCTCGATCAATCGCGCGGGGATCAGGTCGGCTTCGACTTCTTCTTCAATTCAGGCGTCACGCGTGGCCTGCCCACGATGGTTCCCATTGCGATGCTCTATGCGACGCCGGAAGATGCCGCCAACGAAATCGCCTACCTCTACAAGCGTCACTATCCGATCTCTTACGTCGAGATGGGAGAAGAAGCCGACGGCCAGCACATGCTGCCCGAAGACTATGCCACGCTTTACATTCAGTTCGCGACCGCTATTCATAAGCTCGTCCCTGAAGCCAAGCTTGGAGGTCCGCCCTTCGAAGGCACCTTCGGCGACGTCGAAGTCTGGCCCGACGCCAATGGAAAAGTCTCATGGATCGGCCGCTTCGTCGACTATCTGAAAGCTCACGGCCGCCTCAACGACTTCACCTTCTTCTCCTTCGAGCACTATCCGTACCAGGATCGCCCCAGCTATTCATGGGCTGATCTATATCCCGAGCCGGAATATGTTCATCACATCGTTCAGGTCTGGAAAGACAACGGCGTACCGTCGAACATTCCGTTCTTTATGACCGAGGGCAACATCGGCGGCGGCGCACCACCCTCCACGGTGAAGGCCGGACTCTGGCTGGCCGACTACGTCGGTAGCATGATGGCCGAGGGCGCGGGCGCCACCTACTATTTCCACTACATGCCATATCCCGGAGGCGGGTCAGGCTTCGGGAACTTCCTCTTGATTGATAAGGACTACAAGGTTGTGGGATATCCCCCGCAATACATCGCAGCGCAACTCATCACCAAAGAATGGGTGCAGCCGATCGACGCCCCCCACAAGCAGTTCAAAGCCAAGAGCGATCTCACCGATGCCGCCGGAAACGTCCTCGTCACCGCCTACGCCGTCGAGCGTCCCGATGGCCAATGGTCGGTCATGCTGGTGAACCGCGATCAGTCCAACGATCACGCCGTGAAAGTCGTATTCGACGGAGCAGTGAAGTCAGCGCGATCTTTCTCCGGACAGGTCGACCGCATCACCTTCGGCCCAAACGAGTATCAATGGCATTCCGAGCCAACTGGCGGCCACCCCGACCCGGACGGCCCGCCATCGAGATCGACGGTGCAGGGAGGCGCCGACACCTTCTATCAGGTTCCGAAGGCGTCGATCACAATTCTGCGCGGCAAGATTGCCCCGTAGCAGGAATAAGAAGGGAAGAGTTGCAGATGTGAGGTCAGCTTCTTCGCTCATCTCAGACTGCTGAAGAACTGCTTTTCGCGTTCGAAGCGGGAAGCGCACGACTTCAACTCGTGCCGATAAGCTCTGAAAAATGATTTGCGCTTCAGCGCCTGAGGTGAGTTTCCGCTCACCTCTCCAGAATGTCCTTGTTGTGATTCAGAGCGACTTTTTTGGGCTGAGCTGGCAGCAATGTGTCCAGTTCGCGCGTGCTGTTCCCGATCACTCCCACCTGTCCGATCCGGACCATTCCTTTTCCAAAATCGGCGAAGACCGGAACCAGCATCATGAAGTTTTCGTCCACCTCGCTCTGCGTTACTGACATGTGCAACTTAACTTTCCCTCCGTCGGCGGGAGACAGCTGATATTCGAAGTGATACTTAGGCACCAACGTGCCGTAGACCCATTCGTTGAAGAACCAGTCCAGCCGCCCATTTCCCTGCAGATCCATCAACTTGGTCATGTGTTTCTCGGCAATTCTCTTGAACGATTCCGTCGACGCCGGTTGATCGCGGTGGCTCTCGACAAAATCATGCATCATATCAATGAACTGCTGATCGTTCTCGGTATACATAATCGAACGCAGCATGTTCAGGACGTATGCGCCTTTGGGATACGTTACATTCTGATAGGCGTCTCCGCTCTTTGGCGAAATCAATCGCAACCCCATCCAAAGAGGGCCCGCATCGTTCGGGGCCACGCCAAATTTGTTCTTCTCCAGAATTCGGCGTTTCAAGCGATCCCAGAATTCGAAATAATCCTTTTGCCAGTTCCCACCCATCGCATGTTGCAGGAAGAGTCCGGCGGAAAACTCCGCAAAACCTTCCGACAGCCATTGATCGTGATACGACGCCCAACCCACCGCGTGTCCCCACCACTGGTGCGCGACCTCGTGCGGAGTCACTTCCTGCACAAAGCCGGTGAAGCGGTTATTGATGTTCCCGAAGAGCAGCCAGCGCTGCGTTGAGTCCGTGTAAGCAGAGATGGGCAGATAGACCAGATTTGGCCACGACTGCCCAAAGTTGAAGTCCGGTTGCTCGGTTATGTAAATGTTCTGGTACGGGCTTTTTCCAAAGTAGTGCGTGCACAACTGCATTTGCGCGCGGGTTTGCTCAAGGGCGTACTCCGTCATGGGCGTGGGGGCAAGCGACTTAAGCGCGCTGAATCCAGAGAGACGATCCGGCAATTCGGTGAGGTAATATCCTGAAATCTTATAGCCGGTGATTTCATCCGCCAGAGTCATCGTCTTGTATTCGCCATAGTTGAATCCAGCCACTGCGACGGGAGAGGGTGTCACCCAGTGGCTCACGGCGCGTTCGTCCTCAATTGCTTCTGATTGCAGTTCTCCGACACTCACTACTTTGTACTTGCGAGGCACTTGATACGTGAGGTCGTAGAGCGCGCGCTCACCAAAACCGTTCAGATTCGGATACCACGACGTCCGAGCTGCAACGTAGTAGCTGCCGCCCCCGGCGTCGTTCAGAACGTGATCGCCGGCGTATTCCACGCTGATCGAAAACTTCTTGCCGAATTCCGGTACCGTCGCCAGAATCACGTAAAAAGACCCGTCTTCCTTCCGATTTTCCTGTACATAGTGGAGGTCGGTCCCTTGCGCATCCACCACTCGCGAAACGCGCAGATTCGGTAACAATCCGAACTTCAGGACTCTTTCTCCGGCGATCAGCGGCTCGAACTCGATGTTTGCGGTGCTGAACAAATGCCCATTTTTGGCGACGACGGTCTCAATCTTGTAGCGCTTTGTGGCGAACAGACGCCGGTCTTCCTGCGAACTGGCAGTATGGTTGGCGTACTCGGCCTTCATGTGTGCCAGATACCAGACGCCGTCATCCATCGCCATCCCTTCGGGATTGAAATTGATGAGCCCGACCTCTTCCGGTGAGTCCAGTTGCGGCAACGCGCCCACTCGGGCTCGAACGAAATACCGTAGATCCTTGTGCTTCTTTCCGTGGATGTACGCATTGAAGAAGGGCGGATGCGAAGGGTTGTAGATCGCCGCCAGAATGTCGGCATCCACGTTATCCATGCTCTCGCCCTCCAGTAGATACTCGCTGAACCCCGCGGCTACCTCGCGGCGCTGCCGTACCTTTTCCCGCCAGTGCCGGAACGCGTTGTTTGCTTCTTCCGGCGTGGCAGCTTTCCCCTTCAGACCAGGAAGAAACCCCATCCGCCCTTCACCGGTGAACCGGAAGACGATCTCGCTGAAGTCTTCGTCTACACTTTCTCCTTCTATTCGACGGCTCAGTTCGCGAACATTGAGGGCAGTCGTGGGTTTCAGATTGAAGTGACCGTCGCCGACATAAATCGCTCCGGTCACCACTCCTTCCACCGGAGTCAGAAAGGTCAAAGTTCCTTTCTCAAAATGGAAGGTGGCGACGTCCGAAATCAGGGTGAAATTCTCAATCAGGAAGCTCTCTCCCAGTCCGACGTTCCGAAGTTGCAAGTACACCGGGTCCGAGTTTGCATATGCGCCCGCTTTTCCCGCCACGGAAATGTTGGTCTGCACTCGCGCAATTGCGAGCGACAATTGCAATTCGTTCGATGTCTGCAAATCGATGGTCTGTTCCAGGGGCTCAAATCCATCGTGCGTGACCTTCAGCACATACTTCCCCGGTTGCAAATCAGGAGACACAAACTTTCCCAAAGCGTCCGATGACAGCACGACCGCCTGTGCGAGATTCCCGCCCGTGATCTCAATTCGTGCGCCGGAAACTACAGCACCCGACGGATCCTGGACGGTTCCGGAGACCGTGGTTCCGAATAGCGATGCTGAGCTAACTGAACAGAAGAAGACGAGCAAACACAGCGCTTGACAAAGATTGAGTGGAGTCGTACTTGAGGAATGAATCCCAAACCTGCAAATGATTTTCATGCAAACATGCCCCGCGTGGACCCGACAATATAGCAGGAGCAACGCGGGCCTGCAGTGATTCCTTCAACGACCCCGAGGCCGGAGTTGCGGTATCCAGCGCGGCACATGCTGCCGGTATCCTTCATACGATTCCCCAAACTGCCGGCGTAGCGTTGGCTCCTCGTACAAAACGACGAAGGTGTGCGCGATGAGCAACATCAGACCGGCATACTCCGCCACGTGAACGGAACGAAAAAGCGTGGCCTCTCCCACGATGGCCAACGCTACGCCCAGATACATCGGATTGCGGACGTATCGGTGCAGCGCAGTTGTCACCAGGTATTTCGTAGGCGCGATCGGGGCGGGTGTGCCCAGTCCGCGGACCGCAAATTCCCAGGCGCAGCGAAAGTAAATGGCAGTTCCTACCGCGAAAATCGTGCCGCCAATCCACGTCAGGGGTCCATTGCTTGGCCGGGCAAATCCGCCTAACAACCAACGGGGTATCAGAATCGCAACCGTTCCCGGCACCAGAATGCTGAACAGAATCGTGTTCACGATCGCCCAGAACCTGCGCGACATAACCCGTCCTTTATCCGCCGCAAGACATGCGGCACAACCTTACTGTAAAATTAATGTCGACGGAAGAGCATCAAGACGCAGCTTCAACGTCTTCCAGAGTGGATCCAGACAATTCCATCCACCATCCTCCGCGCAGTCGACGCGCGGAATGCTGCGCACACATTCGATTCATCAGGAGAAATGACTATGGCCGTAGGCGCCAAGATCGCAAAGACAGCTGACCGCAAAAAGGTCATGGACACCACAAAGAGCACCGATTGCCCCAAGTGCGGCAAGCCCACTCGCATCGTCAAGCGTGTGAAGGACCGCGAGCGTGGCACCCCGGGCGGCATCTACATTTCCTGCTCAGCCTGCGAGTTCTTCGAGAAGTTGTAGGGCGGGTTTCGAGTTTTCAGATTGCGAAATACAAGCCGGGGCGGAGGATCTCTCCGTTCCGGTTTTCTTTTGCTAGGAATTGAAGAGAGGGCGGTTACCCGCTGATCTGCCCCAGAATGGCTCTCGCTTCGGCTGCCGGATCCGGCGCCTCGGTAATCGGTCTTCCCACCACGATGTGGCTCGCGCCCGAAGCGATCGCCTCCGCAGGCGTCACCACGCGCACCTGATCCCCAACGCTGGTCCCTGCGGGGCGTACTCCCGGTGTGACGAGTACGAAGTTGTGGCCGAGTTCTGCGCGCAGTGTGGAAGCCTCGCGCGCCGACGTGACCACGCCTTGGCACCCATTCGCTAGCGCCAGAGTCGCCAGCCGGACCACGCTGTCTTCCACCGACCCGCGGATCCCGATCTTCTCCAGATCGTTCCCATCCATACTGGTCAGCACCGTGACCGCGAGTATGGCCAACTGTGGGCGTATTCGCGCCGCTTCCACCGCCGCCCGCAGCATCTTGCCGCTACCGGCCGCGTGGACCGTGAGCATGCTGACGCCGAGTTTCTCTGCCTCGGCAACAGCCGCTCCCACCGTATTTGGGATGTCGTGGTACTTCAGGTCGAGAAATACGCGCCGCCCCGAGGCCACCAGATCGCGCACGACGCGCGGTCCTTCGGCCGTGTAGAGCTGCATTCCGACCTTATAGGTAAGGGCGGAATCTCCGACCGCCGCCACAATCTTCTGGGCGGCGGCGGAGGAGGAAACGTCCAGCGCAACGATGAGCCGCTCGCGCGGGTCACCACTCCGATAGCTCAAGCTATCGTTCGGGATGCGGTTGGGCAGAACAGCCGTCATCCCGGTTAGTGTATCGAGTTTTACGGGAGTTGCGCTACAGGGGGATGGTTATACGCGACCGTCTGGTAAACCTGTGGCTGTTGGCGGGGGTCCACCAGGTCCAGACGTACTCGTTGCAGCCCGCGCGCTTTGAATTGCAGCGCTTGCGCCGCCCCGTAAGAGAGGTCGATAATCCGGCCCGGTACGACCGGTCCGCGGTCGTTGATTCGCACCACGACGGCCTTCCCGTTCCGCAGGTTCGTGACCTTCACAAAGCTTCCCATCGGCAAAGTCAGGGACGCCGCCGTCATGTTGTGCATCTCGTACGGTTCGCCGCTAGCCGTCGGTTTCCCTTGGAAGTTCTCCCCGTACCACGACGCTGTCCCAACTTGATACGGTTTGGTCTTGACCTGTTTGCGGACTTCGGGTTGCGTTTGAACAGAACTAACTGGAGCCGGTTTCGCCTCCGAGATGTTCGGTCCCTGAGCCGCTCCCAGGCCGACGATCAGACAAGCGATCGCCAGTCCATGAGCTATACGTCTTCGCATTCAGTTCTCCTCGCATACTCAAAAGTGCCCTTTGGCCTAAGGCTGGTTTCAACTGCAGTTTGTAGATGCTATCGGCGTGCCAAACGGGTGTCAAGGCGGAATGGCCGGTCGGACGATGACCGCCTAGTAATACAAGTCGAACGTAACCTATTAATAATTTAGGTAGATACAGGAAATCCCCTTTATTTCAGGAAGGTTACGCATTTACTAAAGCGTAAATGGCACCAAAGACGCGGCAGGGTAGAAATTACAAGCCCCTTGGAATCAATGCGTTACCGAGATTAATCCAGTAACTTACACAGAATCATGTATTTACAGGCATGCCCGATCGGCCTTGGGCCCGATATTTTTTCCTAAACCCGGCGCCTAAAGTAACCTCCCGACCTCAGCCGATGTAACACCATGGGCCAAACTCGCGGTAGGATTGAGGTTTTCCAGAACGGAAGTCCATGGCCGAAAAACCACCTGTAATTCTTACCATCGCCGGTTTCGACCCTTCCTCGGGAGCCGGCGTGACCGCCGACATCAAGACCATTGCCGCCCATGCTTGCTACGGCGTAGCTTGCATCACGGCGATGACCGTCCAGTCGACCGCGGGGGTGAAGCGCGTCGAGGCCCTTGATTCCGCCCTAGTGACCGATACCTTGGAGGAGCTTGCCTCCGATCTCGACATTGCCGCCGTTCGTATCGGCATGCTGGGTTCGGGCAAGGTCGCCAAGGCTGTCGCCGATTTCCTGGAAGGCTCCAAGGAACTCCCTAGTAAGAAGGGAACTGCCGGTAGCCGATCCGGTAAGTCGCGTTTTTCCAACGTCGTCCTCGATCCCATCCTTAAGTCCTCCTCCGGAGCCGATCTTCTGGACGCTCCCGGAACCCGGGTCATGATCGAGCGGCTCATTCCATTGGCGGACGTGATCACCCCCAATATCGACGAGGCCGCAGCCATTACCGGAATGAAAGTTCAAGAATTGGATGAAATGAAAGCGGCCGCCGCCAAGCTTCACGACATGGGTGCTGCTGCCTTGGTCATAACAGGTGGCCATCTGGATAAGGCAATTGACCTGTTGAGCTTCACGACGAAACATGGAGTTGAACAGGAGATATTCAAAGCCGAGCGCCAGCGTTCCAATTCAACTCACGGAACTGGCTGCGCTTTTGCTACTGCCATGGCCTGCCACCTGGCCCTCGATCGCGGGCTGGCCGAGGCTGCCCTGCTGGCCAAAACCTATGTCAGCGCGGCAATTTCCTACGGCCATCCCTTAGGCAAGGGAACCGGACCGGTACATCATCTTTATCGGATGAGCCAACAGAGAAGGGCTGCAGGCACGGGAGGAACTGGGGGAGGGCCAGACTCGAACTAATCGCGATCGTCGCGTTCGTGTTTCTTTAGAAGGATTCCAGCGACAAACGCCGCAGTCGCCGCCAGCAACCATTCCACACGGTAAAACTGAATTGCCTGCCAATCAACGAAAGTCTTTGCCGTCAACAGCCCGACCAGTAAAGCTCCCGCCACGCAAGCCAGTCCGATAACAAAAGCAATGAGGGAAGCGGTTGATAGTCCGACCCGGTCCTTAATCTCATGGAAATGCAGGTAGTGCAGCCATGCTGGAGCCTTCATCTTCCCGAAGGCAGGCAACTTCAATTTGTTCAGAGCTAGCTTATTTAGGGGGAGGGCTTTCACGGCCGACTGTACCTGATGCACGAAGCGCACCCAAACATTCGCCACGGCGACGGCATCGGCACGCGTCACTGAACTCATTGCCGCAGGTCGGTTGCTGCCACAAGTATGGCAGAACCGCGATCCCAGCAGAAACTCAGTACCGCAGCGATGGCATGCTTCTGCCATGCTTACAGCTGGCTCACGGACCACAACCTCTTCCATCGGCTGCACCGGTGGCCGCCAGAATTCTTGCTGAGTCCCTTGTGCCGCTTCTGCCATAAGTGTTATTGAGAAAAATCCTTATGCTCCACTTGGCATTCCAAGCACCAAAATGCTGAAATTCGGTAATGCTATGTTCCGCAACCACTTACGTCTGCGACGGGCTCACAGCGTCGAGTTGCTTCGCGCAATTCTTACGTGCATCAGCGAGTAAAGATGCGTCAGTTACGAAAGCCCCAACACTAACAGGGATCGACAATTAGATTATCGGAAACGCCGACTCCCACAGAGTAGCGACCCCGGTACAGAGTGACGGTTTTGGTTCCAATTGCAACCCATTTTGCCCGGTACTTTGAAACACAGCTTACTTCCAGTTCGGTTAGACTAGGGCAATCGTTCGCCGGGTTCGAAACAGAATTTCCGAAGTAGAGTTTCCCGAATGAGATTCACCCGATCCGCCATCTTCCCGATAGCGTCTTTTCTCCTTGCGGTCTGCTCTATTCTTCTTGCTCAATCGCATCCAGAGCCGGCGCAGCCGCACGGTGCTCCCCACGACGCACAGATCGATGCCGCCTTCGACCACTTCTATAACATGGATTACGGGCGCGCGATCCAGGACTTCGAAAAGCTGGTGCAAAAGCGCCCCAACGACGCCTTCGCCCTGAACCACCTGTTGACCGCAGTTCTTATGAGCAATCTCTATGAGACTGGCGGCATGAACACAGGCGACTACACGAACGAGAGCTTCATCGGACACGCACCGCGCCCCACCGATCCCAAAGTGAAAGAGCGGATCAAAAGCCTGGTTCGCCTCGCCGAGAATATTGAGGAGAATCAACTCAAAGCCAATCCCAGGGACGTCAACGCGCTCTACTGTCGCGGTGTCACGCGAGCCGAGTTTGCCGTTTACACCGGGCTGGTGGAACGCGCCTGGTTTTCCGCGCTGCGCAACGCCGTCGGTGCGCGCCACGACCACGAACACGTCCTCGACATGGATCCCGACTATGTCGACGCGAAGTTGGTCGTCGGCACTCACAACTATGTAGTCGGCAACCTCTCGTGGAGTGTCAAGGCAGCGGCCGCGATGGCTGGACTGAACGGATCCCGCGACAAAGGCCTCGCCTATCTCCGCACCGTCGCCAAAGGTGAAGGCGACACTGCCGTTGATGCCAAGGTCCTTCTGTCTCTGTTTCTACGGCGTGAGCACCAATACGACGAGGCCCTCGGATACATGCAGGCGCTCACCGAGCGCTATCCTCACAACCACCTGTTTCCCACCGAAGTCGCCAACCTGCTGCGCGCAGCCGGACGTCTGCCCGAGGCCGAAGCCGAATATCGCAAAGTCTGGCAGAACGGCAAAGCAGGGAAGTACGGCAGCCTTCACTACGAAATGGCGGCCTGGGGTTTAGGCGATCTACTAAGAAGTCAAAAGAACACCGAAGCCGCGGCTGCGGCTTACGACCTGGTCAACGAGGCTCCCAACCCGGACCCCGACATCCTCCAGAAAGCCAACCTGGCCGCCGGCGAAATGTACGACCTCCTGCAGAAACGCGATTTGGCTATGAAGAAGTATGAGACGGTCTTGGCGGGCAATGCCAATACAGGTCCGGCAGACGAGGCACGCCGCTACATCAAAGAGGCGTACAGGGAGTAACAGGCCCAAGGTTCCTTCGTGTTCCTTAGTGCCGTCTGTGGTGAAAGGTTCTGTGCGGAACTTACTGTCCGTCAATTCCGTAAAATGAATAGGAGGCGGAGCTATGTACTGCAACTATTGCGGAAAAGTGATTCAAGACGATGCCGTTGTCTGTGCCTACTGCGGAGTGCGCGTGGGCGCCACGTTAGCCCGAAGAAAACTCATCCGTCCGCGCCTCGGACGCAAAGTTGCCGGCGTCTGCCTCGGCTTCTCGGAGTACTTCGACCTCGATGTCACTCTGGTGCGCGTCGTATGGCTGATTGCGGCATGCATGACGGTGATCGGCTTCTTCTCCTACCCGATCGCCTGGATCATCATGCCCGAAGAGCCGCTATTATTGCCCGCTCCGCCGCTTGCGGCCCAGCAAACACAGAACTCGTAAATTGCGCCTCAGTAGCTGTAAGTAGAAACCGATCCGATTCGGCCAGCTCCCCTACGCACCCTACGTGCGGAAATCCCGGAGAACTGGTCGAAAAGGATGATTGTCATCAATTCGTGGATCTAATTTCCCACCACGCGGAACCCAAGCTGGGTGTAGCTGTATGGAACCCACGTTCCGCTGCTGGTGCCGCAATAGGTCGTCGATCCCGAGCACCAGCTCGCCGAGGGCAGTGCAGTCATGTTGGTGGTGTTGAAGTTCCACCCATAGATGTCCGTATCCTCGGACGTAGTAGTCACCGCGACCCAGTACTGGGTTCCGCCTGTCACTGGGACTCCACCCGAAAAGCTGGCGGTGTCCAGTGCACAGCATTCTCCATAGGTCGAGACTTTCGATCCCGGAATGTGGACAGATTTGATTAAGGTACCGGGTACGCCAGAAGCATTGTTGTAAAGGCCGACTTCGAAACCGGAGGTTCCGCTTCCCAGTCTGCCGACAGCAACTTGGACCGCAACCACGGTAGCATCGGCGGCGGGAGTGAATGGGTTCGCGACCCAAGTTTGAAAGGGGTAATTTGCTCCGCCTTGGGCGATGGTGTTGCCAAAGATGCTGAAGTAGAGGGCTTGCGGATAGGAGCTAATATTGCCCGCGATAAGGGTGTACTTCGAACCCAGTTCCGGAGCCCGAGTAACGGCAGTGGATGGATTCACCACCCGCACCAGCCTGCCGTCTGAACTGAAATCATAATTGTGGTTGCCAGATGCTTTAAGCGTTAGAGTGGCCACTGCCAGCAGTGCTAGAAACGAGACTGAAAACACAAATATCTTTTTCACTTGCGATTCCCTCCGCTGGGAGAAGTTGATTACCGTTGCGTTGGAGTTGGCCGCGACCCGGCGCTGAGAAAGGAAAATACCAGACCGAGCGCGCCGCCTCGCGCTGCGCCGCGCAGTATGACACGCTCACGGCGTCATTTTTGTCAAAAAATGTAAAAATCGTCCACCCCAACGCTGCTCTTTGCCATCCGCAGTTGACGCAGAAATCGCCGTTCCACTAATCATTCTTTGCAGCAGCGTTCTGAGTGGAACGGCCCGTTAACAGCAGTTGTCTTAGGATTGCGGCTGCTGCTCGACCAAGGAGAGGTATTGGTCGTTGCGAAGCGACACAGTATCCTTGGCGCATGTTCAATTGGATAACCTGTCGTTTTTTCCTTGCGTTGGCTGTCGTATTGCAACTTCAATCGTGGCCAAAAGCGACCGCCCAGAGTTTTCGATACAGCCGGGTTTCGCGCGAGGTTGTCGAAAAGCGATTGAGCGAATACGCGGGCGACAATAAACAGCGCGAGGCGACTCTCGTGCAACTGTTTATCGAGGCGGGTTGCGATAACCAGCATCTTTCGGAAGAAGCGGTAAAGGGATCAAAACTCCCCAACGTGGTTTGCGTGCTGCCGGGGACCTCAGACAAGGTGATCGTCATTGGTGCCCACTTTGATCGCGTGCCCGAAGGAGATGGCGTAGTCGATAACTGGAGCGGTGCGTCCCTTCTCCCCTCGCTGTACGAATCCGTGAAGACTGAGCCCCGCAAACATACTTACATTTTCATTGGATTCACCGACGAGGAGAAGTTTGAGGTCGGTTCGCGTTTCCACGTCCAGCACCTGACCAAGGAGCAGGTCGCTGCGACCGACGCGATGGTTAACATGGATACACTTGGCCTGGGACCGACTCAGGTTTGGGGTAGTCATTCGGATCAGTTGCTCGTGGGCGCACTTGGCTTCATCGCGAAAAGATTGAAGGCGCCCGTAAGCATCGTCGATGTGGAGCAAGTTGGCAGCACCGACTCCGAGCAATTTGCCGCCCGAAAGATCCCTCGCATAACGATTCATTCATTAACAGAGAAGTTATGGGAGGCCGGCATCCTTCACAGTTCGAAGGATAGGATTTCAGCCATTCGTCTCGATGATTATTATCAAACCTACGGACTGCTCGCGGCTTATCTCACATTCTTGGACGAGATTGCGAAGGGACCTGCAGGGCTTACGATGCCGTAGCAGGAGGTCACTGTTGAAATATCCGGTAGGGAAACCCACATCTTCCGAGTCTCTCCGAACGGAAAGGCGCAGACTCAGGGAGTAGGCGATGTTGAACGGGCATCCATTTGGGTGATGCGTCTTCGCGGCTTCCTTAATTCGACTGTCCAGACGTAACAATTTTCGTGGACCGCATGCCCGTGCTCATCCGTCTTACTTTCTTCGAGAGTCACAGGTTCTTTACAGATAGCGCAGATTGGCGCGTCAGGCATAGTGCCTCCGGGACGAGGACAAGTCCTACGGTAGTTCATTGCCTGAACTGAGGTCTGTTCAGTCTTGCACAGGCTAGGATCGGTCTCATAAACGGTTCAGGGTGTGTTTTGTGCTTCGTTTTGGCGGAAATGCGAGAGATAAGGAAGGCTCAGGCGCTTCTTGGGTCCCCATGCGAGGACGCGGAGAAGTCAGTAGCGAAGAGTGGGTGGTGTTGGAACCGCTGCCGTGGTTTCGGCAACGGCCCGACGGGCGCGGCTGCATGAGCATGCCGAGGTATTTGTGAGCGATTACTCGTAGCGCAGCGCCACAATGGGATCGAGTTTGGCGGCGCGGCGGGCGGGCAGGTAGCATGCGAATAAGGCAATCCCACACAAAACCACCGCGACTAAGCCGAATGTGACCGGGTCGGTCGGCTTAACGCCGAATAGCATGCTCGACATCAAGCGGGTCAATCCCAGGGCGGCGACGATTCCAATCGCCGTGCCGGCCAGCGTCATGCGCACTCCGTCTTGCAGCACCATGCGCAAGACGTCGAGCCGCTGCGCCCCCAGTGCCATCCGTACGCCGATCTCCCGCGTACGCTGTCCGACCAGATAAGACAGCACGCCGTAAATTCCGATGCCGGCTAACAACAGGGCCAATCCTGCGAATGCGCCCAGCAGGATGAGAGAGAAACGCTGGCTGGCGATGGACTCCGCCACCACTTCCTCCTCGGATTCGTTCTCGTAAACGATCATGTCCCGATTGCTCGCCAGGAGTTTCTGGCGAATCGACTCGAAAAAAGCTTCAGGGGCGAGCGCCGTTTTGGAGCGAACAAATACATTGAATCCTTGGGCGAGCCCCTTCGTGTCGACGGCCCCATTTTGCAGGATTGGCCGGTACATCTGGGCTTGCAGGGGACGGCTGGCGTCTTCGGCGAGTCCCCACTGGTTCACGTGCCCGACGACACCAACAATCGCCAGAGGTACAAGGAGGTTTTGGCCGGAATCGCTGTCGAATTCAAAAATGCGGATGTGTTTGCCGATCGGATCCTGGCCGGCGAAATATTGTTGCGCGAAGCTCGCGTCGATCACCGCCACGCGCCCGGCGTTCTCATTGTCCTCGTCGCTTAGGAAGCGGCCTCGAAGGAGGGGAATGCGCATGGTTTTCAGATACTCCGGTTCTACGGTGTATTGCAAGGTCTGCTGAATATTCTCAGTTCGCTGCGTGGGCGGCTCTTGCCCTTCGAGCAAGAAACCGCTCTCATTGTCGTATTCCATGGGAACTCCACCAGAATGCAAGGACACGGCCTCAACTCCCGGCACACTATGGAGCGTCGCGCTGATTTGGCGCAGCGCAGCGTGGATCGCATCCGGAGATTGATTTCTTAGAGCAGGCGGTGGCGTCACGATAAAAAGCGACACATTCCTCGGATCGAAGCCCGGATCGACCTTCCACAATTGCACCAACGTGCGGCACATCAGCCCCGCGCCCACCAGCAGCAGTAGCGCCATGGCCATTTCGCCCATCACCAGTACAGACTGCATGCGCGAACGAGAGCCGGAGATGGCGCGACCGCTGTCCTTGAGCCTTCCACTGATGTCGGTCCGAGACATCCTGATGGCAGGCAGCAACCCAAACATGATTCCGGTAACGACCGAAACCAAGATGGTGAACAGCAGCACTGGGAGATGGAGCCCGATTTCCTCGGCACGCGGAACCGTTTTCGGTACCGCCATAAGGGCGCCAACGGTTCCCCATTTCGCCAGAATCAGCCCGAAGCCGCCACCCAGCGCCGACAGCAGAACGCTTTCGGTAAGCAGTTGGCGCAGAATCCGTATCTGCCCCGCACCGAGCGCGGTACGCACTGAGAACTCGCGCTGGCGCGCGGTTGACCGGGCAAGCAGCAGATTGGCGACATTCACGCAGGCGATCAGTAAGACGAATCCCACCGCCCCCAGCAGCACCAACAGCGTCGGTCGCATGTCACCAACGATATTGTCTTTCAATGGGATGATGTTGGCCTTGATATTGCCGTCAACGTTGGGATAGGCAGCAGCGAGGCCGGCATTCACTCGGTTCATATCGTCACGCGCCTGCGCAAGCGTGACCCCAGGCTTCAACAAGCCAATAGCATCCATACCCTGATACGAATCCCGGAGGTAAAAGGTCGGATCGGTCTCTTCCCCGAGAGCTTCGTACACATCGGCGGTTTTGAAGTTGAAGACATGCAATCGAAATGAAGCTGGAATGACGCCGATGATCGTGTGCGGCTGCCCCGCCACGATCAGCCGTTGGCCAATCACATTCCGGTCCGAAGCGAACTTTCGCTTCCACAACCCTTCCGAGATCAGGGCCGTCGGGCTGGCGCCACGGCGATCTTCGTCGGCAGTGAAATTGCGGCCAAGAATGGGATTCACGCCAAGAATCGGGAAGAAGTTCGCGGAAACGCGCTGCGCATGCACATATTCCGCTTGGCCAGCGCCCGTAATGCTGCCATCGGTCGAGCGGTATGCGGCCATCGCGTCAAAGGAACGATTGTCGCGCTGCCAATCGAGAAAGTTGGGATACGAAATCGAGCCTTTGAAAAAGTTCGGTGTCGCCTCGAACATGGAGACGATACGGCTGGCATCGTGGAACGGTAAGGGGTTCAGCAATACTGCGTTCACGACCGAGAAGATCGCCGTATTGGCGCCGATCCCCAAAGCCAGCGTGATCACCGTAACAATGGCGAATCCTGGGCTCTTGCGCAACTGCCGCAGAGCGAAACGAATGTCCTGTCCGATGCCGGTGATCATCAGGTTCGTCCTCCTGGGCAAGCTGAACCGGTGGGTCAATACAAGGCGAAACGGATCACGTCCGTTGCAACCCTGCGTGCAATGCTCTCACCAATAGTGCCGGGCCTAAACCCCTCATAGTACAGAGCAAGCGAACTCCGCCCCGTTCAAAGGTGTCCACAGTCGGACCGTGATGTCCGGAGGCGAACAGGCAGCCATGGGTCAGTCTGGGTTTATGAGACTGGTTGGAATCTAAAGAGTCCGTAGGCTAACGCGGCAATTGTTTTCGTTTGCCCGAAGAATGAGGGGAGATTTGGTGGAGTTGTGCTTGTCTCGGATACCTTGCCTCGCCATTGTCGATGTTAAGTATTTTTCAAGAGTGTGCAGAATTGAGCAGCCTCAATTTTGCTTAGGCGATACGCTGGTTACGTTTACGACCGAGAAGCGGTCATGGGTCAGTGTCGGTGCGCCGACGTTCGACCCTCACGACCACTTCAACTATAAAGACTAGGCCGAACTCACAAGGTTCGGCCATATTTATTATGAGCATTACAGACCAGACTGAGAGTCACCTCTCGATGACAATGGAGCAAGCCTACATCCGGCGACGGCAGCTCCATGAGAAACGAAATCACGGCCAAGAACAGAATTCGTGACTTCAATCCCCGCACCTTTCTTTCGACCACTGGGAAGGGCAGGGACATGCTGTCGTATGGGAAGAAAGCCATCATATTCGCTCAAGGCGATAAGACCGGCGGACTATTTTTTGTCCAAAAGGGAAAGGTCCAGCTCATCGTAGTGTCCGAAGCCGGGAAGGAAGCTACCCTTGGCATTTTGGGAGAGGCAGATTTCTTCGGAGAAGGTGGTCTTGCTGGCCAGCTTACTCATCTGATTTCAGCGGTCGCGATGACAGACTGCGTCGTGCTCCGTATTGGAAAAAAGACGATGATCGATGCAATGCGCCGGGAGCCAAAGTTGTCGGCAGTATTCGTCAAGTACTTGCTCAAGAGGAACACCCGCTATCAGGACGACTTGGTCGATCAACTTTTCAATTCCAGCGAAAAGCGACTGGCTCGAGTTCTGCTGCTGATGGCGCGTTTCGGTGAAGAGGGAGTTTCCGACATGCTTGTCCCGAGACTGAGTCAGGAGACTCTTGCAGAGATGGTGGGGACAACACGGTCGCGGGTCAATTTTTTCATGAACCGGTTCAGGAAGCTCGGCTTCATCCACTACGACACTGGCAACAATTTACAAGTCCACAGTTCACTCCTCACTGTTGTTCTCAACGATGGCAACGAGCTAACTCGCGAGATTTCTGCACCGCCCGCAGAGCGTGGTGGACCACCGGACAAAGAGCGAGCCAAAAGACCGCGCCTCCCCGGCAGTGCCTAGCGCACCCATTAACAGCGTTCCCTTGATGGCCCTTTTGTTGAAACATCCTCCTTGCACTCACTGACTGATCAGTAACTGCTGCGTCAATTATGTTCTAATCCCTCCATGCCCCCGATCCCTTCGCGCCGCATCAAGAGCGACGACGCCGAAATCGTCTTTTGGACCCTCGGCGAGGGGCCTGCCGTTCTCCTTCTCCATCCCTTTCCCGCGCACCACGAATTCTGGCTCCCCGTTGCCGAAGCTCTGTCCACACGCTATCGCGTAATCCTCCCCGATCTTCGCGGACACGGAGAATCCACCGCCGGTGATGGTCCCGCGACCATGGCAAAACACACCGCCGACATTGCCCGCGTCATGGACGCCTCCGACATCGGCCGCGCCCCCCTCATCGGAGTTTCCATCGGAGGCTACGCCCTATTCGAATTCTGGCGCCGATATCGCAGTCGCGTCGAGGCGCTCGTCCTGTGCAACACAAAGGCTCAAGCCGATGGCTCCGAAGCCCGCGCCGCGCGCCTGCAGGCTGCCAACGATGTTCTCGAGCGCGGCACCGAGCCGTTCCTCGAAACCATGGTTCCTCGCCTGTTTGGAAAAACAACGCGGGAGACCCGCCCCGATTTGATCGACGGCGCGCTCCGCATGATGCGCCAAATGTCCGCCGAGAACATCGCGCAGGTTCAGCACGGGATGGCCGAACGCCCCGACTCCATCGATTCATTGAAGACCATCAATGTCCCGACTCTGCTCGTCACCGGGGACGAAGACATCATGACAGGCCTAAACGAAGCCGAACTCATGCGCCGGCACATTCCCGGAAGTCAACTCCGCGTGATCCCCAAAGCCGGTCACTATTCCCCCTGGGAACAACCGCAAGAGGCCACCCGCCTCCTCCGCCAATTCCTCGACAGCTTGATCTAGGTTCTGAAGTTTCCAATGCATAAGACCGGGTGGCCACCCTTCTCGCGTTTTGTGCGAGAGGGTGGGGATTTTGACTTTAAGCCGCAGGCGCGCGGGAGGCGAACGCCCACACTCCGTGGAGAATCGAACCCTTGAAGAGCTACGTCAATCATCAAAAAATGAAAGAAGGGCTTTAGCCCTAGAGTCTCCCGAGACTACAATCATCTCGCCATGAAGAACCTCATTCTTCTTCTGATCTCCGCCACACTGTCAGTGCCGGCATTCACGCAAACGCAACCCGTCCGGCCTCGGATTACCGGCATCGACCATGTTTCCTTCTACACAACCTCACCGGACGGCGTAAAGCATCTCTACGCCGACATTCTCGGTCTCGTCTCGGCCGACCCCATCGAGACCGGAGAAACCGTTCGCTACATGTCCGGCAAGCAATGGGTCGGATACAGTCCTGCCCCCGATCCCAAGGCCACCGACCGCATGGATCACGTCGCCTTCACCACCGACAACATCGCAGCTCTTCGCCGCTACCTCACCGAGAAGGGAATCAAGCCCGGCAAGATCGAGGGCCGCTCCGACCACAGCCTCACCTTCACCGTGGATGATCCCGAAGGCCACCGCATCGAGTTCGTCGAACGCGCCAAGGCAGAGACTGCTCCAGCTGAGCCCAATGCCGTCTCGGTCCATATGATCCATACAGGCTTCCTCGTCTACAACCGCGACGCTGAGGACCACTTCTATCGCGAGATTCTCGGCTTCCGTCCCTACTGGCATGGAGGCATGAAGGATACCGAGACCGACTGGGTCTCACTCCAGGTTCCCGACGGTACCGACTGGCTCGAGTACATGCTCAACCAGCCGCCGCATCCCGATCTGCAACTGACTGGCGTGATGAACCACATCTCGTACGGCGTCGCCGATATGAAGAAGACGTCTGCCCTGATGGAATCCCACGGCTGGAAGGCCCACGGGGACGAACAGGCTGAAATCGGCAAAGACGGAAAATGGCAACTGGATGTCTTCGACCCGGATCTCTCGCGAGTCGAACTGATGGAATTCAAGCCCGTGCAGAAGCCCTGCTGCAGCGACTTCACGGCATCTCACCCGACGGAGTGAGTCGCGCAACGCCGAGCACCCTCAGATTTTGATGAAGATCCGTTTGCGCCACAGGAGCCACAAGAGCGCCCAGCAGAAGAGTACGGCTCCCACGGAATAGAACAGCGAAGCGTTGGCCGCTCCCAGCCCGAGAGACACCAGCCACGACTGCGCAGCTTCGTGCCAACTGATGGCGGTTCCGTTCGCTCCTCTCACGGTGAACGTATACCCCGGCCCGTAGACCACTGAATCCGCGACAAAGCCGACGATCGCATTCATCCCGAAAACCAGCAGCGGCATCGTCCACCCGCGCCAGTTCTTGATTTCGATTGCCCAATACAACAATCCAAGGAACACAAGCGCGAAGCCGCCGGTGAGCAGCACGAACGAACTCGTCCACAGATTCTTGTTAATCGGGAACCACCGGTTCCACACTAGCCCTGCCACCAGCCCAACCATTCCCACGCCCGCCATGCGCAACACCTTCATGCGCGGGTTTGCTCCAGAACGCAACCACTCTCCGGTCAGTACGCCCATCAGCATTGTGCCGATCGCCGGGATGGTACTGAGCAGTCCTTCGGGATCGCGCACCGTGTTGTAAAGCCGCCCCATGAGCAGTTTGCGATCGAGCCAGGCCACAATGTTCCGTTCCGGATCCATAAATGGAATGTCGTGTCCCGGGAGGCCGAACCCCGGAACCGGCACAAACCGCAGAATGGTCCAATACCCCACCAGGCACGCGAGCAGCGCGATCAGTTGCCCACGCCAATTCGACCACAGCATCAGAATTCCTGCGGCGAGATAACAAAGAGCGATGCGCTGCGTTACTCCGTAGATCCGAAACGTATGCCAGTCCACGCCAACCAGCGGAGAGGCGTTTACCAGGAAACCGATTGCAATCAAAATCAGGCTGCGGAGGACCACGTGGAGAAAGATTCGCCCCCGCGACTCGCCGCGTTGCATTCGCCCGGCAAATGAGAATGCCATCGAGACGCCGACCAGGAAGACGAACGACGGAAAGATGAAATCAGCGCACGTCCAGCCATTCCACTCGGCGTGCTTGATGGGTCCATAGGCAAGGTCGTCGCTGCCGGGATTGTCCACCAGGATCATGCCCGCAACCATGAGGCCGCGGTATACATCCACCGAGGTCAGACGCTGAGAGAGTGGCTTCGATCGATCGGATGTCGAAAGCTTTTGAGCGAGCGCTTGGGTGGCCATGGATTCAAATGGTGCGGAGTTCGCGATAAATATAGACCCGCCGCAGAGGGTTGTCATTGCGCCGCGCGAAGCGTTTTCATTTTGACGTTGCTCGGCCGGCAAACCCCAGAAGATGCCTGTCCCGCCCTTTTTGCTACAATCTTGTCGCCATGACAACGGGCGAAATAATTCTGGTTCCTCCTCAAACTACGGTCACTGCCAAGGGCGACGGTCAGGCCATTGAAGTCGGCCCCGCGGCCCACCGCGTATTCCTGGTCACGCTCTCCATCACTCAAATCATCGAGCAGGAATCCCTCGATGTCAGCATCTTCGGATCAGCCGATGGCGTCACGTGGGAACCAAAGTCCCTCGCCGCATTTCGTCAGGAATTTTATGGCGGGGAGTTCCCGCTGCTGCTCGACCTCACCGCGCACTCGAATATCAGGTTCGTCCGCGCTCACTGGGAAGTTGCCCGCTGGGGCCGTGGTACCGAAACCCCCATGTTCGAATTCGGCGTAACCATGAAAGAAGTCCCAGCCCAAATCCTGCAAGAAGCCAGGGCGGAAGCCAAAGCGCGAGCATAAGCAAAGTCGGCGAAGAGCTAGAAGTTAAGAGCTAGGAGCTAGGAGCTCGAAGCTCACCGCTCCCATCCGCTATATTAAATCCACACATGAAACTCGCCTCCGAAACTCTCGTGCGCCCGGCGCGCAACATCCGCGGCAGTGTCCAGCTCCCCGGAGACAAGTCGATCTCCCATCGTTACGCCATGCTGGCGGGCATCGCGGAGGGCTCCTCGCGTATCGAGAATTATTCCACCGGCGCCGACTGCGCCAGCACCCTGGGATGCATGCGCGCCCTTGGAGTAAAGTGGGAGCGCAAAACTGATCAAGACATAATCGAAATCGAAGGCCGCGGAGCCGCGCTTTCCGCTCCCTCCACCCCGCTCGATTGCGGAAACTCTGGCTCGACCATGCGCATGTTGAGCGGGATCGTCTCAGGACAATCCTTCACCAGCGAAATGATCGGAGACGAATCTCTTTCACGCCGCCCCATGGAGCGCGTCATCAAACCGCTCACCGCCATGGGCGCGCAAATCAGTTCGCATCAAGGCAAGCCCCCGCTCCGTGTCACGGGAGCGAAACTCAAAGCCATTGATTACAAAATGCCCGTCGCCAGCGCTCAGGTGAAGTCGTGCCTGCTCTTCGCCGGACTCTTCGCCGACGGCGAAACTCGCGTCGAAGAATCCATCCGCACGCGCGATCACGGCGAAGTCGCCCTGCGAGCCTTCGGAGCCCAGCTCGAGCGCAAGAGTGTAGGCGCCGGAAGCGAGGTTCGCATCCGTGGCGGCCAGCGTTTGCGAGGCATCGAAGCCCGCGTGCCCGGAGATCTCTCCAGCGCCACCTTCTTCCTCTGCGCCGCCGCTCTCTTCCCCGAATCAGAGCTGACCCTCCCCAATCTTCTGATGAATCCCACGCGTGCCCGCCTGCTCGACATCCTGATGCAGATGGGCCTCCATATCTCCGTCACCCAACTCGAGGAGATTCACGGAGAATTAGTCGGATCGCTACAAGTGACCGGAGGCAAGCTCACCGGAACCACGATTGCCGGTTCCGACTCAGCCGCTCTCATCGACGAAATTCCCGTGCTGGCCGCCATCGCTCCATTCACCGAGAAGGGCCTTGAGGTCCGCGACGCGAAAGAGCTACGCGTCAAAGAATCCGATCGCATCGCGTCGGTCGCCGCAAACCTGCGCCAAATGGGTGCGCAAGTTGAGGAGCAAGAAGACGGACTGACAATCCCGGGCAACCAGACACTCCACGGTGCAGACCTGGATTCTTACGACGACCACCGCATCGCCATGGCCTTCGCCGTATCCGCCCTGCGCGCAAAAGGCGAAACCCGAATCCGCGGCGCCGAATCCGCAGCGATTTCCTATCCCGCATTTTTCGCAAAGCTGGAAGAACTCTCCGAGCGCTGAGACCGAGTTTTGATTTCCCCTATGCGCCTCTGTGTCCCCTGTGGTGAATGCTTTTCCAAAAAAAAGGTAATGCGAAGTGCCATTACCAACGTGACCTGCTCTAGCCCTCCTCTCCCTTAGACAATAGCTCGGGGTCAAAAACAGTTCATAACGTTCTATTTTGGAAAGGGACAAATCAGGATGCGGTCGATCATCACATACAGCTTCAGCGCAATTCTCTTGTTCGCTTCATTCGCTTACGCCGACGATTTAAAGCCGTACCAGACCGGAAAACTTCTTGAGATGGATTCCGTTCCCTGCAACGTCGCGCAGGCCAGATCGCAGCAATCTCACTGCCTGCAGTACGTTCTCGAATCCGACAGCGTGGTATTTCACCTTCGTCCAAAAGACGCAAAACATGCGGTAGCTCTTCCCGTCGGCGAGAGAGCGCAGTTCCGCATCGACAAGGGCAAGATCCTCATGCACATGGATGGCATCGACAGCAAAGAGCGCCAGTACGTTGTCGTCTCCATCGCGCCCCGTTCGGAAAGCAGCACTGCGGATGCAACGCGCGCGCGGGTGAATCATCTCCAGTAATCAACGTATCGGGTTAAGAGGATGGCGCGGATCTTCTGCCGCGCCATTTTCCTTTTCTACAGGAATTTCCTGAGTCCGCGAGATCCGGCTACTGACGCGGCTTCTGCTCCCGTTTCTCTTTCCAACCCTCCCGCTTTCAAGCCGCATCTATCTCCCCAATGCCGCTAACTTCCGCTCGCCTTGCAGTGACCCAATGATCCACCGTGTCTCCGGGGCAAATTAATCAGGAGTATAAAAAAACATGAAACGTTGTCTTGGTGTTGTATTCGCTTCTTTGTTTTTTGCTGCACCCATGTTGCTGGCGCAGAGCTCCAGCAGTGACCATACAGATCACGCCGAGGTCGGCATTTTCGCCGAATACTTCCGCCTCAGTGATCCCAGCCCCACGCGCAACTTCGTCGGCCTTGGCGGACGCGCCGCCTTCAACCTTCACCCCAGCGTTCAAATCGAAGCTGAAATGGGTTATGACTTCGAGCGAAACTACACCACTACCTTCAGCAATGGGGTGACCACTGCAGATGTGCAGAGCAGGCTGCGCACTCTTCACGGATTGTTTGGTCCAAAGTTTCAGACCGACTCCGGTCCGCTGCGCATCTTCGTCACCGGCAAGGTGGGATTTGAAAATTTCACCGTAACGAATCTGGGAGCTCCGGCTGGCTTCACCAACGCCGTTGGCCTGGGAAGCAGTGCAACCTATTTCGCTTTGTATCCCGGCGGTGGCGTGGAGGCGTTTGCCGGACCGATCGGCGTTCGTGCCGAAATCGGCGACAACATCTTCTTCAACAACGGCATGCATAACAACCTGCGTGTCAGCTTCGGCCCGCAATTCCGCTTCTGATCGTTTGCGTATTTTCCATGATCGGCGGCCTGCTTAGGCCGCCGAATCTTCTAGTGCCGATCACCACACCCTGCTGTGACGCGCATCACGGCACCACTTCAGGAAGTTTTCTAACGTTAGGAGTTAAGCTGCGGAATCTCTCCGCTCCGGCGGTCTGTCTGGATGCCTATCCACAGCGCGTCATAAATCCATGGATCGTCACCTGCTCTGTGATGCTGGCGACTTTCATGGAAGTTCTCGACACCACTGTCGTCAACGTCTCCATCCCCCACATTGCCGGAAATCTTGCCTCCACCAACGAAGAAGGCACCTGGGTCGTCACCTCGTATCTGGTCTCGAATGCAATCGTGCTTCCCATTTCCGGATGGCTGGCAAATCACGTTGGCCGCAAGCGCCTTCTCCTGGCCTGCGTCGCCGGATTTACCATCACCTCTTTCTTGTGCGGCATGGCCGGTTCTCTCACCCAGCTGATTATTTTTCGCATTCTTCAAGGACTCACCGGCGGCGGCCTCCAGCCCCTTGCCCAGGCCATCCTTCTTGAGACTTTCCCCAAAGAGCGCCACGGCCACGCGATGGCTGCGTTCGGCATCGGCATCCTGCTCGCCCCCATCCTCGGCCCCACGCTAGGCGGATGGATCACTGACAACTACAGTTGGCGCTGGATCTTCTACCTCAACCTTCCGGTGGGCGTTTTGTCACTGTTCCTGATGAACCGCTTCGTCTTCGATCCGCACTACGTCAAGCGCGGTGACGGCAAGGTCGACCTCTGGGGCATCGGACTTCTCGCGCTCGGCATCGGATCTCTGCAGATCGTTCTCGACACCGGCCAACGCAAAGACTGGTTCTCGTCACAGTACATCCGCACTTTCACCGTGCTCTGTGTGTTCGGTCTTGTCGCGCTCATCATTCGCGAACTGATGACCGACCACCCCGTCGTCGACCTGCGTGTGCTCAAGAACCGCTCCTTCAGCGCCGGAGTTTTTCTCATCGGCATGCTGGGATTCGTCCTCTACGCCAGCCTCGTCCTGCTCCCGCTCTATCTGCAAACGCTTATGGGATATCCCGCCTACAACTCCGGTCTGGCACTTTCGCCGCGAGGCATCGGCGCCCTGCTCTTTACCCCTCTCGCCGGACACCTGACCACCAAGACGGACCCGCGCCGGCTCCTCGCCGTCGGGATCGTTCTCGGCTCAATCACCATGTTTCAACTCTCCGGGCTCAATCTCTATGCCGGATTCTGGGACATCTTCTGGGCGCAGATCCTGCAGGGAGTCGCTCTCAGCTTCCTCTTCATTCCGCTCATGGCCCTCGCCATGGCTCGCATCCAGCCGGAGAAGATGGGCAACGCGACCAGCATCTTCAATCTCATGCGCAATATCGGCGGCAGCGTCGGTATCGCGATCATGACCACCTTCCTCGCCCGGCGCACCCAGATGCACCAGAACCACCTCGTCGCGAACATAACTCCCGGCAGCCCGCAGGCTCTGCGCATGCTGCAGGGAATGCGCGCCAACTTCTACGCCCACGGCGCCGACTCCGTCACCGCCTCGCGCAAAGCGCTCGCCGCCATGTACGGCATGGTCCAGCAGCACGCCTCCATGCTCGCCTTCGTCGAAGCCTTCTGGATCATGGGCGTCGTATTCCTCCTCATGCTCCCGTTCTTGCCACTGCTGCAGTATGCGAAGAAAAAGCGCGTGCCGCAGCCCGCACCAAAGCTGCAGAGACTTCCTGCGAACTCAGTGCCTCAGCCGCAGGTTAAACCCGAACCCGTCGATGATCAGGTTCTCGAGGAAGAGCCTCACCTGGTCATACATTGAAGGGGCAGACCCGGCTCAACATTCTCCAGAATTCGATCCAGCCGCGGAAAATCCTTACGCGTGTGCGTGCGACCAAAACGCTGTAGCGAGCGAAGATTGCAAATGACCGGAAGGGTTTAGGTTGCAAGAGAGCGATGAGCGCAAGTCGGAACAAGCCCACACTAGCCGCGGAGCGGCGGAATGTGAAAGCCCGGCACGGCAGTGCCGGGTAAGAATGAAATTGGCGCATGAGCCCCGTAGGGGCGACACGACTATCACACACTGCGAGCCTGTAGTTGCACGCCGTCGGCTGTGATAAAGTATTGCCCACTTGAACCGCGCCGGCCTTTGGGGCTGGCGAGTCCTTGGATCCCCCGTCGAAGGAGCAATTTCATGGCGACCCTCCGCACTCTGGTGAAAGACCGCAGACTCTACTCCGTGGAATCCACACGCACTGTTCTCGAAGCCGCCCGCTACATGATGGAACACAACGTCGGCGCCGTCCCCGTCCTGCGCAATGGAGACCTGGTCGGCATCCTCTCCGAGCGCGACATCATGAACCGCGTCGTTGCTGTCGGCCGCACGCCGGGCACCACCGCCGTTTCCGAGGTCATGACCGCGAACCCGCGCGCCGTCGCCGCCGATGAAAGCATCGAGGAGTGCCTCTTTATCATGCAGGAGTTCGGATTCCGCCATCTCCCCATCGTCGATGGCAAGGAACTCAAAGGATTGGTTTCTCTGCGGGATGTAATGATGCACCAGGCCACCGAAATCGAGCGCCAAACCCGCAAAGCAGCCTCATGAACCGCATTGAGTCATTTAATCATTTAGTCATTTAGTCATTGAGATCGAGACCATCGCTGTTCAATCTCTTAATGATTAAATGATCAAATGGCTAAATGATTAAATGACTCAATCCGCCCTCACTCGCGCTTCCGCAAGATCGTTTCCCCCGGCTTCGGCGGCAACTGAAACGGAAACTCAAACACCTTCCCCTCGACCGGCACGCGCAAGATAAACTCCTCGCGCTTCTTCCATCCGCCAATCCACTTGCTTTTCGTGCTGAAAAGCACCCAGCCCGTTGCCTCAGCGGTGCCTGGGCTGAGTTTCGTCATGCGCAGACTGTTCTTCCCGACAAACTCCTCCAACTCCGCCGAATCCCGCAGATACGCCCGGACGAACGCTTCTTTCTGCTCCTTCTGCTCTGGATGCTTCTCCACTTCCCGCGCCGTCTCGTCGTTCAACGTGTCCGCCTCGTTCTGCACCTGGTCGGTAAACTCATCCGGATCAAGCGCAATCTGCTTCACCCGAAAATGCTTCTCGAACTCCAGCGAAATATTGTCCACCGTGAAGTCCAGAGAGCCCTGCCCGCGATACCGAACATCAAGCATCAACGCGAAGAATGGCTCGTGTCGCCGGTGCACCTTCTGTAACTCCTGGGCGTCGACCGCCATGACCATCCCCACGTCGCCATACCACATCCCGTAACGGTATTTCCCGTCATCACTGTGCGAAAACGTGCAGCCGGGATTTCCCTCGGCCCAGCGCACCGCCGGAATCTCATTCTTAGTTTTTCGGGAAGCCGCCAGCGGCGCCAGGCAGATCAGCACGGTGCCGATCATCAGCACACAGCGCGTGCCATGCCAGCACCGCCTCATAGGTCACTGTTTGGGAGGAGCAGTCACAGTCAGGCTAACGCTCGGACCGGTATTCGTCGCACTGACATTACTCGACACCACTCCATTCGCATCCACGCCCACAATCGTAAACGTATATGAATTCGCCGGAGTGATTCCGTTCGGCGTGCTCGTGGTGTTCGTCGTGTTGCCGCATGCAGGCGTCAGCAGAAACGATGCGCTTATCACAAAGATCGCCAGTAGTCCCCAGGCTTTTCGCGCTCGCTTCCCACCAGTCGCTGCCCCGATCCCCACCAATCCCAGCAGCGGCACGGGCAGCCACAATCCGTAGAAAATCCGGCCATGTTCTCGTGCCCCGGTAACGATCGGGCCGAATGTGCTGATGGTCAGGTTGGAGACGGCGGTCGTCCCGCTGGTGATTGCTAAACCGGATCCATTTGGGCTGAATGAGCACACTGGAGCGATCGCCACCAGAGGTGCGATCGAACCGCACGCGAGCGTGATGCCTCCATCCGGGCTCCGATACCCGTTGCTCGGGTTAATGCTGACGACGCCCTGTGCACCGCTCCCCGCCGGCACGCTGCTGGGCGAAACCTGGCTCTGGATCGTGATCGTGAACTGCGGAGTCACCGCCAGCACCGTGAAATCCAGCGCCGGACTGGTATACGTCGTCGTCGGCCCTGTCCCGGTGATCGTGATCGAGTAGAGCGTCTCCGTGGTAGTCGTTTTTGAAGTGATCGTGGCTGTTGCCGTCCCCGGCGCCAACACCGCCGTCGGGCTGACCGTGCACACTGGAGGGTCGGTGGTCGTAATCGCCGACGTCACCTGGCAGCTCAACGCGACCGTCCCGGTGAATCCGGAATTAAGCGCCGGCGCGATTTGGATCGTCGTCGCCGAAACGCCTCCCGGCGCTACCGCCGCCGGTGACAAGGCCGAGGGTTGCAGCGTAAATTCCGACGTCCCTTGGCCCGCGGCCGTTAGCCCAAACGCCAAAACTGCCGCCATAAGACAGCAGGCCGCGCGCGCGCGCCCCATCGTTACATTCAATCTGGATTTACTCCATCCGAATTTCGACATGAACATGAAGAGGTTGTGATTCAACTAGCTTCGATTCGTGGGATCCCAAAAAAGCTGCCCGGCTTAGCGAACCTTCCATCCTATCATTCCGTCCGCGTGGTTCGAATGCGGCGCGGCCGCCCCCGGCCGCGGAGCCCGCGAGAAGGTCTCATCGCAATAAATAAAAGGCCGCCCTCTTGAGGAGGCGGCCAGTTCCGAACCCACTGAATTAGGACTCTAAGGCGCCGTATACGCCGTGATGAACCCATCCGGGCAGGGCACCGCTGCGCCTTGTTGATCGGTGCATGAGCCTCCAGAAGACCACGCAGGTTCAAACGGACTCACAGTGGGAAACGGAGAGGTGGGAGGGTTGCCCGAAGTGGTATCGCCAGTGACATAGATGTTTTTGGACGAGTCGAGAGCGACCGAACCGCTGAGTTGATCCTCGAATCCCGATCCTCCCAGGAACGTCGAAAATTTCAAAGTATTTGATCCCGGATCCACAACGCTCACGAATGCATCCGTGCTGCCCCCGAAGATTGCTTGTGTCGCGTTGGCCGTGGGGAAATCCGAGGAGCTGGTCTGCCCGGTGATGTATCCAACGCCTGCGCTGTCAACCACGACCGACAGAGCTGCATCGACCCCATTGCCACCGAGATAGGTTGCGTAGGTCGCTGCGGTGCCGGTCGAATTGAGCTCGACCAGGAATGCGCTCTGTCCGCCTGCTCCTAAGGCCGTTTGCAATGTAGGGCTGCTGACGGGGAAGTCGGTAGATTGCGTTTGTCCAACCAAGAATACGTTCCCTGCGGCATCAGCGGCGATCGCGAAGGCTTCATCGCTATTGCTTCCTCCAAAGTATGTTCCATAGATGTAGGCGGAACTGCCACCGCCGCCACCTCCTCCGCCTCCACCCCCTCCACCGCTGCTACTGCTGCCACCACAGGCGGGCATGGCCATGAAGATTGCTATCCCAAATGCCAGCAGCACAGAGCCGCCAAGCCTCCTTCGGCCCGAACTACTGAAGCACACGCAGATCGAAACCATCACCAATCCCGGCGCGAGCCAAGAGGCAAATGCACTTCGCCCGAACAGTCCACCCTTCGGAGCGGCTGTTGCTGCGAGTGCAGCCGAAGAGCTTCGTTTGCTGGATGCGGCCAGGGCCGTAGCACTGATCCCAAAGACAAACGCGTCGTCGATTCCAGAACTTTTCAGCGTGCTTTGTACGACTCCGGTGCTTACCGGCAAATCATCCGATACGGTGATGCCCGAAACGTATGCATTTCCCGCGCCGTCGAGGGCGATTCCACTCGCAAGGTCGGCATTGCTTCCGCCGATATAGCTCACCAGATTGAATGCGGTGCCCGCCGCATTGACCACGGCGATGTATCCATCGTCATCACCGGTATTCTTGCCCAGATTGAGAGCGGAGCCGCTGGGCAGCGCACTCTTGACCGGCAAGTCGCTCGAAAAGGTTTCGCCGACTACATAAACATTGTGGTTCGTATCAACTGCGACTCCCAACCCGGAGTCGCTGTCACTTCCGCCGATGTAGGTAGCCCAGTTGAGGCTTGATCCATCCAAAGGTAGTGAAACGGCGAAAGCATCGTTGTTCCCATTCGACGATCCTCCCTTAAAGGTGGACTGCGGTCCAGTGCTTGACACCGGGAAGTCTGGGGAATCTGTAGTCCCCGATATATAGATTCCCTGACTGTCGACCGCTATGCCGCCGGGAAAGTCATCCAAGCTCCCGCCGAAGATCGTTGTGTAGGCCAGTACACCAACTGGGCTGAACTTGGTCAGAAATACGTCAAAGCTGCCAGCATCTGTTCCTGTGGGATCGCCTGGTATCGTAGTCGAGTCCGTCGCTCCCGCCACATACTCATTTCCGCTTCCGTCGACTGCGATCGAAATGCCGTAATCCGCCAGATCCCCCCCGAAATAGGTGGAATAGGTCATCGTCGGATCTATGACCAACTCCCGACGCCGATCGTACTTTCCCAGGTTAAATGAAACGCGATTACCCCTGACGGCGAAACGTGCCTCCACCAATTTCCTGCTTGCTCCATGTCCTTGATAGGCCACAGGTTTGAGCAGTCGTATGTCGCCGACGGCGGTGCCCAACACCAGATCCCCTTGAGCAGTCATCCGAACCTTCTCGGCTCCTTCAAATCTCAGCGCGATCTGCTCCGGATCGGCGTTTGGACCGACGAGATAGTCGAACTCGAACTGACCACCCACTCCGTGAAAAGCCAGGTCCACTCCTGGATAGATCTCCTTGTATTCCACCCTCCCATAGAGCGGGACATTGGAATGCCACTTCGATCGATCGCTGCCCACCAAGTAATTAACCTTCCCTGGCTCCTGCTCCGATGCGACAAGTTGAGGCTTGGGATTGGCGTTGATCATCTGCATTTGCACGACCGCGGAGTAGTTGGACTCCGTGCGCCTTTTCTGTTCGAGCATTCGCATGGTCGCGGCAGCGCCCAGGCGTCGGTCCCGGATCATCCGCGCCACTTCGCCGTCCAGTCTCCCGCGATGGACTTCCATCATCGCGGTGGAGTGCGTCAGGTACAGGTTGTAGCCTTTACCCCGTCCTACGTACTGGATTCCCGATGCTGCCGCCTGGCCCTGATTGGGCTCGAAAGCCAGCGGCATCGCATGGCTCGATCGAGGCCGCTCCTTCACTGAGGCTCGATGCTGCGAACCGCTTGCGGCAGCGTTTGCCTTGGCCTGCTTGGCTTGAAGCAGCTGAAAGCAAACCAACAACGCAATGGCCAGCGCCACCGTTGCGGCACTAACTTGCTTAAAGGCTTTTGAAGCAAATGGCTTAGACATGGCACTCCTCCTCGACTGAATCCGTTGTGCAACTTGTCGTACAAAGAGCCTGGTACAACGAGCCTGGTGCAGAAAGCCTGATTCGGGCCCTAACCTTCGGGCGAGTGGCGCCGGGCACTTAGATTGGCGTGCCTGCCAGACAGTTGCGGATCATCGCAAAAAAGAAGGTGTCGGCAGGTCGGCCAATATTTCCAAAATGCAATTCAGGAACCGGCAGAGCAGGGCACCCAGAATTAGGGAAGGTTCCGCGCGCGCATCAGTTCGCCGCGTAGGATAGCAGCGCAATGTTAAGGGACTGTGACAATCAGGCCCGTGCAGGGCTTCGATCCGCGACGCCGGTAGCTGTGTTGCACGGCTGAGTCGAAGTAGATCGCATCATCGGCTTCCAGCTGAAATTCTTCGCTGCCGATCTTGATCGTCAGCGACCCCTTCATCAAATACAGAATCTCCACCCCGGCGTGCTGATGCGGTTTGGCTTTCTCGCCGAGCGTCTCCTGGAATTCCGCAACGTAGGCGCTCAGCTTCCGTTCCGTAGCCTTGTAGTCCAGGCATTCAAAGTAGTACGGCACATCCTGCACTCCGGGCTTCTCTGGAAAACGTATCCGCTCTTCTTGCTTGACCACACTCACCACGCGCCGCTTGCGCTCGTCGCTGAAGAAGTAATCGAGCCCCACGCCGTACACCATCGCAATGCGCAACAGCGTCGGTAGAGTAGGGAACAGCTTTCCCCGCTCCAATTTCGACAATAACGCCGCCGAGAGCCCGGTATGTTTGCTCAATTCGACTAGGCCGAGACTCTTCCGTAGCCGCAGAGTGCGCAGCTTCTCCCCGATCGAATATCGCCCCAATCCCAAAGCAACGGTCTCATTCACACGCCCCATAGTTTCCCAATACTAAAATAATTGTGCCCGAGAGTGAACTAGAAGGGAGAATATCGGGTGTTCAGCGAGAGCCGAACCAGAGTCAGGGGGAGGCACGGGCCCGGTAGCCAATATTGCTTTCAACAAAAAATATGGCGAAAGACAAAAAGAAGGCAGGAGGGGACAGGTGCGGAAGGATCAGCCAATCCGCATAAGACGAAACCTCACAGGATGAAACGAGCCAAATAGTTGCAGGATCACGGTTCGCAAATAGAGAGAACCGGGTAGCGAGAAGCTAACAGCTAGAAGCTAGAAGGTGCTCCTCACTTCGGCGGCTGTTTCTTCTTATTGAACAATCCCATCACGCTATTGATCGGATTCTGCTGATTCGCATTCGCGCCCTGACCCTGCCCGCTGAGCGCATTCTGCAAGAGCCCACTCGCGATGCCTTTTACATCCGGCGTGAACTTGGGATCCTGCGTCGTTCCCGTGATTCCAAACGGAATCCCCATGCCGCCCACGTCCGCCTTCATCTTGAACGCGAGCTCGTTCGCCGGGCTCACCGTGCCGGCTCCGGTCATTACGCCAATCGCAGGAACCGTCAGGTTCAGGTTGTTCGCCTCGGTCCCCGCCGGAGACATCTTCACATCTGAGCTGAAATTCTGAATCGTGGTATCGCTCCCCGTGTTTTTCCCCGAAAGCGCCGAGATCGCTGCCATCTTCTGGCCCAGGTTGAATCCCGCCAGTTGTGTGTTTTCCATCTTCACCGTTCCCGCCGATACTAACTTGTCAACAGGACCGGAGCTCGCCACATTCACGTTTAGATTGCCGCCCTTCAACGTTGCCTTTGGAGGTAATATCACCCCGACCGCCGGCAGCATCGCCTCCAGATCGTCGACCGGCATGTTCTGGCCGTTCAACTTCAGGTTCACCACCGTGACCTTGCCATGCACGTCATAGGTCCCGGTGAGGTGCGCTACGGCCTGTCCCATCGCCACATCACATTGATTGATGTCCCCGGTCTGCTTCGCCAGATTGTGTGCGATCGCAAACTTAATATTCACCGGTTTCCCGGCCGGAGATCCCTTCTTGACTACCTGTAAATTTGAGGCTTTTAGCGTGCCATTGAGCTTTGCCTCGCGTCCGTTGGAATTCAACGTTCCATCGAGATCAGCGATTCCCGCAATCCCTGCCGCTGGATCGATAAATCCTGACGACGCCAGGTTCATGTTCTGCACCGCGATCTTCGCTTCGAGCGGAGTCTTCGCCGCATCGTCGGCATCGATCGGACCGGCATGCCCGTCGAGTTTCATCGTTCCCCCGGACGGCGTGTTTGCCGTCATCTGAAATGGGAACGAAGACGCAAATGAGAAGTTTTGCACTCCGATATTTACCTTGTCGTAAACACGCTTGGTGCCCTCTCCCACCTGCGAAACCGTCAGTCGCCCGTTGTCCACATTCAGTTTCGCCACCGACAAATTCGGATTCCCCGAACTCTCCGGCGCCTTTTTCGTCGGTGCCGACGGGTTCTTTCCGCCCAGGCTCGAGAAATTCCACTTCTCGCCGTTCTCCGATTTCACCAGGCTGATCTCCGGCTGGTTCAGCGTCAGTTCGGTCACGTTGAGCCTCTTCGAAAAAATCAGCGGAATCAGTTCCACGCCCACCTTCAGCGATTTGGCCTGCACAAATGCCGCCCGGCTGAACTGCGGATCGTCCGCGATCGAAATGTTGTCCGCCTCGACTCCGCCCTGTAGCAGCGTCAACGTCAGATTGCCCACTTTGACCTCGCGCCCCAACGCAGCGGTAAGTTCCGCCTCGAGCTTCGGACGGAACGTGTTCGCATCAATCAAAAAGGGAAGCGCGATCGCAATCAGGATCAGCACTCCCAGGATGATTCCAACAATTTTGAGAATTCGCTTCATGATCTTCCTCCCGCCGAAATGGCAACTGTTAGAGGTTGGACTTGCGAAGAAACTTGCGGCGTCGCAAGTCTATCACTGCTGATCCTGCAAGAGCTCCGGAGACGGCACCGGCCCATCCTGCTGATCCCCGTGCCCCGCCGCAGCCGCAATTTCCTGCTTCGCTTCCATTTTGCGTCCCAGATGCAGCAGGGCCTGCCCGCGAAGGTAATGCGCATCGGTCCGCTCCCCATCGACCTTCAGCGCCGCATCCGTCTCCGCCAGCGCTGCCGCATATTCTTTTTTCCGCTGATAAATCCTCGCCAACCCCAGCATCGAATTCACCAGCCGCGGATCCCGCCGCAACGCCTCCCGATAGCTCCTCTCCGCCTTCGTATCCTCTTCCGTCAGCCAGTACGCATTTCCGATCTCCTCGTAATTAAGGGCTACATCGGGTTCGATGGCGGCATCTTTTCCGAACTCCTCCCGGGCCTGCGCATATTCCTGCTTCTTCAAATGCGTCAGCCCCAGGTTGAAGTGGACAAACGGCAGATTCGGATTCCCCTTCTCCGCCGCTTCAAACTCCGTCATGGCCGATTCGTACTCCTCGCGATTTAGATAGTATTTCCCGGCGAAAAGATGGTACTCAGGTGAGCCATCCCCTAATTTCGTGAGTTGCTCAGCCGCGCGCTGGTCCAGTTCCACCATCCCCGCCTGGTGTGCCGCGTTCGAAAGCACGTATAAATAAGGAAATTGCCCCGACTCCTGCGCCCAGAGCGGCTCCAGCGTCCGGGCGGCGTCCGCCCAGCGATCGTCGAAGAAGTAGCACAGCCCCAGCAGATATCGCGGCTGCAGCGCATCCGGCTGATCCTTCACCGCCGCCTCAAACTCAGGGATTGCTCTCCGAAATTCATTCTGGCGATAATAGGAGAGCCCGATGTTCAGCCGTACTCCCGCCACTTGCGGCATCAATGCCCGAGCCTTCTCCAATTCCTCGAGTGCCTTCGACCACAGTTTCTGCCGCATATACACCACACCCAGGTTCGCGTAGGCTGCCCCGGCCTTCGGATCGATTTGCAACACCTTCCGGAAATCTTGCTCCGCCTCCTCCAAGCGTCCGCTCTCCAACGCATCCTGTCCGCGCTGAAAAATCTGTGCCGGATCGCCCGAACGTGCCGTTCCAACCGCGTTTCCGGCGTCCTTTTGACCAGCCTGTTGCGCGAACGAACTCCCCGCCGCTCCGCTCAGCAGACACATGATCAAAAAATGCAATGTGATTCGTGCGCTTGACACTGACATCGCTCTCTGCTGTAGTGTCCGCCAGCACTCGCTCGAAATTCAAGCGACGAAAGGCGATACAAGACGTCCCCGATTTCCCAGAACAGAAAAGCTGAAGCGGTAACTTTGAAACCTTGCAACTCTGAAACGTTGAAACCTTCCTCATGGTGACTATTCGTGATGTGGCGAAGGAAAGCGGTTTCTCTTCGACCACCGTGTCGATCGTTCTGAACAACGCGCCCCTGGCGCGCTACATCCCCGCCGTCACCAAAAAACGCATCGAGCGCGCCGCCCAGAAGCTCGGATACCGTCCCAACCAGTTTGCCCGCTCCCTGCGCAGCAAGCGCAGTCACACCGTCGGTGTCATGGTCTTCGACATGACCGACCCCTTCTGCACCTTGATCCTCCGCGGCATCGAGAACACTCTCTACCAGGCCTCGTACCTGCCCATCCTCACCGATGTTCACAACGAAGGCAGCCGCTTCGAGCGCTATCTGGAAATGCTGCTCGATCGCCGCATTGAGGCTCTCATCGTCATCGCCAACTGGGTTTTCCTGGATATCAACCTTCTCGGTGACCTCGAAAAAAGCAGCATTCCCACCGCCATGATCGGATGCGAGCTCAAAACCGATTCCATCAGCTCCATCATCGTCGACAACGAAGTCGGAGGTCATCTCGCCCTTGAGCATCTCCACTCGCTCGGACACCGCAAGATTGCCTTTATCCGCGGTCCCAAGGCTCTCACCGACAGCTCTCCGCGCTGGCGTGGGATCCGCAATTGCGCCAAGGAGTGCGATCTCGATCTCGACTCCCGCCTGGTCGTCGATATGCCCGAGTCGCGCGATCCGCTTTCCAGTTTCGAGTTGGGATACAAACTCACCGAAGATCTGCTTCGCACCAAGCGCCAGTTCACCGCGCTGCTCGCCTTCGACGACATGAGCGCATTTGGCGCCATCCGTGCGCTCAACAAAGCGGGCATCCGCGTCCCCGAGCAGTGCTCCGTCATTGGCTTCGATGACGTCTCCACCTCTGCTATCTACTCGCCGTCGCTCACCACCGTGCGTCAACCGATGGAAGCCATGGGCACCTCCGCCGTCGGCATTGTCGTCGACGGTATTAATGCCGTCCTCGAAAAACGCGAAATGACCGCCACCCACCGCAAAGTAGCTCCCGAGTTGGTAGTCCGCGAATCCACCCGCATCTTGGCGTAAAGATTGTGTGGATGGTGTGGACTTTGTGGATGTGGCTCGTGTGGCGTGGGCGCCTCGCCTGCGAAATGCCGAAGCCGTGTCAATCCAGTCGGCGAAGAGAGTCGTTATTCCTGAAGTAAAAATTCAGTCGGATAGCCGAATCCCGCAGTCGAGAAAGCGGTCCCCAAACGGTCGAAGCAAGAATTTCCGCGGTCCAATTTCGTCCGGAACCCAAGCCCGAACCTCTCTTTCCAGCGTTTTTTTCTTGACAGTGGATACAGCATAAAGCCACTATTAACACGTTTTAATAACGGAGTTAGTGGTCTCATTCAACAATTACAGTTCGTAACTGGGCCTTGTCGAAGTGTAGAACCTGCGCAGCTCCAACGAGCGCGGGAACGCTGAGGCTTGGGCCCCGTCACTATGTGTCGTTGGTTCTGGAATTCATATTCGGAAGAGAACACGGCGCCCGGCAGGTTGCCGATCTTGAACATCGAAATTTGAGGAGAGTGGCATGAATTCAAGGGGACTCATTACCGGAATCGTTCGCAGATGCTGTGGATTGTTGTTCACGTTCCTCTTTTCACTGGCCTCCTTCGGCCAAGCCGGCAGAGGCAGCGTTAGCGGTACGGTCACCGATCCAGGAGGCGCTCTCATCGCCGGAGCCGAGGTAACCCTGAAAAATCCGGCAACTGGAGTGTCGCAGCATACCGTGACCTCGAGCGCCGGACTTTACACCTTCATCTCCCTCAACCCCGGCGTCTACCAGGTCAACGCCAGCCAAACCGGCTTTAAGGGTACGGTCCGCGACAACATCACCGTCAACGTCGATCAGGTCACCGAGGTCAACATAACTCTCCAGGTCGGTGCTCAATCCGAGACGGTCACTGTCGCGGCCGGAACCGAACTCGTCGAGGCGACCAACTCCACTGTCGGCTCGCTGATAGGGTCCGAGACCATCGACCGCGTCCCGCTGCTCTACCGCAACGTCTACGATCTGATCCAGTTGAGTGCGGGCGTAACGCCCCCCAATGGTTCGCCGAACTCGAGCGACTCGATGCAGTCGGTTCAAAACATTTCCGTCGGGCGCCCCGGAGTCGACGTCTCCTCAGCCACCATCAACGGCTCGATCGTCGGTTCGGTCTACTACATGCTCGATGGCAGCCCCATCGGGATTGCCGAAAATAATTCCGCCGCCATCATCCCTGCCATGAACATCCCCGAGGATGGCGTGCAGGAGGTTCGGGTCGAGACCCAAAATACGCCGGCCTCGTACCAGAGCGGCGCCGCGGGCGTCATCAGCCTGGTCAGCAAATCCGGCACCAATAAGTTTCATGGCGATGTCTTTGGAGTGTTCCGGCCCGATGTCTTGTCGGCCAACGACTATTTCAACAAGCAATCGCAAATCTCGAACGGGCAAAGCAACACGCCTCCCTCCTTTCATCGTTATCAGGAGGGCGGAGCCATCGGCGGTCCCATCAAGAAAGACAAACTCTTCTTCTTCGCCGATTACGAGGACACGCAGCAGCAACAGTTCGAGGGCCTCAAGACCTATAGCGTTCCCACCAGCCTCGAGAGGACCGGCGACTTTTCGCAGATGGGTTTCAATATTTACGACCCGACCCGGCCCGATATCCTCTGTCCCGCAAGTGCCAATCAACCAGCAGGCACATACTGCAGACAGCAGTTCCCCGGGAACATAATTCCGAACCCGAATCCTATCGGCTTGCTCTATTTGTCAAAAATGCCGAAGTGTAACTATCCCAATCCGTCGACGTGTGACTCGGCAACCGGGGACGTCAGCCCTAATTTCGCCTTGCCAGGATTGGACCCGTTTAAGGGACACAGGTTCGACGTCCGGATGGATTGGGCCAAGGGCGACAAGCAGCGCATCTTCGGCCGCTTTTCCTATGACAAATTGATATTCTCCACCGCCAATGTTTTTCCCAGTGGCTGGGACCCCGACTATGCCCAGAACGTGACCAACGGCCGCAATATTCTTCTGGCGGACGACATCTCCATCAACTCCTCCACGGTGTTGAACTTGCGCTACTCCTTCACGCGCCACTTCGAAAATCAGGGAGGCCCGCCGTCGTACCTGAGCAACAACATTACGAGCCAGGGCTTTCCCGCCTCGCTGGCCTCTGAGGTGGTCTTTAAACAGCTCCCCTTCATCCTCTTTGATGATGTGGGCGGCGGCGTCGGTGGCACTGCCGACTACAACAACTTTGTCTACGCCAGCGAGAACAGCGACGTAAACGCCACCATCACCAAAGTTCGGGGCAAACATGAGGTGTCGGTTGGCTTCGAGTGGATGAAGCGTTACCTCAACGTCGGCCAGCCACCGGCAGCTGCGGGTGCATATGGCTTCGACGTCAGCGCCACGGATCAGACGGTTGCCAGCGTCGCGGGCGGCAGCGATTATGCTTCGCTCCTTGTCGGCATGGCATCGCAGCCCGGCACCGAATCCAATCAGGGCAACTATCCTAGTTTCACAAAAGACATCTTTGCCGCCGAATCCAACCCGTACTATGCTGCCTTTGTCGAAGATACCTATCACGCTTCCAAATCCCTGACCATCACCGCCGGCCTGCGCTGGGACATCTTCGCCGGACGCAACGAGCGTTTCAATCGTCAGGAATATTTCAATTCCAACGTGAGCAATACTTTCAACGGCGTCCCATACACCGGCGCGGAAGTTTATGTAAACGGCAGCAATCGCTCTCCGTACGCCACCAATTTCCACGACTTCGGACCTCGCCTCGGCTTCGCCTACCAGCCGATGCCGCATTTGGTCCTACGTGGAGGCGCAGGCTTCTACTTCGGTCCCACCACCCACAACGTTGCCAGCGCCGGCAACAATAGTGATGGCTTCGCATCCAGCACAACCTGGAATGGCACCTGCTTCAACGCCCACGGGAATACGGTCTTCAACACCGATACTGCGACTTGTGCCGCCGGGGCGGTCGACAATTTCACTGGCGCATATTCCTTGAGCAATCCCTTTCCGAATGGAGTCGTTCCCGTCTTCGCCAGCGCTCCGGCAGGGCTGGCCAACAACTTAGGGACGACCTTGAATACTGTTTTGCGCTCACAACGGACGCCCACCACCTATAACTACAATTTCGCCGTCGAGTATGAACTCCCGCATCAGGTCGTCGTGACCGTCGGCTACGTCGGCAGCCGCGGTCTCTTTTTACCCTTCGGTTCGGTCGATCTGAACCAGCTCGATCTGGGCACGATCGCGAAATATGGTGCTTCACTGTGCGTCTATCCCGGCACCGCTTGCCAGATGGTGCCCAATATCTGGGCGCCCATTCAGCCCGTGACCAACGCCAACTTCGGCGCAACCACCGTTCCTTTATGGGTATCGCTTGAGAAGTACCCGCAGTTCGGCGATGGCAGCTACGGCAACGGCGTTGTCGTACATGGATACCCAGCCGGCGACTCCGAGTACAACTCTTTGCAAACCAAAGTGCAGAAGAGGCTGACCAACCACTTCACCACGCTCGCCACTTTCACTTGGGGAAAGATATTGACCGACGACGGGAATCCTCCTCTGGGTTTCGTGGGTACTCACAATGGCGCCGCCCAGGATTGGAGAAACCTGGGGTATGAGCACTCCGTCAGTCCCCAGGACGTCAAGTATCAGTTCACTGGCGAGGTCTCCTATGACCTGCCCGTTGGCAAAGGCCAGGCTCTGAACCTGAGTGGCGTCACCAATGCCGTGCTGGGTGGCTGGACCGTCAACGCCATCGGATATCTCAGTACGGGCGTGCCCATCGCCTCACCGAGTTCGGGAATCGGCCAGGGATACTTCGGTCAACGTTCCGACCTCAACTGCGATCCGTCCTCAGGTGCTCCGCATACCGTGGCCGCATGGTTCAACCCCACCTGTTTCTCCGTTCCCGCAAGCCCCTTCGCTCCCGGAACGGCTCCAGCCTATCTGGACCACGTTCGCACCCGGGGCGCGCGCGATCTCGACCTCTCCATTTTCAAGACATTTATGTTCGGAGAAACCAAGGCGCTCCGCTTTGATGTCTCTGCCTATAACATCAGCAACACTCCACAATACGGATACCCAAGCGTGCCGAGCATTACCGGTGTGCAACAGCAGCAATTGCAGTTTGGCCTGATCACCAACACGATCAACACGCCGCGCCAGTTCCAGTTCGGCGCCCGTTTCACCTTCTAAACCAAACGTCCGGCGGACCCGAACATCCGCCCAAACTGACAGTCCAGCAGAGAACAAAGCCGGCCTCCCAAGAGGCCGGCTTTCTCTGAATGGACGAGCTTCTGCAAAAACGCGGGGCGGAGCAACGAAGATATCGGTGGCGCAGCGCTTCAGCGCTGCGAAAGAGCCATCGTTCTCAAACGAGGGCTTCAGCCCTCTCCAGTCGCGGAGCGGGCGCCATTCGTTAGCCCAGGGCGTAGGCCTTTGGGCCCGTGGCGCGACTCGTTCCCGAGACGCGGGTGTACATTGTTTTTTGCGTTGTTTCCGCGTAAAATATCTAGAATCAGCAACTTACGTTTTTAATAGCTTCTAAATTATTCCATCCAAATAAGTTATACGCAAAATATTGGAAACACAGGGGTTACTGGGTAGCCGAATCGGAGTGGTTAGAGCGGGTGGGCAGCTCGAAGCTCGTAGCTCGAAACCAAATAGCTATAAGCTAACCTTTCATCGCGACGCTAGCCGACACCGCCTCCAGCGCCCGCTCCAGATCCTCGATCATGTCCTCGACACTCTCGATCCCCACCGACAGCCGCACCATCTGCTCCGTCACGCCCATCTTGGCGCGCTGCTCCGCCGAGATCATCGCATGCGACGTCAGCACCGGGATCGACACCAGCGACTCTACTCCGCCCAGGCTCGTCGCCAGTGTGAACAGCCGCATCGCCTCGCTCACTCGCCGCGCATCCTCGCCGGTGCCGTCGACTTCAAACGTCACCATGCCGCTGCCGCCCGACATCTGCTCGCGCGCGATCGCGTACTGCGGATGGCTCTTCAGCCAGGGATAGTGCACCCGCCGCACCTTCGCATGGCCTTCAAGAAACTCGGCCACCCGCAGCGCATTCTCATTGTTCCGCGCGACTCGCACGGCCAATGTCTTCATCCCGCGGATCAGCAGCCACGCCGCATGTGGATCCATGCACCCGCCCAGTGTCTTCCGACTCTCATCGATGCGGTCGATTAAGTCGCTGCGCCCGCTGATCACGCCACACGTCAGGTCCGCATGCCCGCTCAGGTACTTCGTCCCCGAGTGCATCACCAGATCGATTCCATACTCTGCTGGACGCTGGTTGATCGGCGTGCCGAAGGTGCTGTCGATCATGCTGATCAACCCATGCTGTTTGGCCAGCGCCGCGGCCTTCTTCATGTCGACGATCCGTAGAGACGGATTCGTCGGCGACTCCAGATACAGCATCTTCGTATTCGGACGAATCGCCCGCGCATGCTGCTCGTACTCGTTCGTGTCGACGAAGGTAGTCTCAATCCCCAGCTTCGGCAGCCATTCGGAGAAGAACTTAGTGACGCCGCCGTAAATGTCGCGCTGGGCAACGATATGATCCCCGGCCTTCAGCAGCGCCAGGATTGTAGTCGTGATTGCGCCCATCCCCGACGCAAACACGCGTGCTGCATCGGTTCCCTCAAGCGCCGCAACCGTCTCCTCGGCCAGCGTGATCGTCGGATTCCCCCACCGCGTGTAGTACCGGTCCGTCGAGGTGACCCGAATCTGCTCCTCGTTATCGGTAACCTCAAACGTCGAAGTCTGATAGATCGGCGGCGTTACCGGAGCGTTCTTCTTCTCCATATCCGCACCGCCGCGCACAGCGGCGGTTTCCACACGTCGTTTACGCTGTTTCATCTGGTTCCTCACGCCTAAAGACTAAAGGGGGCATCCGGCGCGAGCAAGTAAAACCGAAACAGCCATGTCATCCTGAGGCGCGCAGAGAGCACGCCGACGGACCAGACGAAGCCAATCGGCCACCACTCCCGTCGAAGAGGTTTATCGAGTCTAATGCGCCATTCATTTGCCTCTTGTGCCCTCTGTCGTGAATGCCTTTGCCCCATTTATAATGCCCACTTCACCCAACTATGGACCTCGGACTCAAAGGACGTGTCGCGCTGGTCGCGGCGTCCAGTCAGGGAATTGGACTGGCTACCGCCGAGGCCTTCGCCGCCGAAGGCTGCCGCGTGGCCATGTGCGCGCGTAATAAGGAAGCCCTCAACGCGGGTGCTGAGACGATCCGCAAACAGCACGAAGCGGAAGTCCTCGCCGAGGCCTTCGACGTCACCGACCCGGCGGCGGTCACCCGCTTCGTTGCCGAAGTTGTTGCCAAGTTCGGCAGTGTCGACATCTGCGTCACCAACGCCGGCGGCCCTCCAGCCAAAGGCTTCCTGGCGGCATCGCTGGAAGAGTGGCAGAAGGCCATCGACACCAACTTTCTGAGCAACGTTTATTTCGCGCGCGAGGTCATCCCCCACATGCAACGCAAGAAATGGGGACGCATCATCACTATCACCTCCATCACCACCAAGCAGCCGGTTACGGATCTCGTGCTGTCGAACGCGGTCCGTGCGGCGGTCGTGGGACTGGTCAAGAGCCTCGCCAACGAGTTCGGCAAAGACGGAATTCTGGTCAACAACGTCGGCCCGGGCTTCACGGCCACTGACCGTCTGATCGAATTGGCCAAGGCTCGCTCGGCGACAACAGGAAAGCCACAACAGGAGTTCCTTGACGGATGGGCCGCCGAAGCTCCACTGAAGCGCTTGGGCAGTCCGCGCGAATTGGCGGACACGATCGTGTGGCTGGCGTCGGAGCGCGCGTCCTACATCACAGGCCAGACGGTCCTGGTCGACGGCGGTATGTATAAAGGACTATAGGCAGGCGTGGGCTTTGAACGAAAACTTAAAAGCGGCCACGGATTAGCACGGATCTCCACGGATGCTTCTTTGAGGTCTTTCTAGAACTCGCGCTGTCCGTGTGAATCCGCGCAAATCCGTGGCTACGGGGTTGGGATTACTTGTAGCTCTCAGGAGATTCATGCGACGGATAGCATCACGAATGTCAGTTATGACCGGCGAAGGCGCTCTCTCGGTCTTCGCCCACGCCAAAGAACTCGAAGCTCAAGGACGCTCCATCATCCATCTCGAACTGGGCGAGCCGGACTTTCATGCCGGACAGTCGGTCATCGACTCCGCCGCCCAAGCGCTTCGCGACGGCAAAGACCGCTACTGTAACGTCATCGGCGTACCCGCGCTGCGCCAGGAGATCGCGGCTTATCTCGATCGTACCCGCAGCATTCAGGTTTCGCCCGAGAACATCGTCATTGCCCCCGGATGCAAGCTCTCTCTATTCCAATCGATGATGGCGTTGCTCGAACCGGGTGACGAGGTGCTCTATCCCGATCCCGGATTCCCCGGTTATGCCTCGATCACGCTCGGACTCGGAGCAGTGCCTGTCCCCTTCACGCTCTCCGCAAAGAACAAGCTGCAGCCCGATCCCGACGAAGTCGCGTCAAAGATTACGCCGCGTACCCGCATGCTGCTGACCAACTCGCCAGGCAATCCAACGGGCACGGTCTACACGGACGAAGTGCAGCGCACGCTCGCCGAACTCGCGGTCAAGCATGATCTCTGGGTGCTTTCCGATGAAATTTACGCGCGTATCATCTACGGTGGTAAATATCTATCGATGCTGCGCTATCCGGGGATGAAGGAGCGCACGCTCATCATCGATGGATTCTCCAAGAGCTTCGCGATGACCGGATGGCGCCTCGGCTACACGGTCGCTCCGCCCGAGGTCATGCCGGCGCTCAATCTCATGGTCGTCAACACCTACACCTGCACCGCCGAGTTCACGCAATATGCCGCCATCGAGGCGCTGCGCGATCGCGAAGGTAACACCCCGCGCATGGTCGCCGAGTTCGCCCGCCGCCGCGAGCAGTTTGCCCGCGACCTGAACCGCGTACCCGGCTTCCACATCCAGCTGCCGGAGGGCGCGTTCTACGCCTGGGTCGATATCATAGGTACGGGCATGAGCGCGGAGGAGTTGTGCCGCATCCTGCTCGAAGAGGCGGGCGTGGCCGCGATCCCCGGTGCAGCGTTCGGGCCCGCCGGGAAAGACTTCATCCGCTTCTCGTTCGCTTCGTCGACGGCGACGTTGAAAGAAGCGGTCGAGCGCATCCAAAAAGTTTCTTCAGCGTGGCAGGCGACCGCCGTTCGTTAACGGAAGCTCGCTCGGTGAGCAGTCCCAGATCCTGAAGTTGTGTTCGAGGCGCACCCATGCGAAATGCAATACGATTCTTCGCCGTCCTGTTACTTAGTACCTTATGTGTTGCGCAGGCCCGTCCATTCCCTGGCGGGGATGTTCAGCAGATCTACCAGCGCCTGCTGCCGCAGATCCAGAAGATTGCGGCCTTCGATCACCACGCGCATCCGGGATACGCCGACGACCCGGATGTCGACGCCATGGCCGCACCTCCCAATGCCAGCGAGGCGCTACGCACGCGCGACGACAATCCGGAACTGGCAGTCGCCGCCAAGGTTCTCTTTGGATATCCCTACAACGATCTCTCTCCCGACCACGCGAAGTGGCTGCTCGACAAGAAAAATGAGTTGAAGAAGCAACTGACCGGCACGCAGTACTTTGATTCGATTCTCGACAAGATCAACATTGAGAGTTCGGTTGCCAATCGCGCCATGATGCCCGACTATCTCGATGCCAAGCGTTTCCCGTGGGTCTTTTTCGCCGACTCCTTTATGTGGCCTTTCAATAATCAGCGCGAGACGGGGCGTAACTCGGATGAGGGTGTCTACATTCCTTTGCAGGAAAAGATGCTGCATCGCTGGATGCAGCAGGTCAACGTCAGCAAGCTGCCGTCGTCATTTGCGGACTATCTCAACTTCATCAGCCGCGTGCTGGAAGACAATTCGAAGCGCGGCGGCATCGCCATGAAGTTCGAGGTTGCCTATTTCCGGTCCACGACGTTCAGCGATCCCAGTTCCGCACAGGCCGAGGATATCTACCAGCGCTTTGTTGGCGGCGGGATTCCCACGGAGAAGGAGTACCGCACCTTTCAGGATTTCAT